>ENA-UPXB01000058-UPXB01000058.1-human-gut-metagenome-genome-assembly--contig:-NODE-58-length-78929-cov-10.769010_pt1 | contig 78929 bp, 60 predicted proteins | sample MGYA00250055_ERZ773386 | MGnify/ENA primary metagenome ERZ773386 (study PRJEB29103, sample SAMN06111974) | human gut metagenome | biome: human gut; feature: ankylosing spondylitis patient; material... | reverse complement strand
AGAGAATGTGCCGTGAACCTTGGCGCGGGTCTGCCCTTGGCCGGATTCGGACGAGAAAAGAAAGCGTTCCGGGAATACCTGCTCCGTTCTTCCCAGCCGGTAAACTTCAAGTTTGAAGGAATCTCCTATCAGGTGACCATTCAGGACGTCAGACTTTTTCCACAGGGCTACTCCGCCATTGCCGTTCACCCAGAATTAATACGGGGAGAACCCTCTATGCTCCTTATGGACGTCGGAGGCTGGACCGTGGACCTCATGCGGCTGGACAATGGAATCCCCAACGCCTCCACCTGCCGAAGCCTAGAGCTAGGCATGATCCGATGCATCGATGAAGCGAAGGAACAGGTCCGCCGGGAAACAGGCTTGTCCGTTACCGACGCCCAGGTGGAACGTGTGCTGGCAGGACAAAGCTGCAGCATGGACGAGAATGCCCGGAGTGTCATTCAAAAACAGGGGCGGATTTACACAGAAGCCCTGCTGTCCGCAGCCATGGAAGCAGGCTTCGATTTAAAAGCAGTCCCGGCAGTGATGCTGGGCGGCGGAGCCTCCGTGATCCAGCGGGGAATCCGGCCCCAGGACGGCCTGCGGCGGGTTTTTACCCTTTTAGACGATAAGTAAACGCCGAAGGTTTCGAGTGGATTTTGGGCCAGCTTTCGGGAGATGTGAGCAAGAAATGAGCAGGCCCCGTTTTTCATTCCGTCCCAACCCGCAGAACGAAGAACACAGAAAAGCATGGGACATCCTGCAGTCAGTACCGGAAGGACAGCGCAATGCCTTTATCGCGCGGGCGATTTTGGAAAATGTCCGGCAGGACACTCTGGAAAATACCCTGCGCCGTGTTTTGCGGGAAGAACTTCAAGCCTCTCCTGTCCAGAGGGAATCTGGGCAGGAAGATACCATCCCCCAGGAAATGCTTCGTTTTTTGGATTCCCTCTCATGATTCCGAATTGTTTGGGTGTGGCTAAATAATCGCCATATACTGTGGCTATTATAGCAGCCATAATGAAGTTAGTAAAGGGGGCGCGGACTGTGATTCGATATGATCCGTTGTGGAAAACCATGGCAAAGAAAAAGGCAACCACTTATACCTTAAGAGTGACCTTCGGCATGAGCCATGCAACAGTGCAAAGACTCCAGTCTAATCTCCCGGTTACTACACATACGCTGGATAAGCTGTGCAAATCCTTAGACTGCAGGCTAGAGGATATTGCCGAGTATGTACCGGATGATCCCAAATAGCTAAAAAGCGCCTGGCAGCTACCAAGCCCCGCCTTGCAAGGCGGGGCTTTTTTGTATAAAGAAAACCACGCGATAGTCGCGTGGTTCAAAAGAGCTTAAGCAATGAAGGAGATAAAAAAACTCCTAATGTGTTAAAGTAAAAGCGTGACCTGCCAGTTACGCCAAAAGAACACATTAGGAGGACATTAAAATGCCAGAACAAAATAACGTCACGAACAGTTTAGCACATACAAAGTGGAATTGTAAATACCATGTAGTATTATCTATAGCAACTAAACAAATCAGGTCAGTGGATTTATCAGAAGAGAAAAAGTAAACTCTACATGACTTTTTTGGTCCGGATCGGTGAAGCGTGTAATTCAGGTCAGCGCCGTATTTGCTGCCAAAGGACAGAAGACAGGTAGTCCATGTTCGGATAAAAAGATATAGGGTGAATTTTAAGAAATTTGTATGAAGAGAAAGGTATAGAAAATATAGTGACGAAAGCATTTTTTGACTATATAGATGTGTGGATAAACTTTTTTTAAGGTACGGTAGAGTTTATGTCATAAGAAGCTGAAAGGACGAAAAAACACAAAATTTATATTAATACTCCAAAAAATTTAAAAAATTAAAAAATATTTTTAATTTTGAAAAGAGAATTGAAAAAAATATTGACATTATTTTTCAAAAACGTATAATAAATATGAAAGTTCTAGTCAAACGAACTGGATTATAACAAGGGGGATTACAAATGAAAAAGAGCAAAAAATTGATGGCGTTGTTACTAGCTGCCGGTATGGCGCTCAGCGTGGCAGGCTGTAGCTCCAGCGACACTGGAAGCTCGTCTTCTGCCGCAGGCTCAGCCGGTGAGGACGCGTCGTCTGCGCTTACCAGCGAAGAGGTTGTCTTTTGGGGACCTTGGGATGGTGAAGTCGGCGGACAGATCGAAGCAATCATCGATGAATACAATACTGAAAAAGGAACGAACGTCAGCTATGTATGCCAGGCAGACTTGGTGAATGCGTACCAGGCGGCCGCACTTGCGGGAGACGTACCGGACATTATGCTCTGGGATGCCAATGAAGTACGCCGCTATGCGAAGATGGGACAGCTCAAATCCATTGACGAAGAGCTCAAGGCCGATGGCATTGATACCGCGGATTTTAACGACGAATCCATCAAGGAATTGACTTACGAAGATCATCTGTATGGCTTGCCCATGAATATCGATATTTGGGGCCTTTACGTCAATATGGATATTTTGAATGAGGCTGGCATTGATAAAGCGCCCGCCACATGGGACGAGCTGAAAGAAGCAGCCGTAGCCTCTATGGATGTAGAGGGCGTAAAAGTAGGCCTAAATATGAAGATGGCTCCCACGCTGTTCAACAGCTTTTTGGTTGCCAATAACGGCCAGCCTCTGAGCGACGACGGCATGACGGTAAACTTAGACGATCGTGCTCTGGAGGTTCTTGAATTCTTCCAGGAGCTGATCGACGCCGGTGTATATACCACACAGTATACTGCATCAAATGGCAGCGATGGCTTCCTGACAGGAGAAGAGGCTATGACCTTCTGGCCTACCTCAATGCTGCGCACCTATAAAGCCTACGGCGATGAGATGAACTTTACATTTGTACCGATTCCGGCGGGTCGTGCAGAAGGCGCGCAGGCAGGCGGTGTACAGACAAGCTTTAGCCTGATGGTTCCCAGCAAGGCAAAACATCCGGAAGTTGCGGTAGACTTTATGGAATACACCTTGCATGACGATGAATACAGCTTGAAGTGGTGCGATATCCTGGGTGGGTTCTCTCCGCTTAAAAGTGTGCAAAATGATGAGAAATTTGCCAATGATCCCTATTTGAAAAGTGTACTGGCTGACCTTGACAACCACCAGGTGCGCTCTGATGTACCGGGATTTGTAAATTTAGAGGGTACCTGCTATGGACCGGAAATTGAAAAGATGTTTGAAGGCGGACAGACCCCGGAGCAGGCCTTAGAAGTCATGGAAACTGAGGGTAACAAGCTGCTGGAACAGTACCGTAACGCATAACGAGGCAAAAGATGGAACATACCAAGAAGATTTCAAGAAAAACCAAAAGAGAACATAAGACGCTGACAGGATGGCTGTTTATTGCACCGGCATTTATTTGCTTTTTGCTTTTTCTTCTTATTCCTGCCATTATGGCCGTGGTAATGAGCTTTACATCCTATAATGGTTTTACAGCGATGAAATTTATTGGTATAGACAACTATACCCGTTTGTTTCAGGATACTTATTTTTTGCAGTCGCTGTGGAATATCTGTCTGTATGTTTTAATGTACGTCCCAAGCGTCGTGATTCTTTCCTTCCTTCTGGCTGTATTGCTGAATCAGAAGGTTCGGGGTATTCGCGCTTTCCGCGTGCTGTTTTATCTGCCGTGCCTTACGTCTACAGTGGCGTCTTCCATGGTGTGGAAATGGCTGATGAATCCGCAGGGAGGGTTGCTCAACATGCTGCTTTCAGCTGTTGGGCTTCCCACCTCCGCTTGGCTCAATGAAAGTAAAACAGCCATGGTATCTATTGTCATTATCTGCGTGTGGTCTACTCTGGCGTCAAACATTATGATCTATTTGGCCGCGCTTCAGAATATTCCCGGATCTGTGTATGAATCCGCAAGCATTGACGGCGTCGGCCGTTGGCGCAGGATTTGGAAAATTACACTGCCGTTGGTGGCACCAACCACATTCTTTGTGCTCACGATGGCGTTGATTGGCGCGTTTCAGGTGTTCGACCAGATTTATGTGCTTACTTCTGGAGGCCCGGCTCATGCAACAACAGTGCCTATGTATTCCATTTATACAAACGCATTTCAAGAGTCACAGCTAGGGTATGCTTGTTCGCAGGCGATGATTTTGTTTTTGATGATCCTGGTGGTTACTCTCGTTCAGCAGAAATTCAACAAAGAGAGCTTGATTTGAGGAGGTCTGAAAAATGAGATGCTATCAAAACAAGCGAAAATTAGACGGGGCGAGAGTACGCCTAAAAACAGGAAGGGCATTGTCCAAAACAGGAATTTTCGCGCTTTTAATCCTTTTTTCCTTGATTTTTGTCATTCCGTTTTATTGGTCGCTGTTGACGTCGGTGCGCCCAAATGATGAAATTTTTTCAAGCGGGCTGCAGTTTTGGCCCGAGCATATCACATGGGAGCATTATGAAAAGGCGTTCAGCATTATTCCTTTTTTCCAGTATTCTTTAAATACTCTTCTGATTACAGCTTGCATTATCGTCAGCAATCTGCTGTTTTGTTCGATGGCGGGATATGCTTTTGCAAAGATACAATTCCGTGGTGGTAAGCTGGTATACAGATTAATGCTGTTCAGTGTGATGATTCCGAGCACAGTTCTTCTCATTCCGCAGTTTTTGGTGTTAGCCCGTTTTCCTTTGGTAGGAGGCAATAACCTGTTTGGGCAGGGAGGATATGGTTTTTCCGGTAATTTTCTTGGCGTAGTGTTGCCAACGGCGATCAGCGTGTTTAACATTTTATTTATGCGATCGTTTTTTATTTCTTTGCCCAATGAATTGGGAGAGGCCGGCCGTATTGACGGCTCTGGAGAAGCTAGAATATTTTTTCAGCTTTATCTGCCGCTTGCAAAACCGGCTATGGCGACGTTATCCGTATTTTGTTTTCAAGCCGGCTGGAACTCCTTTTTATGGCCCAACGTCATCCTGCGCAGCGGAAACTTTAAAGTGTTGACACAGGGGCTAGCTTCCTTCACGGTGAATAACAGCGTGGACTATGGACCAATGATGGCTGCCACTGTTTGCGCCACAATTCCCGTATTGATCGTATTCCTATTTGCTCAGAAATATTTCATACAAGGAATTGCGTTTTCAGGCACAAAATCTTAACTTACTGAAGGATTATTGGAAAGGAAAAGTTTATGAAGCCATTCACATTGTATCTGCTCCATTCCTCTCATACAGATGTAGGATATACGGATACGCAGGAGAAAATGAAATTCCATCATGTTGCCTTTATCCGGGAAGTGCTGGAATTAATAGAACACGAACCGCGTTTCAAATGGAACTGCGAAAGCTATTGGTGTGTGGAACAGTTTTTAAAAGAAGCCACACCGGAAGAGACGCAGGCGTTTGTCCGTGCGGTGAAAAAGGGAAATATCGGGCTTTCTGCCAGCTATTTGAATCTGACTGACCTTGTGCCGGAATATGTGCATCAGGGTATTATGGATGCTTGTACTGCGCAGAGAGCAGCCTTGGGAATTCCCGCCAGAAGCGCAATGACGGCTGATGTTAACGGATACAGCTGGGGATTTGCTGATATTCTGGCACAGCAGGGAGTAACACGGCTGATGTCCAGTATACATACGCATCACGGATATCATCCGTTATTCCGCAAGCAGACGCCGTTTTATTGGGAATCTCCCAAAGGCCATCGTATTCTGTGCTGGAACGGCGATCATTATAACCTTGGTAATGAGCTGGGTATTGCGCAGGCCGCGTGGTTTGAATATACGCTTCAGGATGGCATGTCTTTTGAACCTTTGCCCGACTTTGAAAAGGCGGTTCGCCGTATTGACGCTTATGCTGAAACGCTGCAAGCGCAGGGATATTCCTTGGATTTTGCTCCTGTTTGCTTAAGCGGAAACATGACGGACAATTCACCGCCATCGCTCCGTATTCTGGATTTCATAGATCGGTATCAGTCTTTGGGAAAAGCAGTTACTTTGAAAATGGCTACCTTAGATGAGTTTTTTGATGCGCTTGAAAAAAGCGGCGCGTCTATTCCAGCTTATCGAGGAGACTGGACTGATTGGTGGGCAGACGGCGTGGGTTCTACTCCTGCAGACGTTATGCAGTACCGGGCTTCTGCACGCAGCTATCATATCGTGCAGAAGCTTGACCCGGAAGGCAGCATCACCCCTGCATTCGCGCGTCAGGCTGCTTTATACAACCTGATGTTCTACGGAGAACATACGTGGGGATACTCTTCCTCTATCACTGAGCCGTTTCATCCGCAGGTGAATAATCTGGATCAGTGGAAACGTCTGTATGCGCTTAAGGCATGCGAATCAGCTACTATTGCCAGAGAGGCCTTGCAGCGGGCTATGGGTGAAACAGCTATATCGCTGCATCGGGAACTGACCTTCTGTGCGGTTAATCCGCATGATGAACCTGTGCAGGAGATATTCCGACAGGACTTAGAGCATTTTTACGGACACGAACACTTTACTGTAGTGGACGAAGCTACTGGAAAAGAAGTACCGTTCCAGCTCAGCCGTTATTCCCGCGGCCCGGAAATATGTATTGAATTGACGCTCGCCCCCAAAGAAAAGAAAAAATTCCGGTTGCAGGAGCAGCCTCGTCCAGCACTGCCCTCAGCCGGATTAAAAGCTCCCACAGGCATTGAAGGTGTGGATGATCTTAATTGGCATGTTGAACAGCAGCTTGCAGAGGGCGGATGCGCAACCTGCGACTGGCTGGAAAACCAATTTTATAAAATCACCTTTACCCCGGAACAGGGAATTACTTCCGTGTTTGATAAGCTGCATGGACGGGAATTGATTGCTGAGGGGCGCCCATATGGAGCCTTTACCCCTATCTATGAGGTAACAGAGCGAGATATAGGTGAGGATTACCTTTTTGTACGGCGCAATATGGGGCGTAACCGAAAGGCCGCCCGCACTCATCGCTGCCCCGGTGTGCTTTATGACGTGCGCGTACTGGAAAACGGTGCGTTATATACCCGTGTGGAGCTTAAATATCGGATTGACGGCGCAAAGGAATGTTCCGTGATTTTAACCGCATTTAAGTTTTGCCCAAGACTTGATGTGGATTTCCGTATCCATAAACAAAGCGTTTGGGAGCCTGAAAATCTGTACCTGTCTTTGCCGTTTGAAGGAGAGGTTTGGTTAGATAAAACCGCGGCTCAGATGCGCCCAAGAGTAGATCAGCTGCCAGGTACCTGCATTGATTTTTATGCGGTTCAGAACGGTTTGGTTTTCCGCAAAGAGGAGTCCAGCCTGATAGTTACCACTCCTGATGTGCCTCTGGTATGGATGGGCACACTGCGGCCTCATCCCATCCGTCTGATGGGAGAGGGTGCGCCTAATGCTGATGAAACCTATTCATGGGTCATGAATAATTTTTGGGAAACAAACTTCAAAGCCAGCTTGGGCGGATTTTATCAGTTCCATTACAGTCTGGAACTATCTGATACGCAGGATGTGCAGGCAGCGTTTCGAAAGGCTGAGGCGCTTTGTGAGGGCGTGCTGAGTTTTTATCGCTTTGAAGAAAAGAAAGAAGGATAAGCGATGATTTCATTGGGAATTGATCTCGGGGGCACGCAGATTAAATATGGCTTGGTAGAGGACGGAAAAATTTTAGATTGTGGAATTTGTGACACAAGATTGGAAGAGGGATACCAGGCAGTTGTACACAGGATGGCTGACTGTGCCAAAAGCTTTTTGCGGGGTGCGGAGGCTGAGTTTGTAGGGATCGCTTCCCCTGGGCTTGTTGATACCTATCAGGGGGTAGTGCGGTATTCTAACAATTTTGGCTGGCATAATGTGCCGCTTGCCAAGGATCTTTCTGACTGTTTGGAACTTCCAGCACGTATCGCCAACGACGCCCAGTGCGCAGCACTGGGCGAAGCGCTATACGGTGCCGGAAAAGGGATTCCGCGGATGGCGATGCTTACGATTGGAACAGGCGTCGGCGGCGGATTTGTACGAGATGGACAATTGGAAACAGATGGCTATGGTTCTATGGCCTATATATTTGGTCATTGTGTTATTGCACATGATGGAAAGCTTTGCAACTGCGGACAAAGGGGTTGTCTAGAAACATATGCCTCGGCTACTGCGATTGCACGACGGGGTGAGCAGGTATTTGGAGGTTCAAAAAACGTACGGCAAATTTTTGAATTGGCACGTGCGGGGGATAAGGTAGCGCAAGGAGTTCTCCGTGAATTTTTGGAGTATCTGACGGTAGGCGTAGTTAACGTTGCAAATATTCTGCGGCCTCAGGTCATTGTGATTGGCGGAGGGGTTTCGGCCTCCGGCGATTTAATTTTATCCGCAGTTAACCAAGGATTGGAAAATGGCGTATATGGATACGAATACGCGCCAGTTAGAGCGGTGTGCGCCCGGCTTGGAAACCAGGCGGGTATTGTAGGCGCAGCAAATCTGACAGATCGACAAAAATGAGAGGAGTACCATTTTCATGCCTCAGCAAATTAAATTTGACAAATATCCGGAAAAAACGGTGCAGGGATATAAAGCAGTACAGGGCTGGGAGGACGTTCGGGAGTGCCTGGATAAAGCCGCAAAAGAAAACGGTGTTTTGACAGCGGAATTTTACCCGGGTGTTTATCGCGAAGAGCTGGTAAATGAGCTTGCCAAGCTGGGATTTGCCATGTTCGATGCAGAGAGCTGTACCATTTCAGACGAAGAATATCAAGAATTAGTTGCGCCGTTTGTAACGGATGACAGAGTATTTGGGGTGATGAATACCCTGCGTCTGGAGGATATCTATCGGGAGGAAAAAATAGAAGCTTTGCGCCGGCAGATTCAGTCCTGCAACGGCCCTGCAATTGTTTATGGGACAGGCGCTGCTTTGGTAGCGCCTCAGGGCAAAATTGTCTATTTCGATATGCCGCGCTGGGAAATTCAATGCCGTTTTCAAAAAGGGCTTACCAACTGGAAAACAGACAATGCGGCGGAGGAAAAGCTGCGAAAGTTTAAGCGGGGCTTTTTTGTGGAATGGCGCATGGCTGACCGCAAAAAGAAAGAGCTTTTTGAAAAGATGGATTATGTTTTGGATACCGTTATCCCTGGCAGTCCTAAAATGGTAAGCGGAGACGGCTTCCGCGCCGGCTTAGATATGCTTTCCCATGAGCCGTTTCGTCTGGTGCCTTATTATGCACCGGAGGTTTGGGGCGGACAGTGGATGAAACGCGTTTGTGGCCTGGATCCAAAAGAAAAAAATTATGCGTGGGCGTTTGATGGCGTACCGGAGGAAAACAGTGTGTTTTTGCGGTTCGGTGATGTCCGTATGGAGTTTCCGTCGATCAATGTGGTCTTTTATCGTCCGCGCCCGTTATTGGGAGAACGTGTGCATGCACGTTTCGGAGATGAATTCCCAATCCGTTTTGATTTCTTGGATACCATGGGCGGGCAAAATTTGTCGTTGCAGGTGCACCCCCTGACGGAATATATACAGAATACATTTGGCATGCACTACACGCAGGATGAAAGCTACTATATTCTTGACTGTGACGAAGATGCGGTTGTGTATCTTGGACTGAAGGAAGGCGTGGATAAGGAAGAAATGCTCGCTGCACTTCACGAGGCACAGGATAAAGGCACTACTTTTGATGCAGAGCGGTATGTAAACTGCTGGCCGGCTAAAAAACACGACCATTTTTTGATACCGGCAGGGACAATTCACTGTTCCGGCAAAAATTCTATGGTTCTGGAAGTAAGCGCGACGCCCTATATATTTACCTTCAAGCTTTGGGACTGGGGACGTTTAGGCTTAGACGGACGTCCGCGTCCTGTGCATTTAAAGCATGGTGAGAAGGTAATTCAATGGGATCGTACGACTGGCTGGGTTCAGGAGAATTTGCTGAATCAGTTTTCTGTCCTAGAGCAAGAGGACGGATATTGTGTGGAGCATACTGGACTGCACGAGCGGGAGTTTATAGAAACAAAGCGCGACACACTGCAGAAGGAGCATCTTTTTGCAGGCGTAGGCAGTGTGCAAATGTGTAATCTTATAGACGGTGAAGGCGCTGTAATTTCATCTCCTAAGGGCGCTTTTTCTCCGTTTACAGTACACTATGCAGAGACCTTTATTTTACCGGCGGCAATTACTGAATTCACAGTTAAACCGCTGGGGGATGAATGTAAAATTTTGCGCGCATATGTGCGCTGACAGGGAGTTTTTAGATGAAACAGGCGTATGCTCGGCGGCTTTATGACGCTGTAATGAAAAATTTTTTAGTTTCAGAATCTACTATGGCCTTTTTGGAGTTTTTCCCCCGCCGGCCGGAGGACAGGGATACCTGCTATCTTTTTTCTTATTTCGGTGTGGCAGGCATGATGTACCGTGCAATCAAAGCGGGTCAAGAGGATGTGCGTGAGCCCTATCGCAAATTAATAGAAAATTTTGTTTATTATCAGGATGGACAAATGCCGCAGGGACAAAGCAAATACCATTCTGAACGCGGCAGCAGCCCCAAGAGTGGCCACGGCCCCTGCTTTTTTGACGATAATATCTGGGTTGCCCGTAATTTATTATGCGCGTATGAGGTATTTGGTGATTCTTCTTATATAGAAGAAGCAAAAAAAATTGTGGCCTATACTTATACAGCATGGGACTGGGATTTGGGCGGCTTAGTGTGGTGCGAACAGGGACTGACGGATCAGGCCACCGAGCAGGAGCTGGAACGGGGCCTTTCTGCTAATGCATGCTGTATTCTTGTCAACGCGTGGCTGTACCAGTTGACAGGAGAAAAAAGTTATCTTGAATGGGCGGATCGCTTTTATCAATTCTGCAAGCAGATGCAGGATCCGGTGACCAAAATTTATTACAATGGTGTTCATACACTGCTTCAAAACGGTCATCGCCAAGCGGGTGATGTGAACAAGGATTTGTATAGCTACAACTCCGGCAGCATGATATTGGCCGACCTGCTTCTGTTTGATATTACAAAGGATTCTTCTTATGAGCAAGACGCATGGCAGGCCGCCCATGCTACGCATGAAGCCTTTTTGCAAAAGAATTCAAACGGTACAAGGGAATATAAGGATTTTATCTGGTTTACGGCAATTTGGGCTGAAGGCTTTGCGGAATTGGAAAAAAGAGATGCCTCCAGAACCACAGAATATCGTGAGGTATTTGAGGAAATGCTGACGCATGGTATTCAAAACTGCGAACGCTTCGACGGACTGATACCGCACGACTGCGCACGGGACTGGCGTCCGGATGAGGACGTTTATGATCGTCTTCTGTTAACGCACTGCGCCAATGCCGAAATGGCGTTTTTACTCTCCTGAATTTTTTGATAAAATGCTCGTCCGGAATTTTCAGACGGGCATTTTTATATGCGGAAAAAACAAGGTATTCTCCCGGCTTACTCCAGGGGAAGGCCTTTGCTGGGAAAGGCAAAAGGAAAAGCCCCGTTATTGAAACAACCGCTAATTAAAGACTGAAAAAGGCAATAAAGGCGTTTGAGGTATAGAATTTAGTATTTTTTCAATTGCCGTTGGCCAAGCACCGACTTTTGATATGGCGGCGATCATTGTCAGCATGGAAATAGCAGAGGATACCGCTGCCGGTCAATGAAGTATGAGGTGGGGTGCATCTGAAAACTGGAGGCTGTTTAGAGGTTTACGAAAGGCAGGTAAAAATTTCATGAATCTGGCAGAAAATTTTTTACAGGGAGGAAAAGTTTGCATCAGATTCAGCATCGCTGGTTGACAATATCTGTAAAACTAATATATCATAAAAAGCAGAAGCTGCTGTACAGGAAAACATCCCGTTAGGGGAAGTTTTTGAGGAAGGGAAGTAATCTAAGTGAATGAAACTGTATTTGATCGAATTGAATTGATAGAACGTTACGCAACCAAGCAGGAAAAGGTAATCATTGAATTTCTGCGTACACATCCGATAAAAGACCTTCTGCTTTTTTCCATCACAGAGTTTTCGGAAAAAGTGGGAGTAGGCGATGCTACCATGCTGCGATTTTGCCGGAAGTTAGGTTTGAGAGGCTATTCAGAGTTTCGTTTTCTGCTTTCGCAGAGCACTGAGGATCAGGATGGGACTGCTGGTAACGATGCAGATGAAATACTGAGCGGCATGATAACCGCACTGCGTTCCACACACGAACTGCTGAATCAGGAAACAATACAAAAAGCGGCGGAAATGATTTTAAAAGCTCGGCGGCTCTATGCGCTGGGAAGTGGAAATTCCGGGCTGGCTGCACAGGAATTTTGTAACAAGGTGCTGCGGTATGGCCTTTGCTGCGAATATTGGGCTGACACACATTTTCAGACGATAGCGGCCTCGCTGTTGGAAGAACAGGATGTGATGATTCTGTTCTCGGTCAGCGGTGGTACAAAAGATATGCTTGACATAGCTAAGCAGGCATCTCAGCAAGGGGTAAAGCTTGTAATCGTGACAAACCATTTAAAATCACCATTGGCAAAATATGCCGACGCTTTGCTGTATGTTGTGGCAAAAAATGCCCCGCTGAACAGCGGCTCCCTGATTTCAAAAATTTCGCAGCTGTATGTTATTGATGTGCTCAGCCGGGAAATTAGGAGAGAAATGGGGAGCAAGGCGGAGAATAGCCTGAAGAAAACGGCTTTGGCTGTGATGGATAAAGAAGTTTAACTATGAAAAAATAATTTCTTAATACTTGGATAGTTCCAAGGAGAGCAGGCGGAAAATGCACCGGAAGACGGAAGGACAGCGTTTCTCAGAAGAAGTAAGATTAGAAATGAATTGGATATTTCAAAAATCTCAAAATCACTGAAGCAGTCGATTAACATCTAGTTCTGCGACTGGCTAAGCTTCTGAAAGAGCGAATAGATTCCGAACTTAGAATGAAAAAAGGGCTTTCGGATATATCGCAGCCTTGAGACTTGCTGCTTTTAACAAAGAAAATGTAATGCAGTATTTTTGAAGCATAATAAAATAGCTTTGGAAATCCTGCTGAAATTTTAGTACTGCAGAGAGGCGCTTCCCGCGAAGCGCCTCTTTTTGTAGCGTAAAACCACTGGCTAGGCCAGTAGTTCAAAAAAGCTTAAGGCGATGATATAGACAGAAAAACTCCCTTTGCTTAAAATGAGAATGTGGTCTGGCAACTGCATTCGAAAGCAAAGGGAGGACATTCAGAATGAGCCTGAATGATATAAATGTTTATCTCATACGAAGTGGAATTGCAAATACCATATAGTATTGTCTATAGTAATCTAAAAGAAATCAGTTGCGTGGATTTATCAAAAGGAAAGATCCTGTTTCATATGACTTTTCCGTATCGTGAAGTGTGTGATTTAGAACAGTATAGCATTTGCTCCAAAATACAGAAGACGAGTATTTTATAACGAGAAAAGAACAGCAATAAGGGAAATAATACGAACACTATGTCAATGGAAGGGAGTAGAAATCATAGAAGGGGAAGTGTGTCCAGACCATATTCACCTTCTTCTTAGTATAGCACCAAAGATGAGTATATCAGGATTCATAGGATATCTCAAAGGAAAAAGCAGTTTAATGATATTTCAGAGGTTCGGAGATATGAAATTTGCATATCGGAATCGAGAATTTTGGTGCAAAGGATATTATGTGGATACGGTAGGAAAAAACACAAAGGCAATAAAAGAATACATCGAGAATCAGTTAAAGGCAGATCGTGAAAGTGACCAGATAAGTCTTTACGATCCCAGAGACCCGTTTACGGGTAGCAAGTAATCCTATGCGTGGCTGGCAGGCCAATAAAAAACGCACTTTGTGTGTTGCCTGTAATTTTAGGGCTTTGCCCGAAACGGAAATACCCCCCGCTTTGCGGGGGGATATTTATTGCGTTTTAAGCGGTTTTTCGGCATTGTTGGTTGTGACGTTTGTGAAGGCTTTTTCCCCTGAATGTTCATTGGTGTTGGTGATAGCTTTCCAGGATGGTTTGGAGTATGCTTGTGCTGCCCAAAAGGGGAAACCCAATGAAAAAGGAGCGAGAAAAGAATGGAACAAAAAGGCATCACCTGCAGAATCCCGCTGGAACTGCATAACCGGATCAGCGAGGAAATCAAAGCAACGGGAAGCGCTATGGGCCAATTCATCGAAATGATTATCCGAGAGCATTATGAAACCTGCTAACAAATGTCAAGAACTAAATTGAGAGGAATCGCAATTTTTTAGGGACTGCAAAAAGGGTATGAAAAACCAAGCCACCGCCATTGAAAAATTCTGGCGCTGGCCTGAAACGAACAGATTAGGGTAGAGATCAGGCTTCAAGGCTGTCGAGGTATTGCTTCACAGTGGCGTAGTAGATGCGCAGGAACTTGTTGGCGGAGGCCATCATGTAAACACGGTAGGGCTTGCCCTCGATACGTTTTCTGTCCATAAACTGGTACACCGGCTCATCGGCAGGAGAACACCGGAGAACGGCGCTCATCACCAGAAACAGTGTCCTGCGCAGAACGGCAGAGCCACGCTTAGAGATACTGCGGCTGCGGATTTCCATCTGGCCGGACTGGTACGGCGGGGCGTCAATGCCCGCAAAAGCCACCAGCGCCTTTTTAGAGTGGAAGCGGCGCACGTCGCCAATCTCCGCCATAAGCTGGGGGCCGAGTGCGGGGCCAACTCCGAACATCCCCATCACAATGGGGTACTCCGGCAGCGATGCCGCCAGGGACTGCATTTCATTCCTGAGCGCGGCCAGCGCAGCGGAAGTGGCCTGGAGCTGGGATACCGCCTGTTCCACCAGAATCTTTGTAGTATCGTTCTTTGGCATGACGCTGAAGTGCCCGCAGGCAGAGGCGTAAATGTCCAGCGCCTTGTCCTGACTGAAGTTATAGCCATGCCTCTTACACCATTTCTGGTATTTGGCTGTAAATGCTTTTTCGGACAGCTCGCAAACACACTCACAATGCCAAAAGGCAGAAATGAAATCCACCCACTTCTCGCTACCGTCCGCTTTGGTGGGACTGGTAAACAAGCGGTTTGCGTCCGGGAAAGCGGTGTCAAGCAAGGAGATTAAGTTGTTTTTGAGCATGGTCTGTACTTTGGTGCATTACTGGTATTGCCGGTAAGTGGTTTTCAGCATAAGCCGTACCTCGTCTTCTGGGATGTATCTGGGCAGCGTCAGCCAGTGGTCAAGGCCGTAGTTGGCTAGTTTGACTGCGTCCTTCTTGTCGGTCTTTACCCTCCGCAGACTGTTGTTCCCGTAGCCATGTACCAGCATGGCATTTACAACGGAGACGTAAAAACCGGAATCGTAAAGGAAGCTGGCAACCGGCAAATGGTAGTTCCCTGTAGCTTCCGTCACTACGCGGGTCTCGCCCTCCAAGCCCCCTAGCCGTCTGGACAACTCGCACAACTCAGCATCAGTGTGTCCCACCTCAAAGGGCGGGATCACCATCTCTCCCAAAGGCCGCATGACGGCAATCATGCTCTTGCCTTTGGAAACATCAATGCCTACACAGTTCACGTTCATTCCTCCAACACAAAATTTGCAACCGGAACCCATCTTTTTCTCGCTGCCGATTCAATCTATTGGGTGACGCGAACTCAAGGCTCAACCTGCTTAAACCGAACGCTGCAACAAGAGGATGGCTGACAGTCTCATCAACGGGCATGCAAGTCCAAGAAAGGGGGCGTCAGCCAGTTGCTCCTCTTATTGTAGCTTAGGCACGAGATGGAAAGAAGCCCAGCCGGATGCTGGGCTTCCAACCAAATTATATTGTAATAGAAAGGGTAAAATGATGGAAAAAGGAAGGACCTTAGCGTTTCAGGTAAGCGAGGAACTGTTTCAAAAGGTAAAGGAGTACCTGGCATGATATAATTTCTGAGATGGGAAACCCGAAGCAAGTAAAGTTAAAAAACGCTTATTTATTGCGAATATGGCAATAAATAGCACTATTTTTCTTGTTCCTTAATGTATAATATAATATTTTTACACAGATTCGTATCAAACAAAGGCTGCTTTGATCAAAATCTTGTTAGATTTAATTTGAACTTTAGTAAACTTTTTGAACATTATATAAAAATTATAATGGTTTCTAAAAAAAATTAAATAGACAACGATTTTTTAATAATGTTATACTAAAATCAGTTCGGAAAGAGCTCTTTCGACAGAAATTTATTTACACAACAACTCAAATAATAAAAGGGGGAAGTGGAAATTCATGTTGAAAAAATATATTTGGAGGACTGTTGCTTGTGCCCTAGCTGTGATGATGGCTGGGACAACGTTAGTCGGTTGTTCTGGGCAACCAAGTGACTCTAATGATAGCGTCTCTGCTGTGGTAGATGAGGAGGTATCGCAAAGTGAATCCAACGAGGAATTTGGTTCGAACCCAAGTGGTGAGGTAGTGATATGGGGCTGGGATGAAACAGAAATTTTGAAAGACAATCTTACTGAGGTTTATCCCCAAGTCACTATTAATTATGTAACTATTGCCCAGACAGATCTTCCGCAGAAAATTCAGACGACTTTAGCGTCTGGGGCTCAGATGCCTGATGTAATTCAGTTGGAAGCTACTACAAGAGGGAAAATGTTTGCGCTGGACTGCTGGGAAAATTTTTCAGAGGCTCCCTACAATGTAGATAAAAACATTTTTACTATTGATCAGTTACCGGTTTCGGTAGATGAAAACGGAAATTTGTTGGGGTTGCCTATGGGTTCAGTACCTTCTGCCATGGCGTACAAAAGATCTTTGACCAAGGAATACTTTGGTACAGACGATCCAGAAGAATTGTCTGTGATGTTTTCCACATGGAATGACTATGTCGAAAAAGGAAAAGAAGTTAATGAAAAATCGGGCAATACTGTCAAAATGTTTGCCGGTTTATCTGACCTTTATAATGTATTAATTGGTCAGACCATTATTCCTTTTACTGAAGGTGACAAGCTGAATATTGAAGAAAGTCTGACTCCTATTTTTGAACAGCTAGTTGCGTTTAAACAGGCAGGAATCGTGGACACATTAGAACAGGATTCTCCAGCTCTAATGGCTTCCTATGCCGATAGCACCCATATTTTCTATCCCTGTGCCCAGTGGTCCCCAAGATGGGTGCTAAAACCCAATGATTCCCGCGATGGCGAATGGGGATTAATGGAGTTAGCGGGCGGCGCTGTGAACTGGGGTGGTGGAGTATACTCTATCCCGAAAACAGCTTTAAACAAAGAGGGAGCGTTTGCAATTATTAAATGGTTAACAATGGATCCCGAATCTGCGGTTCCTCGTAGAGATGAGCTGGAAGTTTTCACCGCTATTAAATCTGTGTACGATGACCCGGATTTCTACTCCAGAGAGGACTCTTTCTTTGGAGGTCAGGATATTGACAAATTATTTGCCTATACCATTATTCCTAAAATGGATGAGACTAACGTCCGTCCTCTTAATAAATATGACGTAGAAGTGAAGGACGCTGTGAGCAGTGCATTGAAAACTATTAACGCTTCTCCCGATGGCAATGTAGATATAAGTTCACTGATTTCACAAGTAGAACAAGACATTTTGAGCAGATGTCCTGAGCTAAGTAAATAATTTGTACTGGAAAAGGCGGGAACTTGGAGGAGTTTGCCACAGGAACCCGCCTTTTTGAAATATACAGTCTATTTTGGGAGGGGAGATCCATGCATCCAAAATTCAATAAACGCACACCTTATTTCCTTATTGCCCCTTTTTTTATTTGCTATTTACTGTTTTCTGTGTTTCCGTTTCTTTTTTCTTTTGTAATCAGTTTTACTGACTGGAACGGTGTCAACACACCGAATTTTGTGGGGCTTAACAACTATATCCGTATGTTTACTCAAGATACTGCTGCACAAAAAGCATTTTTTAATACATTTTTCTTTTTGATAATTGCTATTCCGATTGAAGTAATCCTTGGTTTGCTTTTGTCAATTTTAATACGGGACTTTATTCCCCGAGGACGCGGAGCATTTCAATTATTAAATTTTTTACCCTACCTGACCGCCCCAGTAGCAGTAGGACTGATATTTCAATTTTTGTTCGATTGGAATTATGGGACTATTAACCAAATTCTGGACCAACTGAATCTTCAGAAAGAACATATTTACTGGCTTGGAACAGAATGGACAGCGCGATTTGTAGTAATCCTAGTGATTATCTGGAGAATGTGCGGATACTCTATGATTATTTTAACTGCAGGTTTGTCTACCATCCCTGAAGATTTATATGAGGCAGCTGAACTGGATGGAGCTACATGGCTTCAAAAACAGATTAAAATTACACTGCCTCTTCTGAGACCCATTCTGGGTTTTGTCTGCATTATCTCATTAATTAATGGTTTTCAGCTGTTCGACGATCCGTATATGCTATTTGCTTCCCAGGCAGGACAACCCTATGGCGGCCCGAATAACTCCGTTTTGACTGTGATGATGACCATGTTCCAGTCATCCTTTATGAATTTTCAAATGGGTTACGGTGCGTCAATTGCCTACACTTTATTCTTTATTATTTTTGCGTTTTCTATCATACTGACACGTGTTATGAAACGGGGGGATTCGTAAATGAAAAAGCTTCGAGTTGTGTTACCGCGGATTCCCGCCTATGTTCTGCTTTTGATTACAACAATGGCCGCATTGCTGCCATTTTACATCATGCTGATTATGGGAACGTATCAAAATGAGGAAATTTTCACAGGCCTAAAGCTTCTTCCCGGCACCTATCTTTTGGAGAATTTAAAAACGATTTTAGAGGGAAATGTTTTTACTCCTTACTTAAACAGTATTTTTATTTCAGTGATCAGCGTAGTTGCGTGTACTTTTATTAGTGCACTAGTAGGATACGGACTTTCCAAATTCAAATTTAAAGGACAAAAGGTCCTGTTAACAATATTAATCGCCACGCTGACTATGCCTTATCAAATCAGTTTAGCCGGATATATGATGGAAATGCGCTGGGTTGGTCTGAATAATACCTTATGGCCTATGATCTTGGTGTTTTTCGCAAACCCTTTCGGAGCCTTTTGGATGACACAATATATTGGCTCTGCCGTACCAGATTCCATTATTGAAAGTGCCAGAATTGATGGCTGCCATGAATTCCGTTTGTTCTGCGGAATTGTATTTCCTATCATTAAGCCGGCAATTATTACTCTGGCATTATTGGTGTTTTTGTGGTCCTGGAATAACTTTTTAATTCCTCTGGTATTTGTTACTGATCCGCAACAGTATACACTACCTCTTTTCGTCAGTACGCTGGGAGGATCTTATCGAGTGGACTACGCCGCTAAGATGTTAAATTTAACGTTGGCCATTATACCTGTGCTGATCTTTTTCTCGATTTTCTCAAAGTATCTGATTAAAGGCATGACAATTGGTGCAATTAAAGAATAAAATCTTTTAATCAACAGAAAGGAACTTAACAAATGAAGGAATTTATTACTCATGTGGCAATTAACGTGAAGGATATGGACGCTACTTTAAAATTCTACCAAGATGCTCTTGGATTTGAAAAAATTTTTGAGATAAGCAATCCGGACACGGGCGCTCCGTGGATCGTTTATATTCAGGTGTGTGCAGGACAGTTTCTAGAACTATTCTATGGTGGCGAGCCTAAAACAGCGAAAGATGGAGATATTGGCTTTACCCATTTGTGCTTTGCTGTCGACGATGTGAAAGCCTTGGCAAAAGATATTTCTGATAAAGGATATTCTCTAGAAATTCCTCCTTGTATAGGCTGTGATCATAATTTGCAGGCGTGGATCCGCGATCCTAATGGATTGCGGATTGAGTTAATGCAAGTGTCACCGGAGTCTCCTCACGCTGATTTTATGTAAGGAGGAAGCTTTATCAATATTCTAATAACGGGTGCCAACCGAGGAATTGGATATGCTTTGACGGTAGAACTGGCTAATCAGGGGCATCGTGTGTTTGCGTCTTCCCGTAAGATAGGAAGACAGCTACGTTGCCTTTCACTAGAGTATAGAGATGTGCTGGTATATGAGATGGATGTGTCGAAGGAAAACTCTGTCCGGGAAACAGCGCAACAAATGGCACGATATGATGATAATCTGGATGTTGTCGTATCTAATGCCGGAATTCTGATACCGGGCGACAGGGAAGCCACGGTCTTTTCTCTTGACAGCCAGGCGCTGGAGGCAATGCTTCAAGTCAATGTGATAGGTGCTGCCCGAGTGATACGTTATTTCAGCCCGCTGATACGCTCCAACGGACTATTTGCCACGATCACCTCAGAAGCCGGTTCTATTTCAAACACATTTTCTTCCATGCCTGGTTATGCCGTTTCAAAAGCGGCGGAAAATAAGCTGGTTGCTATCCAAAATATTTCTGAGACAAAATACCGTTCGATCGCCATCCATCCGGGGAGAGTAGATACGGATATGAATCGGGAAAGCGCTGAGATTGCACCAAGTGAGTGCGCCAAAGACTTAGCTGATATTTTAACCGGAAAGAAAAAACTACCGGAAAAAGAATGGTTTTTTAATTATCTGGGAGAACCTATGCAGCACTAATCTAGGGATAATGTAGAAGGAGATCAAAATGGAAAATACTTTTCAAAATCCTATTTTAAGCGGATTTCATGCTGATCCCAGTATCTGTCGGGTAGGCGATGACTATTACTTGGTCAACTCAAGTTTTGTATATTTTCCAGGACTTCCAATTTATCACAGCAAAGACTTAGTTCATTGGGAACAAATTGGAAACGGGATTCATCGTTCCGAACAAATTAATTTTACGCGAAGTGCTTTTTCAGAAGGCTTATGGGCACCTACAATCCGCTGGCACAATGGTACGTTCTATATTGTTAACACTTTAGTGCAGGACGGTCGAGAAGCGGAACGTACAAATTTTGTGATCACTGCCAAAGATCCTAAGGGGCCCTGGTCTGATCCAATTGTTATTGAGGGAGCGGATGGAATTGATTCTTCCCTTTTCTTTGACGATGACGGCCGTGTTTGGTACTGCGGCAATTTTATCTGCCCAAGTCAGCGATATCCTGGTCACCATGGGATATACCTGTGTGAATTGGATCCCGAAACCTTGCAGATCATTGGAAACCGAAAAATTTTATTAGATGGCGCGTCTATTCATGGGAAGTGGACGGAATCGCCCCATATTTACAAAAAAGACGGTTATTACTATTTGATGATTTCAGAAGGCGGCACTTTCACCAATCACTGTGTCATGATACTCCGCAGTAAAACTATTGACGGTGATTATGAAATTTGCCTACGAAATCCCATTTTAACCCATCGCCATCTGCCCTTATCATATCCGATCGTAGCTGTTGGCCATGCGGATTTAGTGGAGACCCAAAATGGGGAATGGTGGATGATTTTATTAGCGGTACGACCCTATACTGGCTTTAATTATAATTTGGGCAGGGAGACCTTTTTGGTGCCGATTACATGGGATGAGGAAGGGTGGCCATTGATTGATACACCGGATGGTTTAGTAGATCGGGAAGTGCGCAAGCCTAATCTTCCGTTTTTTTGCCGTGGCAGGCAAAGTCCAAATGATCATTTTGAAGGAGAAATTCTCCCTTTGCATTGGAATAGAATTCGCAATGTGGGGCAGAAATTTTTCTCGCTTCAGGAACGTCCGGGGTATCTGCGGGTACAGTTAGGAAAAGAGAAGTTAACTGATAATCTAGCCGCTCCCCATTTTTTGGGGAGACGCCAGGAACACATGTGTTTTTCCGCAGGAACCTGTATGGAATTTCAGCCTTCAAACGGTGAAGAAGCGGGACTCGCTTTGGTTCAAAGTGACGAATTCAATTATATCGTAACCGTAGGCCGGGAGAACGAAAAAATAATTTTAAAATTGTATCAGAATGAAAACATGGCCCAGGCGACTCATTATAATTTCATCGGAAGAAAAATAGAGACAACCGTTCTGGCTCATCAAGAACTGTTTGACTATAATGGCCGTATTTACCTTTTTGTTCAGGGAGATAGGGAGACTTATAGCTTTTATTATGGCTTCTGTGAGGGGGAGAAGATTCTGTTAGAGGATAAGGTTGACGCTTCCTTGCTGTCGACCACTCGTGCGGGAGGATTCGTGGGAGTTTTTCTAGGACTTTATGCTACCTCTAATGGAAGATTGTCTGAGAATTCAGCTGATTTCCACTGGTTTGAATATAGCCCCGAGAGCTAATGAAAGCAGGCTTTATCATTTGCTAAAAGTAAAAAGGAGTATAAACAATGAAAGTATTATTAATTGGTGGCACGGGGACTATAAGCAGTGCCATCACAGAACAATTGTCACGGGATAATGATTGCGAGGTCTATCTATTTAATCGTGGAGTCCGTCAGAGTAATATTCCTGAGAACGTAACCGTCATTCATGGGGATATTTCTAATGAGAAAGAAACAGCCTCCTTACTGAAGGATCTACGGTTTGACTGTGTGGCACAGTTTATTGGTTTTACACCAGAGCAGGTAGAAAGGGACATTCGCCTATTTTCCGGAAGAACAAATCAATATATTTATATCAGTTCCGCAGCGGCATACCAGACACCGCCTCCCCGTCCAATCATCACTGAAGGGATGCTCTTGAAAAATCCCTATTGGCAGTATGCCAGAGATAAAATTGCTTGTGAAGACCTCCTTTTAAAGGCCAGCCGTGAATCTGGATTTCCGGTCACTATCGTTCGCCCTAGTCATACGTACTGTGAACGTATGATTCCTTTTTGCTTGGAGTCTCCTAAGGGGAGTTGGCCGGTTATTAAGCGTATGATAGAAGGAAAGCAAATCATTGTGCCCGGTGACGGATCTTCGCTTTGGACTATTACATTTAACGAGGATTTTGCAAAAGGATTTATTGGTTTAATAGGAAATCTCCATGCAATTGGAGAAGCAGTACATATTACTACGGATGAATCTCTGACTTGGAATCAAATGGCTCAGGTGGTAGCAGAGGAGTTAAACGTTAGTTATCGGCCTTATTATATTCCAACGGATGTTCTCGTATCATTAGAACCTGAATTGAACGGCGGATTAAACGGAGATAAACGTCATTCTGTTATTTATGATAATAGCAAATTGAAACAGCTAGTACCAGGTTACTGTGCGACCATATCTTGGAGAAAAGGCGTGCAGCGCGCTTTGAAAAAAATATTGGCATGTCCTGAATTAAGAGCCGAAGATCCAGCTTTTGACCGTTGGTGCGATAACTTAATCAGGGTATATAGCCAAGCTTTGGAACGCGCAAGGGACACATGCGGATCGTTATATTAATAAAACTGTTAGCAAGAGGTAAATTTCGCAGAATCCAACCACTTTTTGCGAAGATGCCTGAGCAGGCGGGTTGGTATTCTACTTCCCCGCCTGCTTTTATTTGAAATAGAGTTTAGGGCGTTTTTATATCAGATGTTTATAAACTTTCTTGAAATGTATTGCCTTTAATTAAATTAGAAATTGCCGGACATTATATAATAAAATGCATCTTACTTTACAAGTAAGAACCCAAAAGAAAATATATTCAGAGGATGCAGTTATGCGGATCTAATATTTATGTGTTTTAGCAAAATATCATTATATAGCGTTGCTGTCGCGGAAAATACGGAGGAATCGAAGCACATTGATATCGCTAGGAGGATAAAAATGGACGGGACGACACCTCTTTCCCAAGAAATGAAGAAATTATTACATGTATTAATCGTTGATGACGAGGCGATTGTGCGAGATGATATAAAAAAACTGTTTTGTTGGGAAAAGCATGGATATCAGCTGGTAGGAGAGGCAGAAAATGGACAGGAAGCATTAAATCTGTTGAGAACTCGGCATATTGATATTATAATTGCCGATATTGAAATGCCGGTCATGAATGGATTAGAATTAGCTTCTCAGATTTTATCCAGAACTAATGACATTAAATTTATTTTTTTGACGGCACACAGTGATTTTGAATTTGCGAGGATATCCATGCGCTTGGGAATTGACAGTTACATTTTAAAGCATGAGATGAGTGCAAAAGTATTACTAAATGAATTGGAACGCGCAAGATATAGTTTGGAAAAAATCAGTTATCAGAAAATGGCTTGTATTAATGAAGCCATGCACAGCCTTTTATATACAAGCCGATCAACAGAATCATGTCAGAAGATTTTTAAAGATAATGGTATAGAGTTTCAGGCAGGAAATACATTTTTGGTGAGCGTGGAACTGTATCCCAATAGAATATCGGAAGAGTTAAAGAATCTGATAACAGTCACAGTAAGATGCGCCGTTAATAAAATCGAAATAGCGGGAAGCACAGTTTTCTCTATTGAGGAAAACAGTGTTGGGGCTCTGATCGTAATGAATGACAGCGCTTGTAGTAAAGGTAATTGGAATTTGACGGTTGTTAGCTGTTTCAATCAAGTGCAGGAACAACTGCAAACTGTTTTAGGCAAATCTTGTTTTATTTTGGTAAGCCCAATCATTTCTTCAGAGCAGGAACTGCATCAGATATATTTTCGTTTAAAGAAAGAAATATCTAAATTTTATTTTTATGAGACTCCGCGAATTGTTTTTTGTAAAGAAGAAAATTCCTGTCCGATTCATTGTGAAGAAGATATTGCTCAACTCTGTGATTTTCTGGATAAAAGACAGTTTCAAAATGCGGAAATAACTCTTCAAGAAGTTTTTACAGAAAAAATTCCAAAGATAAAAGACATGGCCTTATTTAAGAAGTATTTGATAGTTGTCATTAACCAAATGGCAAAGATATGGAATAGCGACTATGGTGTAAATAAACCTATTGATTTATTTAGCTTGTATCAGGAATTACTAGGTTTAGAAAATGTGTTTTATGTGTATGAAAGGCTAAAAGAAATCTTATCTCAACTAATAAATTTTCAGAATGAAAGGCGTCAGGAACGGATAAGAAAAATAAAGAGATATGTGGAGAATCATTATGCCGAAGATATTTCCCTGGGCTTGCTCGGAGATCTTATTGGAGTTTCCGAAACTTATATGAGTCAGCTTTTCAAGCAGCAATTTGGGGTATCTTTTAAAACCTATCTAAAAAATATTCGTATGAAAAAAGCAGAAGAAATGTTACTAACAGGAAACCTTCAGATACAAGAAATCGGAGAGAAGGTGGGCTATAGCTCCACCCCATATTTTTGCTTAGTGTTTAAACGTCATTTTGGACTTACACCCAGCGAATATATCAGGAGGTGTTCACGATAATATGAAAAGAAACAGTATACAGATGAAACTTACCTGGACCTTTTGTACGGCTATATTATGTTCTCTGCTGGTTACCAATGTTCTCACTGGTATTTATATTTATCAAATTCAAAGTAAAAATCTCCTTGAAAATTATCAAAATATTGGAGAAAACATCTCTGCACAAATAAAAAAGGATTTGTCAACAATAGAAAATTTTGCGCGTTTAGTATGTTTTGATGCTAATTTACAAAATTTAATGCGCTCCCATCTATCTGTGTCAGGCTATACGTATTATCAGACATTAAGAGAAATCACTTCATCTCTTTCTCAATATGTTACGCTTCGTGATGATCTAATTGATGATATTTATATCATTGATAAAGCAAACAACATAATTTCACGCAATGATTTTTATTCAGACACCCTTAGCAGAAGATGGTATCAGGAATTTCTTGCTGAAAATACAAACTTTTATTTTACTGACGTTTATGAAGTGAAACGTCGAGACACAAATTATCCTTCAAATCAGAAAAAGGTTGTTAGTTGTATAGTAAATATGTTCGACTTAAAAGATCCCACTGACCCACAGAGCTTTATGGGGCATGTGATTATTAATATAAAGTATGATACCCTGGTTAATATGATGGAAGATTTTAGAGATTTTGATTGCTTAATTTATAAACAAAATGGCATTTCAATCGAATATGGCGAACATCTGTCTAGGGAACAGATACAATGGGCTGTTTCCGATGATAATGCTTTTTTATGGGAAGGAAATCATTGCTATTTTAGATATCCTTTGACTTTGGCAAATTGGATATTGGTAGTTTCTGTAGATATTTCCACCGTTAACTCTCAGATCCTATACGGTGTGGCATTTTTATTTATTATAATGATTTTTATAATGTATCTCACCGGTAAAATTGTATTTGTTATGGCAAAAAATATTACAGAGCCATTAAAGACGCTCACAAATGGAATTCACCAATTCTCCACAGGGGATTTTGATACCCGGGTCACAATAACCAGTGGAGATGAAATTGAAGAAATTTCTTTAATGTTCAACGATATGGTAGAGAGAATTAAAGACCAGATGAATGAAAATGTTAGGAAGGAAAGCGAAAAAAGGAAAAGCGAAATGCGTTTTTTGATGGCCCAAATCAAACCGCATTTTATTTATAATAGCCTTAATTGTATTATTTATCTTGCGCGGCGCCATAAAGACGAGGATATTATTAAGTTCACGAGAGCTTTTATTTCACTTTTACAGATCTCCATTAGAATGCAGCCACAGCAGGAAATTCCTATTTTGGTGGAAATTGAACATCTTAAAAACTATATTACTTTGATTCAATACCGTTATGATAACGCACCTGATTTTCAATGGGAAATTGCTGATAGTTGCATTGATATTTGCCTTCCGGGATTAATTCTATTACCCATTGTGGAGAATAGCATTTTTCATGGGTTGTTACCTAAAAATAAATCCGGCCATATTTTTCTCACTGTCGAGAAAGAGGAGAAAATTGTGAAAGTAACGCTTCGGGATGACGGCAATGGGATCCCGCCGGACAAGCTAAAAAGGATACGACAACAAATACAGGGGGATGGCGTGATTTCTAGTGGCGACGATCATATAGGCCTTTTTAATGTTAACGAGAGGTTAAAGCTATCTGAAAGGGCCTTAGGCACACTTCATATTACAAGTCAGATTGATGAGGGAACTCAAGTGTGGTTTTATTTAAAATCTTAAAATGAACAAAGGTCGAAATTTGGGACTCAAAAATGAGACAGTCAAATTTCGGCCTCTTTTTCTATGTTAAAAGTCAGCGTTTAAGCCATTTTTCGAGGATTATCTCATTTTATAGAAATGAGACACTAGAAAGCAAAAAACAGAAAAATAGGTTGTAAAAACAATCAAATGTATCTATTCTGAACTGGGGCTTCTCATTTTGTTGAAGGTTTCTTCTGATCTTGGGTTAATAAATTTATTCCAAACGGTATTAGGCCAGCGGACAACAATTTCGTCACTCCCTCCCACACCTGCGGTGAGCAATTCGCGCACCGCAGTTTTTTTATTTTTGACTTTTGTGCTCGCGCTTAAGGCGGGTATCTTTTTCGTCAATGTATCCACCAGACTGAGCCGGAACGCATACCGCGTTTCGGGCTCGGTTTTTTTGTCTTTCGATCACGCTTAAGGCAGATATATCTATTTTGCAACAGCCAGACAAGCAGGGGTGACGAAATAGATGTTATCCCGATTTTTAGTATTCATATGGGTTTCCGGGCTTTTTAGGGCCGGCTTTTCAAAACCGCCCTACCGTGGATGTCCAACCCCCAAAAGAGCAAAAAAACTGCTTTCCTAATAAAAATAGGGAAGAGGTTTTGTCATTTTTTAGACACCGGCAGAGAAATGATTTTAAATTTTCATCAAGGCGGAAACGGCATTGTCATAGGATTACCAGCCTTTGACATATTTGGGATGAATTTGTATTCTGAAAGCAGATTACAATAACCGGCAGATAATTATGAGATGCCCTAAACGCTGCGTAAAAAATTGGAGGTCTGGCGCTCTTGGCTTTTTTGAGGAGCCTTTCAGCAGCTGAATCTGGTATTGCAGCTTCTCTCCAAAGGTCAGTCCCTTACGGGTTCATATCGGGACAGTGAGTTGCCTGGTTTCTCCTTCGGTCTGATATTTGGCAATCTGCCTCTAAATCACATGGTGATCGATCCCCTCCTCTCATTCGATTTTTCGGACAGTTTTCCCTCTTGAATTTTTATCTCTCCCTTTCTCCATATTATCATAAAAAAGAAGGTAGACAAAAGTGCCACCTTCTTTTTGCTGATTCATTCTTTGCTAGGGTGTTTTTTATTTTCCCCACTCTCCCCTACACGCTCTCCTCACAGGATTTTATCGGCTGAGAAAGAAGAAAACCCTTATATCAAGAAGCTTCTCCCAAGAAATAAGTTTTTACTGTCGGATTCAATGCCCGCATATAAAAGAGCGGCCCACACTGCGTGTCCCACGGCACGAGAATGTTCTTTCGCAATGCAGTGATCCTGAGCGTATTCATACTGAGGAGAAGAGGAGCGGGTGTGATGTACGCCGCGGTGGTCGGCCCAAAAGGCGGCCAGATCGAGACACTTCTGGGGCTGTACCGGAATACCCGCCGGTTCCAGACGGCCGCACAGTTCCGGATTATCGGTCAGCTGGCGATAGAGCTTGACTACTTTTCTTATATTATATCTCGTTGTTTTTGAGGTTTGTAAAACAAAGCTTTTCCTGTTTCCTGAAAGCAAGTGCTATACGGAACATCTGCAGCATCGCTAATGAAGTCCGCGGCGCTATAGATTTTTGTTGCAATCATTATTGTGTAGTTGGTATCATAATATCTAAACAAAGAAGAAAAAGATCGTTTGATTTTGTAAAACAAAAATGATTTAGTAGATATTACAGACGAAAGCAATTTATTGCTATTTTAGCAACAAAACGTCCTCCCATTAGGAAATGCTTCCTTGTTTGGAATAGTTGTCATTATTTGAAAAATACTATTTGTAGTTCCATTTTGAGGAGGATGTGTCAAGAGTTCATTATGGGAGCGGGAATCCAATTGTTCTGGTTTTGAACGCCTGAAAGAAGATATTAAAACTGAGATACTAATTATTGGCGTGGGAATGGCAGGGGTTTTATGCGCCTATATGCTTCAACAGGCGGGAATACCGTATGTACTTGCGGAGGCTCAAAGCATATGCAGCGGTATTACAAAAAATACGACGGCTAAAATTACTGTTCAGCACAGCTTGATCTATGACAAGCTGATTCGTAAATTTGGTGTGGAAAAGGCCAGACAATATCTGGAAGCAAATGAATCGGCGCTTTGCAAATATCGTGAGTTGTGCAGAGATATTGATTGCGATTATGAAGAAAAACCTTCTTATGTTTATTCTCTTGACGACCGTTTGAAAATAGAAAAAGCAATCCTGGCTCTTGAAAAACTTGCCCGCCATGCAGAATTTACGCAAAGGCTTCCGCTGCCCTTTTCTGTTGCTGGCGCAGTGAAGTACCCAAATCAGGCACAGTTTCATCCGCTTAAATTTATTTCCGCTATTTCAAAGGGATTACGCATTTCCGAGCATACAACGGTGCGGGAACTGGTTGGAACCACATCCATAACCAACTATGGTAAAATTATTGCAAAAAAAATCATTGTAGCCACGCACTTTCCGTTTTTAAATAAGCATGGCAGCTACTTTCTCAAAATGTATCAGCATCGTTCCTATGTAATCGCACTGGATCATGCACAAAATGTGGATGGTATGTATGTAGACGAGGCGCAAAAAGGGATGTCCTTCCGCAATTTTAGGGATCTACTGCTCATTGGCGGAGGTGACCACCGCACTGGAAAAAAGGAGGCAATTGGAAGGAACTGCGTAATTTTGCACAGCAGTATTACCCAAGTGCCATAGAAAAATACCACTGGGCAACTCAGGGTTGCATGACGCTGGACAGTGTTCCGTATATTGGAGCTTATTCTGCCGGTATATCGGATTTATACGTTGCGGCTGGTTTCAACAAGTGGGGTATGACATCTTCCATGGTCTCGGCAATGAATCTGTGCGATTTGGTCCAGGGGAAACAAAATCCCTATGCGGAAGTTTTTTCTCCGTCACGAACCATACTCCGTCCACAACTGACCGTCAATGCCTTTGAAGCGGTTGTTAACCTGCTAACCCCTACAGCGAAACGCTGTCCGCATTTAGGATGTGCATTAAAATGGAATCCGTATGAACGTACCTGGGATTGCCCATGTCATGGTTCACGCTTTATAGAGGATGGCAGGCTGATTGACAATCCGGCAACAAAGGGTTTGAAAAGTAGGCAACAAGAAAGCTGTACAGGCGGATATGGGAGACGCCGCTTCCATAAGTTCTGACTAACATGCGGATAATATTTTATTGAGCTTGTGCCTAGTAAAGAGGTTTTTTGTGAGGAAACTCCATGGCCTTGGCGGCAATTACTCTCCGCGGTTTTTGTTTATGACTGATGTGAATAGGGATCGTATCCCTAGCGGTGAAGCTGTTTTTACAGGTTTACTCTTCTTTGCAAAAATAAAGCAATCAAAATTCGGCCTCCTTGTCTATAGCGCAATCTCAGTGGTTAAGCCAATTTTCGAGGCCTATCTTTTTGCGGAAAAGGGACATCACAAAGCAAAAAAGCGTTTCCCTATCTTTTATAGGGAAACGCTTTTTTAAAGAATAGAAACCGGCAGAAAGATAGTTCTCGATTTTCCGTTCGGACTGTCCAGGGGATTGACAGGGGAAAGAAGCAATGGGTTTTGACCGGCGGCCAGGACGAAAGAAACGATTATGCTTCAGTGAAATGACAACCCCGGCTAAGACGAGGAGAGTAAAGAGAATATATCATGAAAAAACCTTTTGGAAAAATAAAGTTGCAGCCGGTCAACCGCGGCAATAAAAAGCGTATACAAGGAATACATCAAACAGTGTTAGCGACAGATCAGATAGCGGATCAAATGAGTTTATAGATCCGTTTACGGGTAGAAAAAATACCAGGACATAAAAGTAACGCCATTTCTGGGGCCGGCAACGAGTCGGCAATGCAGTTGGCCGGCCCATTCATGGCATCTTGAGGAGCGTTGTGTATTATGCCTTTAAGGCTTACTCTGGCCCTCCGGCTTTGCCAAGGGTAATGGCTTCGCGCTGAATGGGATCACCCATCCGTGATTCGCGCTTTTTCAGTGGTTGATTTTTAAAAATTATATTCTGTTTGTTCTGAGACCGGATACGTATCGTTGACTAATAAAACCGGCACCAGCATCTGCGTATGCCGTCCCGGAACCGTACAGGAGATCACAAACCGGATGTATGGCGCCTGCGGCTCCTCAACCTGCACGAATAAAGACAACTCAGCCCAGTTGCCTGTAAAGCGGTCTCTTTGAGCGTATCCCTTTTTCAATGTCAGTCTGCCGAACCGGGATGGAGAAATTTTTATATTTTCACCGCATAGCACTTCAAATTCCAGAGTATCCGTGATTTTTCCGGAATTGCAGATCCTCAGAAGCAGTTCTTTTTCTTCCCCCTCCCGGATCCCGGGGCCTCCCACAGGAACCGGCTGAAGGTCGAAAGCGTCAAATCGATACACAGGCCCCTCTGCCATTCTGGCAAAAAGCTGGTGGTCTTCGCAGTACATGGCTTCTCCCGCTTCCTCTGGCAGATAGGTGGGCTCATCTGTAAACCACACCTTTGACCCTCGCGAGAGGGCCGCCTGCCTGGCGATGCATTCCACGCGAGCAGACAGTTCATCGATATCTTTGGGAATTTGGCTTCCGTAGTCGCCCAGTTCTCCAAGGTTCAAGCAGCCTGTTTTTATGGCGCGTCCAATGGGCGTAACCCAGCGCTCTGGAATTTTTCCACAGCCATGCAAAATTCCGAATATGGATCCAACGGTAGCCGCGGTACAGTCGGTATCTTCACCGCAGTTTACAGTCCAGCACATTGCCCGGTCGAAGTCCTCTCCCCCGTACAGCAGACCGATGATAACGATTCCTATATTAGAGGGCACGTCGAAGCCAAGGCGGCCGGACCACAGCCCCTGTTCATAATCCTCCTGGGAACCGTTAGCCTCATCCGCCTGGGCCACGCACCCCCGATAGTTTTGCAGAAGCTTCAATCTCGCTTCTAAATAATCCATTCCCTTTTGATAGCATTCCACCGCTAATTTAACGGCGCCGGCGGTAGCGCTTTCTTCCGGAATATAGGATAAGCCGATTTGAATCAGCTCTTCCACGTCGCTGATTACATAGGCGGCGCTTTCCAGGGCGGCGCAGAAAATCTCCGCCCAGGTTCCCTCGCCGTCTCCGTGATCGAGGATAGCGTCCTCATAGGCGTATGCCGCCGCCAGCCGCGGCTGACCCGGCGCGATGGCCGCCCAGATTTCCGAGCGTATGTAGGCCCCGCAGCTGTCCTTGAACTCATTTTTCCAGCTTCCGCTGAGAGGCGGCACCAGGCCTGCCCTCATGTTGATTTTTCCAGTACCGTACTCCGCCCAGTGGGGAGTGACATAGGTAAGCCAATATTCGGCCAGGGTTCTCGCGTTAATGTCGATTCCTTCCTCTTCCAGGGCGATCAGCCATAGCAGCTGGATGTCCAGATCGTCGTTGGGAAGGGGATTTCCATCCAACTCTTGAGTATAAAAGGAAACCTGGTTGACCTGCCGCTTCCATTCAAAGGGTGCTCCGAGCGTGCCGCCTATGTTTTTTCCAAGAAAGCAGCCCAGCAACTTATCACGGTATTCCTCGCTGTTCAGGCGGATTCTGCGTTCCGGATTTTCATACGGGCGGGGATATAGTGCTTCTAATCTTTTTCTTGGCGCAATTCTCATGTGATTTGACTCCTTTTCTCATTTATTGTACTCCCCTCCTCTGTCTTGCTATGTACTCGGAGGGAGTAATGCTGAACCGTTTTTTAAAGCATTTGCTAAAATAAAGCGCATCGGAAAAGCCTACGCTCTGCGCCACCTCCCCCACCATATGATGGCCGCTGTCGATACTTTCCTTGGCGCAGAGCATTCGCTTTTCGATGATGTATTTCTTTAAGGGCATTCCGATGATTTTTTTAAAAATAACGCTTAAATGATCCTCGTTAATATAAAACTCCTTGGCCAGCTGCCGCACGGAAAGCTCTGGGTCGGATATATTATTCTCGATTTCAGCAATTACATTTTTCGCCAAATTATAATGAGGATTCAGCTTACCGGTGCATAAAAAATCCACGATCCTTTGGAAATACTCTTCCAGGCTTTCCTCGCATTTTTTCAAACTCCGCTGGTCGCTCATAAACTCGATCGGGTCAAAATCCTTTCCAAAAACGTCGGCCAGGCTGTATTCTGTTTCTCTCAGGAACAGCACGCCTGATATGGTCAAATCGATATACGCCAGGCGGATATACTCAAAGGGCAGGTTTCCCTGCCGGAAGGTCAGGCTGAGCTTTTTCAGCCTTTGACAAATTGCCGGCATATCCAGACAGCGCAGGCGCGCCAGTATCTCGGCTCTCAGGTTTTGCTGGTCGAAGGCCACATCCTTGGCGTCCCGCATAATATTCTCATAGACAACGGCAGTATCCTGCCCGCAAAAAGTATTGTGCTTCAGGGCATACGCCGCTTCCAGATAGCTTTTCCGGATATTCGCGATGCCGGCGAAAATGCTTCCGCAGCCTGCGCAGCATTCCAGTCCCATTCCAAACCGTATGGTGTCCTTGAGCTTGCGTACGACCAGATCCATATCGTAATTCAGATCGTATTCCCGGCTTAGCAGTTCAAAAAGAATGCACAGTCTGACGGTGGTTCCCACGGCGTCATTGAATAAATAATAGTTTTCATAGTCGTCAAGGGCCATTTCCACATGATGCTTTAGAGTCAGGTAGAAAAAATCTTCAGGGAAAAAATCATCCTGCTGGGGAATCAATTCCAAAATCAGCACACGATAAATCTGCGTGGAATAAGGGATGTGGTAAAAATCAAATTTTGTGCGGAGCACCGCGTTGCTCAGTTCAGTGTTTCGGGAAATCAGCCATTGAAAAAACTTTTCCTTGAGCAGATTTTCGTTAATTTCCGCTTTTTGCTCCAGTGAATGGACATACTCCTTTGTTTGATGGTCATCCCTGAGCGCTTGAACCAGGCGATCTAAAGCGGTTCCAAGTTCCAATGCGTCGATGGGCTTCAACAGATAATTGTGTATTCCCAGACGCAACGCCTCTCTGGCGTAGGAAAAGTCCTCATAAGCGCTCAAAAATAATATCTGTATTTTTGGCCGTTCCGCCCGCAGCTTCCTCGCCATGGATATTCCATCCATAACCGGCATGCTGATATCGGAAATGATGATATCCGCCGTATCGGTTTCAAAAAACGCCAATGCCTCCATTGCGGAACAGAACGCGCCGCAGATCTCCATCTCGTATTTGGTCCAGTCTACGGCTCCTTGAAGCTCCCGGAGGACAGAGACTTCATCGTCAACAAGAACCACCCGATACACAAATATCCCTCCCAAAACCTTTCTCTATCGGGAATCCGGAAGCCATATGGTAACCAGCGTTCCTGTTCCCGGTACGGATTCGATTTCCAGCCCGCAGTCTTGCCCGAATTTCAGCCTCAGCCTTTCATGCACATTTTTCAGCGCAAAATGGTTTCCTTCCTCTTTTTTCAGGGGAATCCCCTCATCGGCCGCGAATCCCCGGCCATTATCAAAGATAAAGACCGCCGCACGGCCTTTGATCCGGCAACCGATGATTTCCAGCTTTCCCTTGCGGCCATATCCCATGAAGCCATGCAGAATACTGTTTTCCAGAACCGGCTGAAGCGTCAGCTTAAGGATCGGGCTGGACAAAAGCGCCGGATCTATATCGATAGTAAACTCAAACAGTCCAGGATGAATCCTTTGCTGAATGAACAGATAATCCGCCGCCAGCTCAATATCCTCCGCTACCGTAACCACGGTTTCCTTTTTTAAAACCTTGCGGTAGTAAGAGCCAAGATGGCGGAGAGCGCCTGAGGCCTCCTCGTATTCCTGGCCGGCAATCAGATAATTGATTCCAGATATCGTGTTATACAGCAGATGGGGGTTAATCTGCGCCTGCATAAAGTCCAGGGCGTAGCTACGTTTTTGCCGTTGCTCCAGCCAGATCTGGTAGGTCAGTTCTTTAATATCCCGAACCATCTTATTAAAGCTCTGAGAAAGCTCTCCGATTTCATCCCGGGAACTAACCGAAAGCCGTGCGTCAAAATTTCCCGCGCTCACGTTCTGCGTAAACCTAAGCAAATTTCTCAAGGGTTTCGTGATATACCGGGAAAGCATGATGGCCAATACGGAAGTAACTAAAATAAAGATCAGCCCAAGCAAAAGAATTGTCTGGAAAAAGGGCTGGTTCTGCTGCAAAATCACTTTTTGGGGAATCATGCCTACTACATACCAATCGGTCCCATCCACGGGCGCCATTGCCACCAATGTTTCCCCGCCGCTGCCGGTGTGGTAAATTTCGGTCTGAGAGAGATCCCTGCTTTGGAAATATTCCTCGTTTCCCACAGAGGTAAAAAGCTTGGATTTATCCGCTGAGGACATAACGGTCCCAGAGGCGTTTACAATAAAATACTCGCCGTTGATTTCAGAATTTACATTAGAGAAAACATCAGAAAAGGCGCTTTCCCGTATTTCCAGGCGAATGGCGCCGATGCACCGGCCGCTTTCTGTATGAATAATGGATTTCTCAATCACCAGGTTGGATTCCGGCGGTTTTTTCCCTTGATGATCGCTGATGGAAATTACTCCGTTTTTTGCGGCGGCTCTCTGGTACCACTCGGATTCCAGGTTGCGCGCATCGCAGGTTACATAGTTCCCGGGATAATTGTAGGTCATGCCGGCGCGGGAGACAACGACCATGCTGCTGGCAAAATCGCCCACGCTGATAATCGTAGAAGTGGAAGTCCTCATTTGATACAAAAATGCCAGGTTAGGGTTTGGTTCAGTTGAATAGTCGTGGAGAAGCGCCTCTTGCAGTATGGACATCGTGGAAAACGCTTTGACATTATATCGGATATGCTTGACATTATCAGCGATCTGGCGGGATATCAGCGCCGTGTTTTTTTCCAGGCTGTCGCATCCGCTGCTCAGCCCGGATGTAGTTAGTATCACAAAGGCCGCCGCCATAACCGCGAGAATTGACATAACGGTAACCGGAACAAAATATAAAAGAATTCTTGTTCTGATTTTCTGTTTAGGTTTTCTTTTCTTTTTTACAGGCACGCTTCTCCACAACCTCTATAAATTTTTTACCAGTATAGCACAGTAATTTTATTTTTGAAATAATAAAATTATGGGAATCAGCCTAAGAGACCAATTCTCCCGAATTATTACATATGGGCTGGGATTTCTCCATTTCATATATATCGAGCGATCTCATATAATAGAATTGCGCTAAAAATTTTACATAGGAGTGTGAAAACTATGAAAAACGCAAAAAAGCTTCGAAGCATTCTTTCCCTGGTTCTTGCTTCCTCTATGTTGCTTGCCGCCGCAGGCTGCTCCGGCGGCGCTCCAGCCTCCTCTGGAGCGCCGGAAGCCCCCGCCTCGGGCGAGAAGGTAAAAATCAACATGATGTTCCAGGTCAGCGCCAGCGGTGAGGAACGGCCCGACTTCGTGGTGGAAAAAATCCGCGAGAAATATCCCGATATAGAAATTGTGCCGGACTATGTCGAAGGCGATGAATCCAACTATGCCACAAAAATCCGTACCCTGATTTCCGCCGGCGGCGACGGTTTGGATGTTTGGTGGGATCGCGGCGGCACCTGGGTGCTCCCTGTTCTAGAAGCCAATGCCGCGCTTCCCCTCAACGATTATCTCGACAAGGTAGACGGCTTTTGGGATACGGTAGATGAAAGCGCCATCAAGCCCCACACTGACGGCAATATCTATGCCATCCCCTGCGAGGAAGTCTTCTGGGAGATTATCCTTTACAACAAGGAAATTTTTGAGCAGCATGGACTCAAAGCCCCCAAAACCGTGGATGAGCTGAAAAATATTGTGACTGTACTTAAAGACGCCGGCATCACGCCTTTGGTATGCGCCGCGAAAGCGGGGTGGCCCGCCGCAATGCAGGTGGAAGGCTTTGCCTATTCCATGGATCCGGAGATCACCTCAAAGATCATGAAGGGGGAAGCCAAGTTTTCCGACCCTCCCTATTTAGAGGGAACCAAGGTGATCCAGGAGCTGTTCTCCCTGGGCGCGTATCCGGAAAACATCGCCATGATGGATGAAACAGAGGCCCTCAATATGTTTTATTCCGGTGAAGCGGCCATGATGTCCAACGGCTCCTGGGGACTTCCTCCCGCGTGCAAGGAGCTCGAGGGCAACTGTGATTATTTCTACTATCCGGCAATTAACCCGGAAGATGCTGATTCGATCGGCAAGGCCTGCGCCGGAGGCGTGAAGGACAACGCGGGCGCGATGGTGTATTCCGGTACCAAATACCCGGAGCTGGCCACAGAGCTGGCTGTAGAAATGTCCCGCAATTACCAGCGTTATCTATATGAAGTCGACCAAAGTCCCTTTGTGGTTTACGATGCGGAAGCCCTGGGATGGGAGACTCCCGATTTTGACCCGGCGGCCCTCCGCCTGGCCGATGAAATGAGCAAGTTTGATCATTCCTATCCTTTCGTTCAGGACTCTCTGCCGACCTCTGCCGGCGCCACTCTGCTTATGGAATCCAGCAATAAGCTTTTTTCCAATACCGGAAACTACTCAGCCGAAGACTATGTAGCTGACCTTGACCGCGCTCTGGAAGAGGAATAATGATCTCTGCGCACGGCCGCCAGAGCTGGCGGCCGTGCTTGCTTCTAACGAATTATCTCACAAAAGGGGGGTCCCTATGAAAAAGGTGTTAGGCGATAAACGCACGATTTTTTTGTTTTGCCTGCCCGGCATGGTGCTGTTTCTCGCTTTTGTAATCTATCCGCTTATCAATGTGGTTGTTATGTCCTTTCAGCAGTACAACGGCGTCACGCCCGGTACCTTTAACGGTTTGGAAAACTATTGGAAAATCTTTCAGGAGGAGGATTTCTGGGCCGCTAATTGGCGTTCTCTATATCTGTGTCTGCTGACCATGTTCGTGGATACTTTCCTCGTTCTTGTATTCACGCTGATTATCGTAGGTCTGAACCGCACGATGCAAAAGCTGTGTAAAATCGCTTTCCTCCTGCCGTTCGTCCTGTCCATCTCCGTAATTTCCCAGCTCTGGCTGGCTATCTACCATCCTGACTGGGGGATTCTAAACGCTTTCTTAGACGCCATTGGTCTGCATAGCCTCACTCACGGCTGGCTTCTGGATCCCAATACCGCAATGGTTTGTATCGGTTTTGTTGGGATGTGGTGGATTTTCGGCATGCAGCTTCTGTTGATTTACACCGGATACCGCTCTATCCCCGAAACCTATTTTGAAGCGGCGGAAATAGACGGCGCAAACTATTTGCAGAAGGTGCGGGCCATCACCATCCCGTTGCTGAGGAATATCCTGCAGCTCAGTCTTATCATGACAAGCGTAGGCGGATTGTATACATTCCCTCAGGTGTATATCATGACAAAAGGCGGACCGGGGAATTCCACGGAAACCATTATGATGTACATGTATAAGCAGGTGTTTTCCAATCAGCGCTTTGGTTTAGGCTCCTCTATTGCCGTGGTGGCGATTCTGGAAACTTGTATCGTGCTCGTCATCATCATGATGCTGACAAAGCAGAAAAAGATAGAATTTTAGGGGGGACGAAGGTGAGGAATACTATTGTTCGAAGATTTTGGACCGCGGTTATGGGATTGGCCATGCTGGTGTCCATTTATCCATTATTCTGGATCATTATCAATTCCTTCAAGCCCACATCAGAAATTGTTTCAAAAGAGACTTTTTCCCTGCCAAAATCATTGTTCCTGGATAACTACCATACTGCCATTGTTGAAAAAAACATTCTGACCTATTTTTTCAACAGCCTGTTTATCACCATCTGCACCATTATTCTCACAGTGATCGTTTCTACCATGCTGGGCTATGCGGCTACCAGAATGCTGTGGCGATTTGGAAATAAGCTGATCGCCGTTATCACACTAGGCATCCTGCTACCCTCGCAAATCGTAGTAGCCCCTGTTTTTATCCTGGTTCGCGATCTTGGGCTGAGCGACACACACTGGGCCTTGATTCTGACCGTCAGCGCATTTAACATTTCTATCTCAACCTTGATTGCCGCGGGCTTTCTGCGAAGCATCCCGAGGGAGGTGGAGGAGGCCGCAGTCATCGACGGCGCCGGCGCGCTGCGGATTTTTTTCCAGGTGATTATCCCCATTTTGAAACCCGCGATCTCGGCCATGTCCATCAACATTTTTCTTAACAGCTGGAATGAGTTTATTTACGCCTTAGTTCTTTTGCGGACACAAGCCCTCAAAACTCTCCCGGTGATGCTTATGGGCTTTTCTGAGCTTCGCACCGGCGTAGATTACGGCGGCCTGTTCGCCGCGATGGTTCTTGCCAGCATCGTTCCTATCATTATGTATATTGCATTCAGCGGCCAAGTAGAAAAGGCCCTAACCGCCGGAGCTATTCTGAAATAAATTTGACAGGAGGAAACAAAATGTTAAAAAGCAAGCACGCGGTCACGATCGGGCCTATGTCCGTAGGCGGACTGTGGGGCCGCAGACTGAAAGATTCCGTCACCCGCTGGTCTCTCCAGGTAAACGAGGACACTCTGCTGGACTGTTTCCGTCATCGTCCGGGACGGCAGTCGTTCATTGGGGAGCACGCGGGAAAATTTCTGGACGGAGCTATCCTGGATAACCTGATTGTCGAGGAGCCCCGGCTTTGGGAAAAGATCGACAGAGTGGTCCGGGAACTTATGGCCTGCCAGGAGCCGGAGGGTTATCTTGGTACTTATACGCCGGATATGCGCTGGATCGGACGGGCCACCGAACGGGAGGAAAATAATGCTTGGGATGTGTGGGTCGCCAAATATTGCCTGCTGGCTCTGCTGAGATATGACCAGCTGCACAGCAGTCCGGAGGCACGCGACTGTGCCCGTAAGATTATTCGGCAGCTCGACGATATTTTTGGCAGGCAGGGAACTCATAATTTGAACTCCTCTGATTGTCACGCCGGGTTAGCCAGCGGCTCTGTACTCGAAGCTATTGTTTTATGGTATCAGCGGTTGAAGGAGGAAGATATTCTGCGCTTTGCCCGCTATATCGTCACCTATTATTGGACCGATCGGGCGCCTGCCACACCTCATCTGCTTTCCCGTATGACACAGCTCCCTTATGGCCTGAAAACCACAGGGAGAGGCAAGGCCTATGAAATGATGAGCTGCTTTGTCGGCTTGACAGAGTATGCGCGGGTCACAGACGATCAGGCACTTCTCAGCAAGGTAATAGAGGCGCGGGATCACATCGCAGACTACTACCGCGAGGTTAACGGATGTATGAGCGAGCGGGAATGGTTTCCCAACGCCGAAAACATCAGCGAACATTCCGAATTGGAAAACTGTGTGGCTTTTACCTGGATTCAGCTTAATTTGAGGCTGTTTGAGCTTACCGGCGACATGCGGTGCATCGATTACGCGGAAGAAACAGCCTATAACCATATCATGCAGTCTGTCTGTCCTGACGGCAGCACCTGGATCTATTACACCCTTCTGACCGGGCCGAAGGATTTTTCCTACTGGAGCCAGCTTCCCGGATCGGCGCATTATCATGAAATGATGCGCTTGCTTGGCGCGTCTCTCGCGGAAGAAAACCCGGAAGAGTCAGAGCCTGCTTCAGAAGCTCCCCTCACATGCTGCCATACCAACGGCCAGCGCGCACTGGGTCTGGTTCCCCAATATATTTATACTCAGTCAGGCAATGATGTTTTTATCAACTTTTTCATTGATTCCTCAAAAACCCTTATCATCAACGGCTCCCCTGTAACGCTGACCCTACAAACGGATTTTCCAAAATCCGAAAATATCAGGCTGACAGTCGAAAGCAAACAGCCTGTTGATCTTTATGTCAGGATTCCCGCCTGGACCGATCACGCTGAGATTTCCGGAAAAACCTGTCTGCCCGGACAATACGAGATGCTGAGCAGTTCAAACCGCTCTGTTTTTGATATCCATATTCGACAGCCTCTCCGTCTGCTCACGCCGGGGTTTGTAAACCGTGGAAAATTCGCCGTGGCACGCGGTCCCATCTTATACGCGGTAGACTCCTGTCCGGAGGGCTGGGACTTTGACGATATTGCTCTTTCGCTTTCCTCTAAACAGCCGCTCAGCGCTTTGGTGCCTTTTGAGGAAAATGGCTGGACAGCATTCCGGGCGAAGGCCTATCGGACCGAACATCATATTTCCCAGCTTAATTGGCAGAACATCCCGCAAAGTCTTCCGCAGGCCGAGGTGGTTCTGCGTCCCTTCTTTTTCGCAGGGCTAGGAAAAAACCTTTCTTACGCTCAGCATACCGAAGCGGAACCCACTCCCTACGACCTTTCTGAGCCGTTAACGGAATTCCGTGTTCTGTTCCCCGCTTTCTTTATCTAATGAAGGATTTTAGAGTATTCAATATCTAATCTGCTTCGCGTTTGAAACGCTATTCTCTTTTTTTATTATAAAAAGTGCCAATAAAACGGCCTTGGCAAGAGCTAAACGGGATATCACCCTACATCGATCAAGGAGGATATGCGGTTTTTCCTCAGATTCTGATTTCGTATTGTAAAAGAGGTTCCGTTGGGCCGGTAAAAAGCTAAGAAGAACTTTCGCGCTATAGCTGAACAATCCCAAGGAAAATAGACATTGAGAAAAAGTACCCCCTGTTGTAGGATAAAACCACAACAGGGGGTACACATATATGAAAGAAAAACAACACAGAGCACGTATGAAAGAACTGAAACAGAACAGAAAACATATGGAAAAATCAGTGGGGAGGCCGGGCTGACAAAAACATAGGTGAAAAGATACAATAAAAGCGAGTATAGAAAAAAGTAGGCGTTTTTTATCTGCCATGGTTCTTTTGAATTGAACAGAGGTCGAATTTTGGAACTCAAAAATGAGATAATCCAGATTTCGGCCTCTGTTTCTATGCCAAAACCCAGCGTTAAAGCCATTTTTCGAGGTTTATCTGTTTTTATAGAAATGGGACATCAAAAAGCAAAAAACAGAAAAATGGGTTGTAAAAACAATCAAATGTATCTATTCCGAACCCGGAATTCTCATTTTAATGAGGATTCTTTCTTTTTATCCCAGTATTCCTACTCTTTCTGCACTGGAGCCCTATATGGAGCTGACCAGTTCGGAAAAGAGACTGCTTCATTCCCAATGTCTCCATAACCGCAAAACGTACAGGAAATATACTGCGTCCCCCGGTCACTGTGAAATACGAGTCCTGTTTCTGGTTTTCATTCCGAAGAAACCCTCCTAATGAGATGATTCCTTATGCTCATATTGGAATGGTCCGGTATAATAAAAATTCATACTATCCTTTAACGAATAAGAGAATCATTGACTTTTATCGTTACCCCTTTAAATAAAGCTCACGGTAATCTCTTGGCGTGAGTTCGGTATATTTTTTAAAGGCAATGGTAAAATATTGAGGCTCCCGAAATCCTACCTCATAAGCGATTTCAGCGATTTTTCGAGTGGGATCTTTCAGCAGCTGGATGGCTTTTTGGATTCTGGTTTCATTCAGAATATCTGTAAAGCTTTTGCCAGTTTCGCTGGTAACAAGCGTGCTTAAATAAGAGGGAGACAGAAATACTTTTTTGGCGGCATCGTTCAGAGAGATATTTTCCTGGTAATTTTCTGAGATGTAGGAAATTACATTTTGAATCAGCATCTGGCGGTTGCTGCTTTTAATCGAGCGGTAATCGCTGAGGTCGAGAATCAGTTCTACAAAAAGGTCGCCGAGCTCCTGAGTGGACTGAGCCTGGATTACCTTTTGAAAGTTAGAGTATTTCTCAAACAGCAGTGCCAATTGGCGATTATCATTGCTGAATATTTTTTTTATTGTCAGAACCGCCACGATTAAAAAGGTGCTGCGGATAAAATCTGTTTTTCCATGAAGGGGTTCCAATAGTTCCTCAAAAAGCCCGCCTGCCTGCTGTGCTAAATAGATTCCGCTCGACTGTGCGATCAAGTCGGTAATTTTGTTGGAAAAGGATAATATAGAATAATAATCCATAGGCTGCGGGCTGTTTTCACTGATATCCTCCGCAGAAAAGAAATTCACGCTTTGATTTCCAGTGAAGAACTTTTTCCCCATGGAGCGCAGCGACTGAATATAAGCTTCTCGCAGAGATTCATATCCATAGTGGATCTGGCTCACCCCCATAGAAACGGTTTTGTGAAAATGATGATGGATACGGTTTTGAATCTGCAGAAGATAATTTTGCAGCTCACTTAAGCGCTCGGAGCCTTCTATGAAATAAATCATCACCAAATGGGTATCGTCAGCCCTCACAAAAACAGAAGAATGGTCGGAAATCAGATCATTGCAAAAGGTGTTTAGGTCTCTGATTTGATAATAGCCATCCGACAGATCTCCGTCGAACTGTATGACTGCCGTACGGAAGCTTTCCATTCTGTCTAAGAGGCCTTGTACCCTCGAGGTTAAAATGCTTTTTTTATACACATGCCCGTTTAAAAGGCGGCGCAAAACTTGCTCCTGCTTATTCTCAGTTTCTCTTTCTTCATTGGAATTCACAATTTGACTGGCGAGCCTGCATATGTTTTCTTTTAGCTCTTCGTAGTTAATTGGTTTGAGCATAAAATAGGATGCGCCGATGTTCAGCGCATCTTTGGCGTAATCAAAATTTCGATGGCCGGTCAAAATAATAAACTGTATTTCAGGATATTTATCCTTAATGTATTTTAAAAATGTCAGTCCATCGATTCCTGGCATAACGATATCAGAGATAATGATATCTGGCTGTACCTTTAGGCAGATCTCGAGGGCCTCGATTCCGGAAGCGGCGCAGCCTAAAAGCTCACATTCCATTTCAGACCAGGAATAAGCATTCGCAAGGCTGCTGCGAATGCCCGCTTCATCTTCGACAATTAAGACTTTAATCATGAGTTCATAGCTCCTTTTATGATATCTGATAAGGGATCGTTACGGTTACTTTGGTGCCCTGATAGAGCCGGCTGTCAATAGTATAGCCGTAGGAGTCGCCATAAAGCAGCTTAATGCGGCTTTGGATGTTTTGAAGAGCGATATGATGGCTGCTTTTACTGATATTATTTTCCCGCCCGCCTTTTGTATCCTTTAAAAGCTGAAGAATTTCTTTTCGGATTCCTACCCCGTTGTCTTCTATTACCGCAATAAGATTATCATTCTCCCGGAGAACCGTCAGCGAAACCCGTCCAGGCCCGTTTTTTGGCTCCAGCCCATGGGCGATGGAGTTTTCCAAGAAAGGCTGAAAGATTAAAACAGGAAGGCGGCAATTAAGAAGCTCTTCTGGTACATGAAGCTCGATCTGAATTTTATCCAGATACTTATAGTGAACAATGTTGGCGTAATGATGGATATACTCCAATTCCTCCCTTAAGGTGAAGATGTTTTCATACCGGTAGCTCAGGTTGGTTTCCAGCATATAGCAGAGGCTCTGAACCATGTCGCAGATAGGATAGGCCTCGTATTCATTGGCTTTCCAGCTGATCAGCTGCATGGTATTGAAAAGAAAGTGAGGATTGATCTGCGATTGCAGCAGGCGAAGCTGCGTCTCCTTTTGCAGAAGCTCGCTTTTGTAGATCGTATTGATCAGATTATCCAAATGGGAAACCATATCGTTAAAGCCGTGATTGACAAAAGAGATTTCCCGAATAGATGTGGCTTCGGGCAAGGAGACAGACAGATCTCCCTCCTGCACCTGTTTCATACCGGAAACCACCGCTTCAATGGGCTTGGTCACCGAACGGGTAAAGCGGATAATCACAATGATGCCGAAAGCGATGATTAGGAGCGCAATCAGGTAAAAAAGCTGTTGAATCATTCGAAAATCCCGTAAAAGAATATCCTTATTCACTTCGATTACGGCGGTCCATTTTTGATAGGGGTAGGTAAAAGTGACCTCCCCAAGCTGACAATAAACAGTCAGCTTATTACTGTCCTGAAAGGCGCCAAGCTTGCCGGCGGTATCGTTTTTAGGGAGAGCGTAGGTGTCCCCGAGCAAACCGTTGTCATTGGAGCACAGTATTACGCCAGCCTGGTTTATCATATAAAGATGTTCAACCTCAATGGTATTATAGGTGCTGAATTTATCCAGAAGATATTCCGTCGACAGGCTTATGATCAGCAATCCTAAAATCTCATAAGAATCGTAATCATATAAAACTCTGGAAATGCGGATGCTGTCTTCGCCGTCATAGTTGACCCAGTTGGCGGAATGGGGAGCGACCAAAGCTTCCCGAAAGTAATCGCTGTCAAAAGGTGAATCCAGCTGAGTGGAAACTAAACCGTATTGCAGATGAGTGCCGCCGTCCTTTAAGTATAGGTCCAGCCCTTTCAGGTAATAGCCATCCATAGATTGAGGCGGGAAGTATTGCGCAACCATTTTCTGATAATCATAAATTTGTTTCTGTCTGTCCGAACGGTTCGAGAGAATTTCCCGCATAGCGCGGTCGTCGGACATTTGATCGATTTCATTGTCAAAGTTATCCAAGGTGTCGCTGATTCCCGTACAGGTCTGGATAATCATATTTTTACAGTAATTTTCCGTCTGCTGATAGTACAGCTCCTCATAAAGCTTAGTTGGAAAAATCAGCAGAATCAAAGTAGTAATAATAATCAGAGAGGACAAGACTAAAATCATATATTGCTTTAAGGAAAAAGGCCTGTGAAGCTTTTTTTTAGTTTTCATATAACATCCCAGCTTTATGAATTTTATCCTATTATATCCTGAGGGTCGCTTTTGTTCAACAGAAAACAAATAAAAGATTTGAAAATATATGTGTAAATTACATAAAATTATAATATTTTTTGATTTTTGTAAAATCGTAAAATTTTCAGCTTAAGAATCCATAAATCCTAAATTTACATAAAAACAAGTGAATGATAGAATGAAAGCAACAAAACCGAAGGAGAAAAAAGGAGGATTTTGTATGAAAAGGAAAATAAGCGCGTTGTTGGTTTTGGCGATGCTGTCAGGTTTGGTTTCGGGCTGCGGAACTGCTGAAAACAGCGATTCATCCGCGCCGAGCTCCGACGCGGCCGGAGAGAGCCAGGCATCGTCCCAGACGGCCACAGACGAAGAGGTTACTATTGAAGTGCGGTGGGCAAATATTCCGGAAAGTACTCAAAAGGTATGGAGGGAAAATGTATTCGCTCCGTTTGAGGAAGAACATCCGAATGTAACGGTCGATTTCCAAAGTCTACCCAACCAGGATCAAACGCTGCGTGTTCAGCTTTCCGCGGGATCGGGCCCGGATATGTTCAGAATCGACACTACCGATGTTTCCGAGTTTGCGAAAACCGGTTTTATTGCAGATCTGCAGTCCTATCGTGAGGAATATAAGCTGGACGAAAAGATGTACGACTGGGCGTTACGAGCCTGTGAATACGACGGGAACCTGTATGCATTGCCGGCGGCGGTGGAAACCAGTGATCTGACCTACAATAAAACTCTTCTGGATCAGCTTGGCATGCCGGTTCCGAAAACAAGAGAGGAATTTGTGCAGGCGTGTGAAGCCGCTCAGGAAAACGGGCTGGTTGCTGTTTCCTGGGGATATTCTGGCGTGCCAGCTTTGATGGGGTGGTTCTATGGACACTATCTCACTACCTATTCCGGCCCTGAAAACGTGAAAAAGCTATTAAACGGTGAGATCACGTTTAATGATCCTAATATCCGGGGTGCGTTTGAACTGATGAAGGCGGATTGGGATGCAGGCTATTATAACGATAAAAAGAGCGGTGCCATTAGTATGGATGAGGCCAGAAGCCTGTTCAACAACTCAAAATCTGTTTTTAACATGGAGGGTTCTTGGCTGACCATGGCGGATACGGAGCCGGGAACCTGGCAGTTCGAATGGGGTCAGACTCAGTGGCCCTCCATGAGGGAGGGTGTGCCGGCTGCTGGCGATATGGCTGTAGGCGGCTGCATCGGGATCAATGCGGCTTCTGAGTGCGTAGAGCTGTGCGCGGATATGATGATCGAGTTCTACTTGGATCAGGATAGAGTAGCTCAGGCAGTTTCCCAGGGATATTCTACTCCGGCGTTAGACATCGACGAGTCGCTGTATCCCTCGGATATGCATGAGGATATTAAGACGGCACTGGAGTGTCAAAAGGAGATCATTAACGCAGATGCTATCGGTTATGCGCCTTGGGGTTTCTTCCCAACCAAAATGAAAGCATTCCTGGATGATAACCTGGATAAGGTTTTATATGATCAAATGAGCATCGACGACTTCTTGAGCCAGGCACAGGCATTGTTGGAAGAGGATATTGAAAACGGGTATCAATTCCCGGGATAAATTTACCTAAAAAAGGGAAACAGGAGATTTCTCCTGTTTCCCTTTTAAGGAGGTCTTTATGAGAAAGCTTCAAAAAAACAGGCTGCGGGGCACATTTTTTGTATTGCCGGCATTTCTGCTGCATTTCTGTGTAATTGTAATCCCGGCCTGCTCTATGTTTTATTACGCCATGACAGACTGGAATGGTCTATCCCAGCCCAATTTTGTTGGCTTTGATAATTTTGCGAGAATGATCAAGGATACAGATTTTCTTTTTGCAATCCGCAACAATTTGATCTGGACCCTTTTATTTATGACAGTTCCGCTCGTTTTGGGCTTAGGGATGGGACTTATTTTTGTGAGAGCGGGAAAAATCCAGATGCCCTTAAGGGCTCTCTGCTTTTTGCCGTATGTAATCAGCGCAGCGATTTCAGGAAAAATATTTACGGTTTTTTACAGCCCCTATTCCGGAATCGCAACCATCTTCCAACAGCTGGGAATAGAGTCCCTTTCTGATTTTGCGCCTCTTGGAGATCAGAATCAGGCGCTGTATGCTGCGGCCTTTGTGGACAACTGGCACTGGTGGGGCTTTGTTTTAGTATTAATGATGTCTGCTTTGCATCAGGTGGATTCATCTTTATATGAGGCGGCAAAAATCGAAGGCGCTAACCCGTTTCAAACCCTGGTTCATGTAACGCTCCCTCAAATTAAGCCGACCATTACCTCATATTTTGTGTTTGTGGTTATAGCCACTTTCACTACCTTCGACTATGTATGGATTATGACTCAGGGCGGTCCGGCGGGCGCTACAGAATTGCTCTCTACACGAATTTATAAAACCAGCTTTCTAAATAATGAGGCCGGATACGGTTCCGCGTTGAGCCTGAGCGTCTGCCTGTTTGCGCTGCTGGTCTATGCTGTTCTGAAAAAAATCCAGAGAAAGGTGGGAGAGAAGGAATGAAGCTGTCGCAAAAGAAGAAGGCGGGAACGATTCTCCTTGTCTCCATCGCGGTGATTATCACAGCAATACATATTATTCCTCTGCTTGTTATCCTGTTGAATTCTTTTCGCTCTAATCAGGAGATTGAGATGCAGATGCTGGCGTTCCCTACATCCTTAGACTTTACTAATTATATTGTGGCATGGAACGACGGCGGATACGCGGAGGCTTACCAAAGCAGTTTGATCATCGGTGTCAGTACCGCCGTCGTTGAGTTATTATTAATCGGCCTGGCTGTATACGGCTTAACGAAAACCAACTGCTATTTTAAAAATTTTTTCCGTTCTTATTTTGTAGCAGGATTGGCGATACCCACCTTTGCGATTTTAGTGCCTTTATATTTTTTCTTCAGCAGTGTGGGTTTGTCCAACACTCATTTAGGGATGATTATTATTTATACAGCTACCAATATGTCATTTAACTTTATGTTTTTGTCGGCCTTTTTTGAGGGGATGCCTAAAGAACTCGACGAGGCGGCAAGAATTGACGGAGCCAGTGAAATGCAAAACTTTTTTTATAATGTTTTGCCCTTGGCAAAGCCTATTTTTACCAGTGTCATATTGATCACCTTTGTAAATACCTGGAATGAGTTCCTGTTTTCCAATACATTTTTGCAGGATCGGGATATCAGAACGGTATCCCTGAGGTTTTATAATTTTGTTGGGAGCACCAACACGGAGTTTGGATATGTTTATGCCGCGGCGCTGATTTCTATGCTTCCGATTGTGGCGATCTATTTGCTGACGCAGAACACCTTCGTGGAGGGAATGACCTCAGGCAGCGTAAAGGGCTAAGGGGAAAGGAAGAATATTATATGGATTATCCTAAATTTGTTTCGGTAAACGACTGTGATTTGGAGCTTGCGATTCGAAAGGGAATCACCCCCATGCTGACCTGGACAGATCCAAAGAAAAACGGACTCCCCTATTTTGAAAACCATATTACTGGAGAGAATCGAGGAAATCATCATCATGCCAGCTTCAGCGCGGCCCATATGGCGGGGCGCCGACTGGAAGCATTGACCGCCGCGCAGCGGGTAACCGGGGAAAGGATTTCTCCGGAAGTTTTTGATAACCTTCGCTTTTGGGCATATAAGGTGTTTGACAATCCATGGCACGTTATGCTGAATTTGAATTTAGCGGATCTGGAAACGGTCAAAGTATGTGATCTTCATAATTTTAGGGAGATGATGTATTCCTTTATAGGATTGCTGCGTATAAACCCTGAGGACCAGAGAGCGCTTCAAGGGGCGAAAGCGCTGATACAATTGGTGGACCAGTATACAGACTTTGATACTGGGCTTTGGAAAACAACGGAATTTCAGCGGGATTCCGGTGTAAGCTGTATGTGCGGAGCCATGACCCAAAACGAAGGACTGCGGTTTGCTCCCACATTAGGCCGATATATCCAAGCACTGATGCGCATGTACTCTGAAAATTTTTTACCGGAGGCGTTGGATCAGGCGCTGCGGCTGACGAATATCTTTTTTAGAAGCTTATGGAGAGAAGACGGCAGCTATGACGGCGAAACGTTCGGCAGGCATTTACACTCGACTACCGCGATGCTGTGCGGAATCGCTATGGTGGGTGACTGCGTACGGGATATGAAAATATTGAAACACGTTAAAGAATTTATTGAAACGGGAGGCCGGCAAATTGGCTTGGAGTTTGGCTGGTGCCTTGAAAACGATCTAAGGACAGATTTAGTGGGGGAAATCAATAACAGCTGCGACTTGATGGAAGCCTGCCTCTATCTTGGAAAAAACGGATTTGAAGGTTATTACGGAAAAGCGGAAAAAATGCTGCGCAGTCATATTTTGCCCGCTCAGCTTTTGGATGTCAGCTTCCTGACAGATGAAACCTCTGAGGATGATGCTTTAGACCATTTGGCGGGCAGAATGGAAGGTGCCTTTGGTTTTCCGTGTCCTTATGGCCATGAGTACGAACCGGGCAGTGATATTTCGTTTAACTGGGATATTACAGCTGGGGGAGTCAGCGGCCTTTGCCAAGCTTGGAAACATCGGGTGACCCGCCATAAGGAGATTATCAGTGTTAACCTGCTGTTTGACTACGACGGGCCAGAGCTTCATTTTTCTGACCCATACCGAAACAATGGCGCAGCGAAGATTGTGACGGACAGACCGATTTCAATAAGGATTCGCATACCGGAATTGGCGGAGAGGGAAAAAATTAACGCCTGTTTGTCGAAAAAGGGGATTACCCACATTGTTCAAGGCGAGTGGTTATATTTATTCCATTTAAAAGAGAATTGTGAGCTCGAAATTCCCCTGTTTTTCCAAAAAGAAATCAAGAATTATGAATTCCGCGGTCATTCTCTAACTGTAAAGTTTGAGGGAGAAAAGATTTACGGAGAACGCTCTGAAGGGAAAAGGCTATGCTTTTTTCCTGAGATTTAGGCTTAAAAAGAGCATGATTTAAGTTTTCAATTAAAACAACGCTGCTCATCTTTTGCTTCTCACTTATCGTATTCTTCTAACGATCTTGTGTGTTAAAACCCATAAAAATAGCTGCGGCACAAAGCTCTTATGTTTATAATTTGAATATGTTTTATTAATCCTTTCATAATCAAGCACAGGAATAGATCAAAAGGAGGAAAAATTGTTATGGAGACATTCAATAAACCGACTTATCCGCGGCCGGATTTTGCGCGGGAGAGCTGGGAAAGTCTGGATGGGGAATGGGAATTTGACTCAGGGGAAAGATTTCAGACAGCGGAAGAGGCGCTGGGGTCAGATTTTGAGGAGAAGATTCAGGTGCCCTTCTGTTACCAAAGCCAGGCCAGCGGAATCGGCAGGACCGAGGACCGGGATACGGTCTGGTACCGGCGGGAATTCAGGCTGAGCCCGGAGCAGCGGAACGGCAGTGTGCAGCTTCATTTCGGCGCGGTGGACTATGAGGCGCAAGTGTGGGTTAACGGCCGCTGCGCGGGAACCCATCGAGGCGGCCATACCTCGTTTTCTTTTGATATCACCTATTTGGTAGAAGAAAGGAACAGCCTGCTGGTAAAGGCGGTGGATACGCTGGCCTGCGACCGCCCCCGGGGCAAGCAAAGCTGGAAAGGGAGGAATTTCGGCTGCTGGTATACGCCGACAACAGGAATCTGGCAAAGCGTATGGCTGACCTTTACATCGCGGTCGTATCTGACGGCGGTAAAAATCACTCCGAACTTAGATGCCCTAACGGCGGAAGTAGAAGTTGAGGCGAAAAACGCTCGGAGTATGGAAGTAAGGCTGAAAGCCCATTATGAGGTGGACGGAGAAAAGAAAGAAGCGAGAGCCGCGGCCCAGATTTCCGTCAATGAAAAAGGCCGCGGAATATTGGTGTTCCCGGACTATGACCACCGTGCGGCGAACGATTTCTATTGGAGCCCGGAGCACCCGAACCTGATAGGGGTAACAGCGGAACTGTGGGCTGGAGATGACTGTCTGGATCGGGTAGAGACATATTTCGGGATGCGGAAGATCAGCGTTCACAATGGGCAGCTGTTATTGAATAACCGTCCGTACTTTCAGAGGCTGGTGTTGGACCAGGGCTATTGGCGGGATACCCTGCTGACGCCGCCCAGTGAGGAGGCCATCAAAAAGGATATTGAATTGACCAAGGCGATGGGGTTCAATGGCGCGAGAAAGCATCAAAAGATAGAAGATCCTAGATATTACTATTGGGCGGATAAATTGGGACTGCTGGTATGGGGAGAAATGCCCAGCGCCTATGAGTTCAACGATAGGGCGATGAGGGGAACCTATCGGGAACTGATGGAATTCGTGAAAAGGGACTATAATCATCCGTGTATTGTTTGCTGGGTGCCGCTGAATGAAAGCTGGGGAGTCAGCAACATTATGAACGACCTGAGGCAGCAGGATTACGCCAGGTCCTTGTATTACATGCTGAAGGCGCTGGATCCAGGCAGGATAGTCAGCACTAATGACGGCTGGGAGCACGTGGATGAAAACGATATCTGTTCCTTGCACGATTACGCCTTATTTGAGGATAATCTGGATAAATATGACGATCCGGGCTACTACACAGAGAAGAATGTGGAGCATCGGCTGCCCAACGCGTCGGGCAACCGCTACCATGGCGAGCCGGTGATGGTGACGGAATATGGAGGCGTGGCTTTTTCCGGTGAAGAGCAGGGAGCCTGGGGCTATTATGAGGCGGCAAGGAGCCAGGAAGAATTTTTAAGCCGTATTAAGAAAACGACAGAAAAGTTTATAAGCAGCAGAGGGCGGTTTTCAGGGTTCTGTTATACCCAGCTGACAGATGTGATGCAGGAAGTAAACGGCCTATTGGACATGGATCGTAATCCTAAGGCGCCGCTTGAGAGGCTGAAAGAAATCTTCGGACGGGAATTTTATTAATTCCAGAGACGCAGAAAATTGGAAGTCCCCAAATGAGGCAATCCGAATTCCGGCCCCTGTTTCTATGTTATAAGCCCAGCGTTTAAGCCATTTTTCGAGGTTTATCTTTTTTTATAGAAATGAGACACTAGAAAGCAAAAAATAGAAAAATGGGTTGTAAAAACAATTAAATGCATCTATTCTGATCTGGGGCTTCTCATTTTGCTGAGTGTTCCTTTTGATCTTGGGTTAATAAATTTATTCCAAGCGGTATTAGACCAGCGGACAACAATTTCGTCACCTCCTCCCACACCTGCGGTGAGCAATTCGCGCGCCGCAGGTTTTTCTATTTTTGGTTTTTGTGCCCACGTTTTAGGCGGGTATCTTTTTCGTCAATGTATCCACCAGGCTGAGCCGGAACGCATACCGCGTTCCTGGTTCAGCCTTTTATTTTGTCAGTTCACTCGCGTTTATGGTAGGGTATCTTTTTGTCAACGCTTCGCAAGGCGTGGGTGACGAAATTGTTGTCACCCAAATTGTTTTAGTATTCATCTGGGTTTCCGGGCTTTTTAGGGTCGATTTTTCAAAACCGCCCTACCTGGATGTCCAACCCCCAAAAGAGCAAAAACAGCAAAAAACCGCTTTCCTAATAAAAATAGGGAAGCGGTTTTGTCATTTTTTAGACACCGGCAGAGAAATGATTTTCGATGGTCCGACCGGGCTGTCCTGGGAATTGACAAGAGAAGGAGGCAATCGGCTTTGGCCGGGTGCGGTCCCCCTTCTGGCAAGAGGTGAGGGAAAAATTTCAAAATGCTTCTATATAAGCTAATTATTATTTTATCGATGAAACTATGAGGCGGACAAGTGGTCAAAGTCATACTTTTTTACTATTAATGGCCTTTATGTAAAAGATCAAAAGATGTTTATGAAATTTTGTTGGCTAAATCAATAAAAATATTAAAGAATTTATTGACAATTTATCAATATATAAATATAATGAAAGCACAACGTTTCGTTTTTAAGAGGTTGACTGCATTGAAAATGCGGTAAAAATATCTAAAAAGATAAAATTTGCGCCGTTTTTTGCTTTGAGGGAAGAAATGTGCGGCCTAAGGAATGGGCTTACAGCTTTGAATATGTGTGCTGCCGGAGAAAGATTAATAATACGCTTTTTCTGGCTTGCAAGAAATCCAGGACAGAGCGGAAGGCAGTCTAATCGATGCTTTTCGAATGCCTTTATTTCGGCGAGTTAATTCTTCATACTGCGGATTGATAAAATCATATTCATGAATATTGTGAAAAGCCTGATAGCGGAAAAGATTTTGTTTGGTATGGTTAAGGAAAGAAAGCAATCTAGTTCCGGAACTTTAGAATTTTAAATTTTTATATTAGGAGATGATGCCCTAATTTATTAAAAGTATTATGTGAAAGGAAGGGAGAATGAAAAATCACGATTGCATGCCAAGAAAGGTTGTTTTCGGTGTCGAGTCTAGATCAATATTTTCTAAAGCGTTTTGCACTTAGGCTAATCCTGCCGGTGCCGTTCCCGTTTTGGATAAAATTTAGAACGTGCCGATTAACCACAGGGCCAAAATATTGGCCTGAAAGCGAGCGTTGGAAAAATGATAATAGTCTAATAATCTAGAAGTTACTTTATGGATTCTATTATCATCAAAATTTAATAATATCGGAGGGAATAGGAATGGAAATACCTAAAAAGATGAAAGCAGTGGTAACGCATGGTCCGAAAGATTCCCGTCTGGAGCTTGTAGATGTGCCGGAGGTAAGCGAGGGAGAAATTCTAATTAAGGTGGAAGGTTGCGGCATCTGTGCCGGCGACGTAAAAGCCTATAACGGCGGCCTGAATTTTTGGGGAGATGGAACAAACCCGCCAAGCTTAACGACTCCAACCATTGGAGGGCATGAGATCATCGGTACCATTGTTAAAATGGGGCCGGGAGTGGAGAAAAAAGAAACCTACGGTGTGGCGGACAACGATTTTAAGCTTGGAGACCGGGTTGCGGTAGAACAAGTAGAACCTTGCGGCGAATGCCGGTATTGTAAAGAAGGACGGTATTCCCTGTGTGTTCCCCACAATGTGTATGGTTTTAAGAGGCATCTTTGGGGAGGCTTCGCGGAATATGCCAAGCTGACAAAAAATTCCTTGGTTTATAAAATTCCTCAGGATATGCCCTTGAAATTGGCTTTGGTCATTGAGCCCTACTCTTGCTCTATGAACGCGGTCAATCGGGCGCGGATTCAACCAAATGACGTTGTGGTAATATCCGGCGCGGGCTGCTTGGGCCTTGGCATGCTGGCGATTGCCAGTACCTTGCAGACAAAGCATTTGGTTTCCTTGGACCTGAACGATCAGCGGTTGGAGCAAGCCAAGGAGTTTGGTGCGGATATCACCATAAATCCTAAGAGAGAGGATGTTTACAAGCGGATTGATGAACTGACGGGCGGCTATGGCTGTGATGTGTATATAGAAGCCACTGGCTATCCCTCTAGTGTCGTGCAAGGCTTAAAACTTATTAAGAAAGGAGGAAATTTTGTAGAGTTCAGTCTGTTTATGGATTCCACCACTGTTGACTGGAGTGTTATCGGCGATGAAAAGGAATTGAATGTATACGGCTCCAGCCTGAGCCCCAGATGCTTCCCGAAGGTGATCGAGGGAATTTATTCTGGAAAAATAAAGGCGGATGGCGTCGTCACTCATGAATTTGCGCTGGATGACTATTTAGAGGCTTTGGAAACGAGTGGGAAAGGAGCCGGCAGTATTAAGGTCGCTTTTGTGAATAAATAACGTAATGTTTGGTGTTTTTATATTAAAGTATACAATATAAAACAATAAAATTTGTGCTTTTTTATTGCAGGTTTGCAATGAAAGGGCGTTTTTTTTTGCCTTTTTTGCTCTAGGTCCGCTCGTCTGGTAAGTCATAGGTAACGGAATCAATTCACAGACTGATACGGATAGGATCCGGCTGGCTTTTGCTGATTATAAAAATACTAATGCAAGTAAAGGAGAGAAATTATGAAAAAGCTAATCGCATTATTGACAGCAGGTTTATTAACAGCAAGCATTTTTTCTGGCTGCGCTTCTGATGGAGAGAGCTCCGCCCCCGCAAGCGATTCTTCTGCGCCAGGCAGCTCCGACGCGCAGGAAAACAATGGGAACACAGACGGCGCTACAATTACGATGGCTATGGTGAACTGTCCGGTAGTGCAGAAGCTGGCCGAACTCACTCCGGAATATTATGAGGCCGAGGGCGTCAATATTGTTATTGACGTTTTGGAGGAGGAAAATCTCCGTACCAAGGTCACCAATATGGTTGCTACCGGCGACAGTACCTATGATTTGTATATGTTAGGCGCTTACGAGCTGTCCACCTGGATCAATAACGGCTGGGTAGCCAACCTAACGCCCTATATGGAGACGAAATCGGAAGAGGAATTAGCGGCGTACGACCGCGACGATATGTTTGAGGGCCTTTTATCCGTGGCAATTGGATCTGATGGAAATCAATACGCGATTCCATTCTTCGGTGAGAGCTCCTTCATTATGTATAACATTGAAAAGTTTGAAGAGGCTGGCATTACGGTTACTGAAAACCCCACCTGGGAGGAAATTTACGGCTGGGCGCAGGCCTTGACCGATAAGCAAAATGAGGAATATGGCTTTGTCCTTCGCGGAAACGTCGGATGGGGTGCTAGCGGGGGTGTGTTGACAACCATCTGTAATTCCTTTGGTGCCAGGATGTACGACGAGTCTTGGAATGCCACCTTTAATACGGAGGAAATGAAAAGCGGCTGGGAAACCTTCTATAATCTGGCGGTAAACTGCGGTCCGGATGATGTCACCAACTGCACCTACAATGACTGTATCAACTATATGACCTCCGGCAAGGGAGCAATGTGGTATGATGCCACATCCAATGCCTCTAATCTGGATACCGATGATTCGGCGATGAAGGATAATACCGGTTATATCGTGGCTCCTAACGACTCCGGATGGATTTGGGAATGGTCCTTTGCTTTAAATCCCCAGTCCGACAAGGGCCAGGAGGTTGTAGACTACATGATGTGGGCCTCCTCTAAGGATTATGTGGATTTGACTATGGGCCTGGATTCTACCGGCGCTTCCACACCTTCCGGTATCAGAACCTCTACCTATGAACGCGACGACTATAAAGGCCTTTCTTATGCCGCGGCGACTCTCGACGCGATCCAGGGTGCAAAGTTTGAACTGGAAGGCAACCCTTGCAAGGGAAACCAATTCCTGGCGATTCCCGAATACAGCGAGCTTGGAGATTATATGACCGAGCAAATGGCCGCTTGCATCGTAGGCGACATTGATATGGATACAGCGCTGAATAACTGCAATGATTTCTTTAATGATGTTGCGGAAGAGGGCGGCTACAAGGAATAAACGGATGCGGAAATAATCGCTGCGGCCGGAGACCAGCTTCTCGGGCCGCAGCGAGTCCACGAAAGGAAGGCTTGTGATGTTCGGGAAAAAGAGAAAGCTCTCTAATGAAAGATTTTATTTAGTCCCCGCGGTGGTCATCGTGGCAATCTGCACGCAAATACCTTTTATCTTTTGTATCGTTTATTCCTTTACTAACTGGAATCTAACCCGGCCGGATAAAGGGATCACCTTCGCCGGACTGAAAAATTATATTTACTTTCTTACTGACGCGGAATTTTGGAAAATAGCTTTGCAAACGGCTGTTTTGGTCATTGTCTCCCTTGTGGTGTGTACGTTTTTGGGATACCTGATCGCGCTTCTGCTGGATCATGACATTCCCGGGAAAAGGCTGTTCCGCACCATGGTGATTACTCCCTTTTTCTTGATGACCACTGCCAGCGGGGTAATCTGGAAATATACGATTTTCAATATTTCCTTTGGCTGGTATGGAGAAATTGTCCGGACGTTTGGCGGCGTGCCCAGCGATCCCCTCACCAGATATCCAATGGCATCCTTGATCCTGATTTTTATCTGGCAGTGGATGCCGTTTTTCATCATGATCTATTTAGGGGGCCTTCAAGGAATTTCTGAGGAGGTTGTGGAAAGCGCGAAAATTGACGGATGCAATTGGTGGGTGCTAACCTTTAAAATCAAACTGCCAATGATCTTTAATTACCTTCAGGTGGCAATGATGCTGGGCTTCGTTTTCATTATGAAGGAGCTGGGCCTGATCGTGACCACGACATTAGGCGGGCCGGGGACCTCGACCTACACCTTTACCTACGAAATATATAAGCAGATGACGGTTTCACATAATGTTGGCCGAACTGCGGCAGTTTCTGTGATTGTGGTAGTGATTATTTTGATATGCATAAAATTCCTTTTCTCTTCCATGCAGAAGAGAAAGGCTTGAATTGGGAGTGAGTTTTATGAGAAAGAGCCTTCACTTCAAAAAGCAGCTGATGAAATGGATTGTATTCTGCGGCACCCTGCTGTTTGCGGCATTTTACTTTTTTCCGGTGTTCTATATGTTTATTACCGGCTTTAAAACGGAAAATCAGGCGGCATATCCGACGCTGATTTTTACGCCTACTCTTGAGACCTATAAGGAAGTCCTCAATTCCGATATGATGCGCTATCTGGGCAATTCTGTTTTCCAGGTAGTGCTTGGAACGCTTATTACCACCGTTTTATCCGTGTTTGCGGCGTTTTCTATTTTGTTTGCCCGGTTCAAGAAAAGAGGGCGGGGCGGCAGTATGTATTATTGGTTCATTACCACGATTTTGTTGCCTCCGGTGGCGGTGCTGCTTCCTCTTTTCATCATCTTCAGTAATTTCCACTTGAACCAAAACTCCTGGAGCCTGCTGTTTTTGTATGTGGGCTTCCATATACCCATCGGGGTTTGGCTGATTTACTCCTTTTTCTGCGATATTCCGGGAGAAGTGGTAGAGGCCGCGCGGGTAGACGGGTGCGACGGGCTTCGCCTGATGTTCCGTATTATTGTTCCGATTGCCCGGGTTGGCATCATCACCGCCGCCTTGCTGGTAGCGGTGTTCATTTGGAATGAATTTTTCCTGGGCTTTAACCTGTCTTCGCCCATGACGGCTACCGTGCCGGTTTATCTGCAAAAATTCAAGGAACAGCAAGGACAGTTTATTGCCAAGCTCTGTGCTTCTACCACATTAGCGTCTCTGCCCCCGATTATTTGCGGCTGGTTCTCCTTGAAATCCTTAATTAAAGGCCTGACCTCAGGCGCTGTAAAGGGATGAACAAAGTGTAAAAGGTATCACTATGAAAAACGGCGACAGCAGATGAATTGATCTTATGAGAAAGAAATACCTTCTGCAGACCTTGGCTCCAGTAGCGGAAAGGTAACGCTGATACACTCCCGAATAACAAAATTGTATCTTGGTTTCCACGATTTTGCCTTTGTCGATTGCCGTATCTTATTTAGAACTGTATTTAGATGATAGAACATGGATAAAGTAGAAAAATCCGCTGATTAAACATAAAGCGCCTTCCTGTTTTTATAGGAAGACGCTTTTTTACTTTTAGTTAATAACAAAGGGATTATTTTGAGCCTTTACCAAGGATATTTTCAAGGCTGCTTTAAAGGTTGCTGCTGAAGATTGCCCGCGGGTCTACTAATATTTCAGATTTTAAGTGGGAATGCTCTACTAGACAATGGTAGCACTGCATGATAGCTTGCCTGCCCTGTTCTTTAGGATACTGATCTTGCAGCCATCGTTTTTATTCCTCCGTAGATTGAGATGATCTTTTATTTAATAGAAATGCGCATAAATTTAAACTTAATAGCTTGAAAAATACAGTCAAAAAAATACAAATGATAGAAGCGAAATTTCCATTCCCACAAAAAAGGTGTTGATATATAATAAAAAAAGTTATTATACAAGAAATAAAATAGCGGTATTTATAATAAATAAGGAGTTAAAACTGTTAAATTATACCTTTTTAGAAATCTGTATTTAGCACCATGTTTTGCAAGGGGCACAAAATATGGTGCTCTTTTTATTATTTATTATTGTTCTAAAAAGGTATGAAATCGTGAATTTGCCGCATGATTATAATATAAGCTTGGAAACACAAAAGGAAAGATCCACCGGCCCGGCCGGTGGCTACTATCCTGGCTGTTCGGTAGAATATGAAAAAGATTTGTGCATCCCAGATGAATGGAAAAACAAGCTGTTCTTTTTAGAGTTCGACGGCGTATATCATAATGCGGTGCTGTGGATAAATGGCAAATTTGCCGCACGGCATCCCAACGGGTATACGCCTTTTTGGCGCGAGATTACCGAATTTGTCAAACCGGGAGAGAATCATATTAGGGTTTCTGCCGCAAATGAGGATATCCCAAATTCCCGATGGTATACTGGTACGGGAATTTACAGGGATGTGCATCTGTGGGTAAAGAATCCTCTTTATATTCCGCTGCGCGGCGTAATTCTGACGGCAAAGGCAGCGGAAGGACAGGCTGAAGTGAATTGCCGGGTAACGGTTGCCAATAAAACGGAGGAGCCCGTCCAAGCGGTTTTGAAGGTACGGCTGACAGACCCGGACGGAAACCGGTCGGAAACGAGCGGAATAATTTCCATACAGGCCCAGAGGTGTCAAAATGTGGAGCTCAGGGTTCCCGTCAGCCAGCCGAGGCTGTGGTCCGATGAGACGCCCAATCTCTATCAGGCTGCGGTTGAGCTTTTTTACAAAAATGAGATGGTGGACCAGGTTCTTTCAAAATACGGCCTTCGTACGATAGAAATTACGCCGCAAAAAGGATTTTTGCTCAATGGGAAACCTATTAAATTACGAGGCGGATGCCTGCACCATGTCGGAGGCATTATGGGAGCCGCTTCTTATCCGAAAGCGGAGGAAAGGAGAATCCGGCTGCTAAAGGAATGTGGATATAACGCGATCCGCAGCTCTCACAACCCCGCCTCGGAAGCCTTATTAAATGCCTGCGATAAGCTGGGGATGCTTGTGATTGATGAGGCTTTTGATATGTGGCGGGTTCCCAAAAGGCCCTACGATTACAGCCGGTATTTTGATGATTGGTGGCCTAAAGATGTGAAAGCCATGGTGGAAAGAGACCGAAACCATCCATGTGTCATCATGTATTCCACCGGAAATGAAATTCCGGAACGGGATGGGCGCTCTGGCGGTTATCAGCTGTCCCGCGAGATAACGGACTGCTTCAAAAGAAACGATCCTATGCGTCCGGTCACCAACGCCTTGTGCAATGTTTCTCCTGATGCCGATGTAGAAGGAATGGACGCTAATCTTTTAAAAAATGCGGATCAAATATATTTTGCCAGGGTCACAGAGGCCTTTGCGGCTCCTCTGGATGTGACCGGCTATAACTATATGCCGGAACGATTTGAAATGGATCATGCTTATTTTCCGAATAAAGTATTTTGCGCCACAGAAACGGCTCCTGCGGACAGCTGTCATGGCTGGAGCCTGGTGGAGCGGTTCCCGTTCCTAATTGGCGATTTTGTGTGGACGGCGATGGACTACATTGGCGAAGCGGGAATAGGAAGAACTCTGGTGGATGAGCCTCTTGAAGGATTGGCAGAGTATCCGTATCGGCTGGCTGGCACAGGAGATTTAGATCTTTGCGGAAGAAAGCGCCCCCGCTCGTACTATCGTGACTGCGTATGGGGAATAGCAAAACGTCCGTATTTGGCTGTGGAACCGCCTTGCCTTTATGGAAAGAAGCAAAATACCACTATGTGGGGATGGCCTGTCGTTGAAGAATATTGGAATTATCCGGGGATGGAAGGAAAACCGGTTAAGGTATCTGTATACAGCATGGCGGCTGAAACAGCGTTATATCTGAATGGAAAGCTGATAGGAGTACAGCCGTCGGGAAAGCCAAACCACTTTATCGCTTCTTTTCAGCTTCCCTATCAGCCTGGTGAATTAACGGCGGTCAATCTGGAGGACGGGAAAGAAATCTGCCGACATACGATCCGTACGCCCGGCCTTCCGGCTCACATTAGGCTAACGGCGGAAAAACCGTTTGTAAACAGAGGGGAAGAGGATATTTTATTCATTCATGCGGAGTTAATTGATAAAGCTGGAAATGTTATTCTTGAGGGAGATGATCCCGTGCATTTCTCCGTAGAGGGCGGAGGCTCATTTTTAGCGGCTGGAAACGCGGCGGTTAAAACAACAACGAACTATACCAGCCCCGACCAGCGTCTCTGCCGCGGCTATGCGCAGGCGGTAATCAGAACAAACGGCCTTTTAAAGCCTGTGACCGTCCGCTGCGCTGGTGAGAGACTTCCCGAATCTAAAATAGTGCTTCCTCTCGTCTGAAATTGTCAAAAAATAACCTTTTTCGAGTGATTCGGATGACAGGTGAAAATAGGCTTCAGAGGGGCGTTTGGCAATCAAAGCATGGCGCTTCGTAGGCGGCGGTTCAAAGGATTCGTTTTAAGGCGATTCTATCGTACAAAGGACTGGTGAGTCATGTATAGCATTATGGTGGTAGAAGACAGTAAGCCGATCGTAAGGGATATTATCAGTAAGATTCAATCAATACGTCCGGATATCAAAGAAATTGTGGTTACATACGATGGCGTCAGCGCCTTAGACATGCTAAAGAAGCAAAAGCCTGACATTCTGTTGACGGACATCAAAATGCCCATGATGGACGGACTTGAATTGATCAGCAAAGCGAAAGAAATTTATCCCGAACTGAAATGCGTTGTGATCAGCGGCTATGGCGATTTTGAATTTACCCACCAAGCTTTAAAACTGCAAGTGGATGAATATATTTTAAAGCCTGTCGATTTTGAGGACTTCAAAAGAATTTTACAAAGCCTGATTTATCAGATAGATCAACGCCGTATTGTCCACCAGGAAGAAATGTTTTCGAATTTACTAAAAGGGGCCTCTGAAGGGGAAGGAATGCTGGGTCAAAGCTATATGATCTCTGTGGTTAGGGGCAAGGCCATTTTAGAGCTGACGGATCTGTTAACCAAAAAGGAGATTTACCAAGCGTTAGAAATCCAAGATCCGGATGGAGGTATTTTGGTGGCTGAAACCAAATACAGGGGTGAAAAAGTCATTCTGTATGGCGAAGGCCGCTGTTCAGAGTTTGAAGTTAACCTCTTCAACGAAAAGGCATACCATTTCCTCAAGGAGCGGCATCCCCAGCTTAATATGATGTGTTCACGAGAGTTTTATACTATCAAGCGGCTCCATGAACAGTATATCCATTTATCTGGAAACCTGAGCAGCCTGGTGCTGATGAACCATTCTCAAATTTATTTTGATTCTATCTCCTATCAGCGCCCAAGCCTGACCACTTTAAATTCGGAAGCGGCTATTTTCAGTAAAAAGATCGAAAGCGTCATTCAGAATAGAATGTCAGGCGACATTAAAACTGAGTTGGGAAAAATTCTGAAAACCTGGGAGCAAAATGCGTATCCCATCATTTTTGTCCGCCGCTTTATGCTGATTATGATCGAGCAGCTTTTCGGTATCTTAAATGATAACAGCCAAATACGTTTAGAGGACAGTGTATCGCTGGCGAATAGAATTTTAAGTGAATGCGGCGATTATAAGGAGCTGGAAAGTAAGCTGGCGGATCTTTACGACTCATTTATGAGCGCAAGGGCAGATAAACCCAGCTCTTCCATGGAGCTAGCGAAAAAAATCCAAAAATATCTGGTGGAAAATCTTTATGGCAACATTACGATGCAGGATATCTCTGAAAAATTTTCTTTATCACCGTCGTATGTGAGCCGGCTGATGAAAATGTACTTTAATAACTCACCGATGGATTATTACAACAAGCTGAAAATGCAAGAAGCCCAAAAGCTGCTGACAACCCATAATGAGCTTAGGGTAAAAGATATCGCTGAAATTTTAGGCTTTAACGATCAGTATTATTTCAGTAAAATGTTTAAAGCACAATGCGGCGTGAGTCCTGCCGCTTTTAAAAAGGGGGATTAAAAGACAGTGGTGCGGCCGGCTTAATAGGGAATCTGGCGCCGTATCCTTTTCAGGATTCCAACGCCAGCCGGTGTTCATATTTTCGAGAGTTGTGAAAAACCAGAGTTATTCTGTAAAAAAAGAAAGCCTTTATGTTCTAAGAACGCCCCTAGACGTTTATAGTCCGGGGGCGTTCTTTATCTTTTCTAAAAAAAGCAAGCCAGGATTTTTATTAAAGCAAGAGGCTGTGAAGCCCTGCAGAATACAGAGTGATTCGCGGCCTGGCGATGGGCGGAGCGGAATCATGGCTGATGACGGGCTAAGCTTCGCTGACTGTTTTTTCGGTAATATGCTGACGCTTAAGGCTTCTGTCTGCAAAGGGCTTCTTGATCGAGGGAACAATGCTGGAGCGGTTCTCACGCACCAGCTTGATTACTTCGCCAAGAATAATATCAAATAGATATCCCACCGCGTATTTGCCATAGATTTCTAAATAATCGTAGTGGTTTGTTTTAAACTTCAAAGGAAAAATTCTGTCAAAATATTGCAGGTATTTTTCAAAAGAAGCGTTCTGCAGCACGGATAAACTTGTCACCAAGGCTTTTATTCCTGGAATGGAGATAAAATCCTGGGCCAGGGGCTCAACGATAAAAGCCATAGGGCTGACGATAATATTGCACAAATTTGTTCCGAGCTGCTTAATGGTGGGGTAATACAGCTTGATTTCCTCTAAAATGTAAACGCTTTTGTTCCAGGCGATCAACTGGCTTTGAAATTCCCGCAGCCAAAGGCTATAGGGCCGGGCACAGAATAAAAGCACCGCGTCGGCGTTTAAAATATCGTCCGCGATCTGATGGATCAGGCTGCTGGGAATGGTTCTTAAAATACTGTACATAGTGTCGTTGATTTCAGTGCGGAGAATATGGGGATGATACCAGCCGTGATCGAGATTGGAAAGCGCGATGGACTGCTGGTTTTCCGGATTGTGGATTTTTGCCTTTACCAGATCGGAAAAATTATCGTAACCAAGCTTCCGGCAGAACCGCCGGACAGAGGAAACGGATACAAAACATTCCTCTGTAACGATTTTAAGAGTAAGCTTTTCCAGCTTGCTGTAATTTAGAAGCAAATAATAGGCCAAAATTCCGCTGGTGTGATCTAGATTTGAGGATGACGCGTAATCGATCAGCTTCTGCATTAGTGAAAATTCTTTGGTGTTCATATGGCGTCCTTTCTGCCGGCAACCGCGGCGGTTCCCTGCGGATATAAAACAAAAGCCTTGCAACTATTGCTCTCCCCATTCCGCCAATTCCTGCAGAATCGGCAGAAGGCTGAGCCCCATGGGGGTGAGAGAGTATTCCGTGCGTAAAGGCGGAGCGGGATACTCTATTCTCTGTACAAAGCCATCCCGCTCCAGCTCGTGAAGATATTTCGTCAGGGTCACACGGGATACCGCCTGTAGGCACAGCTTGAGAGAGCCAAACCTTATGGTATGCTCTCCAATGTTTAAAATCAGAAATACTTTCCATGGTGTTGTCAGCAATGGGAAAATCCGGTTGGCATAAAATTCGGCCTCCCCTTCCGGTGTTAGGATATCATTGGGCTGCGGCGGCATAAGGGCACTCCTTTCTGCGCGGTTTGTTCCACCCGCATAAGCATTCATTAAAAAATTACGAAAAACTGCCGTAGGATCCAGAAAGCGCATTAAAAAGCGGTGTCAAAAAATGAACGATTATTATTCTTAATAAGAAATAATAAATATGCTTTAAAAAAACAAATAACCATTTATATATATAATACCTAAAATTTTTAAAAAATCAATAGAATATTTTCTTCAACTTATTCACTTAATTTAAAACTAAACTATCCTAGGTAAAATGATTTACCTATTTTACATCCACGAGACAATTCGCTATCCTAAAGTTGAAAATAAATAGTTAGTAATCTATAGGGATGAAACAGTATGATGAAGGGTTATTTGGCGATTATCGCGGCCTCACTTTTATATGGGATTATGCCGGTTTTATCCAAGCTGCTGCTTTTAGAGGGAATGAACAGCAGCAGCATTGTAGTATGGCGGTTCTGCTTTTCCACGGTTTTTTGCCTGGCTATCATGCTGATAAAAAAGATCCCGTTTCAGGCAACCCCCAGACAAATAGGCGTTATGATAGTGGTCGGAATATTAGGATTTGGTATGACGGCCACTCTGGTGACAGCCGCCTATAATTACATACCTGTAGGCCTGGCCACTATGTTTCAGTTTTCCTATCCTTTATTTGTCCTTATCATCATGGTGATCCTTACAAAGGAAAAAATAGGCGCGCTCAGGGCGGTCGCCGTCGCTTTCTTAGCGGTGGGGCTGGTACTGATGATGGATTTCAGCGGAGGGGCCAATTATACGGGAATCGCCTTGGCTCTGCTTTCCGGCGTAACCTACGCGTTTTATGTGGTTTCCAACCAAAGAAGCTGCTTTAGAATGCTGGATGGCTTTACCACGATGTTTTACGCCATGGTGGCCAGCAGTATCTTTTTTACCCTGCAGAGCCTGGTCAGCGGACAATTGATGGCGCCTCCCACCCCGAAGAGCTGGCTGCTCGCAATGATCATCGGCTTGTTCTGCACCGTGTTTTCCTTGCGGCTCCTGCTGTATGGCATCAGCGTGCTGGGAGCGTCAAACGCGTCGATTTTAAATATTTTAGAGCCGCTGACCAGCCTGATATCAGGAGCCCTGATCTATGGGGACCAGCTGAGCATCCCTACGATGATAGGATGCGGGCTGGTGATTCTCGCTATTTTGCTGGTATCCCTGGCGGGTAAAATCAGCCAGAACAAAACCAAGCAAAGGAAAAATTCTCTTTGAACCGCTTAGGGCTCAACCTTGAAACGAGCTGCTTGGCTGCTTTCGTGAAATATAATTTATGGGAGAAAGCGCCTGCGCGGATGTGCTTTTTTGCGGATGCTTTACTATTTGCTTAGAGGGAGATGCTTATGGACGGAAAAAGACAGCCGGCAATGCTGGCGGCGGTTTTCGAAGAACCGAATCTTGTAGAAATTTGCTGCGGAAGGGAGCGCGGCCGGCTGACGGGAAAATTTGCAGACCTAATATCCGCAAGGCCGCTGCGGCGGATTTATTTCTGTGGCAGCGGCTCCGTAGCCAATACAGGAATGATCTTAAAGCAGGCTGCGGAGAAATGGCTCGGAGTAGAAGCGTCTTGGGAATATTCCGGGCTGTTTCTAAACCATGGCGGATTGAACGCTTCCGGAAAATACAGGCCGGAAGAAATGCTGGTGATCTGTCCTTCGGAAAGCGGTCTGACCCGGGGGCCGGTAGAAATCGTGAAACAGGCGCGCAGCCTTGGAATTCCCTGTGTTTGCACTGTTCAGAGCGGCGGCAGTCCGCTGGAACGGTACTGCGATGTGGTGATTGTAAAGCCCTCCGGGAAAGAGCTGGCCTTGCCCTCGACTAAGGGATATTCCGTCGGTCTGCTGGTGCTTCTTCTCTGCCTGCTGGAGGGCGCCAGAGTGAAAGGCTCGGTCAGCCAGGCGGAATACGGCCAGATAAACCAAAGCCTCGCGTCACTGGGCGGCAGCTGTCAATCAATTGCCGGTCAGACGGTGAAATGGTTTCTGCGACGGCAATATCCAGTCATGAAGCCGCCGTTTTACAGAATCATAGGGTACGGCGCGAACTATGGCACAGCGGTAGAGGGCGCCTTGAAAATGATGGAATCCCACAAGCGGATGACAGCGGCCTATGAGCTGGAGGAATTTCTTCACGGGCCCTTGGGCACTGTGCAAAATGGCGATATGATTTTTTTCCTGTTTGGGGAAGATGGTCCAGAAAAGGAGAGGATGAAGCTGCTTTTCCGGCAGATGGAAAAAATTACGCCCCACTGCGTCGCGGTAGGAGACTCGGACCTGAAAAATGAGGGCGGCAGAAATCTTTTATTTCCGTTAAGGGGAGGGGAGTTCTTTAACGCTGTAGAACTGGTGGTGCCTTTTCAGGTTCTGTCCTGCCTGATAGCGGAATGCTTGGGCCTGGATACCACTCAAGGAATGAATGCGGAAGCCAAAGCGGCGATGGGCCCCAGCTTTCCCAAAGAAAGCGGCAGGCAACCGCTATGAAAGAAATATTATGCGTCGATATCGGCGGCTCCAAATATATGGTGGGGGTAATCACCCCAGAGGGGAAAATTCTTTATTCCCGAAAGGTTCTTTGGAAAGGCGAGGCGGGGAATCCCGGAAGGATTTTGGGAAATATCATTCAAACGGTGGATGAGGTTTTGGAAAAGCATCCCCTATGCAGAAAGAATCCAATGGGAATGACCATTCCGGGGCTGGCTGACCCAGAAAAGGGAGTATGGAGGTCCTCCGAGTTTTTGGGGGTTTTTAATCTGCCGGTTGGCTCGCTGTTTCAGCGCCGCTACGGAGTGCCTCTGAAAATGGAGAACGACGCCAACGCCTGCGCGTATGCGGAATGCTTTTTCGGAGAAGGAAGAATGTGCAAGGATTTCCTTTACTTGACTGTCAGCAACAGCATCGGAGGCGCTCTGTGCCTCAATGGGGAAATATATACGGGAGCCTGGGGCGAGGCGGGAGAATTCGGCATGTGTCCGGCTGAGGACTTGCTGGAAAAGAACGCTGCCGTACGCCGCCCGCTGGAGCTGCTGGCCTCCGGGCGGGGACTGTCGGATAATTATTACCGCCTGAAGGGACTGCCCAATGGGCGCCGGATTCATGCTGCGGTTTTGGAAAGATATGCCCAGCGTGGGGATGCCGCCGCTATCCAGGCCTTTGAACTGGAGGGGACCTATTTAGGAAGGGCAATCGCTCATGCCGCGTTTCTGCTCAACCCACGGAAGGTTGTTCTGGGAGGAGGGCTTTCTTTGCTGTTCGATACCTATAAAAGCTCTCTGATGGATACGCTGCGCTGTGAGATGAAGCGGCTTCCGGATGGTATGCCGGAGGTGAAGGCCACAAGCTTAGGGTATCATGGCGCGCTGCTGGGAGCGGCCGCGCTGGTATTAAAGGTTCAGCAGACGGAGAAGGGAGGCTGAAATGGATACCGATAGGATCGTGTTAGGCGTTGATGTGGGAGGGACAAAGATACGGTACGGCTTAATGGATATGGAAGGAACGGTCCTGACCGACGATCAATGCCGATCCCGCGCTATGCCGTGTAGGGAATGGTTTTCTTTCATTACAGAAAAGCTGGATTCCTTTCTGAAGGCCAACCCAGAGGGGAAAGCCGCGCAAGCCATCGGACTTGGAATTCGGGGATCTATCGATCACCGGAGCCGGCGTTTAAGGTCGTCGTCGGTGGTCCGGCCGGATGGCTTTGATCTTTGCGGGGCATTGTCGGCGTATTACCAGATCCCTGTGTTTTTGGAAAATGATGTGAAAGCCTCCACGGTTTCAGAGCTTCTTTACGGAGAAGGAAAGCGTACGGATACCTTTGCCTGCGTAAACGTAGGAACCGGCCTCGCGATGGGGCTGGTATATGAAGGGAAGCTCATTCACGGAATACGCAACAACGCCGGAGAAATTGGAAATCTTTTGTACCGCCGTTCAGACGATGGAGAAACTGCCTGTGTGGAAACGGTGGCTTCGGGCATGGGGCTTCAGCGTGAGGCTTGCAGACTGAAAAAGGCTTTTCCCAATAGCGGGCTGTTTCGCTGTGAGGGAGCGCCTTCCGGCTATGAAATCCTGCAGGCGTGCCGTAGGGGAGAGCCTCTGGCGCGAAAGGCGGTGGAAAATACCATCCACGAGCTGGCGGTGCTGATCCTCAATTTAGAAAATGCGCTGGATCTTGGCACGTATGTTTTTGTGGGAGGCGTGATGTCAGACCCTTGGTTTTTTGACGCGGTGGAGAAAGAAATCCAGCGGATTGCCCAAGGAATTCATTATGGGATTTTCAACTGGGACGCGGTGTTAAAGATTTCCGACGCGGGGGCGGGCTCTGCGGGACTGCGGGGAGCCTGCGGCGTGGCGGTTTATGGATTGAAGGGCATGGAATCACGGCAGCGGGTTTAGGATTATAGAAAGGAGAGAATCAAGGATGGATCAGTTACAGGTTCAAACCGGCAACGAAAGGCTGAAACGGCTGATGCTTTCTCTTGCCAAACCGGAAAAGTGGAAAGCTACAGAGGAGCTTGCCGCCGCCAGCCTGCGGGCATATGCAGCGGATGAGAGGCTGGCACGAGTGGATACGGTAATCATAATTGGACACGGGACCTCTCTGGCAACGGCGATGAATGCGGAATTTCTGTTTTCCAGGGCAGCGGGAGCGGCCGCCAGAGCGGTACCGGCGTATCAGTTCCGCAGTTACGCGCGGGATTATCTCAAGCGGCCGGAGCGGACCCTTGTAGTGGGCATCAGCTGCAGCGGAAATACAGAGAGCGTTGTAAAAGGGTTGGAGGCGGCCCGGCAGGCCGGAGCGCTGGCCATGGGAATCACCGGCAGGGGTGAAACCAAAATGAGGGAGATTTCGGATTATTTGATAGAGGCTGACACAGCCGTGGAGCAGGAGGCGGGAATGACCGCCTACAGCGCCTCCCATCTGTTCCTTCTTTATTCTGCCCTTCGGGCGGCGGTGCTTCTAGGGGAAAAAAGGGGGAACGCAAAAAAAGGCTTAAAGTACTGGGAAGCCCAATGGAAGAGCGTCAAAAACGCTATGAGCGCCCTTCCGGAACTGTTTGAGAAAATGGGAGGCCTGGCAGAAGAATATTCCCAGAAGGAAATGCACAATGTGGTAGCGCTGGGCACCGGCCCCAATCTCGGTACGGCTCAGGAAGGCGCGTTAAAGATCTGTGAGTTTGCCTGGGTGTTCGGAGCGTGCGAGGAGCTGGAGGATTTTGCCCACGGGCGTTTCCGGGAGGCGGACGGGAAAATCCCGCTGCTCCTGCTTGCCCCTCATGAAAACCTTCAGGAAAAGGTGCTGGATCTTCTGGCGGGCTGTGAGATCGCCCGCACGCCTACCGTGATTTTTACCCAGAAGGCTCTGCCGGAGGTTCAAAAATTGGCGGACCGGGTCATTTTGATGCCGGCAGTAGAGGAGGAGTGCCTGACGCCGTTTCTTTATGTGTTTCCTCTATGGTTTTTGGGATACCATTTCCGCAGCCGGCAGGGAAAGCTGGTAGGAGAGCGGCGTTTCGGCTTGAAGGCCACCGATATCAGCTATCAGGCCTATCTGAGCCGCCGTCAAACCTAAGGACTGGCGGCAGGAATAAAAAAGGGCATTTTGCCGCGGAAGGCCAAAGAAAGTTTCGTTTGGCACGCGGCGTTTCGAAATAAAGCTATGATATTGTTATGGAAAGGGAGAGAAAAATGAAAAGAAAAAGCTTATTGGTTAAGGTTCTGAGCGTATCCTTAGCGTGTCTCATGGCCGCAGGCTCCTTAGCGGGCTGCAACAGCGGCGGAGGTGGAGAGGCGTCTGGAAGCCAAACCGCAACAGACGGGAAATATGATCTGACCTTTTGGACCTATTCGGATATGGTGCTGAATGATCAGGGTAAGCTGCTGGATGGCTGGGTTGAAGATTTCGTAGCGGAAAACGACGATGTCAATTCCATATCCGTAGTCGCCAAGGACGACGCCGACCTGCTCACAAGCTTGATGGCCGGCGTAGGGCTGCCGGATATGTTTTGCGCTGCGGGCCGGGATTCGGTAAGCTTCCAAAAGGCGATCGACCTATTAGATCTGACCCCGCTGTATGAGGAGGATCAGGAATGGAGCGACGGCTTTTACAGCGAGGCAAGGGATGCCGTAACAATAGACGGAAAAAAGCTTGCGGTTCCCTTTATGACCTTTGTTCCGCTGATCTTCCGCAATACCACAGTGCTGGAGGCGGCTGGAATCGATTGGGAAAACGAGCCTTTAGACACCTGGGAAGACTTTTATGATCAATGCCAGAGGGTGAAGGATGCGGGCTATGACGCGACTCATTCCTGGTCTACCGGACACTTTACCTGTCCGGCGGGTATTTTGGCCTGCGACGCTGAGAATTTGACCATTGGCGTTGAAAACGGAAAGACCACTATTAAACCGGAGCAGTGCGTTCGCGCGTTTGAGACGATTTTGGCGATGGAGCAATATTCCAACGGTATGGTTTATGCCAGCCAGGCCGCTACCGAAGCTTTTAAAACAGATCAATTGGCCTTCCTGTGCGCGGGCCCCTGGACGGAACCGGATTACCAGCAGGCTGGCGTGAAATATGATATCCAGCTGATTCCCGCTTATGAAGAGGGCGGATGGACCGGCGGCTGTGAAGGTCAGGATTGGATGTACGGCGTGGATTCCGGCGACGAAGGAAGGAACGACGCGATCCGCCGCTGGCTGAAAAAGATGGGTGATTACGAGACTCAGAAGGAGTTCACGAGAGTGATCGGGCGCTCCACGCTGCGGGAAGACGTGATGCACGATCCGGAGGCTCTGGAGTTGGATGTCGCGAAAAAGCTTTCCCAGGGATTAGAGTGCGGCATGTATCAGATGGATTTCGGCCACAGCTCTGTATTCTGGGTCAGCGCCATTACCGACGTCGCGCCGCTGGTAACCTCCGGCGAGCTGACTCCGGAAGAAGCCGCTCAAAAATATGTAGACGCCATCAACGCTCTTTACGCTGAAGCTGGCGAATAATATTTGCGGCCAGGTGAAAGGAGTTTCCAATGGATAAATTAAAAAAGAAAGGCGCGAGGAGCCTGGGCGGTGCAAAGAAAAAAGAGTATTTTTGCAACTATTTGGGCCTGCTGCCGTTCTTCATCCTGTTTGGCGTTTTTATGCTCTACCCGTTCCTTTACGGCGTAGTTATGAGCTTTACCGATTGGTCCGTCAGCAGCGGAAAAGAGGGAATCAATTTTGTGGGGCTGTCGAATTACCAGTTTGTGTTATCAGGAGAAGGCGTCTCATCTGAAAGGTTTTTGACCTCCCTGAAAAATTTGTGCATTTATGTGCCGGTGACCTTGTTGATCGGCATGACGATCGCCTTACTGCTGGCATTGTTTATCAATCAGCTCAACCGCAGGGCTTACGGAATCTTCCGGGGAATTTTCTTTACCCCGTATGTTCTGCCGCTGTTTATCGGCGCCGGTATTTGGCAGTGGTTTATGACGCCGGGGACCGGCCAGGTAGCCACTCTGTTTGAAAAGCTTGGAATCGGCGTTGGAGTGGATTGGGCCAATACGGCGATTTACGCGATCTTCATGGTAGTCATGATCGACGTGTGGCACGCGGTAGGCTTTAACTTCGTGATTATCAGCGCGGGCACAAAGGACATTTCTCCGGACCTTTATGAGGCCGCCGAATTAGACGGCGCTTCATCCTGGCAAAAGATGAGATATATTACCATACCGCTGCTGGAGCCGATAATGTTCCTGGTGATCACCTACGGTTTTATCAGCGCGCTGCAGGTCTATGATATTCCGTGGATTCTCAGCAACAACAGTGATTATAACAGCATCGGCGGGACAGGGCAGGTCATGCTGTTCCCCGTGATGGAAATGGTGCGAAATGTGTATCTGGGTACGCCGTCCGGTTTGGGACGCGCCACAGCGGAAGGCGTGGTGCTGATGGTGATCATCCTCGCCATCACGCTGATCCAGTTTAAGCTCCGCCGTAAAAAAGTATAAGAACGGGAGAGGTTTCTGATGAAAAGACATAAGAAATGCAAGGGGCTCCTGTGGGGGTTCCTGTGCGCCGTCTGGGGATTTGTATGCCTGTTTCCCATTTGGGTCTTGTTCAGCGGCACCTTTTCCAATGACAGCGACAATCTGACCCAGGTGGTATTTCCCACCTCCTTCAGCAACGGCGTCAAAAAGATTACGGAGGCCATCAGCACCATTGAAATCGGCCGGGCTACGATCGATACCATGATCTATACCATTGTCACGGTTATCGGGATATTAATTATCAGCTCCCTGGCAGCCTATGAATTTGCTTTTTTCCGGTTCCCCCTGAAGAAGCTTTTGTTTGGGCTGGTAATGGTCAGCATGATGCTCCCTCAGGTGCTGTATATCATTCCGCTGTACCGCCTGATTTTTGGGATGGGTTTGGCGGATACGGTGCTAGGCGTTTCTCTACCCCTGATGGTGGCGCCTCTTGCTGTGTTTATCATGATGCAGTTTATTGAGGATCTGCCGGTATCCTTTATTGAGTCAGCCAAAATCGACGGCGCGGGACATTTCCGTATTTACGGGCAGATTGTATTTCCGTTAATGCGGAATGGGATTTTGACCACCACGGTTCTTATGTTCATGAGAATATGGGGGCAGTATTTGTGGCCCTCCTTGGTCACGTCCGCTAAGATCAAGCCCATCAGCGTTACCATCGCTAATATTTTGTCTCCTAATTATTGGGTGGACAGCCGGGTGAAAATCGCCGCTATGCTTCTGGCTATGCTTCCGCCGCTGCTGATTTATGTGGTATTTCAGCGCTATGTGATCGAGGGGGTTACGGCTTCGGGTGTAAAAGGGTAACGAAACGTTCTATTTGGAGAGCCCGCGCGCTTTGCCGGACTCTCCAAAATGGACTGGAATCAGCGGCGCTTAAGCTGAAAAGCCGATGAAGGCCCGCGGCCTTCCGAGAAAACGGAAAGATAGAAAACGAGGTGGGATTATGCAGGAATATGTGATCACCAGAGAGGATTTACGCAGATGGTGCTCGATTCCTTTGGAAAAATTAGAACAACAGCCCAATCAAAAAATGAAACTGATCCTGCGGGAACGGGAAAGGGATGTGGCCGCGGAGGTGGGAAATCTGCTTGCGGAGGAAGTAATCCGCAATAACCGCTCCCATAAGCCTACCCGGTGGATTCTTCCGGGAGGGCCCGCCCAGCAGTACGACGTTTTTACGGAAAGGGTCAACCGGGAAAGCATCAGCCTGAAGAATCTGCATATTTTCCATATGGATACCTGGCTCGACTGGCAGTACCGGTTGTTTCCTCCGGAAAACACAAGATTTTCCTGTAAAGCGAAAATGGAAAAGATTTTTTACGGCAAAATTAATCCTTCCCTAAACGTGCCGGAGGCCCAGCGGTATTTTCCAGACCCGCTGGAGCCGGACCGCTTTGACGAAGCAATTGAGGAATTAGGCGGGATAGACACCCTGGTAGGCGGCGTAGGCTGCAAGGGCCTGGTGGCGTTTAACGAATGTCCGGCTTCCCCTTACCACCGGGTCAGCCTGGAGGAATACGCACAGTCCAAATCCAGGATTGTCACCTTGCGGGAAGACACAATTATTGCGTATGCGGAGAGAGAATTCGGAGCCTGCTTTGACGCCCTGCCGCCGAACGCGTTTACCATTGGAATGAAATCTATGCTGAAGGCCCAGCGGGCCGTATTTGTGGTCACCACCGGGGCGTGGAAACAGACGGTAGTACGGGTGGCTTTATTCAGCGAACCGACAACCGAATATCCTGTAACGCTGTTCCCCCGCTATGTGCCGGAATGTGTGCTGTACTGCGACAGGGGTACCGCGGATCATGTGATATCCCGGAAATATCAGGATATTCCCATTTTAAAGTGAAAATTGAAAGATAAGAGGCGATCACAATGGGGCTGCAGCCCGATATTATTGTAGCGTACACTCACAATATCAGCGACGGAGGGATCCGCGTCCATAAGCTTCCTCGGGCGGGAGAAACGGTGCGGGCTCTGGAAGGCGGCCTGGGGATAGACGGCGCGAAGGGAACCAACGTAGCCGTAGCGGCCAGCCGCGCGGGAGCTAAAGTCGCCCTGGTAGCTCATGTTCAGGGCGGAGCCTGGTTTGACCGGGCGGAAAAGCTTCTGCGGGAGGAAGAAATCGACGACAGGTTTGTGTTCTGCCATCCGGGTACAAGGCAGGTCCCCGGCTGTATTATTATCGATGATGAAGGTAACAACATGATTATCCTGGGCAGCGGCACACAGCAGGCACTCCTTCATGAAGAGGTAGATCTAGCGCTGGAAAGCATGCAATCGGCCAGATATTGTGTGACCGGCTATGAGCTGGATGTGAAAAGCGTGGAGTATTTAGTGCGGAAAGCCAGAATGCTGGGGATTCAAACAATTTTGAATCCGTCGCCAGTACCAAACCAAAAGCCAGGCTTTTGGGACTGCGTGGATATTTTAGTCCTCAATGAGGTGGAAGCCGCGCATATGCTGCGGCTGGCGGATGGCCAGCCGACGGAGCAGTGGGAGGAAACCGCCCGGAAACTCCGTGCTGCCTATGGCTGCCGGCAGGTAGTAGTTACCTTAGGCCCCAATGGCTTCTGCTGCTTGGACGGAAATAACAAGATTACGTTTGGAAAAGGCGCGAAGGTGGATTCCATTGACGCCACAGGGGCTGGTGACGGATTCTTAGGGGCTATGACAGCCCGTTTGGCGGCAGGGGACTCCTTAGGCGAGGCGTGCCGGTGGGCAAACCAGTATGCGGCCTATACCGTCCAGAAATCCGGAACGATCAGCAGTTATCCACGGCTGTCAGAGCTGAAGCTCCAACGCTAGGCCTTTGATGGCGGCTGAAAAACTATGTGGCGGGAAAAGACAGCTTTAGGCGCGTTCCTAGGAAGGAATCAGGAAATTTTTTGTCCCGCGGCTGCCATGCCTGCATTGTGGTTTAAGCTGATTTTATGAAACCGGTTGAGAGCTTTGAAAGGTGGATCGTAGAATAAAAGGCCGCGCCCGAAACCGTGCTTTCTATTTTATCGGAAGCCGCTTTTTCAGGGCCCTGTTTTCAAGAAGCTTTGAAATCCTTGGGAGTAATTTGATTATATATACATGCCTACAGTGTGCGGCTCGCACGCTGTAGGTTTTTTCTTGCCGCCTTTAGAAAGAGCCTTGGCAGAACTGGGGAAAAAGGGCCCTGTCAAATAAATAGGAGAAAGCCGGCGGCAGGACAAAAATGATCGGTTACTTGATAAAAAGCACTAGGCTGATCCCTCTGGGATCCGTACATCCCACGAGCTTGCCGGTGGGCTTGATTTTAGGCTTTTCTTCTGTTTTACATGGGCTTGCTGGGGCCCTTCTCCTCCATGCTTTCCCATCATAAGCTTCCAGCTGAAACACATCTTAAAAATTTTTTGTTTTTCATTACCAATTAATTTCGGTTGACTTTGTGACTTTTTGTATATATACTAAAAGCGTTAAATATTACCAAGGGTAAAGGTACTCATAATGTTAAAAAAACTGAAGCTCTGTTACGAAAAACAGCCAATCTACATAAAGATAAACTTGCTGCATAGCATTATTGTCTGCGGAATTGTAGTGTTTTTGGTAATTGTTATCAGCCAGGTTTGTTCCGATATTTTAATTCGGCAGAAAATTGAGAACTCGGTAAAGGATCTTTTCGCCATCTCGGAAAAGCTTGATATGCAGTTTGCGGAATATGAAAAGGATTCGCTTACCATCATTTTAAATCAGGAATATCAAGATATGCTGCTGGCTGAAGAGGATCAGGATGAAACCGCCGGCATCATGTGGTCCATTAAATTCGCCATGACCTTGTCGGAATTTTATTCGTCTTATACTACGATCAAAAAGATACGTTTTTATGATACGATCAATTGGAGAGTGTATGACAGCTATCCGGAGAGGACAGAGCAGTCGGAAACACCTTCCTGGGAGACAATCACGGCTTTCACAGATACGAAAAGCAGTTCTGAGTGGACAGGCTTTTCCATATCGGCAAAGGAAGCCTCTTCCATATCCTTGCTGCGCCGGGTCAACAATTACAACGGAAAGTTTGTGGGCGTAATGGAACTGGTGATAGATGAAGCCCAGATTAACCGTATGTACCGGAACTTTGAATCTGAGGATATGGAATTTTTTCTGGTGGATGCCGGTGGACGCATCGTATCATCCAGCGATAAAGCCAGACTTGGGGAAAATCTAGGGGATAAAAATTACTATGAATTTATTACGACTCATACCAACGAGGGCCAAATTTTCAAGATAGGGGAGATGCCCTATCTGGTGATCAGCAAGGAATATGAAAAGATGGGCTGCCGGTTGGTGGGAATGATACCAAAGCAAAATATCGTAGGAGAAGTAGACCAGCTTGTTTGGATCATCATTTTGATAGGCTTGGCGGGAATCTTAGTCGCTTCTCTTTTGGTAAAATGGACGGCGAAGCAGACGACGCGCCCTCTGGAACGGGTTATCTCTGTTATTAACAGTGTCAGCCACGGAGACTATTCCGCTAGAGTGGGCCTTCATACCCGGGATGAGTTCGGAGAATTGGGATCGCAGCTGGATGAAATGATTGATAATACCGTAAGGCTGATGGAGCTGATCCGGTATCAGTCGGAGCAGAAAAGAAGCTATGAGCTGGAAAATCTGCAAATGCAGATTAACCCCCACTTTTTGTATAATTCCCTGGAGACGGTATGCGGAATTATAGACGCCGGCGAGGATAAGCTGGCGATTCGCATGATTAACTATATTTCCCGCTTTTACCGCGGCGTGCTAAGCGGCGGGGATACGCTGGTCACCATTGACCAGGAGGTTCAGATTACGCTGCGGTATCTGGAAATTGTAAAGATACGGTACCGGAACAGCTTTGAATTTGATTATAATTTTCCTAAAGAGATGATTCAGGCGAAAACGCCGAAGCTCATTTTGCAGCCCATTGTGGAGAACTCCATCATGCATGGCTTTCTCGGCAAAAAAAGCCATGGAAGCCTGAGAATACGGGGACTACAGAAAAAAGACAAAATGGTGATTACAATCACGGACAATGGGTGTGGAATTCCTTCCGAGGAGCTTCGCAGAATCATGGCCGGGGAGCGGAGAAAATCCTATCACGGCGGCGGATTTGGCCTTCGCAATATTGACGAGCGGATTAAATTAGCCTTTGGAGAGAGCTACGGCTTGCGGGTCAGAAGCAAATATGGAATCGGAACGCAGGTCAGCATTTTTCTCCCATTAGACGAGCGAGGAGAACTGCCATGAGATCGGTTTTGCTGGTAGACGATGAATATTTTATTAGGGTGCGCGTGCGCAAATGCGTGGATTGGCAGGCGCTTGGCTTTGACATGGTAGCCGACTGCGAAAGCGGCCGGGAGGCCTTGGAGCTGTTAGAGGCGCATCCCTTTGATTTGGTAGTGCTGGATATTTCCATGCCCATTATGGATGGCCTTTCCTTATGCAGAGAAATCCGAGCCAGGGGTTATGATTCACAGCTGGTCATTCTTACCGGCTACGATAAATTTGAATACGCAAAATCAGCCCTAAGCTTCGGCGTGCTGGATTACATTTTAAAGCCCATTGATGAGGAAGAAATGGAGCAGGTCGTAAAAAAAGCGCGTGAAAGAATCGACCGGAAGGAATCTCTCGAGCATCAAAGGGCAGAGCACCTTCTGCTGAAGTCACAGGCCGAGCAGATGAAATCTGATATTTTTTTCAGCTCCATTTTAACCGACAGCTTTTTGGAACGGCCTGAAACTGCGGAAATGCTTTGTCAGTATGGGGTTGATCCCAAGGAGAAATATCGGCTTATCTGCTTTCGTGAGGAAGCTTCTGTCCGACCGGAAACGGCCTTGCCTCCTGATAT
>ENA-UPXB01000034-UPXB01000034.1-human-gut-metagenome-genome-assembly--contig:-NODE-34-length-93872-cov-15.170233_pt1 | contig 93872 bp, 75 predicted proteins | sample MGYA00250055_ERZ773386 | MGnify/ENA primary metagenome ERZ773386 (study PRJEB29103, sample SAMN06111974) | human gut metagenome | biome: human gut; feature: ankylosing spondylitis patient; material... | reverse complement strand
AAAAACTCAATCGTGAGATAAAACCAGCCCTCAATCCAATAGGATAGGGGCTGGTTTCTCTTTTGTGTCTTTTTCTTTCTCCTTAACGCAGGAAAAATAATATTAGCGGATTGAATTAATGAAAAACCTCAAGTTTTTCCTGTATTTTTTGCTTAATATGACTTCCGTATTGAAGAAAAGTTTTGCAGTTAAAGTTTAATGGTTTTCTCATTGATTGTTAATTGATAGTCTGAAGTATCTGTATCTATCATGGTATAATGGATGATTGTTTCAGATGTATTTAAGTCTGGTGGGATATACAGTTTTGAAAACGTAGAATTTATATTATCAGAAATATTTTTTACGATTAGGTCATGAAGAAAGGCAGAATCTTCGATTGCGATAAATTTCTTTGTATTATCTTGGCTTAATATTTGATTTAGAAACAATCCTCCTTCTTCAGTATGAACAATAGCGTTTTGAGCTTTTGGTAAATAAACAGGACACTGCACACGCCATTTCCCATTATCTTTTTTTATGCTGGCATATTGAATGCTATTTGTCTTAAAAACTACAAAAGCTGTATTTTCGTCTTCAATAGTTTCCAATATTTCACAATTCCCATAAGTATATTCTATAAGATTAGTGGACGAGCGATTTTTTGCGAAACAAACCAGAAAAAGGCTGTTATTATGCCTTTTTTAGCACAATAACAGCCTAGAATCTATTGTCCGCTAAAGTATACAATCGGCACACGCACCGATTATATCCCCTTACTATTACTCTTTAAATCCGCTTAAATCTGCGCTCTTACCCAAACCTGCATCTCGCCCGGCGTTCTGTTGCACCAAAGAGCGTATGGCACGAAATCAGCAACCATCTCTTCCTCCGTATACGCCGGAGTCCCGTACAGATCATCTGTCTCGGCAATGGTTTGCGTCACCTTTTTCGCCGGCGTCTTCAGCATTGGAAGCTCGCCTGGGAGACGGGAATCAAGCGCGCATTCTTCAATTTTATCCTGGTCGGAAATCAAAACCGCCGCCAGATTGTCGCCGTTGTCCTCTTCCTCCATACAATAGACATAAGGTCCCTTCATGATAGCCAGCCTGCCCATATCAGCCCGGACATTTCTGTTGGCCGCCACAAAACGGGGAAGGATTTCTCCTTGCAGGCAAACCTCCGTCAGCTCCTCAAGCGGGATAACCGCATATCCCTGTTCGAGCTTCAAGGGCGCGTCTTTTCCGTTTACTTTAAGAGTGGGTTTCTTGAAGTACTCCGGGATACGCACGCGGAGATAAAGCGCTTCTTCCCGCTTTCCGCATTTCGCGGTAATGCGCACGGCCCCATCCTTCATGTATGTGGAATCCATCGAGAACTCTATCTCCTGTCCGCCGATTTCAACGGTGGACGAGGAGGAAATAAACTGATTCACATAGAGGGAGTCCTCGCTCTGGGCGTAAATATATTGTCCCAGAGAGGCTAACGTCCGGGCGATATTTGGCGGACAGCACGCGCAGCCAAACCATTTCTGACGAACCGGCTTCACATGAGCCATAGAAGTGGAGGCCAGGCAATTCTGCGGCCACACCTCCAGCGGGTTTACGTAGAAGTAGCGTTTTCCCTCCTTGGAAATGCCGCCCAGCACCGTATTGCATAAGGCGCGTTCCACCACATCGTAGTAGACCGCCTCTCCCGTAAGGGAAGCCATTCGCTGAGCGAACATCATCAGGCCCACGGAGGCACAGCTCTCACAATACATTCTATCGTTTGGCAAATCGTAATCCGCCGTAAAGCGTTCCAATGTGCCGGAGGAGCCAATCCCCCCGGTTATGTACATCCGTTTTTTTACGATGTTTTCATAAAGGCGCTGGCAAGCCGCCGCCATCTCCTCGTCCCGCTCCACCCGGGCCAGATCCGCCATGGCGCTGTACATATAAACCGCTCTCACCGCGTGCCCTTCCGCCGTCTCCTGTTTAAGAACCGGCGCATGAACCTGAGCATACTTATCGTCATACTCTCTAAATTCCGGGAAAAGATTCCTGCCCTGACGGCTCTTGTATTCCTCCATCAGATAATTGGGCTCCTGGCCGCGCTGACGGATAAAGTAGTCCGCCAATGTGAGGTAACTCCGATTCCCGGTTGCCTGATAGAGCTTTACCAAGGCTACCTCGATCTCCTGGTGCCCAGGATAGCCCTTGCACTTGCCTTCCTCCAAACCGAATACCCGGCATACCAAATCCGCAAATTTACACGCAATATACAGAAATTCTTTTTTGCCCGTGGCGTTAAAGTACGCTACCGCGGCTTCAATCATATGGCCGCCGCTGTATAACTCATGTCCTTCCACCAGATTCGTCCATTTCTTATCTGGACAGCTGATTGTAAAATAGGTATTAATATATCCGTCCGGTTCTTGAGCGCGCCCGATCAGCGCGATCGCTTCGTCGGCGATCTCTATGTATTCCCTTCCGGTACCGTTGGCAATGCAGAAGGCGACTGTTTCCAGCCATTTATATAGGTCCGTATCCTGGAACACCGCGCCCTGGTGGGTTCCCTCCATTTCTCCCGCCGCAATCCGGAAATTATCAATGCAGTGCGACTTTTCCGCGCCGGGAATCCGGTCGTTTAACGCTTCCCATTGATACGGGAGCAGATGCTCGGCTATGGCGTTTACATAAGAGGCGAATAGCGAATCCGTTATTACAACCTTTTTTGTGATGACGGGTTGGATTTCCTGTTTGGTGATCATTTTCCTGCTTCCTACTTTCTATAGCTAAAACGTTTTAATTTTGTGAATTAATAATATCATAACATTTTCATATTTGCAAGTATTTTTTTATTTTTTTTAGATATTTTTATCAACCCATTCCTCATAAATAGAAAAAACGCGCCTATTTTTCTAAATTTTACTCTATTATTCTAGGCAGATTAATATAATTATAACGTTTTAACGATTTTTTGTTTTCAGAGTGCATTTTTTCTAGACAACGATGAAATCCTGGCAATTGACTTCCCCCTACTTCTATGCTAAACTAAATTATCATAATCAAGGCAGAGGGGAGGTTTGAGCTTGGCAACGATAAAAGAAATCGCAAAACTGGCAAACGTATCGATCGCAACTGTTTCAAATGTTTTGAATCAAAAGCCAGGCTCCGCAAGCCCGGAGAAGGTAGAAAAGGTGCTGAAAGTGGCCAAATCACTGAACTATCGGCCCAATTACCTGGCCCAGAGCCTCAAACGGCAGAGAAGCCGTTCGATTGGAATCATTGCCGAGGACCTGACCGTTTCTCAGACCGCTGAGATTATCAATGGCATTGAGGAGTACTGCGAGGAATATGATTACGAAGCACTTCTGGCCAATATGAGGCTATTTAAACGTTATGGAAACAATTTATCCGCCATCCCCGAGCGTTCCGTACTATTTAACCGCGCGTTTGATAATTTGGTTTCTAAGCAGGTAGAGGGCTGTATTTACATTGGATATCATGGCCGTGAGGTCTCCTTTTCTCCTCCGGATACCGGTCTGCCCTTTGTTTATACCTATTGTGTTCCCAAGGACAAAAGTTACCCCTATGTACTTTCCGATGACGAAAACGCAAGTCTGGAGATCGGGCGGGCGCTTATCTCCATGGGCCACCGGCGCATCGGCATTATTTCCGGCCCTGTCAACAGCTTCAACTCACAGAAGCGTCTTGTAGGTATTCAGCAAGCGTTGTTCGAGGCATCTATTCCTTATAATGTGGGCACTACTGTGATCGGAGACTGGACGCGAGAATGCGGGTATCACGCCGCCAGCCAGCTTCTCTCACAGGGCGTTACCGCAATCTACGCCTTCAGCGATAAGATGATCAGCGGCGTATACACTTATTGTATTGAGCATAGAATCTCAGTGGGCAAGGACATATCCCTCTTCGGCTTTGACGATTCCGATATCGTCCACGCCTATACTCCGCCTCTGGCCAGCGCCAAGCCAGATCTACAGGAAATGGGACACAAGGCGGCCGAGCTTGTATTGGCCCAGCTACAGGGAAAAACTGTCTGCACAAAGTGTCATGTGCTTCCCTGTACGATTCATGTGCGTCCGTCGGTCTGTTCCATCGGGGAAGCATAGCCTGGATTTCTGACAGGACGTTATTCAGGCATTTTTCCCTTAGGCATTCTGTGCAATTTAAAGCGAAGAAAACTTCGCTTTTATTTTTATTATTTTATTTAAACGTTTTAGAAAGGTAAGAGGTGATCCTATGTTAAAAGCTACTTTATCCTTGGACCCGGAATTTAAGATTTCCACGGTGGACCGGCGAATGTACGGTTCCTTCATCGAGCACCTGGGACGGGCCGTGTACGACGGCATTTACTGCCCCGGCCATCCCGCCTCCAACGCGAGAGGGTTTCGAACGGATGTGATCGATCTAATCAAACCTCTTCAGATTCCTCTGATCCGTTATCCCGGCGGCAATTTTGTTTCCGGCTTTCGGTGGGAGGACAGCGTAGGACCAGCCAAAGAGCGTCCCGTCCGGCTGGACCGCGCATGGCGCACTGTGGAAACCAATCAGGTGGGGATCGATGAATTTTCTTCCTGGTGCAGGGAGCTGGGCGCAGAGGTCATGATGGCCGTCAACCTCGGCACCCGCGGAATCGACGACGCCTGCAATCTTCTGGAATACTGCAACCACGAAAGCGGCTCCTATTACAGCGACCTGCGCCGGGCCCACGGAGCGGAGCAGCCCTACCGCATCAAAACCTGGTGCCTGGGGAACGAGATGGACGGACCCTGGCAGATCGGCCATAAAACAGCCGACGAATACGGCCGCCTGGCCCTGGAAACCGCGCGGGCTATGAAGAAGATAGACTCTGAAATCCAGCTGGTCGCGACCGGCAGCTCTTATCCGGAGATGCCTACCTTCCCCACCTGGGAAGCCACGGTTCTGGATTATCTTTACGACGATGTGGACTACCTATCCCTTCACCAATATCTGGGAGACACTACCAATAATCTGGAGGATTATCTTGCTAAGTCCTTAACCACAGAGCACTTTATCCATTCCGTGGTTTCCACCTGCGACTATGTGAAAGCGAAAAAGCGCTCCGGCAAAAAATTAATGCTGAGCTTTGACGAATGGAATATCTGGTACCACTCCCTGGGCAGCGACGACGAAAGAATAGCGAAGGAGCCCTGGGGAATCGCGCCCCCGCTTTTGGAGGATATCTATACCATGGCGGACGCGGCCGTTTTCGGGACTATGCTGATCACCCTCTTAAACCATGCCGACCGGGTGAAAATCGCCTGCCTTGCTCAGCTGGTAAATGTTATCGCTCCGATTATGACCGAGCCGAACGGCGGAAAAACATGGCTTCAAACCATCTACTGGCCGTTTTACCACGCCGCCCAATACGGTCACGGAACCGTGCTGCGGACAGCCGTAAGCTGCCCGAAATACGACAGTCCTAATTTTACGGATGTACCCTATCTGGAAAGCACCGTTCTTTTGGATGAGGAGCAAGGCGCTCTTACTGTTTTTGCCGTAAACCGTTCTCTGAACGATTCTCTTGTGCTTTCCGCCGATTTAGCGGCGTTTGAAGGCTGTTCCCTGATCGAGCATGTCACCATGTATTCCGGCGACCCCAATGTGACTAACGGCCCGGACAAGCAAGGCGTCAGCCCTGTAAGGGTAGCTGAAAGCGGCGTCACGGACAATCATCTGTCCGCCGTACTGCCGCCGCTGTCCTGGAATGTGGTACGCATACAGTTCAAGCGCTGATATAGAAGGAGAGGGAATAAAATGATTCTCACCCGTGATAATCTATTAATCTACCGGTACCGCAATGAAACTGTCCACGTCGAGCCCTGGGGCGCGAACGCCGTCCGTGTTCGCGCGACCAAAAACCCAGCGTTTCCGGAAAATGACTGGGCGCTGGCCAGCCGCCCCTCCGCCCAGGCGGAAATTACGGTTTCACCCGAGGGCGCGGTTCTTACCAACGGCAAAATCAGGCTTTCTCTGTCCAATAACGGTAAAATCACCGTTTACAATCAAAAGGATGAGCGTATCCTAGAAGAGGATACCCGCAAATTCTGCGCCCTAAAAATCGAGGCGAGGGAATTCCGCCCCATTCCAGGCGGAGATTACCATCTGACAGCCCGGTTCCAGTCCCTCGATCCCAACGAACGCATCTACGGCATGGGCCAGTATCAGCAGCCCTATTTGAATCTGAAGGGCACGGATCTGGAGCTTGCCCACCGTAATTCCCAGGCCTCGGTTCCCTTTATGATTTCCTCCCTGGGATACGGGCTGCTGTGGAACAACCCCGCCGTCGGCAGGGCGGTTTTCGGAAAAAATGTCACCAGCCTTGAGGCTTTCTCCACCCAGGCGCTGGATTACTGGATTGTGGCCGGCGATACCCCGGCCGAATTGATAGAGGCTTACGGGTCCGTTGCCGGCACCGTGCCCATGATGCCCGAATATGGGCTGGGCTTCTGGCAGTGCAAGCTGCGCTATCAAACCCAGGAGGAGCTTCTACACGTGGCCCGGGAATACAAGCGGCAGGGCCTTCCCATTGACGTTATCGTCATCGATTTCTTCCACTGGCCCCATCAGGGAGATTGGAAATTTGACCCTGCCTACTGGCCCGATCCAAAGGCCATGATAGAGGAATTGAAAAGCATGGGCATACAGCTGATGGTTTCCATTTGGCCTACGGTGGAAACAGATTCTGAAAATTATGAGGAAATGCTGGAAAACGGCTACCTGATCCGATGCGACCGGGGCGTTGACACCTCCTTTATCTTCCTTGACAAAAACACGCTTCCCTTTGACGCCACCAATCCCGAAGCCCGCGGCTATGTGTGGGCCAAGGTAAAGGAGCACTATTATGACGCGGGCGTCAGGCTCTTCTGGCTGGATGAGGCGGAGCCGGAATACAACATCTACGACTTTGATAACTACCGTTATTACTCAGGCCCCTGTCTGCAAACCGGAAATATCTATCCCTCCTGCTATTCTCAAGCCTTCTATGACGGCATGAAAGCGGCCGGCCAGACAAATATTGTGAACCTGGTGCGCTGCGCCTGGGCGGGCAGCCAGAAATACGGCGCTTTGGTATGGTCCGGGGATATTCCCTCCACCTTTGGAAGCATGAAAAATCAGCTTGCCGCCGGGCTGAACATGGGTATCGCGGGAATTCCGTGGTGGACCACCGATATCGGCGGCTTCTATGGCGGCGATCCCACAAACCCAGAGTTTCAAGAGCTTTTTATCCGCTGGTTCCAGTGGGGGGCCTTCTGTCCGGTCATGCGCCTGCACGGCGACCGCGAGCCCCGTCAGCCCCAATACGGCACCACCGGCGGTTATTTCTGCGCCTCCGGCGCGGACAACGAGGTGTGGAGCTATGGCCCGGAGGCCTTCGAGATCTGCAAGAAATATCTGCGCCTCCGGGAAGAGATGAGAGACTACACCAGAAAGCTTATGGAAGAGGCCCACACAAAGGGGCTTCCGCTCATGCGCGCTATGTTTGTAGAATTCCCGGACGACCCTGTCTGCTGGGAGTTGGAGGAGCAGTACATGTACGGCGACAAATACCTGGTCGCGCCGATTCTGAATTTGGGACAGCGCGCACGCAAGGTTTATCTGCCCTCCGGCTGCGGCTGGCGCCTGAGTGACGGCTCTCAGCAGATTTTCTCCGGCGGACAGTGGACGGAGGTCCGCGCGCCGCTGGACACCATGCCGGTGTTTGAGCGGGTGCGGAGATAAAAGAGCAGGCCATAAGCAGGAATAATTCACAGGAAAGCTAAATAAAAAGAGAGCACAAAAAAGCGGATAACAGCTCCTATGCGGTTAAGCTGTTATCCGTTCTCAAAACATCTGGATCCCCGCAGGTTCGTTATATCCACTGACGGCGCGAAGCGCTATGAGGGACTATATGCTCCGCGGGAACAGACTTGAAAGCGTTCCACAGAAATTTCGCTGTAAAAGCGCTCTGGACCCTGAAACGGAGGGCTGAAGCAGAAAATCTTAAATCTCTTCGGGCCTTGGAAAGCGTGTGTGATCCCACTGATCCAAGTCAAAAAGCCGGGCGGCAGTCAATCTGCCGGCCCGGCTTTTCTCACAGACGCCGCCGTGAAAGCGTTTTTGAACGCATGGCCGGAGGAAGCTGTGCCAATCCGAATATACGGTTTCCCACGTTCCAGTTAAAGCGGCTCATTTGTGCGATCGTCTGCGCAAACAGGCTCCTGCGTGCCTCGTCTCAGGGCATAAACAGCTGTGCCGACGGCTCCGTCAGGCCAAAAGAAGGTTATGTCCCTGGCAATGCCGGGAGGTCTTTTCGCTAAAGCCGGCAAAGCAAGGGAAAGCCCGCAAAGCGGACTTTCCCTTGCTTGAAGCAAAAACATCTGTTTTATCGCATCGCTGCATCATGCCTAGGCTGACGCGGACAGGGTTATCAGTCAATTTTAATTTTAAATACAATCGGATCCTTGCTCTTCTTCCCGCTTGTAATATGGAGCCCTTTCTCGTCTCTGCTCCATTCCGCCTTAGCTTCGCCTCCCAGCACCTCCACATTTCTTATAATCCCATGGAAATTAGCCTGCTTGGAAGCATCCTGTTCGCCCAGAGATTTGATGCAATAGGTCCCATTATCGCTGCACTTTAACGCTGTGGCGTACAGATAGCCGCCCGCTGTGGTAAACCGGAAATCCTCAGAGGTAAAGTTCTTCTTAATGCTGTCAGAAAATTGTCCATCCACCACCTGGGTCGGGCCCTCGCCATATTTTCTCCAGGTTTTCGTATTGTAAATGGCCTCCCCGTTTACCTTCATCCATTCTCCGATATGCAGCAGCACCTCGGCGTCTTCCTCTGAAATACTTCCATCCGCTTTAGGGCCTACGTTAAGCAGAAGGCATCCGTTTTTACTGACAATGTCCACCAAATCGCAAAGAATCTCCGATGCAGGTCTGAACTGGTTATTTTCCGTATAGCACCAGGAATTTAAGGCTATGGCCGTATCTGTCTGCCAGAAATAGGGCTTAATGTCAGCAAATTGTCCCCGTTCCACATCCGGCACGGCTGTGCCGAATAGGTAGGCGTCATGCTTGTAATTGATTGCGACCTCAATTCCCCATTCTGCGGCTCTGTTGTAATAATAGGCCGCCAGCTTCTTCAGCCAGGGCTTACAGGCGCTGTGCTGAATCCACCAATCAAAATAGATCAGTCTCGGATGATACCGGTCGATAATCTCACAGGTACGCACCAGCCAATCCTGCATAAATTCATCGGTAGGCTCCGGCTTACTGAATAGATCCTGAGCATACTCGCCAGGTACCGCAGGCCAGTAGAAATCTCCCCGCTGCATGGGATCCCTGACATCACTGTCAAACTCCTTGCCCGGCCCCATGAAAAACCAATGCTCAATCCGATGGCTGGAAGCGCCGAGCTCTATTCCGTGCTTCTTGCAGCTTGCGCTGATTTCTCCTAGTATATCTCTCTTCGGCCCCATCTCATAGGCATTCCAGTGGGATATCTCGCTTGGATACATCTGAAAGCCATCATGATGCTCCGCCACCGGCACTACGTATTTTGCCCCTGCTTGCTGAAACAGATCCACCCATTTCTCCGCGTCAAAGCGCTCCCCTTTAAACATGGGGATAAAATCCTTATATCCAAATTCCGTATGTCTCCCGTAGGTCTTGATGTGATGCTCATATTCCGGCGTTCCTTGCTTATACATGTGACGCGGATACCATTCGTTTCCAAAGGCAGGAACGCTGTAAACGCCCCAGTGAATGAAAATACCAAATTTGGCGTTCTGATACCAGTCCGGCACCTGATAGGCGGATAGGGACTCCCAGGTATCCTTGAAGGGTCCCTGTGCTATCACATCTTCAATAGTGTTCAAATAGGGTTGTAAATCGTACATTATAATCCTCCTTTACGTAATTTAAACGTTTTAGTTTGTGTGATTATAACATAGTTTTTCTTATTTGTAAATACTTCACCTACAACCGGTATATCTTCCGGCAGGCGTCACGGCGCAGCTGGCGGATCAACCAGACGGTGCCGAAGGTTGAAGTGTATATATGTTCTACTATCGGGATACCATGCACCAGCGTGCTCTGCGGGTGATGGCACCGAAACTTAGCGCCGCGACGGTGATCGGGGAAAATGTTTCAGAGGAGCACCTCGCCGCCATGTCGTCCTGCGAGGATATGACCACGCAGCTTGCAAGGGAACTGGTGTCGGGCCTGAAAGAAAATGCCGATGAACTGGCGGAATCCTTCCGAAAAATGGCAATCCACGGAAACCGGCATGAGAAAACAGGACAGCCGCAAAAGGCGGCACCCAAACCTTCAGCGCCGCCGACAGAAAAAACGGAGGCTGGGGCTTAGAACATTGCCAGCTGTACCTTTTCTTTCCCATCTGTCCTTCCGGGTTTTATCTCGGAAATTTTTCCTTTTTCGCAGAAAAACTGTCGAGGACATGGGGCAGGACTATATCGCAAACGTGTTGGATTCTCCGGAGCATTTCGTCGAAACAACGGACAAGCAGGCAGCAGACGGCGAGCTACAAAAGGAAATGGAGGATCACTGAAAACGCCTTGTTGAGCTACACGGCGGCACGTCGGAAATGCTGACGGCAAACAAGATACCGGATAACCATATCAACTTTTGGGATGAAATCTTCAAAGCAGGCGATGAAGTGCTCAACAACCTTTTGAAAGCCTTGAACGAGCATATTTACAACAACGGGATTAAGGTCAAAAGTCCTGTTATCAGCTTTTTCTCCGCCTCTAATGAGATTCCCAACTTAAATAATCTGGAGGAAAAGCCGCTACGAGCGGTACGACCGCTTCGACTTCAAGGTACGCACCAAATATGTCGAAGATTAGGCAAACCGTATGAAAGTCTTACACCAAAAACAGCAGAATAAACTGCCGCCTGCGCAGGCCGTTATTTCTCTGGAAGAACTGTACGCCATTCATAGTATAAAGGTTCCCGTTTTTGCAAACCTTAACGGGTTGCTGCCCTGGATAGAGAGGAAAACAAGGTAAGAGTTGCTGTTTCAAGAAAGGCAGAGAATCCATGATTGGTATACCTAATATACATTATAATTTTGAGATGTTTAAAAAATACAAGTTATGATCCCGGAAAATTTAAAGATGATGATTAAAACATAAATTTTTAACATAAATGAAAAAGTCCCCGGATTTACCAGGGAACAAAAGCTTGGGCAAAAGAAGGACCTGTTGCCGTAGAAATAGTAAATGGCATGGCAGCTGTATTGCGAAAGAGCAGCGGCAGCCACGGCAGCCCGCCTGAAATTTTGAAAAGAGGAGGACTGCCGTGGGAATCAAGGAATCAATAAGCCCCGTTCAGTTGAGGAACGGTGGATTCCCGGATAATCAACTCGGCGGTAAGCTGGAGATGCTTGGTCTCCACAGCAGGGTTATGGATTTTTTCCGCCATCAGCTCACAGGATAGAAAGCCAATGCGGAATTTAGGTTGGTTTACCGTAGTTATGGAGGGAGTGGTCAGGCTGGAGATGTCAGTGTTATCGAAGCCCACCACCACCACATCCTCCGGCACCCGAAGGTGACAGTGCTGGATCGCTCGGATCGCCGCAGCGGCGTAAACGTCTGATGCGGTGAAAAAAGCGTTGGGAGCGTCGGGGCGGGACAGCAGCTTGATCACTGAGGAATAAGCCATATCACAGTTGATATCCGGCAGCTGGATGATCCAGTGGGGCATGACCTTGAGACGGGCGGTCTCCATAGCGGTCAGATAGGCTTTCCGGCGCTGCCGGGCGTATTTATAGGAAAGCGGGCCGTTGATCAGCCCAATCCGCCGCTTGCCGGTAGACAGGATATAATCCATAGCGCTCAGGCTGGCGGCAAAGTCGTTGATGCTCACCGATGAAACCATGGGATGCTGGTCGCTTTCGCAACACTGCACCACTGGAATTTCCGAAGCCAGCTTATCCATTACCTCCTTGGGCATCAGGTTGGCGGTGATCACACCGGCCACGTGAAGGTATCGGATAAACTCCAGTAGGGAATCGATATTATTGGCCGCGATATTCCCGGGGTAAAGCAGGCACTCAAAATCGTAGTTCTGGGCCGCGGCCTGAATGCCGTTGATGATCTGCCCATAAAAGGGGTTTGAAATAGAGGGAAGGGAAATTAGTATGATTTTCCTTTCGTATTCGCAGGCCGGTGCATCAGCGGATGGCTGCTGTACACTCTGCTTTTCCAGCTTGGTATTGGTATATCCCAGAACGGCAGCCGCCTCGATCACCTTGTTTTGCGTGTCGATTCGCACGGCGCCGGTGCGGTTGAGAACCCGGGAAACTGTGGCTACGGATACGTTAGCGTAACGGGCCACGTCGTTGATGGTGACCTTTGCCTTTGTGTTCGCCATTGTCATTCTCTCGCTTTCTTAGGTTCCTTTACGTAGATTCTGGAAATATTATACCGTAGAAAAAAGGGTTTGTACAGAGAGTTTTACAATTTAAATGTAAAAAAATGAAAACAATATTTTGATATTAAAAGTAGATGTATACAAAAAATATAGATGTATATATACAAAACACCCGAAATCAAAAAAATTTACAGAAGAATATTGACAAAACAATGAAATAAAGCTATTCTTTTTACAGAAAACCAATCCAGCAAAAGTAAAAAAATGTAAAAAGGTTTTCGAATTATAATGAAAGGATTTGAAAAAATGAAAAAAGTACTGGCAGTTTTACTGGCGGCAACCATGCTGTTCGGCATGGCGTCCTGCAGCTCCGGCAACGGAAACAGCTCAGAAGCCGGCAGTTCCGCAGGCAGCTCCGCAGAGAGCGGCGAATCCATTCCCGAATCCTCTTCTGGAGATGTGAAAATCAAGGTCACTACCTCCGCCAATTCCGGCCGTCCCGGCCTGGAAGCTGTAGCCCCTCTGTTTGAGGAGGAGACCGGAATCGCAGTCGAGGCTGGTTTCGCCGACCTGGGAACCAGTACCTTCACCGCAGAGCTTATGACTCAGCTGCAGGCCGGCAGCGCTCCCGATATCTTCACGGCTTATGTGGGCACCGGCACCTCTTCCCCTAATATCGGCACCCTGGCAAGCGAAGGCTATTTAATGGATCTGTCTGACACGGATTACGGCAAAAGCGTAGTCGGCAGCGCCGTGGAGGACTGTGTTTCCGTGGACGGTAAGGTGTATTCCGCCCTCTTCGGCCTCCAGTTCTGCTGCATTATTTATAACGAGGACCTGTTCGAGCAGTACAGCCTGACTCCGGCCTCCACGTGGGAGGAGCTGATCGCTCTGATCGGCAAGATCCGCGAGGTTGCCCCGGATAAAATCCCGATCGCTTTTGGCGGCGGAAACACCTCCATCGCCATGATCGTGGCCAGCATGTTCGCCTGCAACCAGCCCGATTACACCGGAGATGAGGAGTCCTTTGCCGATTCTCAGGTCTGGAAGGACGGCCTGAATATGATCCAGGAGCTGATCGACGCCGGCGCCTACAACACCAGCGCTTCCACCGACGGCTCCAACGAAATCGTTTCCCAAATGACTGCGGGCGACGCCTTCATGGTCATCGACTGCTCCAGCCGCTATACCGCGATCAAAAAGGCCGATCCTGAGTGTCCTGTGAATATCAGCGTGTTCCCGGCCAGAGACACCAAGGATACCAAAATTATGCTGTGGCCCGGCACCAACCTGAATGTGAACGCCAATGCCGCAAATCCTGAGGAGTGCCTGGAGTTCATCTCCTATGTCACCGGCAGCGAAGGCTCCAGTGCCTGGCTGGAAGCCGCCGGCGGCTCTGAAATCTCTGTGGCCCAGCTTTCCGACACGGAAACCTGGCCGGAGCATTTCTCTCAGCTGGAAACCTATGCCGACACCGTCACCATGATCCCCGTGGTGAACTGGCCTTCCTCCGGCTCCGCCAACGCCTTAGGCGAGGGAATTGCCGGTATGCTGGCCGGCGTGAAGTCTGTGGACAATGTTTTGGCCGATATGGACGCTAATTGGGGAAAATAATTTCTAAAGATTGATCGCGCGCCCTTTTGGAAGAGGTAAGCCGTTCGGACCGCAAAAAACAGCGTGTCCGGATTCACAAGCCGCCGAAGCCTGGCTTTGGCGCACAAACACGACGGCTTTCAAGACGCCAGGGGCGCGGGACGGCAGCCGCGGCAGCGGGGAACCCGGCATTTACGCCGGGTCCCACTTGCGCGGCGGCTCTCCGGACAAAAATGGTAAGCTGTAATTCCCTGGAAGGAGTTTGTACAATGGCGTTGCCGAAAAACAATGGACGGGCAAAAAAAGCGAAAATCGGCATCAAGGTCCCGTGGTTTCTGGTGATTCCGGGCCTGGTGTGCGCTTTGATCGCCCACTTTATCGCACCGATTCAGGGCGCTTTTTATGCCTTTACCGATTTTAAGGGCATTGGATCCTATAATTTTATTTGGTTTGATAACTTTAAAACCATGTGGGAATCCACCTCTGACAAGCTGGCGATTCTCAATACCTTTAAGCTGGCGATCCCCTTTGTGCTTTTGACCTGTGTGTTGGGTCTGATTTTGGCTTTGGTTTTGTGTCACAATTTTAAAACAAAATTCTTCATGCGGTCGGTATTATTCGCGCCGGCGGTCATGATCCCTTTAGCGATTACTCAGATCTGGAAATATATATTCAACTTTGACGGTCCTCTGAACCTGCTGCTGCAGGGTATGGGCCTGGGGCATCTGTGCCAGAACTGGCTGGGCACCGTGGAATATGGCCTGACATGTATCCTCATCGTTATGCTTTGGCAGAACATGGGTTATGCCATGGTGATTTTCAACGCCGGTCTTCAGTCGATCCCGGAAGAGCTTTACGAGGCGGCCAGCATCGACGGCGCCAACGCCTGGAAGCGCTTCTGGAACGTGACTCTGCCGCAGCTGGCTCCCTCCTTTACGGTAGTAATAACCTTGATGACCATCACTGGACTGCGTGTGTTCGATCAGGTGATCGGCCTAACCAACGGCGGCCCTGCGGGCAGCACCCATACCCTTGCCAGTGATTATTATATTCAAACCTGGGCCTACGGCCGCTACGGCTACGGCACCGCGTTAGCGCTGGTCCTTACCCTGCTGGTGACAGTAGTCGGCATCATCGAGGTGCTGGCGGGACGAAAAAAGGAGGACAGCATTTCATGAAAAAATCATATAATATCAGAACCTTTCTCGGCGGCGCCGTTACCTTCCTCCTGGTTTTGGTGTTCGCGGCACCCTTCTACCTGCTGGTGGTAAACTCTCTGAAAACTACCAAGGAGGCCTACGCCTCCCCGTTTACCCTGCCTGCCGACGTCTACTGGCAGTCCTTTACCGAGGTGCTGGCGGGCGCCGGCATCAACGCGAACTTTGTGGGGGCTACTGTCAACAGCCTGCTGATCACCGCGGGTTCTCTGGTTCTCCTTATTGTGTTCGGCTCCCTAGCGGCCTACTGCCTGGCGAGGCATCCCGGCAAGGTAAGCAATATCATGTATATATTCTTCGTGATCGGTATTATCATTCCCTCCCAGCTGGGTCTGGTACCCATGTACTGCGCCCTGAGAGACCTGGGTCTGGTGGGCAACATTGCCGGCATGATGATCCTGTATACCTGCAAGCAGATGCCAATGACCGTGTTTCTTTATACCGGCTTTTTCCGCCAGTTCCCCATTGACTTCGAGGAGGCGGCTACCATCGACGGCGCCGGTTATTTCAAGAGCTTTTTCCTGGTGGTTCTGCCCCAGCTAAAGGCGATCACCGGCACGGCGATTCTGCTGAACGCTTTGTACATCTGGAACGATACCTTTGACCAAATGGTGTTCCTGAGCGGCGCCGCCGCCAAGACCCTGCCGGTCGAGATTTACGCTCTGACCACCGCGATGACAGCCCAGTGGAACCTGGTGTTCGCCGCGGTAATTATCTCGCTGGTGCCGATGCTGATCTTGTATCTGCTGACCCAGAAAAAGATGATGACCAGCCTGGCCGGCGGCATCAAGGGCTGATTTTAAATTTGATTGGATAAGGTGATTATTATGGAAAACAACAGCGGACTGAAATACACACAAATGGGCAGAAGCGATCTGAAGATTTCCAACGTGGGGCTGGGCTCTCTGGCAATCTCCGGCCGGTTCTGCAACGCGGACGACGATCTTTCCATGAAGACCATGCGGAAGGCGGTGGACGCCGGTATCAACTGGATCCACACCGCACCCAGCTATGGCACCGGATACGGCGAGATCATGGTGGGCCGCGCCCTGAAGGAAATCCCGAAAAGCGAGCGTCCCTATGTGTTTACCACCTGTACCTGGGTGTTTGACCGGGAGGATGAGGGCAATGATAAGGCGGTCCGGGTAAAATCTCTTATGCCGGAATCCATCCGCAAGCAGGTGGAGGGCTCTCTGCGCCGCCTGCAGGTAGACGTGATCGACCTGCTCCAGTTCCACTGGCCGGATTACAACACTCCCATCGAGGAATCCTGGAGCACCGTGGCGGATCTGGTAAAGGAGGGCAAGGTGCGCTCCATCGGCCTGTCCAACCATCCGCTGGATTTGATCAAGCGCTGCGAGAGGATCGCCCATGTGGACTGCCTGCAGCAGCCTCTTTCTCTGCTGGACCGTTCCATGAACGGCCCTTATTCCGACGACGGGCGGAATTCCGGCGGCCTGGATGTCCTGGAATGGGCCAAGGCGAACCAGTCCACCATTATCACCTTTGCTCCCCTGCAGCACGGGATTCTGGCGGGCAAATATACCCGTCAGTCTGTGGAGGAATTTAAAAAGGCGGGAGACCCCCTGCGTCCCAACCTTTATTGGTTCCATGAGCCGGTTTATTCCCAGGCTCTTGATTTTGTAGAGTATCTGCGCCCCATCGCCGAAAGGCACGGCGTTTCCGTGGCGGCCGTCTCCATCGCCTGGGTTCTGGCGTGGAAGGGCATCGGCGGCGCGATCTGCGGCGCCAGAAAGCCAGAGCAGCTGGACGCCTTTATCGATGCGGCTAAGCTGGAGCTGACGCAGCAGGATATCGATGACATCGCCGCTGCCATCGAAAAGACCAATCTTTGCAGGGGCACCTGCGGCGACGGCCCGGCGAAGCCGGTCCGCTGAAAGGTCTGCTAAGCGATAAACTGCCAATAAAGAGGCCTGGGCACGCCGGAAAATTTTGCGCCGCCAGCCGGGGAAAAGCTCGGCCGGCAGCAAGGCTTGTCCGCCCTGCGCCGGCTGGAAGCCTGTTTTCAACCCGCGCCGCGCGGCTGTGAAGCCGGGGCTGTCCGTGGCCGTAAGACTTACTGTTTGGAAGGAGATAGATGTTATGGCGGAGAAGAAGGTAAGAGTGGCGTTTTTAGGCTTTTGGCACAGCCACGCCTGCACCAACGAGGAAATCCAGTTCACCGGGCTGGGCGTTTACGGTACGGTAAAGGCCAATCCGGAGGTCGAAGTGGCAGTGGCCTGGGATTATGACGTCCAGCGGGGCAAGGAAGGGGCGGACAGCCTGGGCATCCCCTTTGAGCCGGATTTGGAAAAGGTTCTTTCCCGGGAGGATATCGACGGCGTGGTGGTGATGTGCGAAACCACCAAGCATGTGGAGGTCTGTGTCAGGGCCGCCCAACATAAAAAGCATATCTATGTCAATAAGGTGCTGGCCCCCACCATTCATGAGGCCAACCAGATCGTCAAGGCTGCCCGGGAAAACAATATTGTCATGGTGACCATGCTCAGCCGTCTGTACGAGAACTGGTGCAAGAAGATCTATGAGATCATCAGGTCGGGCGACCTGGGCAGGCTGATCATGATTCGCATCTGGCACGCCCACGGCATTGCCACCAAATATTATCCTACCGACGGCATGGGCTACCTTCCCGACGGTCACGGCTTCCTGGAGAAGGAGGACGGCGCCGGCGGATGCTATGTGGATATGTGTCATCCCCAGTATATGGCGGCCTATTTTATGGAGGGGCTTCCCAAGACGATTTATTCCCGCATGTCCTCCGTCACCGGCCGCGGCAATATTGAGGATAACGCCATCGCTCTGCTGGATTATGAAAACGGTCCCTATGTAACCCTGGAGGAGGGCTGGGCCTGCGGCCCGGTGACCACGGAGATCGAGGTCCAGGGTACCGACGGCACCGTACTGTACCGGGACGACCGCTCCGACCGTGACTTCGATTATTTCGCAGTCCGCAGCGGCGACGATCCCAAATTCCGCCGGATCTCTGTGGAACCGGCTGCCTTTACTCCCTTGGAGGACTGGATCGCCCGAGTCCGCAGCGGGGAAATCCCGGAGGAAAACATGGCGCGGGCACTGGATTTATCCAGACTCAACGAGGCGGCTTACCGTTCCGCCCAGTCTCATCAGCCGGTGGCCCTGGACACCCTGGAGGAATAAAAGTCCTTTGATGCCGGCGGCACTGCCGATCCTTGCCGCAGAGATCCTGTTTCCCCGGCAAGGGCCCGCCGGGCGGAAAAAGCGCCGGATGTTTGCGGATAACGGGGCGGCCCGGCTGAGGAGCCGGCTCTCCGGAAAAAACGTCGGGATCGGCCGGCGGAGAATATCGGTCAGAAAATGATGTGCCGGACACCCGCAGGAAGAGACGAATGGTTCTCTCTGAAAAGAGAAGGGCTTTTTCCGGCAGCCGCTGATTAAAATAAGCGAGGACTGAGAAAGCCGGAGAGGCTCATTTCGCCGCCGGGGGCGCTCAGAAGAGCGGCCGGATCCGGGAGACGGGGTTCTATGGGAAAAAGCCGTCAAAAAGACGGAAAAAACCTGGAACAAATCCGAAAGAGGGGGATTCCCCTTTCGGCCAATGGGAAAGGAGAACGAGGCTTTGAAAAATATTACGATATGGAACGAGTTCCGCCATGAAAAAATCAACGAAAGAGTGGCGGCGGTTTATCCCAAGGGGATTCACGGGGCACTGGCGGAGTTTATCGCCGCGAACCCGGAGTACCGGGTTCGCACCGCGACTTTGGATGAGCCTGAGTCGGGTCTGACTCAGGAGGTGCTGGACAGCACTGACGTGCTGATCTGGTGGGGCCATAAAGCCCACGATGACCTGCCGGATGAGATCGCACGGAGGGTGCATCAGCGGGTGCTGGAGGGAATGGGCTTTATCGCCCTGCACTCCTCTCATCTGTCCAAGCCTTTCAAGCTGCTGATGGGCACCAGCTGCACTCTGAAATGGAGAAAATCGGGAGAAAAGGAGCGGCTGTGGAATATCGCTCCCAGTCACCCCATCACCCAGGGGATCGGAGACTATTTTGAACTGGAGCACACGGAAATGTACGGTGAGCGCTTCGATATCCCGGAACCGGATCAGACGCTGTTTCTTTCCTGGTTCCCGGGCGGAGAGGTGTTCCGCAGCGGATGTGTGTGGAACCGGGGAAACGGCAGGGTATTTTACTTTAAGCCCGGCCATGAGACGTTCCCCATTTACTATGACAAAAATATTCAGCAAGTGATCCGCAACGCCATCGCCTGGTGTATGCCAACGGTGAATCTAAAGCTTACCTGCCCCAATGTGGAGCCCCTGGAGCCGATCGAGCAGATCGAGTGCTGACTGCCGGGGTTATCCTAAAAAGGATTATAAGTTTTGGAGACCCAAAGCCAAAGGTGCCGCCGGAGACCGGAAAAGCCGGTCTCCGGAACGGCCCATTTTTTCAAGCGTTTGCCGCTGAAAAAGAAGAGGGCAGGCGGCTTTGGCCAAGAGCATCAGGAGGTTTTTGTGAGAGACGACAGACCGATCGGCGCCGAGGCTTGCTCGCGGGCTTTGGAAACGGACCCGGCGGGGATCGAGGCGCGCTTAAAGGAAGAGCTGAAAAAGCTCGGACGCAAAATCGTGGTTTTGGACGACGATCCGACCGGGATTCAGACTGTCCATGACGTGTATGTTTATACCGACTGGAAACAGGAGACCCTGGAGGAAGCCTTTCAGGATCAGAACAGCATGTTTTTTATTCTGACCAATTCCCGGGGGATGACCAGCGTGGAAACGGAAAGAGTCCACCGGGAGATAGCCCGGAACCTTCTTTCCGCGGCCCGTCGGACGCGCAAGGATTTTTTGCTGGTCAGCCGGAGCGATTCCACCCTGCGGGGGCACTACCCTCTGGAAACCCAGACACTGCGGGAGGAGCTGGAGGCCAGCGGCGGTAAGCGGTACGATGGGGAGATCATTTATCCCTTTTTCAAGGAGGGCGGCAGGTTTACCCTGAACGGAGTTCACTATGTAAAAGAGGGCGCCAGTCTGACCCCGGCGGGAATGACGGAGTTTGCGAGGGATAAAAGCTTTGCCTACCATTCCTCTTACCTGCCCAATTGGTGCCAGGAAAAAAGCGGCGGCGCCATCAGAGCCGAAGATGTACTGAGGATTCCCCTGGAGGCCCTCCAGGGGGCGGAGATCGACCGGGTTACCCAGCTGCTTTTGTCCTGCCGGGATTTCCGGCGGGTGGTTGTGGACAGTGTGGACGATTTGGATGTTTCTGTCTTCTCCGCGGCCCTGTGCAGGGCTATCGCCCGGGGAAAGGAATTTTTGATTCGTTCCGCCGCCGCGGTGCCCAGGGCGCTGAGCGGAAATCCTCCTAGGCCTCTTTTGAGCAGGCCGGATTTGATAGACGAAAACTGCAAAGCCGGAGGAATGGTGCTGATCGGCTCTCATGTGCAAAAGACCACCGCCCAGCTTGAAGGGCTGAAAGCGTCTTCGGCGCTGTTAGAGTGGATCGAGTTTAACCAGCATTTGGCGCTGGAGCCCGGCGGCCTTTCCAGGGAAGCGGAACGATCGGCCTTCCTGGCGGAAAAGGCCATCAGGGCTGGAAAGACCGCGGTGGTCTATACCAGGCGGGAACGTCTGGATTTGGACACCGAGGATCCGGACCGTCAGCTTCTGATTACCACGGAAATTTCCGATGCGGTCACCAGCGTGGTGGGAAGGCTGACGGTGAAACCCCGGTTTCTGATCGCGAAGGGAGGAATTACCTCCAGTGACGTGGGTGTTAAGGCGCTGAAAGTGAAACGAGCGCTGGCACTGGGCCAGGTAAAGCCGGGCATACCGGTGTGGCTCACTGGAGCCGAAAGCAAGTTTCCCTCCATGCCTTACCTTATCTTTCCTGGAAATGTAGGAACGGTGGAGGAGCTTCGTGAGATTGTCGAGCTGTTGTCGGGAGACGGCGGAAAGGAGCCTTATGAAAGTTAAAAGACGGATATTAAGGGAGATGCCGGCGCCCTATGCGGTAAATCTTCATAAAATCGGCGGCAGAGAAAAGGCGGTGTTCGCCGCGGAGCTGGATAGTCTCTGCGTGGGCGTATGGGCCGACACCCTGGAGCAGGAAGTCCTGTGGGAGGGTAAGGGCGGCACCATGAATACCTTCCAGCTCAACGAAAGGGGAGACTTTCTGGCGATCCAGCGGTTTTACCGCGGATTTCAGTCCAAAGACGCCTGTATCGTAAAAGTGGAAAACCGGGAGGGAAAATGGGAACAAACGGAAATCGCGTCTCTTCCCTTTTGCCACCGGATGTGCGTAGTGGAAATCGAGGACGTCCCTCATATGGTCTGCTGCGTTTTGTGCGCCGATAAGGAATCCCCGGACGATTGGTCCCAGCCCGGCAGAGTGGCGGTATCTAAGGTGCCGCTGAGGGATGGGGAGCAGGCCTCCTTTGCCACGATCTTAGAGGGGCTTCACAAAAATCATGGCATATTCCAAGGAAGCCTGGATGGCAAAGAGACAATTTTGGTGACCGGCGAGGAGGGAATTTTTCAGCTGAAAATTCCCGAGAGCCTTAAGGAGCCCTGGAGCTATGAAAAACTGATCGCCAGGGAAACCAGCGACTGCACCGTTTTGGACGTGGACGGAGACGGGGAGGACGAAATCATCGCCATCGAAGGGTTCCACGGAAACCGGCTGGCGGTCTATAAAAGGGAGAACGGCCGATGGGAGCAGGTTTATACCTACCCGATAGAGTTCGGCCACGCAATTTGGAGCGGTACAATTTTCTCCAAGCCCGGATTTTTGATCGGATACCGGGCCGCCAATGCGGCGCTGCTGTTGTTTCAGCTGCGGGAAAAGCGGGAGGGCCGCTGGCTGATGGACATTACTGTGCTGGATGAGCACGAGGGGCCGACCAACGCCGTAGTGGCGCATGGAAAGGAGAAGGAGCTGATTTTCAGTTGCTCGTGTAGTAGGGATCGTATCTTGCTTTATGAGCTGATGAGAGAGAAGAAAGACGAATCTCTCGAAAATTAGATAAAAGGATGGGAACGGCAGGATGATCAACATTGGAATTATAGGCTGCGGAAAAATCACCCAGGTTAGGCACCTTCCGGAATATGCGGAAAATCCCCAGGCGCATTTGACCGGCCTTTACGATATCAATCAAAGCAGAGCGGAGGAACTGACCCGGAAATACGGAGGGAAGGCATACTCCAGCATTGAGGAAATGCTTACGGATCCGGAAATCGACGCAGTATCTGTGTGCACCTCTAATGCGACCCATGCCCAGATCACCATTCAGGCGCTGGAGGCAGGCAAGCATGTGCTTTGCGAAAAACCGATGGCAACCACCCTGAAGGATTGCGAGGCCATGGCGGCGGCGGCGAAAAAGAACGGAAAACATCTGATGATCGGACACAACCAGCGGCTGGCGGAGGCACACGCCCTGGGGAAAAAGCTGATAGATCAGGGAATCATCGGCAGAATTCTGACCTTTCGCACCTCCTTTGGGCACAGCGGCCCGGAAACCTGGTCCGTGGACTCTGGAAAAAATGTGTGGTTCTTTGACAAAAAGCAGGCGTTTATGGGAGCAATGGCGGATTTGGGGATCCATAAGACCGACCTGATCCAATTTTTGACCGGCCAGCGAATTGTCAGGACCACCGCTCGGCTGTCCACCCTGGATAAGCGGGATGGGGCTGGAAACCTGATCGGCGTAGACGACAACGCCATCTGTATATATGAGCTTTCCGGCGGCGCGATAGGGACCATGACTGCCTCCTGGACCCGTTATGGCGCTGAAGATAACGCCACAGTACTGTATGGTACCGAGGGCCAAATAAAAATTTATGACGATCCGGAGCATGCCGTGGTGGTACAGCTTAAGAATGGGTCGACGAAATATTACGATGTAGCGAAGATTCAGACCAACGACAACCAAACGAAATCCGGGGTGATCGATCTTTGGATCGACTGTCTGGTAAACCACAGGGAGCCGGAAATTTCCGGAGAAGAAGCGCTGCACTCCATGCGGGCGGTGTTCGCCTCCCTGGAGTCCTCGGAAAAAGGTAAGGCTGTCGATATCTGCGGAGAGGAGCTGAAAGCATGAAGCTGGGAATCCTGACTTCTATTTTAGACGGCTGGACCTTCCAGGAGGTCCTGGAGATCGCGGCGGACATGGGATTTTCCTGTATAGAGGTGGCCTGCTGGCCCCAGGGAAAGGCGGAGCGCCGTTACGCCGGCGTAAGCCATCTGGATGTGGAACGGGTGGTCTGCGACGATGATTACGCGGAAAGTATTTTAAAGGGCTGCCGGGATAAGAAAATCCATATTTCGGCGCTGGCGTTTTATCCTAATACTATGGACCCGGAGCCTGCCAAGCGATCGGAAAATATCGCTCATTTAAAGAAGGTGATCCAGGCCAGCAGCCGGCTGCGGGTAAACCTTGTAACCACCTTCATCGGCCGGGATCAGACCAAAACCACGGAAGAAAACCTGGTTCTGTTCCAGGAGCTTTGGCCGGAGATCATCCGCTTCGCGGAGGATAACGATGTCAAAATCGCCATTGAAAACTGCCCTATGCTGTTCGGCGCGGACCAGTGGCCCGGCGGACAGAACCTGATGACCAGCCCCGTGCTGTGGCGTAAAATGTTCCAACTGATTCCGAGCCCTAATTTCGGTCTGAATTTCGATCCGAGCCACTTTGTCTGGCAGCAGATGGATTACATTCAGCCTCTTTATGAGTTTAAGGACCGGTTGTTTCATGTCCACTGCAAGGATATCAAGCTGTATCCGGAAAAGCTGGCTCAGTGCGGCGTGATGGCCTATCCGCTGGAATACATGTCGCCAAAGATCCCAGGCCTCGGCGATGTGGACTGGAGCCGCTACTTGTCAGCCCTGTACGACGTGGGCTATGACGGCGATGTATGCATCGAAGTGGAGGACCGGGCCTTTGAGGGCAGCCGTGAAAGCATTTTGGACTCCATTCGTCTGTCGAAGCGCTATTTGGATCAGTTTATCCTCTGATCCTCCAATGACTTCGGCATTGACCGTCTCAAAGGACAGCTTGGCCGGATCCGGTAAAATGCGCAATTCCCCAAAGAGCCCTCATCTGGTCTCCTCCTCACTGGCTGAGCCGAAGAAGTAATAGGGAAAGAAAGTAGTCACAATCACCGGTTCGGCCGCTGACTCGAGTAAGCCTAAAAGTTTTTTACCAGCGGATGTCTCAAGATGCATTCAAAAATTTTTCCTTTACTTGCTCCTCATACTCCGCCGCCCGTAAACGGGCGATTGGCCCGCTTGACGGATCTGACGCTTTGTCCTCCCGCTTTCCCATCAACTTGCTTCGCCTGTTACAGAAGGCTAAGACATTTGCGGGATACCTCCGCCAACTAAACCGGTAGTTTCCAGAGCAACGAAAGAGGTATGGTGTGCTTTCTCCGCTAAAGGGAGACATGCCATACCTCTTTCTGTATTTTCGTATTGTGACATGGCAGCGAAAAATATAAAACGTGATGTAAGCTTAAGCTTTGTCGGTCTGCACGGTATTCGTATATAGCGGCAGTCTGCGCGCTCTCTTCAATCCTCGGCGCCGTTCTGCGCGGCTGGCGTGGACATTCTAACGGCTGGTCAAAAAAAAGCTTTTCGGAGTCTAAAAACGGAGATGGGGCTACCGCCGAAGATACAGGAATAGCAGCTAGGAAAGACAGCAATAAAAAAACTCCGCATACTGAAAAGTACGGAAGTGGTAGCTTTGGAATAAAATCAACTGCCTGTGGGCTTCTCGATAGCTTTGGCCCAGCACCACCTCAAGCTGTTCCTGGGCTGTAAGCTAAATGCTTTCCTTTTGCTGGAAGCAACGGACCACTGCTTTCCCCAAAGGATGTTCGGAACGCTACTCCGCTGCCTCGTCCTAGGCATACAATATCCTTGCGGTTGCCGCTCCACTCTAAAAGCCTTTCCAGAGATTTCATAGCGCGCCTCCAACTATACATGGGGGTATCTGTCATTACAGGGTAGCTATACCTATAGATTACGCTACAGCGCTGTAAAAGATATGGATCCTCACAGATGCCAAATACTTTTTCCCGGCCGCTTTCACCGTGGTTTGTGACCGCGTTGTCGCTACAGTCTTGCTGCGCCGCCTTATATTCGCTTAGCAGATAATGGCCATCCTGCGTCCGCACATCAAAGTGAATTCCACTCACAGGTTTTTGAGAATTATAGGCTGTCAATCCTATAGATAGGAAAAACGCCCATCGGCGTCTGTTCCATTAAGGATCAGAGGCCGATAGGCGTTTCCATTCCAAAGTATCGCCATTGCTTTCCATAAAATTATCCTGACCTAAGGTGCACAAAACCTGGGCTGAAACCTCTTTTAAGGCATCCGCAGTTTCTCCCAGGGGCTCTTTTGCCGTTACCACGGCAAGCCGCGGCTCAATTTGCCGGATCAGCTGGGCGCTGTGGCTGGAATCCCTGCCATGATAGGCGACCTTATAAAGGTCTATATCCGGGAATTCCCGCTGTTCCAGTTCCTGAAGCCGCTGTTTCTGAGCATCTCCGGCAAAGAATAGATTCACCGAGCCATGCTCCACGAGTACGGCAATGGAGTAATCGTTATCCTTTTCATAATAGAAATCTTCCGGCGGCCAGATCTGAAGCTTCAAATCACCAAAGACCAAAACCCGGTCTCTGGATGGGACCAGCTGGCTGACGCCAAGAGCCTCCATTTTTTCCTGCAAATCCCGGTATGGCGTATTATCTTTATTATAATAAGGACAAACCACCATTTTCACCGGCAAAGCGTCCAATAAAGCGGGCGCGCCGCCGATATGGTCTTTATCCGGATGAGTTAAAATCAGGCAGTCTATTTTTTCTATCTGCCGCTCCCGCAGAAGCTCAAGAATATGCTCCGCATCCTGAGCCTCTCCGGTATCGATAACCACACAGGAGCCGCCGCTTTGCAAAATGGCGCAGTCCGCATCGTCCTTAGTTCCCGCAAAAATGATCTGAGCCGGTTCAACCGAATGATCTTTCTCCAGAAAAGCCAAGGTGCCAATTAGGATTCCAACAAGGGCGCACACTCCTATGGCGCGTAAGACGCCTATCGTAAATTTCTTTTTCCCTTTCATTGGCCATCAACCTCCGGCAGGAACCGGCTGAACATTAATTTACCGGAAACCGTCAGGTCATCCTCATCCCAGCCGCTGTATTTCGTGCAATCCGGCCGGATCGCGCTGTGCCATTCTGCCTTATTGCAGAGAGCCCAGCCCGCCCAGCTGATCTGATAGCGATCCATAGCGTCTAAAAACGGCTCCGCGGTTTCAGGATAAAGCTCCGCGTCGGCCGGCTGGCTTTCCTCTTCGTCCTCAAAATATGCCTGTTCCCCGGCGGATACACCCCATTCGGTCACGAAGACCGGCAGGCCTTGCTCCGTATATTTCTGAAAGGGACCGGCCCAGCCGGCTTCCTCTACGGAAATATCCACGTACCGGTGATAGGAATACATAATATTTTCAAAAGGAAGAGGATCGGAAAGCGGACCGTCCAAATGGCTGCAATAATTGGGGGTCCCCACCAAAATTACCGCATCCGGAGCGTTTTTCCGAATGACTGGGATCACCTCTTCCGCATAAGCGGAAATCTGTTCCCAGGTAACGTCTCCATTGGGCTCGTTGCAGATCTCATAAAGAATCCCCGGCTCGTCGGCGTAATGAGCGCTGAGCTGGTCAAAAAAATCTTTCGCCTCCTCAATGTGCTCATTGGGGTCGCTGTCGTTTAATATGTGCCAGTCCAATATTACATACAGGTCCTCAGCCAGAGCGCTCTCCGCTCCCATATACAAATAATCCAGGGTTCGGCCGGGATTCTCCAAGTATGCCCCGGAAGGCTCCGTGTAAGCGGCGATCCGAAACAAATTCGCCCCATACTCTTTTAAGGTTTTCATCGCTCCGCCATTCAAATAGCGGGGATACCAAGAAATCCCGTGGCTGCTCATTCCCCGCAAAACAACCGGATTGCCGTTTTCGTCACATAAGGAAGCGCCGTCTACCCGCAAAGCGCCGTGAGATTTTACGCCGTTTCCCTCTTGTGTCTGGGAATCCGGTCCTGTGACGGCCGGCTGGCTGCATCCCGCTGCTGATCCCAGGATTAAAAAAGAGGATATTGTCACAAAAAGCCTCCGCCATCTCAAGTTATATTTCATAGGCCCTCGCTTTCATAAAAAGGAAAATTCTCATAGGTCAAGTTTTCAGGATACAGCATAACTAAAATATAATCGTAATCATGCGCTTCCAGATAATCCATCATCTCGTCGCCGCTGTATTTCTGCGCCCACAGCATATCCAGCCGTCCGCAGCATTGAGACAAAAACGCCGCCAGCGGCGATGCGTAGGAATCCCGAAGCAGCAGCACAGACGCGCCATCCTCCAGGCTGTGATTTTCAATGCTGTCATATTCCTGAACAGAATTCAAGTACAGGTTACTGGCCGCCAGCTCGTAAAGGCCCCTCTTGGTTTCCAGCTGCAATAGAGTGGGAACAAACGCTCCCTCCTCACTTTCGAGATGATCCGGCTCGCCGTGGATCCAGGTAAAGTCTCCGCCGGACTTAGGATAGTACACCTGATAGTCTTCTGTTCCGCCGGAATACACCACGCCGGCATCCCGGCCTTGAGAACCCAGCATCAGGCCGGGAAAATTCTTTGTTTCATATTGGCTCAGGTCGCGAAAATCCCCTGCAGGATCCAGCCCCGCGTTCCATTGGAAATTCATCCATTCCACCGTGTCGCGAAAGCCCGCAAACGCGGCTAAGGGACTCCAGTGGTGATCTGTTTTGTAATAGGTTTCTTCATAGGAAAGATTGTCGTCTTTTAACGACTCCCGCAGATCCAGATAAGGCACGCTATAATACCGCAGCCAGCGCAGCAGGGAATCCGCCTGCTCTGTAAAATCATTGTAGGGAATCCCCGCATAAGCCGCCTGCTGCTGCACCACCTTCATAGGAGGAAGAACAAAGCCCACCTTTGTTCCTCGCTCCTCCATGGCGTCGGCCAGACGGCGCACTCTCACCGCCAATTCTTTGGTATCATCTCCAAAGCCGGTCCAGAAGTTCCCGCCGTGCAGGTAGCCATCCTTATCCTTTACCACGTCAAAAGCATTTTCCTCGTGCTTTCCCAAGGCCAGCTGCATCCCGCCGTAGCATTCCAGCAGCGGATACCGGAACAGCGTGTTTTCCGTAACAGCCGTATCCAAGTCTGCCACCGCGTTCACTACTGTTTCCGCCGCAGGCTCCTCCCGGATGTTATCCCAAGCCTCTTGGACGTTCTCCGCCAAGGGCTCTTTCGCGTACCAAAGATTCAAGGCCCCGTAGCCTATCACGGAACAGAAAAAGACCGCGGCAAATATCATTTGTCCGAGCTTCTGTGGATGCTTCACCACGCTTCCTCCTTAAAAGTTGAAATAAATAAACGGATTGTAGCCGCTGCGCACCAAATAGGTGACGCAGACGAAAAACAGTCCCGCCATTCCCACAGGATAAACCACGGCAAAGCTTGTTTTCGACAGCTTCGGCAGGGAAGCCAGCTTCTTTTTCAGCCAACCGGCGGCCGGCAGGCAAAGAAGTATTCCAATCACCCAATACACCGCGTATTCCTGTAAAAACATAAGGGCCTGGCCGCTGAAAAAGCCGTTCCCATTCAATCCGAACATATTCCCGAGATATTCCTGGAACTGATAAAAGCTTTCGCTTCGGAATAATACCCAGCCGAAGTTCACCATCAGCATGGTATACAAGTGCTTCCAAACCGGATGCGCCTTCCATTTTTCAAAAAGGAACAGCCGCTCCAGCAGCAGGCATACAAAGTTAAAGAGCCCCCAGAACACAAAGGTCCAATTAGCCCCATGCCAAAGGCCGGTCAGAAGCCAAACCACCAAAAGGTTCCTCACCATTTTGTCTTTGTTTTCCACCCGGGAGCCGCCCAGGGGAAAGTACACATATTCCCGGAACCAGGTGGAAAGGGAAATATGCCAGCGGCGCCAAAACTCGCTTACGGATTTAGAAATATAGGGATAATTGAAGTTTTCCTCGAAATGGAACCCGAACATCTTTCCGAGGCCGATGGCCATATCCGAATAGCCGGAAAAGTCAAAAAAGATCTGCAGGGTATAGGCAAAGGACCCAAGCCACGCCAAGGTAACCGGGATCTTTACCAGCTGGTGCCCGGCTTCCGTCAGGCTGTAAATATTATCCGCCACCACCGCAAACGTATTGGCCAAAAGCAGCTTTTTTGCCAGGCCCTGAACGAATCTGCAGGCTCCCTCGCTCAGCAGTTCCCAGCTGTGAACCCGGTTTCGGATCTCTTCCGCGACGGTGCTGTACCGTACGATAGGCCCGGCCACCAGCTGGGGAAACAGGGCGATATACAGCGCCACATAAAAGGGATTTTTCTGCACCCGCACTGTATCGCGGTACACGTCGATGACATAGCTCAGCGCCTGAAACGTAAAGAATGAAATACCGATGGGCAGCGCAATATCCACCTGGGGCAGAAACGAGTCTCCCAGAACTGCTTTCAGATTAGTTACGGCGAATCCCAAATACTTGAAAACAAACAGCACCCCCAGGTTGGCCGCGCAGTCCAAAACTAAAAGCAGCTTTCCATACCGGCGCCAGCGGGAAATCGCCAAAGCAATCCCCCAATTAAGCACGCAGGAGCCTATGAGCAGCAGTACGTTTTTCGGCTCGCCCCAGGCATAGAAAAACAAGCTGGTCAGAAGCAGCAGCCCGTTGCGCATGGCCACGCTGGGGGCGCAGACCGTATAGTACAGCACTAATACGACAGGCAGAAAGAAAAACAGGAATATGATACTGGAAAAAACCAAGAAAATGCCTCCTAACCGTATGGATCAGCTTTTCGCGGGGGCAGGCTCTTTTTCTTCAGGCAAAGCGTAATCGGCCTGAGCGAAAAGCGTGTCAAACACACCGTTAAAAAGCAATTCCTGCCAGTTTTCTATTTGATACAGCCCGGCTTTGCCTTCGACCTGGCGGCAAATCATCACTCCGCCGGGCGCCTTCACCTGCTCATAGGGCAGCAGGATCGCGTCCACCGCCTCCAGCCGCGCGAATTCATAGTTGCAGTCCACTACGCGCACCTTTCCGCCGGTGACAGTCGGCAGTTCCAGCCCCAGATCCACCCGGGGCAAGGCACGCCTGGACTGGGTTCCTCTCTCGGCCCGGCGGTGAATATTCAGAAAAACGTCCTCGAAAATACTGACGGATTTTCCCATCTGCTTGGCAAGGCTGTGGTCCCTGTCGTAAAGCATCTGAAAATAAGAGGCTTTGTTCTCTTCATCTAATTCGCTCAGCTTAACGCCGTATCTCCAGGAGCCGTCCTCCTGCTTACTCACTTGGACAGCCGTGCCCTTTACCACCGCTTCATACCTTTCGGTTTTCAGCCGAATTTCCATTTCTTCTCCTTTTTCGTGAGGAAGATAGGCGCTTTGAGAAAAAATTAAAGACAGCCCGGTTTCAGAAGCATCTCCTGTCACGCCGTAATATTTTTTCCCGTGGTAATCCACTTCCGCCGGAAATTCCACCGTGAAACGGTCGTTGGCGCGCAGGTTTTTCCGTCCGGACATGAAAAACAGCGCCATGAACAGGCTGAGCCCATTCATCAGCAGCCAATAAATAATGATGGCCATACCATAATTGTAGGTATGTATCGAGGTGTAAACCGCTAAAAAGAGCGCGTACCCATCCAGAACCAGAAGCAAAATATGGGGAACCGCTAATTGAAAATCAGATTTCTTTCCAGCGGTACGCTCCTTATTGGTGACGTGGAACTTTTTCTCTTTGATGAACAGGGTTTCCAAAAGGATAGGCAAAATCATATAGGGAAAAATGACCGTATCCACAATATTGCTCCAGCGCTGGGTTCTGAGCTTTCCGGAGGTGATTTTCAAAGCGTGGTTATACAAAAGATAGGACGGCAGCCAGATTAAAAGCAGCTCCCAAAGGCCGCAGATCACCACCGGGATTCCGAACACAACAAATAAAATGGGGGAAATAATGTAAATAAACCGTCTGAAAAAGGTCCACCAATAAAGCCAGCAGGAAATATAGCTTAATTTTGTATTCAGCTTCAGGTTCGGATGAAACAGCAGATGGACATGGCGCAGAGAGGATATGCATCCTCTTCCCCAGCGGACCCGCTGCCGGATCAGGCTGTCGATATCGGTAGGCGCCAAGCCGTGGGCCAAAGCCTTATCCAGGGCGTAACAGGTATACCCCTTCGCCTGAATTTTGATTCCGGTTTCAAAGTCTTCAGTGATGGTTCCGGTAGCAATGCCTCCCACCTCATCCAGGGCTTCCCGGGAGATCAGGGTATTAGAGCCGGCGTAAATCGGCGCGTTGGCCCGGTTGCGCCCCACGTTGATTTCCCGGAAGAAGAAATCCTGCTCATTGGGGATGCGCTTTTCACTGTAAAAATTATACTGGAACAAATCCGGATTATAAAAGCTCTGAGGCGTTTGAATGAATCCCATTTTAAAATCCTCATCCACTTCGTCCTCAGAACGCTCCGCCCATGTGCCGTCGTCTAACTGCTTCAGCCTGGGCAGAAACATATAGGGAACGGTTTCCATTAAAAACTCCCGGGTCGGGATCATATCGGCGTCAAAGGTGGCCACGTAAGGGGAATGGGTCAGGCTTAACGCGTGATTCAGGTTTCCCGCCTTAGCCAGCTTATTCTCCTCCATTCCAAAGTAGCCTACGCCCATTTTTCTTGCCAACGCCGCTACCTCAGGGCGGTTACTGTCGTCGCACAGGTAAATATGCACTTTTTTCCGGTCTGGATACCTCATATGCTTGCAGCCGTTGACTGTTTTATAGAGAAGGTCCGCAGATTCATTATGGGTAGCGATGAATACGTCTACATCCGGGAACCAATCCAGGGGGAGCACCGGCTTTTCAGGAATACTTTTCCTGCGGAGCCGTGTAAAATGCTCCGTGCCCTCCAGCATGGAGATCGTCTCCGCGGCTACCAAAAAAATTCCGCAGATTGTGGCCACCCAGCCGTATATGTTATGATCGGGCACCGTAAAAAAGATTCTCCAAACCACATATACTGTCATTGAGATTATGGCGCACCAAACCCAGAATTTTTCCTTTATGGTTTTTTCATTTACGTTTTTAATTTTAACTTTGGACATTCATCCACCTACCCTCACGCTGATTTAGTTCTTGCGAGCCCGCTGAATCAAGACAATAGAAATAAAAAACGCCAGAATAAATAAAATTGAAAGGAAATTCGCGTTTTGACCGCCGTAAATCCAGGTATCCGTGTACCGCTCCAGCGACTGGATATTTTCATCTAAATATTCTCCATGGAGCGCCAAAACATCCTTTATACGCTGGCTTTCCTCCTGGGAGCTGGAAACTGTACGGTCAACGGTCAGCCCCGTTTCCTCCTCCTCCAGCTCAGGCAGCGCGGCGGCAAACACCGCGTCCCATCTGCTGGCGTCTCTAGCGGCGGCGTTTCCCAGAAACGCCTGGGCCTGGTCAATAAAGCTTTCCAAATACTCCTGGGAAAGAACCGTCTTTCTCAACTCGTGGTACCGCGACTCCACCCTTTCCGCGAATCCTGGCACCTTCAGCAAGGCGTCCAGATAGGAACGCACCTCCATTGTGGTTTCATAAAACATACCCAGCTCTTTATCATAATTGTCCATCGCTCCGTCAAAGTCCCACAAAGGGCCGATTTCTAAAGTACCGCCAATCTGTTGGTGCAGATACGTGGAATGGAGCCCCGCGTCGTAATTCATAAAAAACTCGTTAATGATAAAATAGTCCACAAAGGTGTCCACATTTAAATACCGCTCTACTTCGGCCATATCCGGCACATTCTCAGAATAAAGAAGCCGCTCTATCTGATTGATCTGTTCCGTAATCCAGGAAACCGTTTCCGGCGTAATCCGGTCCTGAGGCGGGTATTGCACCTCTAAATACTCTTCTGTAAGCCCCTCCCTTGTGGCATAGGTATCCAGGATAATGCCCTCGGTTTCATATCTGTCCCGGCGCAGAAGAAAATCGCATTGAACCTGGCTTTCGTCATAACGGGAAAGCTCCACCCTTCCTTCTCCGCGCTCCACCGCCTCATACAGAATATAAAGCCCTAAGTATTCATATCCGGCGTCTGTTTTTAAAACAGCCTCGCAGTAGCGCATATCCGGCGTTTCCGGAAACACCATTCCGCCGATATTCATAGCCAGATAATTGCGCAGATGAGAACGGTCCAACGGGGTTCCGTTGAGAATCCAGTCGTCGCTTGCCGTCATTCCCATCAGCCCGACGGAGTTCTTCTCTCCGGTTTCCGTCAGCAGCTTGATCCGGTACTGCTTTTTCGGATACCTGCTGGAAGCGGACGTATTGCCCCGGATTTTCAATTTACCCGAAGATTGTACCGCGGGCGCATCCCCCAAACGGTTCACATGGCTGCCGTTATCGATCACGCTCACGGTCATCCTGGTATAAGGATCTACATCCGCAGGCTCCACAAAAGCGTCTATTTCCGCGTCGTAATACTTATAATTCACAATCTCCTGCCCTGCGGTATCGATCACTACCAGAGGCAGATGCGAGGTGAAATCATTGCCCACGATAAAATCCTCAGGAATTTCAGCGTCGCCTATAGACGGATCCGCCTCCTGGGCTAACTCATGATGGACCTGCCTTTCCTGGAAGTCTGTCTGCGAAAACTGCCACCAGCCTAAAGCGGCGCACAGCACCACCGCCGACAACGTAACAGCTAAGGCAGCCTTGACGGATTTTTTCATAGTCCCCACCTCAAGAGGTGATTTCGTCATTCTGGCTCACCAGATCAACCGTCTCCACGCTGTCCATCTGAAACAGCCTTTCGCTGATGTCCACATTTTCCGTGCGCTGCAGCAGCTTCTGGGAAAGCTCATAGATATATTCCACAGATTCCCGGGCGGAATTTTTTACGCACAGCCTCGCTTTTCCCCCGTAAACCTCCTGCACCGCCTGTTCGATTTTCTCTCCCGCGGCGGCTCCTCCCCGGACAATGAGAAGATAACGGTTATTCCCCTGAATATTGCCAAGAACCAGCATCAATAAAAAGATCACCACACTGCCCAGGACAGCGATCATAAAATCGGAAATGCCGCAGCAGATTCCTGCCGCGACCGCCCAAAAAATGTAGGCTGTGTCCCTAGCATCCTTTATCGCGGTACGGAAACGCACAATCGATAAAGCGCCCACCATGCCGAGGCTTAACGCGATGTTATTGCCGATGACGCACATGACCAGCGTGGTCACTAAGGTGAGCATCCAAAGGGACACGTTGAATTTTCCACTGTAAAGGGCCCCGGAATGTGAAAAACGGTAGGAAAGGAAAATTACGCCGCCAACCGCGATGGCGGCGATAAAATTCACCAAAATCTCTTGCAGGGAAAGGCTTCCCGCATGGTTCATAATATAAGAAAGAATATCCTGGTTCATAAAATAATACCTCCTAAGCTATATCTGCGCGACGCGCAGTACTTGCTGCTGGCGGTCTCAGCAGTGATATACGGCGAAAGAACTTCTTTTATGTAGCTGAGCAGGAAATGATTATACTTCACTTCCAGCGTCACCCGGCTAGGAGAAGCAGCCGGATAATAAAAGGGAAGTTCTTGGGAAAAAAGCGCCGAACTTGCTTCACAGGCCCGTAAACGGCTGTCCAGCGTAATACGGGTGTCATTGGCGGCCAAAGCAAACGCGTACCGCCGGTATTCCACAATACTGCGCGGCAAATAAGCCCGGGAGCGCATTACACTGTAAAACTGCTTGGCCAAAGGGTCGTCGTATTCCAAAAGGCAGGAATAGCTTCCCTGGGCCATCCTCTGCGCATGATCTCTCGATACCGTCATGCTCCGCTTTCTTTGAGCGGCCCCCTGCTTTTGCTTCCACTCTAATTTCGCGAAGGCATCGTCCGGCGAATAAATGCGGAGGCGTATTTTTTTGCGGTTTTCCAGCCCCGCGGCCTTGTCAAAATAGTCCTCGTTATCGTAAGAATCAAAGTAAAGGGAACGCACCAGATATCCGTCCGTTCCGGCGCAATGGGGATCCGGCTGTAAAACCCGATTCAGCTTTCCGCATAATTTGCGGGCGTCCAAATAATCCAAAGGGTATTTTTTCTCTGTTCGTAAAATATCAGAAATAGTAGGCATTGTCTTTCTCCATTGATCTGTAGATAAATAAAAAGCTTCATTTGGCACGGCGCTCACAAAAAACAATCATCTGCCGGCGCAGCACAGCCTTCCAAATGCGGAAACACCGCGGAACCATCATGTATATCGTCAGCCGATAGCGCAAATCGTTGTTTTGCCCTAAAAAGTATGATTATACATTATAAATTTCGTTCCCGGCCCATTAAAAAAGAAGTGGAGCGATACAAAATAGCATACGATTATGGAAGGGAAAATCTTGCCAAATTCACTACCACATTTTGTAACCGGGTCAAATTCCCGACACAAAATACCCATTCTAAAATTGTATAATTTTAAAGATTTATGTAAATAATATCATATTTGTTATGATACTGTCAATATAGAGTTTAACATTTAATTAATATTCATTTAACATACATTTAATAATTTACAATACCTCTATGTTTTTTACTTATATTTTCTCTGTAAAAGCACTTGTTTTTTAATATCAAATTCTTTTTCAGAAAATTGTTGCTTTTCATCCCCATTATAGTGTATAATAAAATTTATATAGCGCAAATATCGATAAGATATTCTCAAAAAAGGCTGGTAATCGCAGTGCTGTCAGCCTAATGCCATTGTTCTTTCGCAAAGGTGCCTGCCGTTCAGGTTTGAAAGTCCGCAGAAAGTTGATCTGTTTAAATGGAAAAACCCAGCACTCTGATGGGGGAGTGCTGGGTTTTTTTATCTCCAAATTTATGGAAGCATATCCTCGATCGCGTCTCGAAGGTGGATGGGATACAGCTGGTAGCGATTGAACAGCTCCTCCATTTTTTTCACAAGCAGGTAATCTGTTGTTACGTCATGGATAAACTCTATCGGTTCCCAGACCGAATTTATCTTTCGGGCGGCCAGAAGGCCATATGTAAAATAGTGGCCTAGGCCGGGAGCGTAGAGAAGCTCCTTGATCGTCTCGTAATTCCATATCTCTGCCATTCACGTGTTCTCCTCATACAGTCATGGATTTGCTCTTATGCTCTCCCATTTTTGCGGTGTATCGTGGGAAATACACATAGACAAAAGGGCTGTCCAGCGCCGCATGGAGGAAAGCCAAGCATAATAGCTTGACTTAAGCTGCCTTTTGAGATGGCAAAGGCGAAAGAACGATCTAACTTTTTTGCCGCGGCAAATTCTTTGTTTTTCAAAGAGGAAGTCCTAAATATTATGTCTTGCCCATCCGGGAAAATTTCAGTAAGAGAACCAGTCAGGATATTGTAGGATCTATGGGATTTGAGGATGATGAGGGATATCAAATAAGAGCAAAATTATGATATTTATGCTATGAAAAATACATTTAGAAAGCTGGGTTCTACAGAAAGGCCGGTGAGCAATTAATATACACACGATATATATACATTAGATGATGGATGCTTATTTAATCAATGGCTGGTTAAATTCGGGCCATGAAACACCTCCTTATTTGGCCCCGCCACCGCTGCAACGGTGACAGGGCCGGTAGCAGCCCTACGTTACAGGCACATCTGCTACGGGTATTAGCTTAGCAGATGGAATAGAAAATGTAAAAACAAATACCTCAGCATTTCTCAACGATATCTCACAGCCGGCCGCTTGTGAGAACTCACCAAATACGATATAAGATCATACCATTTGCCAAGAAGGAGTACCGAAAATGCTAGAACACGAAGAGTTTGCCCAAGAGGGGACCATAATACGCGACATACTGCGCGCCAAGCGCGCAGCCATGCCGGAACTAACAAATCAGGACATTGCCAATATGGCGGGGTTATCCGTCAACACGGTAAACCACTGCCTTTCCGACCGTTCTAAATCCAGCAGCGCCTTTACCATCGGGCGGCTGTGCAAGGCCCTTCACGTTTCCTTTGATCAGTGCTTTGGAATCGAGCCGGATGAGAAAAAGGATTCCCCGGAGAAGGAAAACGCTCTGCTCTCTGAAATTGAGGCGCTTCAGGAAAAGTGCGATGGGCTTAAGCAGGAGCTGGAGCGCAAGGAGGATTTGGAGAAGCTGAACCAAAGATATCTAAGCGAGCTGGAACGTTCCGCTAAGACTCACAGAAAATTTTCTCGATGGATGGCAGGCCTCTGCACACTTCTCCTTTTGCTGTTTCTCGCTTATTTAATCTTTTTTGACCTTCCAAACCCCGAATATGGAATTATTCGTTCCGAGGCCTTTTTATGCTATAACAAGAACCTGTTTATCAAACCGTAAATAGAGAATAAGCGGCTGATCCCTTTCGCCTGCGCGTTTAGGCGATTCCTTCTGTGAGACAAAAAAAGGGCCCAGTGCTTTTCACTGGGCCAGACTCCTCACAAGGGACTGCATTTCTTCCTTAGAGCTCGCTTGGCGGGCTTGGGCCAGCACCGTTTCCTTCTCCGAAGCGGTGAAACGGGAAAACCGTTCCATCGCCTTGGGATGCTGTGCCAGAGCCATAGAAAACCCTAAGGGCAGCTGATTTTGTTCCAAAGCTGCCACCTCCACACTCTCAGTATGCGGAGGTTTTTTCTTTTTATTCCTTCATTTTCCTGCCCGTTCTTCCCGCTTTTGCAGCGGCGGGCGCTCCATGGGGCCTCCAGGGCCGCAAAGCTCTCTATCGAGCCAAAACCAGAGGCAGCAGCTTCCGCGCAGCCGCGCTTTAAGGCATCAAAGAGCGCAGCCAGCCGCAGAATGACAGATAGGCTTACAAAAAGCCTAATAATCGTTTATCGTCTTCCCTGCAGCGGCGGTTTTTTCAAAACATCACAAAAGGCATGGCGCATTTCCCCCGTGAAGGGGAAAAACGTCATGCCTTTTCCCTTGCGCTTCGCCTCGGTTTTAATGCTTCAGCTTTGCGGGCGAAAAAGAGGGCGGCGCCGAACGCAGGCCATTATTCCAGATACTTCGCTACCTTTTGGGCCTGCTCCTGATATAAGGGCTTTAAAGCCGGATACAGCTTTCGGTAGGTGCCGTAAAAGTCGTCGTAAACGCCTACGTTTTCCGCGATCGGCTGGGTTTGGGTCACCGGCTTGAGAATATGCCGGCAGCCCTCCTCTACAGACGGAAACTCTCCCGCCGCCACCGCAGCCAGAATCGCAGCGCCGGCAGCCGGGCCCTCATCCATGTTCATAGTGATTACCGAAGCGTTATACACATCCGCCTGGATCTGCCGCCAAAGAGCGCTTTTCGCGCCTCCTCCCATCGCCCGGACCTCCGTCACCGTCAGGTTGTTGGTTTCGTGGATAATTTCCAAAATATCCCGCAGGGAGAAGGTGACCCCCTCCATAACGCTGCGGCACATAGCCCCCAGGTTATGGCGGTAGCTCAGTCCAAAAAACACTCCTCTGGCGTTGGGGTCCACATGAGGCGTGGACTCGCCGCCAGGATAGGGCAGAAAGCACAGGCCCTCGCTGCCGGCAGGCTCCGCCTCCGCCAACGCGTCCATATAGGCGTAAACATCCCCGCCCTTTTCCGCCAGCTCCTGCTTCTTATCGGCAAACAGAGTATCCCGCATCCATTTGAAGGATCCGCCCGCCCCCATCGTGCAGCCTAAGAAGCAGTATTTTCCGGGCACGGAATGGCACAGGCTGTACATCGCCCTGGGCTTTTGGTCCACAAAGGGCTGGTCGCAGGCGCCGAACACCACACCGGAGGTCCCGATGGTGGCCGCGATGGTGCCCGCCCGGACGATACCGCAGCCAACGCCGCCTACCGTTTGATCGCCGCCGCCCGCCGCCAGGGGGATCCCTGGACGCAGTCCCCAGCGCTCAGCCAGCTCCGGAAGCAGACATCCGGCCGCCTGCTGGCTCTCCAGCAGCCTTTCCGGCACAATAGACCTGGGAATTCCCGTGACTTCAAACATGCGGTCGGACCAGGCTCTTTTTTTCATATCCAGCAGCCAGCTGCACGAGGCGTCGCTGACGTCTGTGGCAATCTCTCCGGTCATGCGGTAACGCAGGTAATCCTTGGGGAACAGAGCCACGTTGATTCTTTCATAATCCTCCGGACGGTTTTTCCTCAGCCACAAAAGCTTGGCCGCCCAATAGCTGGGCAGGCAGTGGTTAGCGGTAATTTCCAGGGCCTCCGCCGGGTCAATCCGTCGGTTTAACTCCTCCGCCTCGGCACTGGCCCTCTGGTCCAGCCAGATCATGCAGTTGCCGATGGGCTTCATCTCCTTGTCCATCAGGGTCAGGCCCTGCATCTGGCCGGAAAATCCGATACCGGCGACTTCTCCGCCCCGGCCGCTTTTCGCTACGGCCTGTCTGACAGCGGCGTCACAAGCCTCCCACCAGGCCTGCGGATCCTGCTCCACCCAGCTTGGGCGGGGTGTGATCAGGTCACATTCCCCATAGCCCTTGCCCAGCAAGGCGCCGGAGGCGTCCATCACAACAGCCTTCACGCCGCTGGTGCCCGCGTCAATTCCCAGAAAGCAGCTCATTTCAATTCCTCCCCGCGGCTTTTATTTGCAAAGCTCGAATTGCTCCCTCATCACCTGCTCGGTGTAGCCGTAGGCGTCCTTCTCGCCCCAGGCGACGGCCGTTTGAAGCGCGTCAGGAGCCATTTTATCGATGGCGTCCGGATCGGTGATGCCGGCCTCCGCCAAGGTGGTGGGCGTACCGATCTTCTTGAACCAGGCCTCCAGGGCGTCGATGCCAGCTTGAGCCGCTTTTCTATCGTCTTTCTCCTCGATTTTAAAGACCTCTCTGGCGAAATCCGCGTATTTCTTGGCGCGCTCCTTTAGGTAATAGCGCATCGTGGCCAAAATTGTGACGGACATGGCCGCGCCGTGGGGGGTATCGTAAAAATTGGATAGGGAATGCCCTAAAATATGAATGTTGGAGTTGGGCAGTCCCATACCGCAGTCATAGAAGCCGTTCCAGGCAAAGGCTGCCTGCCACATCATCAGGCCTCTGGCCTCCGGGTCTTGGGGGTCCTTCAGCAGGCGGTCCATGCAGTCCATAATGGAACGGATGCCGCCCTGGCAGAAATGATCCTGATAGGGAGCGAAGGGCAGAGTGTGGCCCAGATAGTGCTCCAGCAGGTGGGAAACAATATCCGCCGCGGAATAGGCGGTCTGCTTGATCGGGATGGTATAGGTCAGCTCCGGATCCAGAATAGAAACCACCGGCTTCATAACCGGGTTGACGAAGCCATCCTTTCTGCCCAGGGCCTCGTTGGTGATTACGGCGGTGCCGTTCAGCTCAGACGAGGTGGCGGGAATCGTCACTACGGTGATGACCGGGATGGTTTTCTCAATTACCGCCTTACCCAGGGGGAAATCCCAGGGGTCGCCGTCATACAGGGCGCCTACGCCGATGAATTTGGCTTCGTCCATAGCGGAGCCTCCGCCCAGCGCGATAATCACATCCGGCTTTTCCTTTTTGCAAAGGGCAATGGCCGGGGCGGCGTGCTCGGCGGTTGGATTGCTCTTCACGCCGAAATGGTACAAAAGCTCCACGCCCGCTTCCTTACAGCTGTCGGCCACCTTATCGAAAAAGCCGACCTTTTTCACAAAATCCTCGTCGTAGGTCACCAGAAGAGCCTTTTTACCGTATCTGGCCGCCTCTCCGCCTACCTTTTTCACCTCTCCGACACCGAAAATAATTTTCGTGGGAACGGAAAACTCAAAGGGTGTTAACATGGTCATCTTCTCCTTTACACGTTAAATATAGGTTTATGAAAGCAGATTGTTCTGCGGCTTTCCAAATTCCAGACAGCCCGTTCAAGGCCGGCGGACCTGAAGCGTTTCGAAAGCCCGCCGAACCGGACAGCCGGACGAATCCCCAAATCAGGCGCGCAGGAGAGCGCCGCCCGGGGCGCCGGGAGCCTCCATGCGTTCGGAGCCCCTTCTGGTTCTCTCAGCGAACCAGAAGCTCCGTCAGCTTTTCCCGGGTAAGATTATGAAAATATTCCCCGACCGGCAGCGGCTCCAAAGCCTTCTCCACAGCAGTCTCTTCCAGAGGACAGCCCAGCAGGGCCTGTTCCACCTCGGCGCTGTCCCGGCTTCCAAAAAAATCGCCGTAAATTCTACAGCCGGCGATCCGCCCCTTGGTTACCCGGAGCTGAAGCTCCAGCTTCCCGCAGCCCTCTACACGGGCTTCCTTTTTCACGCCGTACTCCGGCGACTGGCCGTAGTTCCACTCCCAGGTATCGTAGCGGGAGGCCTTGATTTCCTGAATCCGGTCCAAATCCTTTTGGGTAAACCGGTAGGGCGGCGGCGCCTTTCCGCCGAACATTTCGTCCGCCAGCAGGCCCCAAAAGTCCTCCAGGGCCGCCGCCTGGGGCAGATAATCCTTGATATTTGTCACCCGGCCCCGCACCGAGGCCACTCCCTTTTGCAGAAGCTTATCCGGCGGAACCCGCAGCGCCCTGGAAAGCACGGTTAGGTCCGAGTCAAACAGCAGAGTGCCGTGATGGAGAACCCTCCCCTTCCAAATCCGCTGCGAGCTGCCGGAGAATTTTTTCCCATCGATCAGCATATCGTTCCTGCCGCCGAGCTCTACAGGAACCCCCAGCCTTTTCAGGGCTGCCGCCACCGGCTGACAAAACAGGTGCAGATCCAGTTCCGCCGAGCTTCTGCCCTCAGCGATCAGGGTGAAATTCAGATTTCCCAAGTCATGGTAAACCGCCCCGCCTCCGGTAGTGCGCCGTACCACCCGGATGCCCCGGGCCCGGGTATAATCCCCATCCAGCTCTGTTTCCGTATTTTGGTTGCGCCCTACAATGATAGCGTTGTCGTTCTGCCACAAAAGGAACCAAGGCCCCTTTCGCGGCTCCTCTTCAAATAAATATTGCTCCATCGCCAGGTTGAACCTGGGGTCGGTGCTTGGGGAGATCCCATAAACCATAGCCATACTTCCCCTTTACTGCCGAGCGGCCGAATAACGCTTGCCGCCGGATCTTCTTTCCTGACGGAAAACGCAGTCCCGCGCCAGGCGGGAATTTTTCTTCCGCTTCCTTTTTCCCATCCTCGTTTTATTGCAGCGCCTTGATCACCTTACTGTCCAGCACATTCAGCACCTGCCGGGCGGTTTCCTCATCGGTGGCGAAATAGTCGAGAATCCCGCTGTTCAGAGCTCCAATGATAGAGAAGATCTTGCTGCTTCCAACCGCTACCGCCAGCACCTGGTTGGTGGACCGCAGATCCCTTTCCTCAATGCCGATGACTTTATCGTTGTAGTTGCACCGGATAAACTCACCGCGGATATTGATCCGGCGGGCGCACAGGTCGCTGACAGCCTTATCCGGATAACGGTTGATTTCCTCCAGCAGATTGGCGGCTCGGCCCGGCTCGGCCTCATAGGACTCCGGGGGGCGGCCCACGCCGATGACGGCGAAGTCCAGGGTCCTCCACTTTTCCAGAACCGACTGCATGTAAAGGCTTCCCATATACCGTTTTTTATCCTCGATGGTATCCACAAAGCCAGGAGAATAGAGCACCACCGGCGTGCCCCGAAGCTTTTCGGAAAACTCCCTGACGCTTTCGATCAGCTGGAATTCCCGGGTCAGCAGGGGAGAGCCTCCCACCAAAGGCACCACAGTGATATTGCACAGCTCCGTATCCTCTGGGAAAGCCTGCATAAACTCATAGCAGGAGCCGCCCCATGAGGTGCCTACCGTGGTATGACTTTTCATCATTCTGCTGGCAAACCTGGCCGCTTGCGAGGCCACGATCTTCAGCACCACATCCTCCTGGCGGATGCCGCAAGGGATCACCAGGCATTTTTTCAGGCCGAACCGCTTCTGAAATTGCCCCGCCAGCTCCTCGTTATTGACCTCCGGGTCCTTGATTTTGATTTGAACCACCCCGGTTTTTCTGGCCTCCGCCAGCAGCAGGGAAACCGCCGGCCGAGAGGTCCTCAGCTTTTTGGCGATGGTTTCCTGGGTCAAGCCCTCCTGATAATACATTTTAGCCGCCTGTACCATCTTTTGCAGATTTTGAATACCGTCTCCCCGATCCATGCTATCTCCTTCCGGCCGCGCCCCGCTCCCGCCGGCTTCCCAGCAAAGCAAGACCGCCTTAATCAGTCGCTTCCAATAGAACAATATCGAGCGATATTGTTCTTTCTAGTTTTTTCTAACTTTTTATTTGCGCTGCCCTCAGTATAACAATTATTATTACAATTGTCAATAATTCAAAAAATTAAAAAAATTCTTATCTTTATTTTAGGAAAAGGGCTTGAAACTTTCCTGATTCTGAGGTATAATCCACCTTGTGATACAAATGTAATTTCATTTGTTAAAGCTATTCTGACACCCCCGTCATAAAAGGAGGCGGCGCCATGGAAGCTACAGAAAAGCCCATCGAAATCACAGTGGCGGCAAACGCGGGCGTAATGATCCGCGCGGGAAACACCGTCATTTTAGCGGATGTTTTGGAGGATGCCGGTCCGTATCCCTTCGACCGGCTGCCGGATTCTGTGCTATCTCAAATGGCTGAAGGGAAGAATCCCTGGCGGAACGCCCAGTATCTGATCTTTACTCATGAGCATCCGGACCACTTCGCTCCGGATCTGGTCCGGCGGTACCTTTCCCGGAATACTGTCCGCCGCTTGGTGCTTCCCAACCGGCCGGACAAGGAAAACCAAGCCCTTCTGTCGGAGCTGCGTGAGAGCCGGGCCCCGGTTTGGGCGCTGCCGGATGAAATCGGAAAACGGCATACCTTTGTGCTGCAAAAGGACATTCTGCTTCACACCGCCTGCACCCCCCACACCGGCAGCATGTTCGAGAACGCCAGCTGTAATTTACTGCTCTTCTCGCTCCTGGGCCGGAATATTTTGCTGCTCAGTGACTGCGACGACCGGAATCCCCAGGTTTACCAATGGCTGAAAGAAATCCCCATTGACCTGGTGTTTCTGAACCCTTTCTTTTTCGCCTCCGCTTCAGGGCAGCAATGCCTGAAGCGGTTTATCCAGCCGAAAAAAGCGGTGATATACCACGTGCCGGCGGAATCCATCGATAAAATGAAGGTCCGCAGCGTGGCCCGCCAGGGGCTTGCCAGGTTCGGCGCGGATTACCCCGGCGCCGTGATGGCGGACCGGCCGTTTTTTCCGGTGGAACTGACTTAGGCCAGTCAGGCCGGTCACATTCCGCTTCCTGGGGAGCCCGGAACGGCAAAGCCCGCCTAAAAAGGAACCGGGACCGTACCGCGCCATGACCTTCCTATTTCCCGAAAAGAAAGCCCTATGTTAAACGCAGGACGCCCAAAATCGGCCTTTCTGCGCGCAATGCACTGCCGATAAAAAGCCAGGGCGTCATAGGATATTGTTTAATTGTTTAAAGGAGAGGATCGCATTGAAACCTGAATATTCCAAAGAGCTTCTAGCCGAAATGTGGAAAAAGCTGAACCTGGCCCGGGAGTTTGAAACCCGGGTCCAGTGGCTGTTTTCTATGGGCCTGGTTCACGGAACCACCCACCTGGGCATCGGAGAGGAGGCCACCGCCGTCGGCTCCATTTTAGCCCTGAAGCCCCAGGATTACGTGTTCGGCACCCACAGGGGCCACAGCCAGGCCATCGCCAAAGGCATCGACATCGACCACATGATGGCGGAGATCCTGGCAAAGGAGACCGGCGTCTGCAAGGGCAAGGGCGGCTCCATGCACATCGCCTCTCCGGATATCAACTATTTCGCCACCAGCGGTATTTTAGGCGCCAGCAGCGTCATCGCCAACGGCGCGGCCCTCACCATCAAAAAACGGAACGAGAGGGACCGCATCACCGCCGTATTTTACGGCGACGGCGCCTCCAACGAGGGCGCCTGCTTCGAGGCTCTGAACCTGGCGGCCCTATGGAAGCTTCCCATCTTATTTGTGTGCATCAACAACACCTACGGCATGTCCACTCCCATCGCCAAGGCTATGCACGACACCGATCTTTCCAAGCGGGCCTACCCCTTTGGCATCCCCTCGAAAACCGTAGACGGCAATCATGTGCTGGAGGTTTACGATGCGGTATCAGAGGCACGGGAATACGTGCTGGAAAACGGCCCCATGATGGTGGTAGAAAACACCTACCGCATTTCCGGCCACTCCAAGAGCGACGGCAACCTGTACCGTTCCAAGGAGGAAATCAACGCCTGGAAGGAAAAATGTCCCATCAAGGCGTTCCGGAGCTACCTGGCGGAGCGCCGGCTTTTCACCGAGGAGGAGCTGGACGCGGCGGTAAAGGAGGCCGCCGCCGTCATCGACCACGCGGTGGAATACGGCAAGGCCAGTAAAAATCCCAGCGTGGACGACGTGTTCGACGATGTATATGCCTGAGGAGGGGGACAGCCATGAAAGAGATTACTTACGCGCAAGCGATTAACGAGGCCATTTCTGAGGAAATGCGCCGGGATGAAAACGTATTTATGATGGGCGAGGATATCGGCCTTTACTGCGGCGCCTTCGGCGTTTCCAGGGGGATGATCCAGGAATTCGGCGGGGACCGGATCATGGATACCCCCATCGCGGAGCAGGCCTATGTAGGCGCCGGGGTGGGCGCCGCCATGTGCGGAATGCGCCCCATCGTGGAGCTGATGTTCTCCGACTTTATGTGCGTGTGCTTTGACGAGCTGGTCAACGAAGCCGCCAAGCTCCGCTTTATGTTCGGCGGCAAGGTTAAGGTGCCCATGGTCATGCGAACCGCCTCCGGCGCCGGCACCGGAGCGGCGGCCCAGCACTCTCAGAGCCTGGAGGCCTGTCTGGCTCATTTCCCCGGGCTGAAGGTGGTCATCCCCTCCACCCCCTACGACGCCAAGGGCCTTTTGAAAACCGCTATCCGGGATGACAACCCGGTGATGTTCCTGGAGCAGAAAACCCTCTACCGCACCAAGGGCATGGTTCCCGAGGAGGAGTATTCCATCCCGCTGGGCCAGGCGGACATTAAGCTTGCCGGCTCCGACTGCACCGTGGTCACCTACGGGCGCATGGTCAACACCTGTCTGACCGCCGCCCAGGAGCTGGAAAAGGATGGCGTGCGCCTGGAGGTCATCGACATCCGCTCCCTGGTTCCCCTGGATACGCAGACTATTTTAGAATCTGTAAAAAAGACCAAGCACGTGCTGATCGTCCATGAGGCGGTTCAATTCTGCGGCTTCGGCGCGGAGATCGCCGGGCAGATCGCGGACAGCGACGCCTTCTATTATTTAGACGCCCCCATTAAGCGGTTAGGCGCCAAGAGCACGCCTATCCCCTTCAATCCCATTTTGGAGGCGGAAACCTTCCCCACCGTTCCGAAAATCGTAGCCGCGGTAAAAAGCCTGCTGTAACGCTGTAAGGAGGAAGCCAAATGACTGAGATTTTTATGCCCAAGGCGGGCATGGATATGAAAGAGGGCCGGCTGATCCGGTGGCTGAAGGAGGTCGGCGACCCGGTAGAAAAGGACGAGCCGGTCATGGAAATCGAAACGGATAAAATCACCATGGAGGCTGAGGCTCCCGGTTCCGGGATTCTGCTGGCGAAAACCGTGGAGGAGGATACCTGGGTGCCCGTGCTGTCGGTGATCGGCTACATCGGGGAGCCGGGAGAAAAGATTCCCGAGGCTCCGGCAGCCAGCCCCAAAGCACCGGAGCCCTCTCAGCAGGAGGAAGCGCCGCTGCCGTCAGTTCCCGGCGGCTCAGCGGAACCCGCCGCCCTGGCCCCGCCGGAGAAAAAGAGCCGGGAGGCTCAGACCGGGCCGTCCGCGGAAAGGGAGGCTGCCGCCGTCTCGGGAGGCCAGAAGCAGAACCCGTCCGCTCCGTCTGCGGACAGTCCTATTCTTGCCACGCCCTACGCGAAGAAAGCCGCCCGGGAAAGGGGACTGGATTTAAAGGACATTGTTCCCGGCAGAAGCGACGGCGTTATCCGCGCCGCCGACGTGCTGGCCACCCCCCTGGCCCGGCGGATCGCCCAGGATCAGGGCGTGGATCTGTCCGCCGTGGCCGGAACCGGCTGTCACGGCAAGGTCACTAAGGGCGATGTGCTGGCGGCCGCCCAGTCAAGCGGCGCCGGCTTTGCCGCTGTCCAGGCGGTCAAAGCAGATATCACCTGCCTTTTAGATCTGATCAGCCAGCTGAACGGCTCCCGGGAGAAGGCTCTCTCTCTGGATGCGTTTTTCCTAAAGGCCGCCGCTTTGGCGGTCCAGAAGCTGTCCCTCTCCTCCGCCGGCTTTAGCTTCGCTGTATTCGGCGGCGGGGAAAAGGAACAGCCTGTTGTCGCAGGCGCCGAATCGCTGTCCCTTTCCCGGATTTCTGCACAAATCGGGGAATTGACTGAAAAAGCGTTGTCACATACCCTTTCTTCTAAAGAAACCGTCCCGGCAGCCTTCGGCGTCTGCGATATGAGCTCATTCGGCGTTTACGCCTTTACCCCGGTGCTCCGTTCCGGAGAGGCCGGAATTTTCGGCCTGGCCGCCCCGGAGGACGCTTTGGTCCTGGAGGATGGCCAGGTAACGGTTCACAAAACCGCTGTGGTTTGCCTGCGGTACGACGCCCGGGTTCTTTCTGAGGCCCAGGCCGCCCAGCTTCTGAGCGCAATGAAATCCCTTTTGCAAACGCCGATGGAAATTTTACTGTAGCAAAGGCGCCGGCGGCGCTTTTGCGAAAGGCCCCTCCCAAAGCCGGCGCAAAGGAACGGCCGGCCTTCGGATTTCCGAGGCCGCTTGCCTGCGCGTCAAACCCACGCCAGTCCGGCGCCGCCTCAAGGCCGCGCCGCTGAACCCTTTGACGCGGTAATGCCGCCCGCGGCCGCCGGGAATCGGGAGCACACTCCTTGGACGGGCCTTAAAGCTTTGACAAGAGCACCGCTATCCTGCTGAATGCAGCGCTGATAGCCTAATACGACATTTGGGAGATAAGATTATGAGAAAGCAATACGACGTCGCGGTGATCGGCGGCGGTCCGGCGGGCTATGTGGCCGCGATCAAGGCCGCCCAACTGGGAGGCAGAGCCGCCGTGTTTGAAAAAAGCGTGCTGGGGGGCACCTGCCTCAACCGGGGCTGCATTCCCACCAAATGCTACCTGAAAACCGCCGAGCTGATGGAGGAAATCGCCGGCTGCGCCCAGCGGGGCATTGTCCTGGACGCCCATCCGTCGGTGGATCTGCCGAAAGCGGTGGCCCATAAAAACAGCGTGGTGAAAAAGCTGACCGACGGCGTGGCGGGCCTGCTGCGCTCCCACAAAATCGACGTATACTACGGAGAAGCGGCTCTGGCCACCGAAACCACCCTGACCTGCGGAGGGGAAACCTACGGCTTTGACAGCGTGCTGCTCTGCGGCGGCTCAAAGCCCGGCGTGATTCCAATTCCCGGAGCCGAGAGCAAAAACGTGCTGGACAGCGACGCTCTTTTAGATCTGGAAGCTCTGCCACGGAGGCTGGCTATCATTGGCGGCGGCGTGATCGGCTGCGAAATGGCGGCGGCGTTTCACGGCTTCGGCAGCCAAGTCACCGTCATCGAGGCTATGGACCGGCTGGTCCCGCCGATGGATGAGGAAATTTCCGCCCAGCTGAAAAAATCTCTGGAAAAGAAGGGAATCCGGGTGCTGACCTTCCAAAAGGTGTCCGCCATTCAGGACCAGGGAACCGGAAGCACAGTCCTCTGCCAGGACGGCACACGGGTAGAAGCGGATAAAATCTTGATCTGCGTCGGCAGAGCCGCCGATTTAGACTGTCTGGGCGCTCTGAAGGACCGGATCCGGCTGGAACGGGGAAAGGTCTCTGTGGACGAACAGATGCGGACCAGCATTCCCAACATCTACGCGCCAGGCGACATCAACGGAAAACACATGCTGGCCCATGCCGCCTTCAAAATGGGAGAGGCTGCGGCCTGCGCCGCCATGGGGCGGCCGGAGGCCTGTGACCTCCGGTACGTTCCCTCCTGTATCTATACAAGCCCGGAGGCCGCCGGGGTGGGCCTTTCCGAAAAAGCCGCCAGGGAACAGTACGGAAGGGAAGGCATTTTAGTCGGCAGATACTTTTTCCAATCCAACGGCCGGGCCCTGGCAAGCGGCAGGGGCGAGGGCTTTGTCAAGGTCGTGGTGGAAAAGCGGTATCAGGAATTGCTGGGAGTGCATATTTTGGGCGGCGACGCCGCGGAAATGATCGCCGAGGCGGCAGCCCTGCTCCACGCTGAGGTTCCGGCTGACGAAATCGCCGATATGATCCACGCCCATCCCACCTATTCAGAGGCCTTTATGGAGGCCTGCGCCGCCGCGCTGGGCCGATGCATCCATCTGCCGGCGGGGCAGCCATAATTTTTCTGCGGTTTCTCCCGGCCGCTTGCTTCGCCCAGGCCCCCGGGGAGCGCGGCGTGTTTCCCGTCTCTCGGGAACGCCCCTCTCCGCACAGAGAGCTTTTCAGGCCTGTGAAAACGGCATGTCTTCTGTTTTTTCCCGCCGTTTCTTTGGAGAACCCCCACCGCAATCCGCATTACGCGCCTTGCCGTAAAAAGCGCCGCCGAAGGCCTGACCCTGCCCGCTGGCAGTGCCCCGGCACAGTGCGGCTTCTATCAACAAAACCGTTGACATCCTGATTTGCCTCATAGAAAGGGCCGCCGGAGAAATTCTCCGGCGGCCCTTTCACCACAAGCTCAGCTATAAAACACCAATGCCGCGGATAGGAAATCCTATCCGCGGCGATCTATGATAAAGCGTAGGCGCGCGCACCCCCCGCTTCTCTATACTATGACGGATTTTCAAAGGAGGTACTAAAAAATCGGGTCAAACGCCGTAAATAGTCTGAAGCGCCACACAGAAAAGAGGCATCGTCAGGATCGAAAGCAGCGTCGAGATCGCCACTGTTTTCGCCGCCAGAGTGGTGTCATGGCGGAAACGGGCGGCGAAAATCGCCGTCAGCCCCGCGCTGGGAGCGCAGAACTGAATGATAGAGGACGTCATAGGAATATAATCCGGTTGAAACAGAAGCAAAATCCCCATGACCGCCGCCGGGATCAGCAGCAGCCGGATCACAGTTACCCAATAAAGAGTCTTTTCCTTGAAGATATCCAGCAGCTTGGTTTTGGAGATAAACACGCCGATGCAGATCATTGCCAGAGGCGTGTTCATATCCGCCAAAAAGCCCACCACCGATTGGAACGGATCCGGCAGCTCCAGGGAAAACAGCAGCAGAGGCAGGCCGATATAGACCCCGACGGCTCCTGGGTTCAGCGCCACCTTCCGGATCGAGATCCGTTCGCCCTCCTTGCCCATCACCACAAAGCCCACCGTCCACATCGCCACCGTAACGATCGTATTGATGATAGCGGCGTACACCATCCCCCGGTCGCCCAGAACCTCCTGAACCATGGGAAAGCCCATAAACCCGCAGTTGGAAAACATCGCGCCGAATTTCAGCACCTGCCTGCGGCCGTCAGGCTCCTTATTAAAGCAAAATTTTACGATGACCACCGCGGCTAAAACATACACCAAGCCGGCGATCACCGTAAACCATAAATTCCAGGTGGGAATCTGTGATTTATCTACCTGAAACGCGTCGATGATAACACAAGGCACCACCACGTTGAGCAGAAGAAAGTTCATTTGATCCGTTCCGGTCTCTGTGATAATCTTTTTTCTGCCCAGCACAAACCCTACGCTCATTAGGAGAAATAAAATCAGAACCTTCATGGCTACTGACAAAAAGTTCCCTATCATTTTGTTCTATCCCCATTGCTGCTTAATCTATCGCCGGAGCTTTCTAAAAATTCGCTGTTTCCCGAGCTTCGCCGCTCAATCCTCTGAAGAGTCTCCGCCGCTTTCCTCATCCGCCGCCTCCTCTGCCCCGCCTTCTTCTTCCTCCAAGGCCCGCTGCTCCGCGTCCCTTCTTTTTTGGCGGAAGAAAGCCAGTCCGGTGACAATCAGCGCCGCCGCCATAACGCCGCGGAAAATCCACGCGTAAACGCCGCCGAACAGGTCAAGCTGGGGCAGCAGGGCATCCGCCAGCCACCAAGCGCCCATAAACAAGAAAATTCCGCCTGCGAATACAAAAACCTGGTTTTCCTTTCTCAGCTTCCAAATCAGCAGCAAGCCGATCAGGAACCACATCCCCGCATAAACATATTCCATCATTTTTCTGTCTTTCCGTCCTTTTTCTCTTCGTCGTTTTCTTTGGAAAGCTCCTTTTCCCCGGCAGCCTGCTCCGTCTCCCTTTTTTCCTCCCGCCTCTGCCGCCAGTAATAGACGTAAATCTTATAGAACAGATATCCGGCAAAGAGAATGATCCCAACATGATGGACCCAAATCATAAAGTCCGCGTAAGGCCAGATGGCGGTGATCAGGGTATTGAACAGAGTCCAGGCGCCCTCAAAAAGAAAATAAAAGGAAACCGCCTGGTAAAAAGGGAATTTTCTAAGCGGCGGCGTAAATAAAATAGTCGCCACCGCAAAGCACACCAGACTGGTAATAATGGGAATCCACATCGTCAGATTCCTCCAATCGCTGTTAATTTTATGGTACGGTTTTTTGATTCAGCCAGAAAAGCCTCCAGCCGCCTAAATTAAGTATAATTCACCTGGAAATTGAAGTCAAGGCAGGGGAGCCAAGAAGGACTGTCTTTCCCGGCTCCCCTGCTTCATTTTGATTTCCCGCTTTTCCGCGCTATGCTCCAGCGCCGCTCATAAAGCCCGGTTCCACCAACCATAGGGTAAGCCCCGGCGGGGCCGGCGCCACAAGCTGTAAAGCCTTGCGGCGGACGGTTACAGGAACAGCGGCGGCTAATCTAAAAAGCCCTTAAAAATTTAATCACAGCAGATTGTCTACCGCTCCGCGCTGGGCCGCCAGGCCCTTTTGATACCGGTCCATAAATCCGGCAAAGCCTTCCACATCCCTGGCGTCGGGAGCCATACGCTCGCCGGAGTTGCCCGCGAACACCTTATTGTTCAGGTAATCCTCCAGAGACTCGCCCTTCTGCTCCGCCAGATAAGCCGCCAGCAGGGCAACGCCCCAGGCGCCGCCTTCTCCGGCGGTTTCCATGACCGCCACCGGGATGTTCATAGCGCCCGCCATTAAACGCTGGCCAACGCCCTTGGTTTTAAACAAGCCGCCGTGGCCCATCAGCACATCCAGGCGGACCTTCTCCTGCTCGGTGAGAATGTTCATGCCGATCCGCAGAGAAGCCATGGTGGAGAACAGCTGCGCCCTGAAGAAATTGGCCAGAGTCATACGGCTGTCCGGCGTGCGCACAAACATGGGACAGCCCTTATCAAAGCCGGTAATCGGCTCGCCGGAAACGTAGTTGTAGGAAATCAGGCCGCCGCAGTCCGGATCCCCCTCCAGTGCTTTGTAATACAGAGCGTCGTATACCTTAGGCTTCTTGGTGTCTCCGCCCAGCAGCTCGGAAACCTCGCGGAACAGGGATACCCAGGCATCCAGGTCGGAGGTGCAGTTGTTGCAGTGAACCATGGCCGCCGGCTTGCCGGCAGGGGTCGTAACCATATCGATCTCCGGATACACCTTGGAGAGCTCCTTATCCAGCACGATCATAGCGAACACAGAGGTGCCGGCGGAAACATTGCCGGTATGCGCCGCCACGCTGTTGGTGGCCACCATGCCGGTGCCCGCGTCGCCTTCCGGCGGACACATGATAACGCCGGCTTCAAGCTTTCCGGTAGGATCCAGAAGCCTCGCGCCTTCCTCCGTCAAGGCGCCGGCCTGCTGTCCGGCCACCAAAACCTCAGGCAGAATCTCTCCCAGTCTCCAGCTGTAACCGTCTCCGGCCACCAAAGCGTCAAATTTTTCCATCATGCCCGCGTGATAGGTCTTAGTCTCGCTGTCAATGGGGAACATTCCGGAGGCGTCGCCCACGCTGATGACCTTTTTGCCGGTCAGCTTCCAGTGCACATAACCGGACAAGGTCGTAATGAAATCCACATCCTTCACGTGGGCCTCCTTATTGAGCATCGCCTGGTAAAGATGCGCGACGCTCCAGCGCAGAGGCAGGTTAAAGTTGAATTTCTCAGACAGCAGCCTGGCCGCTTCCTCGGTAGTGGTATTTCTCCAGGTGCGGAACGGGCAGAGCTGATTGCCCTCCTTGTCAAACGCCAGATAACCGTGCATCATAGCGGAAACGCCCATGGACGCCACCTTGGTCAGCGCCGCACCGTACCTTTCGCTGACATCCTTCGCCAGCTCCCGGAAGCTGGTCTGCACACCGGTCCAAACGTCGTCCAAGTGATAAGTCCAATAGCCGTCCTCCAGGCGGTTTTCCCAGTTATAGCCGCCGGAGGCGATGGGGGCGTAGGTGTTGTCGATGAGAACAGCCTTGATCCGGGTGGAGCCCAGCTCGATGCCCAGGAACACCTCTCCATTTTCGATTTTTTGTTTCATGGCTTCATTCATGATGATCCTTCCCTTCTATAAATCAGTGAGGCCTAACGCCGGTTTTTCCAGCATCCGCCAAGGATTCGCGGCGGGCTTTTTTAAGCTCTGGCGCGGATAGATTGTGCCCTCCCGCTCCCTGACGCGCGGCCTTTCCGGGCAGGCCGGCGAGCCTTGTTCCCAAAGGCTCCGCCCGCACAGGAATTTGCCTTTATTATAGCATGTTTGACTTTAAAAAGCACTATAGATTTCTTGCGATTCTGTAAATTCTAAGCCGATTCCCTTGCCTTTCTGCAATGGAACCCGCGCCTCCTTTTCCAGCTTTCGCCAGGCCGACGGTATCCGCAACGAGATTCCGCCAGCGATTCCGGGCGGCTGCCCCGCCGTTTTTTTAGAACATTTAGTAAAACCGCTTTACTTTTTTCCAGGTTTTACGCTGCCTTCTCTATATGAAGAAGGAAAAAAGCCGAACAGCGGCAGTCTTTTTGCAATTTATTTGTTTCTTTTTTAAAAATGTGCTATGATAGGGACAGCTTTCAGAAAGAAGGTGCCGGCCATGAGAATGAGCTCCAGCATAAAAAAAATAAACCACAGTAAAATCTACCACATGATTTACAGAGAATCGAAAGGCGTCAGCAAGCAGGAAATTATGCGCCGGCTGGGGCTGTCCCTGCCAACGGTGACCCAAAAGCTGGAGGAGCTGCAGGCCGAGGGCCTCGTGCAGGATGCCGGCGCCGCCGACAGCACCGGAGGGCGCCGGGCCCGGGCCTTTTCCATAGTAAAGGACGCCCGCCTCGCGGTGGGCCTGGACATCAACCAGGACTATTATACCGCCGTTCTGGTAGATCTTTTGGGCAGCGTGATCTGCAGCAAAAGGCAGCGCTTCCCGTTCTCTCAATCCGACGATTATTACCGTCAGATCGGCCTTGCCGTATTGGAGCTGATCGACTCTGTAAACGCGGATCATCAAAGGGTCCTCGGCGTAGGCATGGGGGTGCCGGGACTGATCACAAAGGACCGTGAGCGGGTATTTTACGGAAAAATCCTAGGCTTTGAGGGAGCCACCTGCCGGGAGTTCTCCAAATACATTCCTTTTCCCTGCGTGTTCTTCAACGACGCCAAGGCCGCGGGCTTCGCGGAGCTGTGGAACCGTTCGGACCTGACCGACGCCTTTTACATTCTGCTGAGCCAGCATGTAGGCGGGGCCATGATCCGGAACCATCAGGTGGAGCTGGGCGAGAACACCCGGGCCGGCGAGATCGGCCATATGACGATGATCCCCTTTGGCAAAGCCTGCTACTGCGGCAGGTCGGGCTGTTTAGAGCCTTACTGCTCTTCCGCTGTGCTCTCGGAGCTTGCCGAAGGGGATCTGGATTTATTCTTCCGCTCCCTGCGGGGCGGGGATCCTGTGAAAAAGAGCGCTTGGGATGAATATTTGAATATCCTTTCCATGGCGGTGAACAACATCAATATGCTGCTGGACTGCCCTGTGATTCTGGGCGGCAGCGTAGGCGTTTATCTGGAGGAATTCATGGGCCAGCTGCGCAGCCTTGCCAGGGATCGGAACTCCTTTTCCGACAGCGCCGATTACCTCGCCTGCTGTCAATACAAAGTGGAGCCCATCGCGGCGGGAGCGGCCCTGCCCTTTATCGACGAATTTATCCGCACCATTTGACCGGCGGGGATCAGCCCTGGGGATGGCGGTCCCGGTATTCCTGAAGGCGGTCCCACAGGGGGTCCAGCGCCTGGATCGCCTGCAGGTAAAGCTCATATTTTTCGTCATACAGCCTGCTTCGGATCTGGTCCGGCATAATAGGCTGGGAGATCCGGCACATATGGGCGGCGGCATCCGCCAGAGAAGCGTATTCCCCGGAGGCCGCAGCGCCGATGACAGCGCATCCCAGCGCCCCGGTTTCGTTCACCTGAACCACCTCTACCGGAAGCTTCATTACGTCGGCGAACATTTGGGTCCACACCTGGGATCGGGCTACGCCGCCCGCCAGACGAATCCCACGGGGCGCCTGGTCACGGGTGGCCAGAAGCTTTTCCAGGTGGTACCGATGGGAAAAAGCGATGCCCTCATATACGCTCCGGGCCAGGTGGGCCCGGGTATGGAAGTTGCTCATACCCACAAAGGAGCCCATCGCGTTGGGATGTACGTTGCTGGCCATCAGGAAGGGAAAGAAAATCGGGCACTGCTCCTGTACCGGAATGGAATCCGTCCACCGGTCCATCTGCTGATAGATATTCCCTCCTGTTTTCTTCAGCTCCGCCTTCAACTCCGGCAGAAGATTCTGGACAAACCACTCGTTATTGCCGGCGCTGGTGGGACTGCATTCTTCAATCAGATAGTATCCGGGCAGGCAGAAAAAGGAATTCATCATTACCTTGCCGTCCACCACCGGCCTGGGACGGATATACTCGTTGATGCTCCAGGTGCCCGCGATCATGCAGATATTTTCCTCGTCCACCACGTCTACCGCCAAGGCGCAGGCGTCGATATCAAACGCGCCGCCCGCCACCTTGGTTCCGGCCAGCAGACCGGTTTTTTCCGCGGCCTCCGGGGTGATCTCGCCGCAGATCTCCGCCGCGCCGCACAGGGGCGGCAGCTTTTCCATGCAGTCGGAAAGGCCGAACAGCGCTAAAAGCGCTGGGTCATACTGGGCCGTGTGCAGGTTCACCAGATTCGCCCCGGAGTAATCCGTCAGCTCCGCCCTCGGCTCGCCGGTCAAGCGGAACCGGACGTAATCCTTACATTCAAAAATCCACTGGGTATTTTCCAAAACCTCAGGACTGTGATCCCGCATCCAGGCGAGCAGCGCCACCGGCTGGCTGGCCAGCACGTGCTGGCAGGAAAGCTGAAATGCCTTTTCCTCCGTACCGTCCTTCCGCCAGGCCTCCATATACCTCCAGGCCCGGTTGTCGGTGGATATAATGCCGTGATAGGCGGGCCTGCCGTCCTTTCCCCAAAGGTACAGCCCCTTGCCATGGCCGCACACCGCCACACACCGGATATCCGCCGGCGCCGCGCCGGATTTCTTCAGGGCCTCCCTGATCACCAGGCAGTTTGCCTCCCACATTTCCTCCATATCCCGCTCCGTAAAGCCAGGCTGGGGCACCAGCATCTTTGTAGCGGTGCTGGCGGTGGCGATCTCCTTTCCCTTCGCGTCGAAAATGGCGGCCTTCGTTGTGGTGCCGCCGTTGTCAAGACCTACATAATAATTCATATCCATTCTCCTTTCCCGCAGATCCGCGGCTTCCTTGCAGGAAGCCTGCTTTGATAGAGCCCAACCAGTTCCCGAAAGCTTACCGCAAGCCACGGCGCTCAAAAATAAATTTCCGCCGCGTTTACGCAAAGCATGAAAATCAGGATCAATGATAAAGCAAACGATTGTTACAGCGCCCGGCAGCGCCGGGGGCGTCTTTTTAAAAACGGCCCAAGAACCAGGTTCCTTGGGCCGTTTCCATTTCCGCTATGTTCTTTTAAAACTGGAAGGCCACTTTAAAATCGCCGTGCTTTCCGGCGGCGTACTCAAACGCCTCCTGCCAATCCTCCAGAGAGAACAGACGGCTGACAACCCCTTCGGTTTTCAGGTTGCCGTTGGCGATGTTCTCGATAACAAAGGGGAAGCAGTAAGGGCTTAAATGGGCGCCGAGCACATCCAGCTCCTTGCGGTCGCCGATGATGGACCAATCCAGCGTGGTGGCCTGGGCGAACACGGAAAACTCCACAAAGCGGCCCAGCTTCCGGATCATCTGCATCCCCTGGGTCACAGAGGACGGATGGCCCGTGGCCTCAATATAAATATCGCAGCCGTAGCCGCCGGTGAGCTCCATGATCTTTTCCACCACGTTTTCCCTGCCTGGGTTCCACACCAGGTCCGCCCCGAAATCCTTGGCCTTCTGCAGGCGCTCATCCATCATATCCAGAACGACCAGGGTCTTCGGATTTCGCATTCTCGCATAGGTAATCATTCCCAGGCCCAGGGTGCCCGCGCCCGAAATCACCACCACGTCCTCGCTGCCGATTTGAGCCCGGTCCACGCAGTGCTTGGAGCAGCCGTAGGGCTCAATGAGCAGCGCGTCGGTGAGCGCCATGGCATCCGGAACCCGGTGGATTTTGGCGTGCTTGGTCTGGATCCTTACATATTCCGCCATGCCGCCGCAGAAATCCTTGAAAAAGCCGTACATTTTATGGGGCTGGCACATCCAGTACCGTCCGTCGCTGCAGAATCTGCACTCGCCGCAGGGAGCGATCTGGTCCACAGTGATCCGTTCGCCCAGCTCATAGCCCTTCACGTTGTCGCCCAGGCCGGCGATTCTGCCTAAAAACTCATGGCCGGGAACAAAAGGCGGCTCTACCCAGCTGGGCTGGCTCCCGTCTCCCCAGAACATGGCGGCGCCGTGCTGGCATTTTAGGTCGCCGGCGCAGATGCCGCAGCCCTCGGTTTTGATAATGATGTCGTCCGGTCCGCACTCCGGCACCGGGAAGGCTTGCTCAAAGCGGTAATCGGCGGCGCTGTAGGCTACCAGCGCCTTCATGGTGGCAGGAACATTTCCTCTCATAGTAAAGCACTCCTTTTGGCACAATGATTTTTACTTTTTTAAACTTATTTTTAATAAGTATTTGCTTACATCATAGCATTTTTGACTTAAAAGTCAATATATAAGAAAAAATATTTTTAATTTTATTTTCTTTTTTCACTAAAATTAAAACCACATTTTAAAAATATATTTTAATAACCTCTGTTTAATGCCCGCTTCCGGCTATGGGCGCCGGTTTTATATTCTCTTCCCCCGGCCCTGTGCTCTTTCCCTATCCGCGGCCGGGCCGGCGCACCGCTTCCTCTATTCCAGCCGCGCGCCCGGCGCGCCGCCTCTTTTCTCCGGCCTGGGGCGTCCCTTCTCCCTGCTTTCTCTGTTCCCGTCTAACATGCAGAGGAAGAACGCCTAGACGCTTCCCTGAAATTTTTCTTATTTTCCGTGAGGTTTTTCCGAAAAATATGATTTATTTCTTTACAAATATATGCTATAATAGTAAAGCTTATATGCATTGCGGCTGTTTTTGATCATTCATCCCGGCCCTTGCCGCATGAAGGCGCCGGATTTTTAAAAATTCAACTTTATCCATGCGGAGAATGGCGGTTTTTTCATGAACGTATTAGCCTCCCTGTTTGGGAATTACAGCAAACGGGAATTAAAGCGGATCCAGCCGATCTGCGACCGGGTGCTGATGAAGGAAGACACCTATAAGGATATGACCGACGAAGAGCTTACCGCTCAGACCGGCGTGCTGAAGGACCGGCTGGCGGACGGCGAGACCCTGGATGATATCCTGCCCGACGCGTTCGCCGTATGCCGCGAGGCCTCGGCCCGTGTGCTGGGGATGCGTCACTTCCCGGTGCAGATCATCGGCGGCATCGTCCTCCACCAGGGCCGGATCGCCGAAATGAAAACCGGTGAAGGCAAAACCCTGGTGGCCACCCTGCCGGCGTACCTCCACGGCCTGACCGGGGAGGGCGTTCACATCGTCACGGTGAACGATTATCTGGCCCGGCGCGACTCGGAGTGGATGGGCAAGCTGTACCGTTTTCTGGGGCTGTCCGTAGGCCTGATCGTCCACGATCTGGACAATAAGGAACGGAAAAAAGCCTATGACGCCGACATCACCTACGGCACCAACAACGAGCTGGGCTTCGACTACCTGCGGGACAATATGGTCACCTATAAGGAAAACAAGGTTCAGCGGGAGCACGTGTTCGCCATCGTGGACGAGGTGGACTCCATTCTCATCGACGAGGCCAGGACGCCTTTGATCATTTCCGGCCAGGGGGACAAATCCACCGAGCTTTACACCCTCGCCGACCGGTTCGCCCGCACCCTGAAGGAAACCCGGGTGGCGGAGCTGAACGAAAAAGAGGACAACGACGAGCTTTACAAGGACGCGGACTATATCGTGGACGAAAAGGCGAAAACCGCCACCCTGACTCCCTCGGGCGTCAAGAAGGCGGAGGCCTACTTTAATATCGACAACCTGACCGACGCGGACAACATCACCATCCAGCACCACATCAACCAGGCCATCAAGGCCCACGGCGTGATGAAGCGGGATATCGAGTACGTGGTGAAGGACGGCGAGGTCATCATCGTGGACGAGTTCACCGGCCGTCTGATGTACGGCCGCCGGTACAACGAGGGCCTGCACCAGGCAATCGAGGCCAAGGAGGGCGTCACCGTAGCCCGGGAGTCCAAGACCCTGGCCACCATCACCTTCCAGAATTACTTCCGCCTCTACAAGAGGCTTTCCGGCATGACCGGTACCGCCATGACCGAGGAGGAGGAGTTCCGGGAGATCTACAAGCTGGACGTGGTGGAGATTCCCACCAACCGGCCCATGATCCGCAAGGACCTGCCGGACAGCATTTTCCGCACGGAAAAGGGAAAGTTCGAGGCGGTGATCGAGGATATTATCCAGTGCCACGAAAAGGGCCAGCCCGTGCTGGTAGGCACCATTTCCATTGAAAAATCCGAGCTGCTGAGCAAAATGCTGAAGCGCCGGGGCATCAAGCACGAGGTGCTGAACGCCAAATACCACGACAAGGAAGCGGAAATCGTAGCCCAGGCCGGTAAAAAGGGCGCGGTCACCATCGCCACCAACATGGCGGGCCGCGGTACGGATATTATGCTGGGCGGCAACGCCGAATACATGGCCAAGGCGGAAATGCGGCGGATGCAGGTTCCCGAGGAGCTGATTGTGGAAGCCACCGGCTTCGCCGAGACGGACAACGAGGATATTTTAAACGCCAGACGGACCTTCCAGGAGCTGAACAAGAAATATAAGGACGCTATCAAGTCCGAGGCGGAGGAGGTCCGGGAGGCGGGCGGCCTGTTCATCATGGGCACCGAGCGCCACGAGTCCCGCCGGATCGACAACCAGCTGAGAGGCCGTTCCGGCCGTCAGGGAGACCCGGGCACCTCCCGGTTCTACCTGTCCGTGGAGGACGACCTGATGCGCTTGTTCGGCGGCGACCGGATGAAGGCCATTATGGACCGGCTCAATGTGGAGGAAAACGTCCCCATCGAAAACAAGGTGCTTTCCAACTCCATCGAAAGCGCCCAGCGCAAGGTGGAAAGCCGAAACTTCGGCATCCGGAAAAACGTGCTCCAGTACGACGACGTGATGAACCGCCAGCGCGAGATCATTTACGCCCAGCGCAATGAGGTGCTGGACGGCAAGGATCTGAAGGAGCAGATTCTCAAAATGCTGCGCCAGGCGGTGGAGAGCCGGGTGAAAACCTATCTGCCCGCGGAAACGCCCAAGGAGGATTGGAATCTGGAGGGCCTGAGGGACTACTACCGCGGATGGCTGCTGGGGCCGGATGAGCTCCAGTTTACTCCCTCCGAGGTGGAAAATCTGGAAGCCGATTACGTTATCGACGAGATTTATAAGAAAGCGGAAGCTATTTATGAGAACCGGGAGAAGGTTTTCGGCTCTCCCCTGATGAGAGAGCTGGAGCGGGTGGTTCTGCTGAAAAACGTGGATACCAAGTGGATGGACCACATCGACGCCATGGAGGAGCTGAAGCGGGGCATCCGGCTGAGAGCCTACGCCCAGCATGACCCGGTAGTGGAATACCGCCTGGAGGGCTTCGATATGTTCGACGAGATGATCGCCGCCATCCGGGAGGATACCGCCAGAATGATGCTGACCCTCCGGCTGCAGGTTCAGAGAGCTCCCGCCAGGGAGCCTGCCGCCGCTGCCAATTCCGGCGCGCCCGGTGCCGGCGCGGCCGCCGCGCAGCCTCAGGACGCGGCCGGGGCCGGCGGTCAGGACAGTCAGCCTCAGACGCCTGTGCCTCCTCCGGCGCCGGCCCGGTATATCGCCCCCAAGCGGGAGCAGGTAGCCAAGCCCACCTCCACCAGCGGCGGCTCCGACGGCTCTGATTCTGCCGGCAAAACCGTACGCAAGGGCAAAAAGGTAGGGCGGAACGATCCTTGTCCCTGCGGCAGCGGTAAAAAATACAAAAAATGCTGCGGCAGAGACGAATGATACCGCAGCTCCTTTCAGGAGGCGCCGCAACGGCGCCTCCCTTTTCAAGCGGCAAAGCCGGTTCGGCTGCGCCGCTTTTCCTATTCCTTTCCGTTTCGCCGGCAAACCTTCCGGGCCTGGCGCATCCCGCCGGGGCTTCCCGAATACAGACTTTGTATACCGCCGGCTCCCGGCCCGCCTTCCCCGGCGGCGCAGGGCCGTTATTCCGCCTGCGGCGGCTTCTTCTCCGCCGGGTTATGACTAAGGCTCAGGCCAAATCGGCTCGCCTGCATTGGACAAAAGTTCTTTTTAATTCTGTAAAAGAAATTACAAAAAGATAAATGCGCATACAATAGGAGCGGTTGGTTCTTTATGGGAAAAGGGTATTGGCCGCAGCTCAAAAAACGTTTTTACCTTATATCCCAGGTTGTCCAAAAAGAGAAGTTTTCAGAAGGCCGCGCGGCCTTTCGCACGGGCAGGTCCCGGCGCCGGTCCGAAGCAGGCGGCGCCCAAATCAAGAAGTTATTTATCAAGCTAGGAGGTTTCTGATCTATGTTAGAAGCACTAAAACAACAGGTATGGGAAGCCAATTTACTTTTGCCGAAGCATAATCTAGTGGTGTTTACCTGGGGCAACGTCTCAGGGATTGACCGGGAAAAGGGATTATTTGTCATTAAGCCCTCCGGCGTGGATTACGATAAGCTGAAGCCGGAGCACATGGTAGTTGTGAACCTGAAGGGAGAAAAGGTCGAGGGTGATCTGAACCCGTCGTCCGACACCGCCACTCATGTGGAGCTTTACAACGCGTTTCCTAATATCGGCGGCGTAGTGCATACCCATTCCCGCTGGGCGACCATTTGGGCCCAGGGCGGCCGGGCGATTCCCGCCTACGGCACCACTCACGGCGATTATTTTTACGGCTCCATCCCCTGTACCCGGGCTATGACTCCGGAGGAGATCGGCGGCGAATATGAAAAGGAAACCGGAAGGGTCATTGTGGAAACCTTCCAGGGCAAGGATCCCGACCACATCCCCGCTGTGCTGGTAAAATCCCACGGCCCCTTCACCTGGGGCAAGGACTGCATGGAAGCGGTTCACAACAGCGTGGTGCTGGAGGAGCTCGCCATGATGGCCTGGCACACGGAGAACCTGGCAAAGGAGCAGGCTCCCTCTATGCAGCAGGAGCTGCTTGATAAGCACTTCCTCCGCAAGCATGGCGCCAACGCTTATTACGGCCAAAAATAAACGCGGCTGACCGCTGCCGCCCGTCAGCGTCGGCGGCAGCGGCCAGGCTTTTCCAAATGGGACTTCGATACGGATGGAAAAGCCTGAAAATGTAACAACCAGAGAGCGGTTGACACGAAAGGTAGGAATGATTTCCTGCCTTTCTCTATAAGAATCTAAATTTGAGCCAAACACTATCGCAAAGGAGACTGAGATCGCAAATGGCAATTGAGCGGGTACGGGAATATTTTAAGCAGTGGGGCCTGGAAAACCGGATCATGGAATTTGACGTTTCCAGCGCCACCGTGGAGCTGGCGGCCCAGGCCTTAAGCTGCCGGCCTGAGCGGATCGCCAAAACCCTTTCTTTTCGGTTAGGGGAGCAGTGTATTTTGATTGTCGCCGCCGGTGACGCAAAAATCGATAACGCCAAATATAAGGCGGCCTTTGGCGCGAAAGCGAAAATGCTTTCCGCCGATGAGGCGGAGGCTTGTATCGGCCACGCGGTAGGAGGCGTCTGTCCCTTTGCCGTAAACGGCGGGGTCAAGGTTTATCTGGATCAGTCCCTAAAGCGGTTCGGCACGGTATTCCCGGCCTGCGGCAGCTCCAACAGCGCAATCGAGCTGACGCCTCAGGAGCTGGAGCAATACGCTTCCAGCTTTTCCGGATGGGTGGATGTGTGCAAAAACTGGCGGGAAAACGGTTAGCCTCTCCCTTTCCGGCTGATCCGCCAGGGTTTGCTTTTTCGTTCCGCGGCCTTTTCGCCAAAACGCCGGCATTTTCATCGGCCGGCGGCGCGCCGAACGGTCGGACTTTGGCTTGCAGCTGCCGGCGGCGCCGGGAATTTTCGTTTCCTCCTCTGCTGTTCCGCTAAGCGTCCGGCAAAACATGGGTCTTTCTTTGAATTATTTTTTTATTTGTCATTTCGACATTTTTCCTCTTTTTTCTCTTAGCCTTTCTTTTGTTAGGAGGTTTTCACTATGGTAAAACGACTTGTGTGCACGGTTCTGGCCGTTCTGCTGCTGATCGGGGCGGCCTCCTGTTCCCAGACGGAGTCCCCGGCGGAATCCGCCGCCTCGTCTAAATCCCTGAAGGAGTCGCTCCTCCCCGCCACGCCTTCGGCGGTATCGTCACCGGAATCCAATATTTCTCAGAAGCTCCCGCCCTCCAGCCAGGAGGAATCCTCAGATTCCGCAGAGTCCGGCGGTTCTTCTGAGTCCTCCGGCCAGGCGGAGCAAGGCCAGGTGGTGACCATCACCTTTCCGGAGGGGGAATCCCTGACGGAGATTTTTGCCGCGCTGGAGGAAAACGGCGTCAGCACCTTTGACGAGCTGATGTCTATGGCTGAGAATTACGATTACAGCTATTATCCCCTGGTCGCAGCCGCCCCATCCAGCGGACGCTGCTTCCGCCTTGAGGGATATCTGTTCCCAGACACCTATGACTTTTATGTCGGGGAAAAGCCTCAGGACGCTATCGGCCGTTTTCTCCGGAATTCTGAGGCCAGGATCACCGACAGCTACCGGCAGCGCGCGGCGGAAATGGGCTATTCCATGGATCAGATTCTCACCATCGCTTCCCTGATCCAGCGGGAGGGCTCTAATCCTGACGAGGTAGCTAACATCGCCGCGGTGATCTACAACCGGCTGAACGCCGGCATGCAGCTGGAGATGGACGCCACCATCACCTACATTGAATCCGATGTAATCCCCTACTTTTCCGGCGACATTGACCCCTTCCGGGCCTTATATAACACCTATAAGTGTCCGGCCTTGCCCGCCGGCCCTATCTGCAATCCGGGGCTTTCCACCATTGAGGCCGCCTTATATCCGTCGGATGTGCCTTATCTTTACTTCTGCCACGACGCCAGCGGTAACTATTATTACGCCTCTACCTACGAGGAGCACCAGCAAAACCTGCAAAAGGCCGGGATCGGCTGAGAGGGATCCGGAAAGCGCCCGTGGTCCGTCCCATTCTGCGGCTTTTCCCGCCGGACGCACACTGGTCAGCCCCTCCCATGCCCCCAAAAAGAGGGATGGCGTTATCGGTGGCCATACGCAAACGGCGCCCGCCCTATCATCCGCCCCACGGCGTTTCCCTGCTTAATCAAAACCACCAGTGAACTGGTGGTATGCACAGGGCCTGGAAGGGCCAAATACGGACTTAGTCCCTAAAGGGACATGGAAGTTTGACACCGCATTACAATTTCGGGCAGCCGCTTAAGCGACTGTTCTTTTTTGCCTACTTGTTCTTGCTACCCGTAAACGGGTCGATGTACTCTTTCATGGTCATCTGATCCTTCGTGTAATCCTCCTCCAGTTGGTTCTTTATGTATTCTTTAATTGCGCGTTCATTTCGACCCACTGTATCCACAAAGTATCCTCTGGCCCAAAAGTGTCTGCTCCCATATTTGTACTTTAAGTTTTCATGTCGGTCAAATATCATAAGACTGCTCTTTCCCTTGAGATATCCCATGAATTGTGCTATACTCAGGTGTGGCGGAACACTTACCAGCATGTGAATATGATCCGAACACGCTTGTGCTTCTAATATTTCCACTTTCTTCTCTTCGCATAGCTTTCGCAGTATTTGCCCAATATCTGCTTTTAACTTCCCATATATCTCTTTTCGACGATACTTCGGTGCGAATGCGATACTATTCTCAATCACACAGAACTTTACGAATATAAACACGGTAAAATGCTAATGCACCTCAAGTTTTGCTTTGAGAGTATCCCCAACAAACCGACTCCTGCGGCAATGCTGAAATACTACCGGCATCGAATGGGCCTAACTACACGGCAATTAGCTGAGAGTGTAGACATTGCCCCTGCTACACTTTTAATGTACGAGCGTGAAAAATTTCCAATACCATATCAAACAGCGGAAGCATTTGCGGATATTCTTGAAATTGATAGAAATCTGCTCTTTGACGACTTCGCACGATTTATTGATTATCCTTTCAGCCACAGGTTACGAGAAGTCAGAAAGATATACGGACTGAACCAAACAGATTTTGCGGAAAAAGCTAATATTTGTTACAGTATTTATGCTAAATGGGAAACCGCTGCTCGTCAGCCGTCACGAAAGACGTATGAGAAATTAGTAGACGCGTATCCCGAAATAAAGATATAAAAGTTTACAGCGTATCTGCGACAAAACAGATACACTGTATTTTATAATCGGCACATTGGTATTTACTCTTTTTCTTCTGTAAAATGAAACTACCATAAAAAACGCAGGAGGAAAACACGATGGAAGAATCATTGTTTGAACAGATGGGCGGTACATACACTCAGGTAGGAGATTATATGCTACCAAACCTGACAATTCCCGAAGAAGAACAAAAACCTATCGGTATTTGGGGACAGCGGCACGCAAGGTATCTTAAACAGCATCATAAGATTCTGTATTATAACCTGTTGACAAGCGGGAAGCTGAACGCTCATCTTGCCGAAATCGACCGACAGGCAGAGGAGATGTTTCTTCGGCTGGTAAAACAAATGGCAGAGCGTGAGGGCGTAACCGAGCAGCTTAAAGCTGAAAATCAAACGGAGTGGGTTCGCCGGATGAATAGTATCCGTAGCGGAGTCGCTGAAATCGTATACACCGACCTAATTTATATATAACCAAATTTTTTAATGGATAATATCAAAACATTTGAATAGAATACAAAAAATCCGATGAACAGTAATTCTTTTCTGTTCATCGGATTTTACTTTGAATTGTTATGTTTTAAAGCTTTTCAACTTTGTAAATAGTATACCCAGCATTTCTTGCGATTCTTATAAATGCTTCAAATCTTTCGCTTGTTACACTTTCGGAAGAAAAGGTTTGAATCGCCATGTTTTCTTTCGTATTCAGATCGGCCTTAATTTTCTTAATCAAGTGTTTCCTGTAGGTTATTACCTCGCTAAAACAGCCGCTTTTATACCGAAAAATATATTGTTCATTTTTTGCATTCTCTTTTTCAACCAGCAATTTATCCACCGCCTTGATAAATTCAAATTATGAAATATCTAGCCACATACAAGGTCTAATATAATACGAATTGCTCACTTCTTGTTCTCCCATGGCGTAATGATTTCCTGTGCCATCGAAGTAGTTCGCAACATCAATGCTCACTACAGTTGTACTGCTCGCAGGTGTCCTTGTAAACGTTGTAGAGTTGATAATCATTCCATTATCGATTATGGCATCTATATAATGCTTGTCGCTAACCGCACTTAATAGAAATACCTTATCTTTAGTAGTGCCAAGATCCTCGCCTGATTGAGTAATATTGGGTAAATCAACTTCTAATATCAACCTATTAATACTCTCTGGGAATTCATCTAAAAAAGAACTGTTTAAGAATGACCGTAGGCTACTGCTTTCCCAACTCGACGACTTATAGTCGTAAGCCTTTTCATAAACCGTGTTGAGGTTTCGAGAAGGATCGTTTCCACTATATCTTAGAAGCATAATGAGTATTCTATCGGATTCTTTATTCAAAACTACAGCCTCATAATTGCCGATAGTAATAACGCTACCTATTTGCGTTTGTCTTCCTACTTCCTTTGATTCAGCGACTTGTTGTTCTACTGCTAAAGGGGTGTACTCCTTGATCTTTTCTTGATTGTCCAATTCTTCAAATAACTCTATAGCAGCAACATAATCGCCGCTTGAAGCTAAAGCTTCGGCTTTCGAATAGGTCTGGGCAGCCCTTATTGCAGGCGTTGCAAGGGAATATCCACCAACAACAATAACACAAATCATGCAGATGATTCCTACTATTTTTCCCTTTTTATTTCTGCCACTGCCAAACCCTCTATTATCTCTGAGTTTCTTTATTTTTGCGTTGCCTAACCCAAAGAATAACCACGCCGCAGAAAACATAATAGTACCAGCTAATCCAAGATACAGCTTGGTATCATTTGGTGATATTATATTAGCAATTGTAGCAATAAAGAGTCCACCGCCTATAAAGACAAAAATTATAAAGAAAGCCCACAAAACCTTGCAGCTTTCGGGAAAAGTTAGTTTCCTGCTTTCTTGCTTCAACGCCTCTTGTTTTTCATATTCATCCAAATCGGATAACGCTTCATCGACTTTACCATCAGCATGGGCTTTCTCAGGCTTAAAATCTTTGGCCATGGCCATAAATTTTTCATTACCCGAGTTATTGATGAATTTCAGAAAGCTTTCTTGCCGTAAATATTTTTTATATTCATTTTCATTTTGAATAAATCGTTTAATTTGCTCGATTTTCCTATTTTCTTCGGAGTTTATATTAGCGATATCTTTCTTGAATTTGGAATTAAAAGAAAAATGCCAAATTACAGCCGCTAGTAAAATCAAAATTGGAAATATGATCGAAGGCTCGCCATTGTTAAACCATTTTAGAAACAATTGCACCATCGGGACAATGGCGAGGCCCCAACCCGCACCAATAACAGCTTTTCTAGTATTGATTTTTTTTGTAATCTTCTCTTGCTTTTGTTTTTCGGCTTTGGCTATTACTAAATTATGTTTTTCTCTGGTATCAGATTGAACTGGATTATCTACTGTTAAATTTTTACTGTTGCCATCAATGGCGTCAACAGCAAAATCATAGCTTTGTTGCTTATACTTATATTTGCCTTTGACAATAGGATAAAGAATAAGTTTAAATGTTTCCAATCGAAAATCAGCAGAATCATGGAGATCCTTAACATGATCACCAGGGATGTTGTATGATCCGCTTGACCTTTCAGCGACTTCAATCATCATTTTTTTGATTTTAGGGATACTGTTTTTGAGTTCATTGTATATTTGCTCGCCGTTTTCTTGATCTTTATATACCTGCCATAATGAGATAGAATTTTCTTGTTTAAAATCTGCATTTGAACTAATATGATTTCTAAAAAATCCATCTTTCTTTGAAAAATTATTTGGGTCAACAACGAAATGGTTAGTATAATAGTCACTAACTGTCCCACTTGATGGACGCCAATCCGTAACAATTCTGGTCTTTGTCACGGGCTCTTTATATGTTCTAATTTCTCCATTTTTAAGAACTTCAGTTTTTTCAACATATTCGGTGTATTTTTCTTCTCTGTCAAACCCACTTGATGCAGTCCAATGATAAGTAATAGGACCACCAAACACCGCAACACTTGTGAAGGCATTTTGCGTTTCATCAAAAGTAAAATCATCAAATATATCATCAGCTACATAATTAGTATCGCGTAGATGTTCCAATACATAATACTGAGACTCCTCTATCCCTTTTGTAGGAAAAAGAGTAAAAAGTTCATTATTCTTTTCTTTTAAACCATCTATATGTTCCTTAAAAAAATCAGTCGCTTCTTTGACTGCATCTGTGGCAGATGCAACCTTTTCAACGACCTCCTTCATCATCTTTTTTGCTTCTTCAACGGTATATTTTGTCCCACAGTTTTGACATACAAAAACACCGTCTTGTTTTATAAGATCGTTTCCACCGCACATTTCGCAAATGAGCTGTTTCATTTTCCCGTCCTCCGAATCATTTTAATATTTTTGCTTTCTTATTCCGCTGGGTTAAAAGCGAATCAAGTTCCACAATGATTTCCAGCTTATGATCAGTTGTTCTGAGTGCCGCCACTTTTTCCTGGATTCTTGCTTCCAAATCAGCAAGTGCTACATTGCTCATCGGATCGCTATAACGGATTTTCTCGGCAAGTCTTGTGAGCGATGTTTTTATTTCAGGATTTTGCTCCTGCTCTGCCAGCACTTCAACATCCGCTTGAAGTTCTCGAATATAGAATACTTTTTGATTTACCTTTTCTTCTACACGATTGATTTCATCTCTTGCAACATCGGCACTGAATAGACAGATTGCGGAAATTCCTAAAATTGAGGCACATACAATAACCGTTACCCAAGACGGTATTATGGGAAACACCATAAAAGCCACAAATGCGATTAGCTGAACTACAAGATAAATAACACCCACATAAATAATCGGAACACCGAGAAACTTACTTTTTAATGTTTCGGTTACTTTGAAAGCTGCGTTCCAAATTCCTACCTGCAAAGCAAAGGCAACAACCGTAAACGCATAGGCGATCCAAAAAGCCGTTGTTTTGTCCGTGGGCACAGCAAAGGCTATGACATTAAAAAGGATAAAAACGATACCCAAAACAGCATAAGCTAATTTTGTATTTTTCTTCATCTTTTACCCCTCCCTTTTTGTTCCGCACTTTGGGCAGAATTTGCCCGCCCGCTCAAAAACATGTCCGCATTTTGCACATTTGCTGTTATCCTTTGGCATAGGCGTTCCGCATTCCTCGCAAAAGGCAGAATCGGGGGCAAGAGCCGCACCGCAATTCTCACAAAAGGCGGTTGTCCTTCCTGCGGCTTGCGGCGGTGTTGCTACCTGCTGTTCCGTCATGCCTGCAAAGGCACTATTTACAGCGCCGCCGACCATACCGCCAACTGTTCCGCCCACGCCTGTAAGCATCCCCAGACCAATTCCCATATTAGAAAACTCACCGACCGCTTCGTTGCCTGCCGCTGTCTGCGCCACATCAAAGCCACGCTCCTGCTGATAGGTGTAGCCCTCTTGGGTACGCTTGGTAGCCTGTGCCTGCGAATCAATGACGGTTTTCTGTGCTTCGGTTTGCGCATAGATGATATCTGTTTGCTGGCGAAGCTTTGCTTCGGCAATATCGGCATATTGTCGAAAATGTAGTTCCTTAAATTTCTCGTACTGCGGATCACCATCGGGCTTTACGATTGTTGTTACAAAGAATCGGTTGAGAGTAATACCATATTCTTCGAAGTCACCTTTCAAGCGGCTTTTAATACCTTTAGAGAAAGCCTCAAGACTTTCATCAATTTCAAAAATATTTATAGCACTTGATTTCATTTCTTGAGCGATATAAGTTTTCACCTTTGTCATCAGGAAAGCTCGGAAAAAGGTAATAAGTTGATTCTTTTCCAGTACCCGTTCAGTACCTACAAGCGTTACAAGCAATTTTCTGGAATCATTGACGCTTAACGCCATTTCACCGGAAGCACCGATAGACAATGGAAATTTATATGTAGGCTCTATGTATTGCACCTTGCTGTCTGTACCCCACTTAATCGCCATTTGCTCGGTTTTATTTATAAAATAGACTTCGCAATGAAAAGGAGTTTTTCCATCGGTCGGAATATTGGCGAATTTTCTAAGTAAAGGAATGTTTTGTGTTTCGAGCGTATAACGACCTGCACCAAACAAATCAAGGGCTTGACCATTCATAAAGAAGATTGCTTCTTGACTTTCGTGTACGATTAACTGTGTGGTGGTGTTAAAATCTTCACAGGGGTGTTTCCATATAAATGTACTGTTATCGCCCTCGTATTTGATAATATCGGCAATCTTCGCCATAAAATTCCTCCTCCCATTTATTAAGCAACATAATGCAGTTTATGTTGTAAAACAGGTACAAAGGATACCCTATAGAAACAGCAATAATAGAATTGTCATGCAAAATAGGCACAAGAAATCAAGCCTTCCTCCGTTTCCTCAAAAAAGGAAGCAGAAAGGCTTATTTGTGCTGTGAAAATTTCGACAAATTCCTGATAAATCATACTTTTCTCATCTGAAATCGTTGATTTTTAAGGCGTTGTATGCTAAAATAAAATTGATATTAGTATATTCATTTATAAAACTTACAACATAAACTGCATTATGTAATATCCGCCGATTTGGGCGGCTTTTTTCATATGATCAACCGCATATTTTCCATTCGCCTGCGGTGTTCATTGCCAGTGGAAATGATGTAAATTCTTGTGGTGTTGATGCTCGAATGACCGAGAATATCTGCGAGCTTTGCGATATCCTTTTCGATTCCGTAAAACACACGAGCAAACAGATGGCGCAGATTGTGCGGAAAGACTTTTTGCGGATTAACGTCTGCCTGCTCGCAAAGACCTTTCATTTCCCGCCAGATATTCGTGCGGCTTATTGGCTTTCCTGTGCGTGTAATAAAAACAGAACCTGACGATATATTCTGCTCTGCTGTATAGCGGAGCAGTTTCTTTTTTAGTTCCTTTACAAGAAATACCGTCCGGGTTTTCCCCTTGAGAGAAACAACCGCTTCGCCGTTCTTTACCGCTTCCACCGTTATGTATTGCAGCTCTGATACCCTGATTCCTGTCCCACAGATGGTTTGTAAAATAAGGTTCAGCCGCTCGTTACCTTTCTGCTTTGCGGTATTTACAAGCCGCATATATTCCGCTTTGGTTAGTTCTTTTTCTTCGGGACAGTAGATCTGCCGTTGAAGCTTGATCGACTTCACTCGGCAATCCATCCAATTCAGAAAAGAGAACAGACTGTTGAGAGAAGCCAGCATGGAATTTATACTCCGCACAGCATAGTTTTTAGAAATCAATTTGTCTTTATAAGCGATAACCGATTCTTTTGTGATCTCCTCACCATTCATATATGTAGTAAATTCCCATACATCTCGCATATACTTCTCGATTGTATTTTTACTTTTTTCCTCCTCTTTCAGATATTTTTTGAAGTTTTGTATTGCTTCACTTGTTAAAATTCGTCCTTTCATTCTGATGTACCTCCGGATATATTTTACCCGAAAAGTATGATTCAAGAATTGTCTTCTCTATTTTAGGAAAAGACAATCGCTTAATCGAATGTGTGGATTTTGAGTATAGCAAAGCCCCGATGTGTTCAGAATTTCCTGATCGCATCGGGGCTTTTTTCGTTTTTATTCTTAATGAATTTCTTGCTTTATTATTTCCAGTTTCATTTTCTGTAATGCTCGGCGGTAGGTTTTGTCTGCGGTATCCGGCGAAGACAAACCGTGATCGATGGCAATATCAATGAATGCCTGTTTAGGCATTTGAGTTGAATAGCATTCCATACAAAAGCCAAGATGTGCGGATACCATTGCCCGTTCACGGTAATTCAGATGTTCAAACGCCTCCATTACCGCTTCGGCTCGCTCTAATTTGAAAAACAGCTTTTCTGTTTCAGATGTTCCGTCTGCGGCGATTTCTTCCCGGCTCTCTTCGCTGTCCTCATCAGCATATTGGCGGTAGTAATCCACAAACTGCATATTCTGCATTCCCGACCGAATGATTTCAGCGGTATCTTCTTCGCTTGCGCCAATCGCCTGTGCAATTCTCTGAATGATTGCACTATCCGCCTTGCCGCCGTATTCACTAACCAAACGCATTGCTTTTCTCAGACGCAAATACTCATCATTGCTCTGAACGGTAAAGCCCGTCCGCATGGTACGGATATATTCGTGTACCTCTCTCATAGCGGCATATTCCTTGTACACGATAAAAGGAATGCCACGGTTGGGATCGTAATCCCGCAAAGCTTTCAGCATGCCCGTTATATACGCCTGCTTGATATCCGCAAAATGCCCAACCATCGCATAATCCTGAACAACAGCCATTACCTTGTTGTTGACCGCGTGCTCATAGTAATGAAGAAACCATGCGATATATTTATCGTCCTTTTCGGAAAAGTAATACAAAATATATTTCTGTAAATCGTTCTCTTTCGGCGGCACCGGAGCTAAACGATATAGTTGCAGTTCTTTTTCCCATTCCTTCACGGCAACCGCCTCCTTTCCATCATTTCAATCTCTTATCCGTTTCGGCATAGAGCCGTTCACGGCTCATATCTACCGCATATTGTCTGCTGGCATACGCTGCGTCCTGCTGGGCTTTCAGCTTGTGTTCCTTTGCTAACGTTTGCGCCGCCTTTGCAAACTCATCCGTTATAGTTTTTCTGCCTTTCTCGGTGCGGATAGCAGAACAGCGGCGGTTGTAAATATCTACAACGGGATCGGCAGCGGCAAGTTCTTTGCGGTTAATGCTTGCGGCGTATTTGCGGCAAGTAATCCTTTTTCCCCTGACCTCATAAGGCGAGAGTCCGTTGCAATATTGCTGGCGGCGGGCAGAAGTCATCAGAAAATACTTTTTACAGATTCCGCACCTTCTTGGATAATGCCCATGATGTAAGCCTTCAAAAAAATCGGTGATGATAAAACTATAATAGCTGTCAAAATACAATCTGCGGGCAAGCGTACATGCTTTGCTTTTTGCATTTTTCTTTATTGGTATATATTCCGTTGTAACCGGAAACGGAACAGCGCCGAACACATCCAACGCTATCGGAAGCAAATGCTCCTCGTCGAAGCGGGCGGCTTCATCTACATGGGTTACAAAATTTTGTAATTTTATAAAGGCTTCTCGCATATCATCGGAAACTGCATTATAAAACGCAAGAGTATCTGATATATCGGAAATCAGCATATTTGCGTCTTTGAAAAACTTTTTATCATATTCCGGCGGCAGTAAATCCAAATCCAGCTCAATTTGGGACTTACTTTCCACAATGGAACGGCGGTGAAAGAAATCCGCAATTTGCTTTGCGTTATTTTCGGAGAACAGGTCAGATATTCTGTTGCGCTCGCCATCAACATTGAATTGATCAAACGGTTTCAGCATAGGCAAAGTATTAAGAATCAAGCCGATTTCTGTTCCAGCAGAAATAAAGTCTGTTTCTTTCAGATAGCCTGCCGCTATCTGTTCTGCTGCATTCCATCCGTGCTGTTTATATACCCCGAGCCTTGCAGCGGTATCGTTTCTATAATACTGATTCAGCAAATGCACAACGTAAGCGCCTGCCGCATAGGTTTTACTGCCTATCCGTACTCTGCCGTCACAGTAATCTGCGGTTAAAAATGGATTCATTATTCTTCCTCCGTACCAATTCTATCATAAGGAATGTCCAATAAAACTCTCTTCAACTTTTTCAAAATATTTTCAATGAGAGTTGTTTCTGGCAAATGAATTTTAATCAGTATATCATAAAAACGGCTGAAACACAATGCTTTTCGCCTGTTGCGTTTTCTGTTTTTGTACTGTTACTATGTTCCATATAAATTTCAACTTTTTCTACATTCTAATAAGTGAGGAAGCGAAAGTCCTCACAAATACACGGGCACAGCCGTCGGGAAACCGGCGGCTTTTTTACTGCCCGAAAAAAGGAGAAGGAAGAACGGTCTATGATATTTAAAATCACACCAAAGCAGGCGGAACGTATTCACCGTCTTGTAAAGGAGCTTTGCGCCAACTGCATTGACGGAAACTGCTTGCTGCTTGATGACGGCAAGGAACACAAGTGCGTGCAGCTTATCTCTCTGTATGGTATCTACTGCAACTATTTTTTGAACGCAGTATTACCATCCGAAAAAGAACTGTACGAAGAAATTCAAAAACAAAACAAATTGAAAAACTGAAAGGACGAATGAAAATGAAAAGCTTTAACACATCAAAAATTATCGGTATCGATCACGGCTACGGGAATATGAAAACGGCAAATTTCTGTTTTCCGACAGGTATTATTGCTTATGACTCCGAGCCGCTGTTTACGGCGGATATGCTTAGCTTTAATGGCAAGTATTATCTCATCGGCGAGGGACACAAGGAATTTGCTCCCGACAAAATCAAAGACGAGGATTACTATATTCTCACCCTTGCGGCAATCGCAAAAGAACTGAAAGCAGAGGGCGTTACCGAAGCGGATGTTCATATCGCCGCCGGATTGCCTCTCACTTGGACAAGCGGACAAAAGGCAGACTTCGCCGCATATCTTGCAAAAAACAAGGAAGTAGACTTCACTTATAAAAAAGCGGAATACCACATTCGTATTACAGGCGTCAGTATCTATCCGCAGGGATATGCCGCTATCGCTCCCTTCGCAACTAAATTGACAGGCATTAACCTGATTGCCGACATTGGCAATGGGACGATGAATGTACTGTATATGATAAACGGCAAGCCGCGGTCGGGCAAAATGTTTACCGAAAAGTTCGGCACTTATCAATGTATCCTTGCGGTTCGGGAAGCTTTTATGCAGAAAACTCACCGTGAAATCAATGACTATATCATTGAAGAAGTATTACGCACCGGCACAGCGGATATTTCCGCCGCTGATCTGAAAATCATCAAATCGGTTGCTTCGGAGTATGTTCGGGATATTTTTCGAAGGCTCCGTGAACACGGTTATGACGAAAGCACAATGAGACTGTATGTTACGGGCGGTGGAGGGTGTCTTGTAAAACACTTCTGCAAGACCAATCCTGACAGAATGGTATTTGTAGAGGATATTTGCGCCGCCGCCAAAGGATATGAATATCTTGCGGAAATTCGGCTATCGGCAGGTAAAGGCGTATGAGTATTTACAGAATGACTTTGCGGTTTAATTTGGATGATGAAGCTGAATATAAAGCAGCAGAGTTCCTGAAACAGTTAGATCGCAAGGAGTATAAATCTAAAAATCATTTTGTGATAGACCTCATTACCGCCTATATTGACAGCTTGAACAAAGATCGGCAAGAGGACGCTTTTATAGAGAAAATCCGTTTGGTGTTTCGGGAAGAGGTAGCGGATATTTCTATCGCTGCTCCGACTAAGAAAGAACCAATCGTAATGGATACTTTTTTGACCGAAGAGGAAAAAGAAGAAAACGCCGTAAGCGTATTAGAAGCATTGAAAATGTTCGGGTGATGTCAAGCACCCGATTTTTTAATGTCAAAACGCATTTTACAGAAAATATGGCGTCACTTTTGATGTCAGTAATATTTGCAGATTTTGCAAAGGAATCACGCTGTTTTATGAGAGAAAAGCACGCAGTACAAAGCGTACCGGAAACGGCTGATATTGCTGAGATTGGTATGTCGCATACTGTAACAAGCAGGGAACTTGTACGGCAAGTTCCAACTCAAAATCTTAGGGAGTTCCCTAAAACCCCTTTGCAACAGGAAAACTTTACCCGTTTGCAACAGGCGGTTCAACTTCGCCACTCTTGCGGCGGCTTGTTTCACCGTGTTGCGGCACAGCCCTCCGTGCTCCCTTTATCCGCCACCGGCGGCGGTCGCTACTCGGTTCCCTAACACCCCGAATACAGAAAGAAGGAATTTTATGAACAGAAACCCAAAAGAAAAACTTGCCCGCATAGAGATACGGGTAAAATCAAAAGATAAGGACAAGATCAAACGACTTGCTGAAAATGTGAATTTATCTATTAGTGAATATATGGTGCAAAGGGCATTGGGATATGAACCGATAACGGTTCTTCCTAATGCCTTTTTTGATTTCTATAACAAATTGTGCGAGGTATGCAATACAGCAGAAATTACACCCGAAACAGAAAACAAACTGCTGGCGTTGATTGATGAAATTCATTCGGAGCTTTTATTACCCCAAAAGGAAACCGTAAAACAAATTAAAACCGGAATTGAGGTGACCAATGAGTGGCGACAACAGGATTCTGGCCAGTCAAAAACAGGCTGAAAGAAGTAATTGACTATGCCCGTAATCCTGACAAAACCACCGACGAGAAATTCTTGGACGAGGATTTATATGCAGCACTCCGTTATGTTGAGGATGATAAGAAAACAGATAAGCAGATGTATGTCAGCGGCATCAACTGTCCGAAACAAAAAGCCTACGAATATATGATGGCTACTAAGCGACGGTATGGCAAGCTTGGCGGCAATGTTGCCTATCACGGATACCAAAGCTTCAAGTCCAGCGAGGTTACGCCTGAAGAAGCACACCAAATTGGATTGGAAACCGCAAGGCGTATGTGGGGCAAGGATTACGAGGTAGTTGTCACCACCCACCTGAACACAGATAATCTGCACAATCATATTGTGGTAAATTCAGTATCATTCAGAACGGGCAGGAAGTTTGAAAACCATATCTCAGACCACTACAAACTGCGGGAGATTTCCGATGCAGTTTGTTTGGAGCGAGGAAAAAGCGTATTGCCGCCGAGTAAATTCACAGGTAATCGAAAGAAAGACTATTGGATACACAAAAGCGGCGGTTTAACTCACCGGGATATTTTAAAACAGGATATTGACGAAGCAATTTCAAATACAACCAACTGGAAAGCCTTTGATTTATACCTGAAAAATCTCGGCTACTCTTACGCCCGAAACAACGATTACCGTCATCCGTCCATTATTGCTCCCGGCTGGAAACGCCCCGTGCGTATCGATTCATTAGGCGAACAATACACGCAGAACAGAATACGGGAACGCCTTATTTCAAATCAGCATAATATTACGCTGTATGCTGTCCGTATTCCGAAACGGCATACGTCGCTGTTGCAGTTGGAATATGAATTCAAAAAGGCACAGCGTATGGACGGGATACAGCTTGCGTTTGCATTGATTATTGAGCTTTGGAAGCTGATTACAGGCAACAATATAGAACCGTCATCCCCAAAGCCGCTGTCTCCGGCGCTACGGCAAGAGGTCAGAAAATTAGATCAGACCTTAAAGGAATACAAGCTCCTTTGTGAGAATCAAATCGATTCCGCTCAGGAGCTTGTTTCATTTATTGATAAAAAATCCGCAGATATTTCTGCTTTGGAATCGGAGCGGCAGAAAATTTATAACCGTATCCGCCGCCCGAAATCCGAAGAAGAAAAAGAGCAGAACAAAGCGGTAGCAAGAGAAATCTCCGCAAAGCTAAAACCTTTGCGTGAAGATCTCAAAACCGCACGATCCATCACCGAGCGATATCCGCATATCTTGGAACTGCTTGAAACCGAGCGTGCTATGGAAATACAAGTAAAAACCAAAAACAGAGAAAGGAATTATGAACGATGAAAAACACACCGAAAAATATTGCAATAGAAAAACTATTCCCCTTTGAGGGACATCCCTTTAAGGTTCAGGACAATGAGGAAATGAACGCTTTGATCGAGAGTATTCAAGAGTACGGCATTCTATCTCCGCTAATCGTCCGACCAAAAGAAAACACCGAAGATAAATACGAAATTGTATCGGGACACAGACGATTTCGTGCAGCAGTTAAGGCAGGGATAAAAGAAGTCCCTGCCTTAATTGTTCCCCTCGACCGTGACGCTGCTGCCATTGCAGTAGTAGACAGCAATCTGCACCGAGAGCATATTTTACCATCGGAAAAAGCCTTCGCTTACAAGCTGAAAATGGAAGCATTATCTCGACAAGGCAAACGCTCCGACCTAACTTTCGACCAAGTTGGTCGGAAGTTAGAAACCGCTGAAATCATAGGGCAACAAGCAGATGAAAGTAAAAATCAAGTTCGTCGCTATATTCGTCTTACTAATCTTATCCCACCTATTTTGGATATGGTTGATGAGAAAAGAATTGCTTTCACTCCTGCTGTTGAGCTATCCTATCTGCTCCCTGAAGAACAGAGAATGCTGCTATCGGAAATGGAGTACAGCGACTGTACGCCTAGTTTATCTCAGGCACAGCGGTTAAAGGCTCTCAGTATACAGGGACTGTTCACGAAAGAACAGTTATCCGCCATTATGAGTGAAGAAAAAGCCAATCAGAAAGAGCGTGTGAAAATTCCTGTCGAGCGAATCCGCAAATATTTTCCCAAAAACTACACCACTACTCAAATGGAAGAAACTATTGTAAAACTCTGTGAAGCGTACCACCGAAAGCGCTTGCGAGACCGAGATGCAAGGTAGGAGGTGCGCCTATGGTTTTTAAGATGACCGCTGTGATTCACAGAGGAAAGGATTATGAAGATTCATTGCACACCTTCCAGAACAAGAGAATGGAATATCTTGAGCAGGAAATCCGTGCCTTTGATTCCGAAACCTTACGATTACTTCTATACGACATTCAAAAACGAGACCGCACAATAGAAACGGTTACAGGGACGGCGGTATAATCAGACGGTAAGGAGGGCAACTATGATGAAAAAGCAAAAACGAAACAACGAGGATAATCGTGGCGTAGCTATCTACGCCCGAAAGTCTCGCATTACAAATAAAGGCGACAGTATCGGCGTACAGTTTAAGCAATGCGCCGAATATGCCAAAAGAGAACTTCAGCTTGATGACGATTACAGCTTTATGGAGTATGAGGATAAAGGGTTAAGCGGCTACTATTCCGACCGCCCCGATTTTCAGCGTATGCTCCACGATATTGAAATGGATAAAATCCGTGCCATTGTCTGCTACAAGTTAGACCGTATCGGCAGAAAGACAAGCGATCTGCTGCGGCTTTTGGATTTTCTCGAAAAGCACAAGGTAGATTTGCTGATCTGCTCCAACAATATCAACACCGCTTCCGGCGTATCCAAAATATTCATTCAAATCTTTGCTGTGGTTGCGGAATTTGAGCGTGATACTCTGACCGAGCGTATCACAGATAATATGATGGAACTGGCTAAAGACGGACGCTGGCTTGGCGGAAATACACCCACAGGTTTCACAGTAAAGCGTGTAAAGACCGGCAGCGGCAAAAACAAATCAGCTTACAGTTATTTAGAGAGCATTCCTGAAGAAAAAGCAATGATACAAAAGCTCTATGAAATATTTGCCTTAACCCGTTCTATCAAGAAAACAGCAAACAAGATGAATGAACTCGGCTATCGCACAAAGATTGGGAGCAAGTTTAATACTTCCACTACAAGATTATTATTAAAAAATCCTGTTTACTGCGTTGCTGATGAAATTGCTTACAACTATTTCTACGAAAACGGCGGCGGAGTTTGTGCTGATCTATCAGAGTTTGACGGTCAGCACGGCTTATCCGCCTACAACAAGACCGACCAAGAGAAGTTTGAGGATGCTGACAGCACTTTTATTTCCCCTAAATTTGTACAGTTAATGTCTGCAAAGCCTGTTTCCGAATGGATTATCTCGGTTGGCAGGCACGAAGGTTTTATTCCGAGCCAGCAATGGATTGATACACAAAATATGCTTGATTCCATTGCGGAAAAGTACAACCGCCCGCACCGAAAGACTAATGCCCTGCTCGCAGGACTGGTCTACTGTCCGTATTGTGGGAAACGCCTGCGAGTTATCTCTGAATCAAATCGATGGACAAACGGCAAGCCGAGATTCAAATATGTCTGTCCCGGCTATCGTTTAGGCGAATGTGCTTTTCGTGCTGTTGACGGTGTACTGCTCGATGAATTTGTGGTCAAACAATTATCCAATCTCTCCGATGAGAACAGCGAATACTTTGAAAAACTGCTAAATCAGAAAGCTTCGGATATTTTCAAGAGTTCTCAGAACGAGCATGAATTGACCGAGCTAAGAAAAAAGAAAGCACAGCTTGAAACTGCTATTTCAAATCAGGTGAAAAATCTGAGGGAAGCAGACGATAGCTTAAAACGGTTTATTCAGGATGATGTAAAGGGACTGACGGACGAGCTTTCTGAAACGGAAAAGCTATTGCAAAAATTAGAGGACAGCAGGCAAAGTCAGATGTATGCTGTCAGAGATATTGAAGAAATCAAAGAAAGGCTGCTGTCCTTTGAGAAATACGCAAAGGACGCACAGCCGGATGTGTTAGTAACGCTGATACAATCCTTTGTGGAGCGTATCTATATCGTCGATGAAAACGACGAGCGTTACTGCCATATCTTTATTAAAGGTTGCGCCAAAGAGGACTATGACGAGTTCTTCCGGGCAACCGGTTACATATCTGACACAAGAGAAACAGGTACTATAACATCCAAATTGCCTATGTGTGATTCAGATGAGTGTTGCAAATACGATGTGGTACTCGCATCTCCACTTTGTATGTGCTGATTCTTTTATCTCTCCCATGCCAAAAACCTCCTGATGTTCTTTAGTAATACGGTCGCCAAACCATTTGCTATTTTACATCAGCTGGTTTTTTCTTTTGCTAAAGCTTTTCTACCCCCCCGGTATAACCGGGGGTTCTTTTCCGCTTAAGCGTTAAAAGAAAGGGCGCCCGGAACAAATTGTTCCGGGCGCCTTTTTTATGAGAATCCAAAGCGGATCTATGTTGATTTTCTCCTATTCCGACTGGATGCTGTTCAGCAGGCCGCCTTTTTCTATGATGTTCTGGATAAAGGGTGGGAACGGCTGGGCCTGATAGGTTTTTCCGGTGGTCACATTGGTGATGACGCCGGTATCAAAATCCACATTCACCTCGTCGCCGGCCTTGATATCCCTGGCGGCTTCCCCACATTCCATAATCGGCAGGCCGATATTGATAGCGTTTCGGTAAAAAATCCGGGCAAAAGTGGAGGCGATGACCACAGAGATTCCCGCCGCCTTGATGGCGATAGGGGCGTGCTCCCGGGATGAGCCGCAGCCGAAGTTTTTATCCGCCACCATAATATCGCCGGGCTTTACCTTATGGATGAACTCCCTGTCTATATCCTCCATGCAGTGCGCCGCCAGCTCCGACGGCACCGACGTGGTCAGGTACCGGGCGGGAATGATGACATCCGTATCCACATTGTCGCCGTATTTATGTACAAAGCCATGTGCGTTCATTGGTGCTCTCTCCTTCCTATGCCTGAAACCTCAGCCGGGTCTGTGATGTAGCCGGTCACCGCGCTGGCCGCGGCTACCGCCGGGCTGGCCAGGTATACCTCGCTGTCCACGTGTCCCATGCGGCCGACAAAGTTCCGGTTGGTCGTGGAAACCGCCCGCTCCCCGGCGGCCAGGATTCCCATGTGCCCGCCCAGGCACGGACCGCAGGTAGGTGTGGACACCACGGCGCCCGCCTGGATAAAGGCCTCAACCAGGCCCTCCCTCATAGCGTCCAGATAAATCGTCTGGGTGCCGGGGAACACGATGCAGCGCACATTTTTCGCTACCTTTTTTCCCTTCAGCAGATTCGCGGCGATCCGCAGGTCGCTGAGACGGCCGTTGGTGCAGGAGCCGATGACCACCTGGTCGATCTTCACCTGCCCCACGTTGTCGATGGTACGGGTGTTCTCCGGCAGATGGGGAAATGCCACGGTGGGACGCAGAGCGGACAGGTCGATCACATATTCCTTTTCATATACCGCATCCTCGTCGGCGGCGTATTCCACCGGCGTACCCTGGAACCGGCCGTTACAGTAGGCCCGGGTCACGTCGTCCACTGGGAAAATGCCGTTTTTCGCTCCGGCCTCAATGGCCATGTTGGCGATGCAGAGCCGGTCGTCGATGGAAAGATACTGAAGGCCGTCGCCGGCGAACTCCATGGACTGATACAGGGCGCCATCCACGCCGATCATCCCGATGATATGCAGGATCACGTCCTTGCCGCTGACCCACTGGGCGGGCTTGCCGGTAAGAGTGAATTTCAGGGCGCCGGGCACCTTAAACCAGGCCTTGCCGGTCATCATGCCCGCGCACATGTCGGTAGACCCTACGCCGGTAGAGAAGGCCCCCAGCGCGCCGTAGGTGCAGGTATGGGAATCCGCGCCGATCACCAGGCTGCCGGGGCCCACCAGGCCCTGCTCCGGCAGAAGGGCATGCTCGATGCCCATGCGCCCCACATCGAAATAGTTTAAAATATCGTACTGATTGGCGAACCTGCGGACCTTCAAGGTCTGCTCCGCCGCCTTGATGTCCTTATTGGGGGTAAAATGGTCCATCACCAGGGCGATTTTATCTTGGCTGAACACTCCCTTGGCGCCGCATTTTTCAAATTCATTGATGGCTACCGGAGCGGTCACGTCGTTGCCCAGCACCAGATCCAGGCTGGCCTCGATTAGCTGGCCGGCTTCCACATGATCTAAGCCCGCGTGGGCCGCCAAGATTTTTTGGGACATTGTCATACCCATGGCGGAATCTCTCCTTCATTGCAAAATTTTATTTTCTGCCCTTATTATGCCACAGGTCTTGCGGCAAAAATGTATTATATGATACAATTAAAGCAAATTGTTCCCGATGCTTCGGGGCACCGTCCGCAAGCCGGCATATTTATCAGTCTTTTGCAACCTGTCCGCAGAAGTCTCAGGCCGCGTCCGGCGGGCCATAGGATATTCCAGCTGAAACGGGACAAAACCAAAACGATTTGATCAAGGAGGCGGCGCATATGTACGGAGACGCTTATCCCCTCGGTCCGGAAACGGATCTTTGGCGGTTGTTCGCAAAAAATCTTCCCACCCGGACCTACGAAAGGGACCAGATGATTTACTGGCAGGAAGAACAGGCAGACTGCTTTTACTGCATCAAAAAAGGCAGGGTAAAGGTCTTTTTAAGCTCGGAAAACGGTATGGAGAAAACCATAACCATTGTAGAGCAGGGCATTTTGGGGGAAGCCGCCTTTTTCGACCACATGCCCCGGGTATCCTCGGCCAAAGCCCTGGTAAAAACCGAGCTGATCGCCATCAACCGGAACGGCCTGATCAAAAGCTTCAGCCAGGATCCGGATCTGGCGGTCCATCTGCTGGAGCTGATGGCCCACCGGGTGCGGCTGCTTTCCGAGCAGGTGGACAACATGACCTTCCTGCAGGCGGACCAGCGGGTAGCCCAGGCCCTGCTGCGCCACGCCGTCCCCGGGGAAGACGGGATTCTCCAGGTGAACCTGACCCACGAAGAAATCGCCAATTTAGCCGGCACCACCCGGGTGACGGTGAGCAAGCTGCTGACACGGTTCGCGAAGAATGGCTGGATCGGCACCCGGTACCGTGCGGTTGTCATCAAAAATCCAGCCGCTTTAAGAAGCTTTTCCAAAGAGTGACGCCTGCGGGTCCGGATGGATTCTAGAAGAAAAGCCCCGGTTTCACCGGGGCTTTTCCATTTCAGAAGGATTCAAGCGGAAAAACGCCTGTCCGATGAGCTCTGAGCGGCAAAAGGGCGCCGGCCGGGTCACGCCGGAATCCCCCGCGGACACGCGCCGTACGGGTAAAAGCAGCTGTTTTTACCGTTCAGACAGAGGGGTGTATTCCCGAACCTCTTGAATACATTTATATGCCGGGCGAATGATCTTGCCGGCGTTGGCCAGCTCCTCGATCCGGTGGGCGCTCCAGCCGGAAATCCTGGCAATGGCGAAAATGGGGGTAAACAGCTCGGTGGGAAGATCCAGCATACTGTAAACAAAGCCGGAGTAAAAGTCTACATTGGCGGAAACGCCCTTGTAGATTTTTCTTTCCTCGGCGATTACCTGGGGCGCCAGGCGCTCCACCATCGAGTAAAGCCGGAATTCATCCTCCCGGCCCTTTTCCCTGGAGAGGCTTTCCACGAAGGCCTTGAAGATATTGGCTCTCGGGTCGCTCAAGGAGTACACCGCGTGGCCCATGCCGTAGATCAGGCCGGCGTTGTCAAAGGCCTCCTTATGCAGCAGCTTTTTCAGGTAATCCTTCACCGCGTCCTCGTCGCCGTAATCGGAGATATGTTCCTTCATATCGTCGAACATTTTGACGACCTTGATGTTGGCGCCGCCGTGCTTGGGTCCCTTCAGAGATCCCAGGGCCGCCGCGATGGCGGAATAAGTATCGGTGCCTGAGGAGGTGACCACGTGGGTGGTAAAGGTGGAGTTGTTTCCGCCGCCGTGCTCCGCGTGGAGCACCAGGGCAAGGTCTAAGATCTTGGCCTCCAGCTCGGTATATTTGCTGTCCGCCCGCAGGCAGTACAGAATATTTTCCGCAGTGGAAAGGTCAGGCTGAGGCATATGGATAAACAGGCTCTGTCCGTCGTGATAATGACGGTAGGCCTGGTAGCCGTAGACCGAGATCAGCGGGAACAGGGCAATCAGCTGCAGGCACTGGCGCAGCACATTGGGGATGCTGATGTCGTTGGCATTTTCATCGTAGGAATACAGGGTCAGCACGCTGCGGGCCAGGGTGTTCATCATATCCGGGCTCGGCGCCTTCATGATAATATCCCGGACAAAGGCGGTGGGCAGGGTGCGGTAATTGGCCAGCAAAGCCTGAAAATCCTTCAGCTCCCGTTCGTCGGGCAGCTCGCCGAACAGCAGTAAATAAGTGGCTTCCTCAAAGCCAAACCGTTTGTCCGCCAAAAAGCCCTTGACCAGGTCCGCGATATTAAATCCCCGGTAAAACAGCTTTCCCTCACAGGGCACGGATTCTCCGTCTACCACGTCGTAGGCCTGCACATTGGCGATTTCTGTCAGGCCGGCTAAAACGCCCTTTCCGTTTAAATCCCGAAGACCTCTTTTTACATCGTATTTGGCGTAAAGGGCCGGGTCGATCTTTCCGTTTTTCAGGCAGCGTTCCGTCAGCTGCAAAATCTCCGGGGTGATCTCTGAAAATCTTTGAAACGGCATTTGCATTCTCCTTTCGGCGGGTGGTTCCCGCGTACGCTTCCGGCCAAGCGCCGGAATAGTCCTCTCTGCGTTCACTTTATTTCTTTTGAAAATAAATTCCAGATGAAATATTATAGAAAAGCCGGGCCGGAAACCCTGCTTAGATCCGAATCTGCTTTCGGCCGGGCTCCCGGCCTCCCCATCAAAACGGAAAGGCCCGGCTTTCTCTATTTCTTATTTTTCATACAGCCGCCGTTTTACCGTTTCCCCATCGATCCCGGGTTCAATTCCCCAGAAGAATATCCTCCGCGTCTTTGATCAGCTTATATTCGATGGAATCGACCAGGGCGATCCAGCTGGCCTCCACCACGTCGCTTGAAGCTCCCACAGTGGTCCACACCCGTCTGCCGTCGGTGGAGGAGATGAGAACCCGCACCTTGGCGCCGGTGGCGTTTTTGCCATCCATCACACGAACCTTATAGTCGATCAGCCGCACCTTCGACAGGGCGGGATAAAACACCTCCAGGGCGGCACGCAGGGCCTGGTCCAGCGCGTTTACCGGGCCGTTGCCCTCCGCCGCCATCAGCTGGAGCTTTTCCCCCACCCGAACCTTTACCACCGCGCTGGCGCTGGCGGAGGGGTCTGTGGGCCGGCTGGATATAATCTGATAATGAATTAATTCGAAAAAGGGGCGGTAAGCGCCCGTATTTTTCCGGATCAGCAGCTCAAAGCTGGAATCGGCGCCGTCAAACTGGTAGCCTTCATTTTCCAAATCCTTCAGCTTTTTCACAATTCTGCCGGTTTCCGGGGAATCCTTAGTAAGTCTGGGACAGACCTTCTGGATTTTACTGAAAACCGCGGCCTTGCCGGAAATTTCCGACATTAGGAACCTGCGCTCGTTTCCCACGGTCTCCGGCGGAATATGCTCGAAGGACCGGGGCAGCTTCATCACGCCGTCAGCATGCATTCCCGCCTTGTGAGCAAAGGCGCTGCTGCCGACGTAGGGTTCCGTTTTGTTCAGCATCAAATTGGAGATCTCCGCGATAGCCCGGGCCGTCGCGGTCAGCAGCTTCAGGTTTTCCTCCGGGATACACCGGATGCCTCTTTTCAGCTGCAAATTGGCCACGACCGTAGACAAATTGGCGTTGCCGCACCGTTCCCCAAAGCCTAAAAAGGTGCCCTGCACCTGGGAAGCGCCCGCCTCCACAGCCATGATGGAGTTGGCCACCGCCATGCCGCCGTCATTGTGGGTATGGATGCTCACCGTCAGCTCCGGAAACGCCTCTGCCACAGCCTTGGTAATCCGCGCGATTTCATCGGGGAAGCATCCGCCGTTGGTGTCGCACAAAGCCAGGCACGCGGCGCCGCCCTTTTGGGCCGCCCTCAGGGCTTCCATGGCAAATTCCGGATTTTCCTTGTAGCCGTCGAAGAAATGCTCGGCGTCAAAAAACACCCGCTTGCCCCTGCCGGCCAGATAGCTGCAGGTATCCTCGATCATGCTCAGGTTTTCCTCCAGGGTCGTGCCCAGGATTTGAGTCACATGAAGGTCCCAGCATTTGCCGAACACCGCCACGACCGGGGTGTCGGCGGCAAGCAGCGCCCTGATGTTGCCGTCATCCTCCGCCTTGATCCCCTTGCGGCGGGTGGAGCCAAAGGCCACAAGCTGGGCGTGCTTCCGCTGGGTTTCGTTGACCCGCCGGAAAAACTCCAGGTCCTTGGGGTTCGAGCCCGGGTTTCCCGCCTCGATAAACGTAACCCCCAGCTCATCCAGCTTTTGTACGATAGCCAGCTTATCCTCCACGGAAAAGGAAATTCCCTCTCCCTGGGCTCCGTCTCTCAGGGTAGAATCGAAAATTTCAACAGATCGTTCCATGATGCTTTTCCTTTCTATTATATTACAGATCGTATTTTCGGTCAAGATTTCAAATTTCGCCCCAGCCGTCTGAGGCCGTTTTTCCTCAGGCTTCCCCGGCCTTCAGGTCCGAAGCTACGACCTCCTGGACCTTATTGACCTGGCGGATGATTTGCTTGGCGGTGGCGTCGTCGCCGTAGGTGGTGATGGTCATGGTGGTAAACTCTTTCTTTTCATCAGGAAAGGCCGTCAGGCTGTCGATGTTGAACCCCCGGCGGGTAAACAGCCCGGTGATCCGCAAAAGGACGCCGGGGTGATTTTTCACAACCAGGGTAATGGTCTGCTTTTGTTCCATCAAAAACGCTCCTTGCATGTCAAATTTTACAGGCCGAAGTTCCACGGAACCCGCCGCTCGGACAGCCGTTTTTATCCTGCCGCGCGGCGCTCGGCGCAGGGACTCTCCTGCGGATCAATCCATTTGAGTGATCATCTGATCCACCGTGCCTCCCGGCGGGATCATCGGCAGTACGTTGTCATCGGGAGAAATGCGGCAGTCAACCACCACCGGCTTTTTGAGATCAAAGGCCTCCTTCAGTGCTTTTTCCACCTGGCCGTCCTCCGCAATGATCCTCCCCTCGATACCGAAGGCCTTCGCAAGGGCGGCGAAATCGGTCTTTCGGCGGGGGTCGGTTTGGGAGAACCGCCGGCCGTAAAACAGCTTCTGCCACTGGCGTACCATACCCAGCACCTGATTGTTCATGACCACCACCATGACCGGAAGCTCATAGGAAGCCAAGGTCACCAGCTCGTTTAAATTCATATGGAAGCTGCCGTCTCCGGTGATCAGAACCACCCGGCGGTCCGGGCGGGCGCTTTGCGCGCCTACGCTGGCTCCCAGTCCGTAGCCCATGGTTCCCAGCCCGCCGGAGGTGAGAAAGGTCCGGGGCCTTAAAAACCGGTAATCCTGAGCCGCCCACATCTGATGCTGGCCCACGTCGGTGACCAGGATATCCTCCGACCCCATCAGAGAATTTAAACAGCGGATAATGTGGGTGTGGTCCGGAGCCTCGCCGGGATCCGCCGTTCTCCGGGGCGCTTCCGTTTTCCAGGCTTCCATCCGGGCAAGCCATTCCCGATGGCCCTGGGGCTCCAAAAGGCCGTTGAGGGCTGTTAAGGTTTCCTTCAGATCCCCGATCAGGTACCGGTCCACCAGTACGTTTTTATCCACCTCGGCCAAATCCACATCCAGCTGGAGGATTTTGGCCTGCTTTCCGAATTTTTCCCGGTCCCCGGCCACCCGGTCGGAGAACCTGGCGCCCAGCACCACGATCAGGTCGCTGTGGTCCAGGGCCATGCCGGCGGCGTAGGAGCCGTGCATTCCGATCATGCCCAGAGAGAGGGGATGGTCCTCGGGAAAGCCGCCCAGCCCCATCAGGGAGGTGCACACCGGCGCCTGGAGGGTCTCCGCGAAGCGGAGAAGCTCCGGGGCGGCGCCGGAGGCGATCACCCCGCCGCCGGCATATAGAAAGGGGCGCTTGGACTGCCGGAGCATTTCCGCAGCCTTGGCAAGCCGGCTTTCCTCCGGCCGGGGCGAGGGGGACAGGGGCAGGGGGGATTGCCTCTCGTATTGGCACCGGCTGGCGGTGATGTCCTTGGGCACGTCGATGAGCACCGGGCCCGGCCTGCCGGATTGGGCGATCTGGAACGCCCTGCGGATGATGTCCGCTAGATCCTCCACCCGTTTGACCGCGAAATTATGCTTGGTCACCGGCATGGTAATCCCGGTGATATCCACCTCCTGGAAGCTGTCCCGCCCCAGCAGCTCCACCGCAACGTTGCCGGTAATGGCCACCATGGGGATGCTGTCCATATAGGCGGTGGCGATTCCGGTGACCAGATTAGTTGCGCCGGGGCCGGAGGTGGCGATCACCACCCCCGCCTTTCCGGTGGAACGGGCATAGCCGTCGGCGGCGTGGGCGGCTCCTTGCTCGTGAGCCGTAAGCACGTGGCGGATCCTGTCACGGTATTCATACAAGGCGTCGTAAATATTCAGCACGGCGCCGCCGGGATACCCGAACACCGTATCCACCCTTTGTTCCAGCAAGCATTCCGCTATGATCTGCGCTCCTGTCAATTCCATCGTCTTCACTGCCTCTCTAAAATATCTCCATGGTTTTCCCGCAATCATCCCCTTATCCCCGCTCTCTGAAAAACAGAGCCCCCGCAGCCTTTCTCGGCTATAGAAAAAAGAAAGCTGTTTTCTCCCGGGTGAAAAACCGGCTGGGATTCGCGGGGAAGCAGAGGGTGCGGGAACAAGGAAGGCCCAAAGGTTTTCCGCCTGCTTTTCGGGCGAGCCGCTTCGCAAGCCTTTCCGAGCCTTTATTTTTGGATAAAAAAATAGACCGTCCGCCTCTTTCGTTTAAGAGACGAAGGTCTTGCTCCCCCGCGGTACCACTCTTATTGCCCTGCTGTCCAGGGCCTCTCTGTTCACATCGGGCCGAATGCCGAATGCTGCCCCGGTAACGGAGGGAACCGGCACCGCTTACTACCCTTTCGGGGTTCAGCGTGCTGCTCAAGGGCGATTTTCATTTTTCTCCCCTGCCGCCTCGCACCACCCGGCGGCTCTCTGAAAGCGGGAACCAAATTACTCTTCCCTATCAACGCATTTGTCAGGATGATTGAAATTACTAGTATCATATACCCGAAAGCGGATTTTTGTCAACCCAAATTTTTATTTTTAGCAAAGCAGTCCGGATTTGCCCGCATAATTCCCCTGGATTTTTGGCAATCTATAACTAACTTTCGTCCAGGAGGCGTGATTTATGAATCCAAATTTGACCAAGCGGGGATTCATCCGGATTCTCAGCTATTTTACCGCCCTGTGCGTTTTTCTCGGCGTGGGGGCGCTGATCAATTATCAGGCCGCCCAGCGGTACCGTCAAAACAGCGAATACGGCTACCAGCGGGCTTTAAGCGATTTATCCGACAGCGTGTCCAATCTGGAGGTGGCGCTGGAAAAGGGAGTTTACGCCAACACGGCGCCCCAGCAGCAAGGCATCGCCGCCAAGCTGCTGAAGGAAAGCAGCGACGCGAAAATTTACCTGGCGGAGCTGCCTCTGTCTTATGAGGAGCTGTCCAACGTCAACAAGTTCATTTCCCAGGTGGGAGATTTTTCCCTATACCTTTCCGGAAAGATCAGCAAAGGGCAGGAGATTACCGACCAGGAGATGGACAGCTTTATTACCCTGGGAGAATATGCCAAGGAGCTGAACGGCAGCCTGAAAGATTTGGAAACAACCCTGATGGAGGGTGACATTCCCATCGGGGAAGCCCAGCAGGCCTATCAGAATCTGTCCAGGGAGACCCAGGACCAGGCGGTGCCCGCCATCAACAGCGGCTTCCGGGAGATGAACGAGGGGTTTACTGATTATCCGACCCTGATCTACGACGGGCCGTTTTCCGATCACATTACCCAGCAGAAGCCGGTATTTCTAGAGGAGGCTCAAGCCGTTTCCGAGGAAACCGCTTTGACCACAGCGGCCTTGTTCTTAAACGAGAAGCCCCAAAGCCTGGCCAGAGGCAGCGGCACCGAGGGAAATCTGCCCTGCTACCGGTTTACGGCGGGGGATAAATCCATCACTATTTCCAAGCAGGGCGGCTATGTGAACGCCATGCTGAATTCCCGGATGATCGGCAGCGCCAAGCTGGATTTTGAGGGGGCCGCCGAAAAAGCCCGCGGCTTTTTAGAGCAGGCCGGCTATCCGTCCATGAAGGAAAGCTATTACGTCATCAATAACAATATCTGCACCATCAACTACGCCTATGTGCAGGACGGCGCCGTCTGCTACAGCGACCTGGTAAAGGTAGGCGTGGCGCTGGATTCCGGGGAAATCGTGTCCTTCAGCGCTACCGGGTATTTGATGAATCACCATACCCGTTCCGTAGATTACAGCCCAATTTCCTCAGAGGAGGCCCGGGCCTCCGTCAGCCCCCGCCTGACCGTCGAGGCAGAAAGCCTGTGCTATGTGCCTTCCAGCGGCCTAAACGAAACGCTGTGCTATGAGTTTACCTGCTCGGCGGAAAACGGAGACCGGGTGCTGGTGTATATTAACGCCCAGACCGCTCTGGAGGAGCAGATTTTGATTTTGCTCCAATCGGACAACGGTACTCTGGTGATGTAGCGTTTTCAAGAACGCTCATGCCAGGCTCCCCTCCCGTAAAATCTGACAAAGCGTATTCCAAGGGAAGCCCCGCGGCGCCGGTGACTGCTTTCCGCAAAACCAGATGAAACAGCGCGCCCTCCGCGATATCGCGGAGGGCGCTTTCTAAAATAACATGCCTTAAAATCAAGCCTGACGATTACAGCAAATTTAACAATAGCCGCAGCGACCGCTGTTAAGCGGGAGCTTCCCTTCCGCGCTCTTCTGTTAAACGATCCCTGAGCCGCGGAAACCGGAACTATCCAATATACACAGCAGAGCCGCGCTTTACGGGGAAGATTTCCTGTTCAGGGCTGATACCAAGCCGGCCCTCCGGCCTTTGACGGGCTCCTAGCTTGTAAAGCCCTACGCGCCTTGCTTTTCCTCGTGGTATTCCTCCTCGGTGTTGATCTCCCACACCGGAGACTTATCCCTGACATTGCCGGAAAGGATCGCCTCCGCGGCGGCCATGGCCGTCAGCATGGAGTGATCCATGTTGTTATAGCGGTGCTGGCCGTTCCGGCCCAGCAAAAACAGGTTCTCAAGGGAATCGGTAAATTTCCGGATTTCACCGAACTGCCCGTAGGTTCCGAAATAGGCGGGATACGCCTTGGGAACCCGGATCAGCACCGCGTCCTTGACATGGCTGCGCTCCACAATTCCCAGTTTTTCCAGCTCTCCTACGGCGAAATCAATAAATTCCTGGTCGGGCGTATTCCACATTTCGTCTCCCTCGTCGCAGAAATACTCCAGTCCCATGAATACCGTGTCCGGGTCCTTCACCATATAGGGGCTCCAATTGTTGAACAGCTGGAGCCGTCCGATTTTCACATCCCGCTCCTGAACGTAAATCCAGTCATCCATGACCCTGCCGTTTTCCGCCTTGGGATCCTTCAGCTTCAGGCTGTCCAGCAGCAGGCCCACGGTCATGAAATCCCGGTAGACCAGCCCTTCCGCAACCTCCTTCACCTTTTCCGGAGCCGCCGGGCCCATGGCGCCGATCAAGTCCCTCACCGGCATGGTGGATAGGAAATAATCCCCCTCCACAGCGCTTCGGACGCCGTTTTCATCCACAGCGGCCACCGAAACGATCCGGCCGTTTTCTACGCTGACCTGGTCTACCCTTTGGCCGAACCGGATTTCTCCGCCCATAGCCACTACCCGGCGGGCGACCTCCTCCCAAAGCTGCCCCGGGCCGTATTTCGGGTACATAAAGCTTTCAATCAGGCTGGTTTCCACTTTTTTGCCGTTAACCGTGCTCTTCTTCAGGAAGGGCTTTTTCAGGCTGTGGAGCAGCGCCTTGGAAACCGACAGCCCCTTCACCCGCTGGGCGCCCCAGTCAGGGCTGATTTGAGAGCATGGCACGCCCCAGACCTTTTCCGTGTAATCCTTGAAGAAGGTTTCATACAGCTCCACGCCGAACCTGCTGATAAAAAACTTTTCCAGGGAGTCGATGTCCTTTACCGGCCTGAAGCAGATTTTCAGATAACTGACGCCGATTTTCATCAGCCGGGAAAAGCCAAGCCCCCTGATGGTAGATCCGTTCAGGGTCACAGGATAATCAAAAAATTTCCTGAGAAATAAAATCCGGGAAAGCCGATGGCGGATTAAAAACAGCAGATCGGCCTGATCTGGGCTGATTCCCCTTTCCCTGTCCTCCAAGGGCATAATCTCCTTCCAGAAATCCATAGCCTTGTCGGATTTGGAAAAAAAGCGGTGGCCGCCGATATCCATACGGTTCCCCTTGTAGTTTTTTGTTCTGGAGATCCCGCCGATTTCTCCGGTCGCCTCCAGAATGGTGACGGATACCTGTCCTTTTTTCAACAGCTCATAGGCGGCGGTAAGCCCCGCCGGCCCGGCGCCGATAATCACGATAGACTGTGACAT
>ENA-UPXB01000004-UPXB01000004.1-human-gut-metagenome-genome-assembly--contig:-NODE-4-length-148742-cov-15.802011_pt1 | contig 148742 bp, 124 predicted proteins | sample MGYA00250055_ERZ773386 | MGnify/ENA primary metagenome ERZ773386 (study PRJEB29103, sample SAMN06111974) | human gut metagenome | biome: human gut; feature: ankylosing spondylitis patient; material... | reverse complement strand
ACGCTGTCCGCCCCTTTTGAGACGGTTATGGTCCTGGCCCCCTCCCGCTGAAACACATGGGAGGTATCGCACAGCAGGATCACCTCCAGCCCCGCCCGGTTTCCCAGCCGGATAGCCTGGTTCACCACCGGGCAGCCGTCGGCGTCGATCAAGATCCGCATAAAATCCTCCTCCCGCCGTGGTTCCTTGGTTTTTCCTTCTCTTTTATGATAGCATAAAAGCCCGGAGGTATCTATTGTAATTCAAAACTTTTTATTTTATAATGATAGAATTGAAGAAAGGAAGATTTGCCATGGAAATTCGGAGAATTGAGGCAAAAGCCGTAACAGATACGGTAAAGGAGCTTTTTTTGCGGTGCAACTATGAAATCGGCCAGGATATTTTAGACGCCCTGGCCCAAGCCCGGGAACGGGAGCCCTCTGCCTTGGGGCGGGAGGTTTTGGGCCAGCTTCTGGAAAACGACCGGATCGCCGCCCAGGAGCAGCTCCCGATCTGTCAGGATACGGGCATGGCGTTTTTATTTGTGGAATACGGCGACAAGGTAGTTATTGAAAACGGCAGCTTTGAGGAGGCCGTTCAAGAGGGAGTGCGCCAGGCTTACCGGGACGGCTATCTCCGGAAATCCGTGGTCAGCGACCCGGTGATCGACCGGGTTAACACCGGCGACAACACACCCGCCATAATTTATACCGACATCGTGCCGGGCAGCCAGATTAAATTCCTGGTTTCCGGCAAGGGCTTCGGCAGCGAGAATATGTCGGCCATTAAAATGCTGACCCCATCCGCGGGGCTGGAGGGGGTCAAGCGGTTTATTCTGGATACGGTAGACCGCGCCGGGCCGAACCCTTGTCCCCCCATCGTGGTGGGAATCGGCATCGGCGGCAGCTTTGAAAAGGCGGCCCAGCTGGCGAAAAAGGCGGCTATGCTGCCGATCACTGAAAAAAATCCTGACCCCAGGTACGCCGCTCTCGAGGATGAGCTTTTGGAAAAAATTAACGCTCTTGGCTACGGCCCGGCGGGTTTGGGAGGTGCTTCCACCGCTTTAGGGGTAAACATTCTCACATTTCCCACCCACATCGCCGGCATGCCGGTGGCGGTAAACATCTGCTGCCACGCGGCCCGGCATAAATCCGCGGTTCTATAAGGAGGGAAAGCAGATGAGTCAAAGCAGCGCGCCTAAAAAAATCATATTCCCTCTGGATGACGAAGCCATCCGCGGCCTGCGGGCAGGAGATCCTGTGCTGATTACCGGCACTATGCTCACCGCCAGGGACGCCGCCCATAAGAGGCTGTACGCCTTGCTTGAGCAGGGCAGGGAGCTGCCTGTGGATTTAAAGGGCCAGGTAATCTATTACGTGGGTCCGGCGCCGGCGAAGCCCGGCTATGCCGTAGGCCCGGCAGGCCCCACCTCCAGCTACCGGATGGACGCTTACACTCCGGCCCTTTTAGACCTCGGCCTGAAGGGCATGATCGGCAAGGGCGCCAGAAGCGCCCCGGTGGTAGAAGCTATTGTGCGGAACCGCGGGGTTTATTTCGCCGCCATTGGCGGCGCGGCGGCCCTGATCGCCAGAAGCATCGTCAAGGAGGAGCTGCTCTGCTACGAAGACCTGGGCACCGAGGCTATCCGCCGGTACACGGTAAAGGACTTTCCCGCCATTGTGGCCATCGATTCCCTGGGAAATAACGTTTATGAGACAGAAATGAAAAAGTACCGAAAATGATTTTCTTCGATATGGTCTTTTTCGCGGGAACTGTGGAAAACTAAATTCCAGAACCGCCCTTTCCGGCCGGGGCAGAGACGCGCGAAGGAAAGCGGGCGGCGGAACCGCAAAAGCGTATCGCAGGACTTGCGCCTGGGATACGCCCAAAGGGGAACCGATGCGGCGGCGGTGAAAAGCCCTTCCGCTATGGACACGGCGGGCGCTCCGGTGAAAGCGTCTCCTCATACTGCGGAAATGGGTCTGTCAAAAGTTCATTGTCTCCGTTTCAGAGGAAACCACACTGGGAGCATCTTCCGCTGACATAAAATAAACCGTCTCAGCTTTCGTCCCGCCAAGTGAAAAATAGGAATACCGGAAATGATTCTACGCCAAAGCAAAGGGCGCCTGTGTGCAGCAGGCGCCCTTTTTGGGGTATTATGAGGAAGGGGAAGCCCTCTCTCATGATTACAATTATACTCGATATAATGAGTATAATCAAGAGATCTCGTGTGATACTCTTACTATCGAGGTGATAATTGTGATTACTTATGCGCCATTTTACCGTACACTCCTGCGTAAAAACATCACGGAATATCATCTGATTTTTAAAGAGGGCTTTTCCGCCAGCACTTTACACAGGATGAAACACGGTAAACCAATTACAACGAAAACCCTGGATTCCCTTTGCGACATTCTGGACTGCGAGATCTCTGATGTGATCGAGCGGACTGTCGAATAGGAATAAAAAAAAAGGAGAACCGTGAAATAATTCCACAATTCTCCTTCTAGGGCAAGGGCCGCGCAAATTTTCCGCGCGGCCCGCGTTGTTTGGTTTCCATCAGAGCCCCAGCAGCGCCCGAAGCTCCTCTGTTGTGGAAGCAAACAGGGTGACGCCTGCCTGCTCCATTTCCTTTTTCAGCCCATAGCCGTAGGTCACGCCGATAAAGGGCATCCGGTTCTGAAACGCCCCTTCTGCGTCAAAGCAGGTATCTCCAACCATCACGGCTTCCTCCGGCTTCGCGCCGGTGTCCTCTAAAATCTGGCGGATCAGCACCTTTTTATCTCCGGTAGGCTGTTCATCCGCCTTGGTTTCCATACACGCTAAATAGGGGGTCAGCCCAAAATGAGCCACCACCCGGTCAGCCATCGGTTTGGATTTCGCCGTGGCGATGCACACCCGCGCTCCCTGATCGAAAAGGCCGGTGACCAGCTCCATGATTCCGGGATAGAGCTCCGACTCAAATACGCCGATAGGCAGGTAATACTCGTTGAATAGATCGATAGCCCTAGCGGTGTCCGCCTCGTTCATCCCCATCAGGTCGTGGAAATTGTAATGCAGCGGCGGACCGATAAATTTTTGCCGGATTTCTGCCGAAGGATAGGGCACTCCCATTTTCTCCGTAGTATACTTCAGGGCGTTCATCACGCCCCGGTCGGATTTTAACAAGGTTCCGTCAATATCAAAGATCACAGTCTGATAAGCCGGCTTCATCAAAACCGCCTCCTGTTTTTTAGTTTAGACGCCCGCGGCGGCCTTTTTTATCCTACACGAATCAAGCCCCTTTGTCAATCGCGGGCCAGGGCCGCAGCCCGGCTGGCAAAGGAACGGCACCGCCGCCGGCTTTGCTTTACTGATCCCGGGGCAGCGGGATAATAACCCCCATAGGGGATACTTTCTTGATAATCATGCGGTCCTTTTCGCAGACGATTTCAATTTCGCTGTCCTTTTCGATCCCCAGCCGCGTGCGAAATTCTGCCGGCAGGATGATCCTTCCCAATGGATCTACTTTTCTTCTCATTATTTTTTCCATTTGGAGTACCTCATTATTATTATTTGCCGCGGCGATGACCGGCCGCGGTTCGGCTCCTATTTACTCAATTTTAAAACCCTTTTGTAAACCCCTTATGAACATCACACGAACATGGTCGAAAACAGTAGTATAATAATACCCATAGACCTTGTTATTATAATTGCGAAAAAGAATTATTCTTTCCTTCCTCCTGAGATTCTTCTCTTTACACAAAAAGGCCGGCTCGGGGAGCGGGTTTTTTGATCCCGCCCCCGGCCAGTACAGAATATCTGCCGCTAACATTTCCGCCGGTAGAAAAGAGCGCCTGCGGCGTGGGCCTCAGGCGTCCTTTTTAAGAAATGCGTTTTGTCCTTTGCGGGCAAAGCCGCCTTCTTCATGCTTTCCCCGGGCCCCAAAACTGAAGGCTGGCTTCCTCCTGATCCTTAGGGCATACCACATAGCTTACTGTCAGCCGCCTGTCTGCGGCCTGGTACATTTCCCGGGCCAGATTTTCTCCAAAAGCGCCGCAGACCTCCAGCGCGCCAAAGCCCTCATCCGCCAGCTCTCTGGCTTTTTTCACCGCCTCCTCAGGGGAACGCACCGTGATGATATAGCTGTCCACACCGCCGGCGGAAAAGCAGGCATGGTCTCTCTGAGGGTTAAAGTCCTTTCCCATCAATAAAAACGCGTATTTCTTACTCATAGCAGCCTCCCGTATCGTATTTCCATCATTGCCTCTTTTCCTCAAGGCAAAGCCTTTTCCACTCTAATGCAAGCCCTTTGCCGCCATTTTTAACCGGATGCCTCTTTTTTTTCCTTCTCAAGGAATGGGGACGGCCCGGCTTTCCATTTAGGCCCAGCTCCTCCCTCTTCCTGCCGGAACCCTCCCCTTTAGTCTCTAATCAAAAAAGGCGGCAAGGAGAAAAGTCAAAACGGCCGGGCAGCCCGGGAGCTTAAGCCGGCACTAAAAGGAATTGACCGGCAGGCGGCCTGGCGGCGCCGTTATTTTTCATCGAAATAAAAAAAGAGACGCCCCGCAGAAAGGGCATCTCTTTTTGTAACACAAGCCTGTTATCTCTTGGAGAACTGAGGAGCGCGGCGGGCGGCCTTCAGGCCGTACTTCTTACGTTCCTTCATTCTCGGATCACGAGTCAGGAATCCGGCCTTCTTCAGAATCGGGCGGAGATTCTCAGAATCGTACTGGAGCAAGGCTCTGGCGATGCCATGGCGGATCGCGCCGGCCTGGCCGGTAACACCGCCGCCAGCAACCCGGCAGACAATGTCAAATTTTTGATCGGTCTCGGTGGCCACCAAAGGCTGGCGAACGATCAGCTTCAGGGTCTCCAGGCCAAAGTAATCGTCGATATCACGGTCGTTGATTGTAACCTTACCGGTGCCCTGGTATACTCTCACGCGGGCAACGGAGCTTTTTCTTCTACCTGTGCCGTAGAAATAAGGTGCCTTATCGTACATCTTGCGTTCCTCCTATCCTTATAGTTCCCAGGCTTCGGGCTTCTGTGCGGCGTGGTTGTGCTCGGCGCCAGCATAGATACGCAGTCTGGTCATGGCGGCGCGGCCGATGGTGGTATCGGGAACCATTCTCTTTACGGCGAGCTCCATTGCCTTTTCCGGCTTCTCCGCCATCAGGGTGTCATAGCGGACAGCCCGGAGGTGGCCGATATAGCCGGTGTGGCGGTAATAATACTTCTGGGTCAGCTTATTGCCGGTTAACACGGCTTTTTCTGCGTTGATGATGATTACATGGTCGCCGCAGTCGACATGAGGCGCAAAGGTAACCTTATGCTTGCCGCGGAGAAGATTGGCGGCCTGAACGGCTACGCGGCCCAGCGGTTTGCCGGCGGCGTCAAGTACATACCACTTGCGGTCGACTTGACCGGCTTTGGGCATATAAGTGGACATAGCGTTTCCTCCTAATAATTCGAAGTTTCACATATTTTTCAATCGTGCACGGTTGTTATCATAACACAGGGCCCCTGCCTTGTCAACACTTTTTCCTATTTTTTTAATTTGTACACTTACAATCTTCAATATGCTCTGTTTTTCTCATGATATCTCCTGTTTTCTCATGCGCCATTTTCACTTGTGTTTTTCGCAATTTTGTGCCACAATAAGGAAAACCCAGCTTATAGAAAGGAATCGCCGGCCGCCCAGGCCGGACGGGAGGATGCGCGGATGCAAAAGATACTGGGCCCGATGCGGGCGGCTGTGGAAAAATATCATATGATCGGGGAGGGGGACCGGATTGCCGTAGGCGTTTCCGGCGGCAAGGACAGCCTGGTGCTTCTCTGCGCCCTGGCGGCCCTGCGGGAATTTTATCCCAGCCGGTTCGAGGTGGCCGCCCTGACGGCGGATCCCCAGTTTCACGGCGAACCCGCCGACTACTCCCAGATTGAGGAGCTCTGCCGGCGGCTGGGCGTGCCGTACCATATCCGGCGCACCCAGCTGGGCCGGATCATTTTCGAGGATCGGAAAGAAGCTAATCCCTGCAGCCTGTGCGCCAGAATGCGCCGGGGGATCCTGCACAATATGGCAAAGGAGGCGGGCTGCAATAAGCTGGCCCTGGGCCATCATTACGACGACGCGGTGGAGACCTTCTTCATGAACCTGTTCAACAGCGGCTCTCTGGACTGCTTTTCCCCAAAATCCTATCTTTCCCGAAAGGAGCTTTGGCTGATCCGTCCCCTGGTGTTCTGCGGGGAGCGCCAGGTCGCGGCGGCGGCGAACCGCTGCCAGCTGCCGGTGGTGAAAAGCAGCTGCCCCGCCGACGGCAGCACCTCCCGTCAAAGGACCAAGGAACTGATCGCCCGGCTGGAAAAGGACTATCCGGATTTAAAATCCAAGGTCATGGGCGCCGTGGAGCGCGCCGGCATCGCCCATTGGGACGCCGTCTGACGGCCTTCCCAGGGCCTTCCTGTTTTTCAGGCGGGGCCTCCCGGGCGCTCCGCGCCTCTTTCCTCTTCCGCGCGGCCGCCGGGAACAGAAACCCATCCGCGTCTTGATTAAATTGGAAAGGCTATGGAAAATTTGCCGATGAGCCTTGCCTGGCCAATTGGCCGACGCCAGCTTCCCGCTAGGTATGCCCGATATTTTAAAGCCCCTTGTTTCCTCTTCCGCGTGCGGCGGCTTTATTTTTCCGCCTTATGGCGTATTGGGGCGGCGCCGGACTGTCTCCGACAGGGCAGGAGGCGCTTTTCCAGCAGGAAAACAGCGGCCCCGCGGCGCTTTGCCGCGGGGCCGCTGTTTTCTCCCGGCGCTCTGAGCGTTCTCAGGCCAGGCTCCTCTTTTCTCGGGGAAAGGCTTATCCTTCCCTGGGCATAATCGTCACCGGCTCCACTGTCAGCTCCCTGCCGTTGTAATCCACCACCAGGTGGGTGCGGGGCCGGAGGTCTCTGGAAATGATAGCCTTGGCGATGGCGGTTTCCACCTTGCTCTGGAGGAATCTCCTCAGCGGTCGGGCGCCGTAAACCGGGTCGTAGCCGCTGTCCACCACGTAATCCTTGGCGGCCTGGGTCAGCTCCACCGTGAGCTGCTTTTCCTCCAGGCGCTTTTGCAGGTCAGCGATCATCAGATCCACGATCCTGGTGATCTCATCCTTGGTCAGGGGCTTGTAGAATACGATGTCGTCCAGCCGGTTCAGAAACTCAGGGCGGAACTGCTGCTTCAGAAGGCCATCCACCATGGTTCTGGCCTCCCCGCTGATCTCTCCCTTTTCGTTGATGCCCTCCAAAATGTAATTGGAGCCTAAGTTTGAGGTCAGGATAATGATGGTGTTTTTAAAGTCCACCGTCCGCCCCTGGGAGTCGGTGATCCGCCCGTCGTCCAGCACCTGAAGCAGAATGTTGAACACATCCGGGTGGGCCTTCTCCACCTCGTCGAACAGCACCACGGAATAAGGATGCCGGCGCACCGCCTCGGTCAGCTGGCCGCCTTCCTCGTAGCCCACGTATCCGGGAGGGGCTCCCACCAGCCTGGATACGGAATATTTCTCCATATACTCGGTCATATCGATCCGGACCATATTCCGCTCGTCGTCAAACAGGGTTTGAGCCAGCGCCTTGGCAAGCTCGGTTTTGCCCACGCCGGTGGGGCCTAAAAACAGGAAGGAACCGATAGGGCGGTCCGGGTCCTGGATGCCCGCCCGGGAACGGAGGATGGCTTCGGTGACTTTTTCTACCGCCTCATCCTGGCCGATGACCCGCTGGTGGAGGATATCCTCCAGCCGCAGCAGCTTATCCCGCTCGCCCTCCATCAGCTTAGAAACGGGAATCCCGGTCCACCGGCCCACGATCTTGGCGATCTCCTCCTCGGTGACCTTGTCGTGGAGCAGGCTGGCATTGCTCTGGCCCTCCTCGGCGATCCGCTCCTCCTCCTGAAGCTCCTTTTGCAGGGCTGGCAGGCGGCCGTATTTCAGCTCCGCCAGCTTGTTCAGGTCGTAGCTGCGTTCCGCCTTTTCAATCTCGCCGTTGACCTGGTCGATCTCCTCCCGCAGCTTCTGCACCTTGCCAATGGCCTCTTTTTCGTTTTCCCATTTCGCTTTCATCTCTTTAAACTGGGAACGGAGCTCCGCCAGCTCTTTTTGCAGCTCCTGCAGATGCTCCTGGGAAAGGGCGTCCGTTTCCTTTTTCAGGGCGGCCTCCTCGATTTCCAGCTGCATGATCTTCCGGGAAATCTCGTCCAGCTCCGTAGGCATGGAATCGATCTCGGTGCGGACCATGGCGCAGGCCTCGTCTACCAGGTCGATGGCCTTATCCGGCAGAAAGCGGTCGGAAATATACCGGTTGGAAAGGGTCGCGGCGGCGATCAGGGCCTGATCCTGGATCTTTACCCCGTGGAACACCTCGTAGCGCTCCTTCAGCCCTCTCAAAATGGAAATGGTATCCGCCACAGAGGGCTCATCCACCAGCACGGGCTGGAAGCGGCGTTCCAGAGCCGGATCCTTTTCAATATACTGCCGGTATTCGTCTAGGGTTGTGGCGCCGATGCAGTGGAGCTCCCCTCTGGCCAGCAGCGGCTTCAGCAGGTTGCCGGCGTCCATGGAGCCCTCGGTCTTGCCCGCTCCCACGATGGTGTGAAGCTCGTCGATGAACAAAATGATTTTGCCCTCGCTCTTTTTTACCTCGCCCAGCACGGCTTTCAGCCGCTCCTCAAACTCGCCCCGGAACTTGGCGCCGGCGATCAGGGAGCCCATATCCAGGGAAAACAGCTTCCGGTCCTTCAGGTTGTTGGGCACGTCCCCCCGGACGATCCGCAGGGCCAGGCCCTCGGCGATGGCGGTTTTGCCCACACCGGGTTCACCGATGAGCACCGGATTGTTTTTGGTTTTCCTCGAAAGGATCCGGATCACGTTCCGGATCTCCGAGTCGCGGCCGATTACCGGGTCCAGCTTGTGGTTTTTCGCCAGCTCCACCAGATCCTGGCCGTATTTGGACAGGGAATCATAGGTTTCCTCCGGGGTGTCGCTGGTGACCCGGGTATTGCCCCGGACCGTAGCCAGCACGGACAGGAACTGGTCCTTTGTCACGCCGAACTGCTGGAAAATACGGCTCATGCCTGTGTTCGGCTTTTCCAGAACCGCCATCATAATGTGCTCCACGGAAACATATTCGTCCTTCATCCGGCCGGCTTCCCGCTCAGCGGCGGCCAGATTTTGATCCACGTCGCCGGACACATAGATCTTCCCGCTTTCCCGGCCGGGACCGGTAACCCCGGGCAGGCCCTCTATCCGCTGCTCCACGGCGTGAAGCAAGGCGTCCGGGTCGGTTCCCATCTTTTTCATCAGCTGGGGAATCAGGCCGTCCTTCTGCTCCAGCAGGGCGCAAACCAGGTGCTCCTGCTCGATCTGCATGCTGTTGTGCTCCAGCGCTATATTTTGGGCCTCCTGGATGGCCTCAAGAGATTTTTGAGTAAATTTTTGTGCGTTCATAGTGGTAAGCCTCCTCTATGCTTATGTTGATTCTATTCTATCATGTTATTGTGAATATTTCATTAATATATGGCGTAAATTGCTGTTTTTAAACAGAAAAATTTACCGCTTTCTCTTCCCCAAAATTTGTAGAAAACCACCAGCCTTTTTGCTTTCACAGTCCTCCCGAACCGTTCAGGCCCGTTTCGGGAATCCCCCGCTTTTAAACGCTTATCTTTAGGGATTGGCATTGATTCACCGTAAAAAATGTGATAAAATTAAAAATAGTTTTTCAATCCCGCTTCGGGTCTTCGGGTACATCCGGCAGACCTTCTGGGCGCTGGTAAACCACCGTCTGAAACAGCGGACGCCCGCCGCAGGCCGCCGGAAAAGCAGCGGGAGCTCTGTTTTGCAGGCGTTGAGCTTTTGCTTTCACTTATTTTCTATATTATATCATGATAGGTTGGTGCTGAAAATGGAATATAAATTTTCAAATCGGGTACAGTCTTTGAAGCCCTCCGCGATCCGGGAAATTTTCAAGTACGCGGCGGACCCGGAGGTGATTTCCCTGTCCGCGGGAAATCCGTCCCCCGAGGCGTTTCCCACCAAGGCCATTGAGGAGATTACCGCGTCCATTCTGGAGAAAAACCCCATCGCGGCCTTGCAGTACAGTATTACCGAGGGCTACGCCCCTTTGCGGGAAACCCTGAAGGACTACATGAAAAAGACTCATAACGTGGGCCGGGAGTTCGACGAGCTGGTGGTTACCTCCGGCGCCCAGCAGGTCATGGATTTAACCACAAAGTCCCTGTGCAACGCGGGGGATGTGGTCATCTGCGAGGCTCCCAGCTTTATCGGCTCCCTGAACTCCTTCCGCTCCTACGGCGTGCGCCTGCGGGGCGTTCCCATGGATGACGACGGCATGAACCTGGAGGCCCTGGAAACCGCCCTGCGGGAAGAGCCTAACGCCAAGTTTATTTATACCATTCCCAACTTTCAAAATCCCTCCGGTATCACCATGAGCCTGGAAAAACGGAAAAAGGTGTATGAGCTGGCCAAGCGCTACGGCGTTCTGATCCTGGAGGACAACCCTTACGGCGACCTGCGGATCGAGGGCGAGGACCTGCCCTGCATCAAAAGCTTCGACGAGGACGGCCTGGTGATGTACGCGGGCACCTTCTCCAAGGTTTTGGCGCCCGGCATCCGGGTAGGCTACTGCATCGGGCCCTCAGCCGTATGCCAGAAGATGATCGTCTGCAAGCAGGGCGAGGACGTTCATACCAACATCCTGGCCCAGATGATCGCCAACGAGTTTATGACCAAATACGATTATCCGGCCCATATCCAGTTCCTGCGGGACCTGTACCGGAAAAAAGCAAAATTCGCCATGGATCTGATGGACCAGTATCTGCTTCCTAAGATCACCTATAAGCCTATCCAGGGCGGCCTGTTCATCTGGTGCACCCTGCCCGAAGGGGTGGATATGCCTGGTTTCTGCAAGCAGGCGGTGCTGCGGAAGGTCTGCGTGGTGCCCGGGAACGCGTTCCTGACCGATGAAAGCGAGCCCTGCCAGTGCTTCCGCACCAACTTCTCCACGCCCACCGACCAGCAGCTGGAAAAAGGGATTAAGATTCTTGGACAGCTTGTAAACGAATTAATATAAGGAGGCCCTTCCCATGGAAACAGCGAACACTCCTGAGCGTAAAAAAGTAATTTTCAGCGCGATCCAGCCCAGCGGCACCATCACCCTGGGCAACTATGTAGGCGCCTTGCGGAACTGGGTAGGCCTTCAAGATGACTATGACTGTATTTTCGCCCTGGCGGATCTGCACACCATCACGGTGCGGCAGGACCCGGCCAAATTCCGTAAAAACGCCCTGGAAGCTTACGCCTTGCTGCTGGCCTGCGGCATCGACCTGGACAAAAGCCTGTTCTTTATCCAGAGCCACGTTCATACTCACGCGGAGCTGGCCTGGCTGCTGAACTGCTACACCCAATTCGGGGAGCTTTCCCGAATGACCCAGTTTAAGGATAAATCCCAGAAGCACGCCGATAACGTTAACGTTGGCCTGTTCGCCTATCCCAGCCTGATGGCGGCGGATATCCTGGCCTACCAGGCGGACATGGTGCCGGTAGGCCTGGACCAGAAGCAGCATCTGGAGCTGACCCGGAATATCGCCGAGCGGTTCAACGGCATTTACGGCCAGACCTTCAAGGTGCCGGATCCCTATATCCCCAAGGTAGGGGCAAAGATCATGTCCTTGCAGGATCCCACCAGGAAAATGTCCAAGTCAGATGAGAACGTCAACAGCTACGTGGCCTTGCTGGATAAGCCGGACGACATTATGCGGAAGTTCAAGCGGGCCATCACCGACAGCGACGCTCAGGTGCGTTACGGCGAGGGCAAGGATGGCATTAACAATCTAATGGGGATCTACTCCGTGATGACTGGAAAAACCAACGAGGAGATCGAGCGGGAGTTCGACGGCAAGGGCTACGGTGATTTCAAGCTGGCGGTTGGCGAAGCGGTAGTGGATCATCTCCGTCCCATCCAGGAGGAATTCACCCGGCTCATCGGCGACAAGGCCTATTTGGAGCAGTGCTATACCAAGAGCGCCGAGATCGCCCTGCGGATTTCCCAGCGCACCCTGGACAAAGCCATGAAAAAGGTGGGCTTTGTAAAACGGGCCTTTTAAAGCGGTTTCGCTTTGCGGCAGAACCGGAGGCTTTGCCGCTGAACCATACAACTAGCAGACAAGCCGGAGAGCGGTATGCTCTCCGGCTTGTCCTTTTTCTCTGGTTGCCGTGTCAAAAGGAAGAAGCGCCGGACGCTATATGGCGTCCAGCGCTTCTTTAATTCGTTTCGCGGGAACCCTTTCCCGAATGACGGGCCGGTGGTTAAGCCCTTAAGCTCTTTTATTCGCTGGCCTTGCCCCGCTTGCCCTTGACAAGCACAAGAACCAGTGCCGCGCTGATCAAAAGAACGGCGCTGACAACGGCGGCTGGGAAGCCGTCTCCGGTGGGCACGTATTTATCGTTGCTGGAGCCGCCGGAAGAACCAGAAGCGCTGGAGGAGCCGGCCTCACCAGAGGAGGCTCCGGCCTGTCCATCGCTGTAGGCGAGAGCGAAAACAGAAAATTGGTCGCTTTCAATGGTGACGGTAGCCGGGTCGTTGTCCAAATCCTTCAGCAATTCCACGACGCCGTTGTGCTCACGGTAAATGACAAAGGTGCGGCCGTCCTTCCGCAGCTCCTCGGGGATACTGATGGTCAAACGGATGGGCTTTTTCGTTTCCGTGATCGCGGCGCTCTGGTCGTTTAATACCTTGAACAGGGAAATGTCCAGGTAAACGCCCTCCTGATAGCCGGACATGGCGTTCTGGAACAGCTCTTTCTGCTGCTCGCTAAGCTCCGCCTTTTCCACAGAGATCACGATTTGAGCGCCGGCGTTGATTTCCTCTTCCGTCAGCAGGCTCTCCGCCAGCTCCGCCTGACCCATGCCAAGGGATACCTGGGGAACGTCCTTATCCTGGTCAATGACGACATCCGGGGTCTCCGGCTCCTCCGGCTCAGAGGCGACTACCTGTACGGTATACTCTTTCTCGAATACGGTGGTGTAGCCGGTGTTTTCCGTCAGGGTCAGGGCAATCTGATAGGTGCCTTCTTTCAGCTCACCGCTGAAGAAATAGGTAGGAACCAGGGTGTCCGCAGTCTCCCAATCGGTTACGTCCTCGATCAGAGACAAAGTGCTTTCCGGCTGGCGGAAAGAGTGTTGATACCCAAAAATGTCAAGCGCCGGAGACGGCTGAAAAGCGATCGTGGCGGCGGTTCCCTCAGTCAGGGTGATTACGTCTCCTGAAATATTCGCCTTGCCGGAGACAACGGCCGGGGCCACAGTAACCGGCACGGGAGCGGCCTGCACCTTAACCGTGTATTCCTTCTGGAATACGGTGGTGTACCCGGTGTTTTCCGTCAGGGTCAGGGTGATCTGATAAGTGCCTTCCTTGAGGCCGCTGAAGGAATAGGCGGGAACCAGGCTGTCCGCTGTCTCCCAGTCGGTTACGTCCACAATAGTCTCATTGGTATCAGCCGGCTGAGCCAGGGAATACTGGTATTCAATAATATCAAGCTCCTGAGACGGCTGGAAGGCCACCGTGGCGGCCTTGCCCTCAGTCAGAGTGATAACGTCTCCCTCCACAGCGGCTTCGCCTGAGGCGACGGTGGGGGTTACGCTGAGCTCCTGAGGAGCAGCGGCCGCACTAATGCTTGCGCCGGCCAGCAGTACGCCCGTCAAAACAACGGCCAAAGCTTTCTTAAAAAACTGCCTCATAATTTTAACTCCTTCTTTCTTTTATTTTGACATAATGAGAAACCGCTCTGTTCCGTATCCGCAAGTCCATAGCACGGCTATAAAGCTTTTTGCCGCGCGGCCGCTTTTCATGGCCGCGCAGCCGTTCCAGCAGGCTAAACTTTTGCGGATGCCAAAAAAAGGCAATAAAAAAAGCAATATTTCGCCTAAATTGGCAAAATATTGCTTAAAGCCTCGTAAAACCAACACGTCTACAAAAGTTTACATTTTTAAATCTCAAGCTGGTATTTTGCCAAGGTCTTTATCAGCCTTTGACCGCCGCAGTCCCGCGGCCTTATCATGAGCTTCTCATATTGGTCACACCTATTATAGTAAATAACGAACATTTTGTCTAGAGGCTTTTTCGATTACATAAATTTTCTAAACCCCGTTTCACAAAAGGGCATCGCCGTGTCCTTCAGCGCGCCGGCCTCCCTGCTTTTTCAATTCCGCCAAGCTTCCCGCCCCGGTAGATTCTGGGAACCCTCTTAGTGATTTGGCAAACCGTTTCATAATTGATGGTTTGATCCAGAGAGGAAACCTCCTCCACCGGAAGAAAGGCGCCGCCATCCCGGCCGAACACCGTCACCACGTCCCCCTCCTCCACGTCAGGAATATGAGTGACGTCCAGCATCAGCTGATCCATACACACCCGCCCGATGATCCTGGCCCTTTGGCCGCGCACCAGCATTTCTCCCAGGTTGGAAAGGGCCCTTGGGTAGCCGTCGGCGTAACCGATGGGTACGGTGGCGATTTTGGTTTCTCTACGGGTGGTATAGGTTCTTCCATAGCTGACATCCACGCCCGGGCCTACGGTCTTTACCATCGACACTACGGATTTCAGCTCCATCAAAGGTCTCAGGTCCAGAGGCCGGCGCACCTTAGAGGAGGGTTGCAGGCCGTACAAAATGATTCCGGCCCGTACCAGGTTAAAGTTCATCTCAGGATAATCCAGGATTCCCGCGCTGTTGCTGCAATGGCAAAACGGGATGGAAATCCCCCAGCCCTTCAGGGTGTCCGCCACCAGCCGGAAGCTTTGATACTGCCTTTTGGTATAGTCCGCCCCGGCCTCCGCCTCGTCCGCCACAGCGAAATGGGTGAACAGGCCCTCCAGCAAAAGCCCAGGCAGCTCCGCGATCCGCCGGGCCGCAGCCGCGGCCTCCAGCGCCTGGGTCTGGTTCTGCGCGCTTAATCCAATCCGGGTCATTCCCGTATCGACAGCGATATGAACCCTTACCCGTGTTCCGGCCTCCTGGGCGTAAGACGACAGCTGCCGCGCGTGGCTCTCGGAAAGCACCGCCTGGGAAATCTCCATCTGGGCCAGAAGCCGGGCGTCGCTGTCCGGGGTAAAGCCCAGAATCAAAATGGGCTTTTGAATCCCGGCTTCCCGCAGCTCCTGGGCCTCCTCCAGGTTGGATACCGCGAACCAGTCCGCCCCCGCCGCCTCGCTTTCCTTCGCCAGAGGCACCGCCCCGTGACCGTAGCCGTCGGCCTTAATCACGCACATCAGCTTTGCGCTGGGGGCAATGGCGCTTCGGATTTCTCTGATATTGTGGTCCAGGGCGTCCAAATCCACCTGGGCCCAGGTTCTCTTTAAAAACGGCTCCATAGTATCTCCTCTGTTCTGTTTCAAACGTGCTCTTTCATTATAGTCCCCCCACGCCGGCCTAGTCAACCAAAGCAACAAAATTTTAACCGTTGTCAAAAAACAGGAAAAATCCGGCCTTTCCCCGCATATGCTGATAGAAAACCCAACCGGGGGAAAACAAGGCCGCGAAAGGGAAGCTTGTACTGTAAGGCTTACAGCGAACCTCCGGCACAGGGAAACAGCCCGGCCCGACCGGAAGCCGGAGCGCCCAGCCCCGCCGTCCGGCAGCTATTGTCCCTCCGGCTCTGGTATATCCGATAAGCCTGAATGTATTATGAAAAACACTTTATGCAGGGAGGCATTGCAATGACATTCCAGCCAGTCTGGTCCGGCGGCAGCGGGGATTTAGACGATCTGATCTTTGAGGGTGAGGAGCCCAGGGAAAGCGAACGCTGACAGCCTTCTTCCAAATCGCTCTGGCCGGGCGTTCCGCCGGCCCCGCGCTCCCGCCGATTGACATCTTTCCGCGCAGGCTCTCCGGCAATTTCCCTGTCAGCGGCTCCCGCCATAGAAACGGCAGGAGCCGCAAGGCTAAGGTCCGGCTCTGGCTTTCTTTTTTATCCATGCCCGACAGCAGACCCCCGCCGCAGAGACAGCGTCGCTCCGCCTGATCACGCAAAAAAAGCACCGTCTGGAAAAGCGTCTTTCCCGGACGGTGCTTTTTATGATCCGTTTTTGGTGCTTCTAGGTGCTTCTAATAAACTATTCCAGGATATTTCCGAAAGCGCAAAAGGGAAGCGCATACGGCTTGGCATTTCCAGGCAAAAGACACTATTCTTCCCCGGCGCCCGCTCTGTCCAGCCTCAATGGCCGGATAGGCTTGGCCCCGCAGGCTCCAGCGCTTTCCGCATCACAATAGGCTTTTCCCTTTCAGCCGGCGGCTGTTCAGCAGCTCCAGCTCCCGTCAGCGGTCAGCTGTCGAACCGGCCGGGCTGATAGCTGCTTACCGCCGCGTCGTTCATGGTGCAGCTGTATTCGGAGGTTTCCTTTTCCATTCTCTCCTGGAACTCATCCTGCTTCATGGCGGCTAAAACGCTCATTCTGCCGCTCTCCGTGGACAACTCATCCAGATGATCCCCGATTTTTCCTTTATACAGGAAATAGTAGGAGGTACCGGACTTGATAGCCCTGGCCTCGCCCTCCTTCATTTCGTCAAATGCGGTTTGCAGGTCGGAGGAAAGGACGATATTTTCCGTCAGGGTTACGCTGCCGTTTAACGGGCTGCTTTCCAGGCCCTCCGCTGTCTGATAATCGGAAGCTACCTCATCCGGGGTCTTGTCCCCATCGCTGACCTGCTGGGCGTACTCCTTAAACTGTTCCTCGATCTCCGCGATCTCGTCGTCGCTCAGGTTTGCGGTGGTGCCATCCTCGCCGGTGGTAGTCAGGCTTTTAGAGAAATACCGGTATTCCGAATAGCTGTCTTTAAAAAAGTTCTCCAGCTCCTGGTCGCTCACAGCCTCGGTGCCGTTTTCCCCATAAATAGATTCAAATATTTTCAGATATTTCGCGTTGTACAAGCTATAAGCCTTTAGAAAGCTGTCCTTGGAGATGCCGAAGCCCTCCAAAACGCTCTTTTGCTGCGCCCAGGCCGCGGTTCCCGTTTCCTCTGCTTCCTTCTGATCCTCGTCGGTCCACTCAATCCCATCAGCCTTTATTTTGGCGTCCAGGTATAAGGTCTCCTTTGTTTTCAGCACCGCCTTATCCTGCATCCACTGGGTAACATTCTTGCCGTCGATCTGCTGGGAATAAAAGTCGGTGGAGCCGGAGCTGGTTCCGGAGCTGAGAGACTCCATCATCACCCGGGACTGGGCCTCCTGGTAAGCGCTGTAGAGGTTATAAATATAAACCCCCGCCGCCAGAGTCTGGGTATCGTCCTTAGCGCTCCAGCTGTCATCGGCGCAGCCCGCCAGGCTGACCGCCATGGCGCCCGCCATAAAGACCGCGGCGGCCTTTTTGAAAAATCCGGTTTTCATAAATCTGAATCCTCCTATATCGCAATTGCTTAGCATACTGGCATATAGGTTAAATTATACACGTATTTTCCTGGTTTGTCCAGAATTTTATCTTTCAGTTTGGCGGCCCCGCTATTCCAGTAAAGGCCCGGAGAATGGCTTTCCTGATTTTATGCCGCCGGTCAGCCCTCACGGCGTCTCAGGCCTGGAACACCTGACGCAGCGTCTCCAGGGGGGAATCCCCGGCCTGAAGCTTTACGGAAATATAAGGCTTTGCCCCGGCGTTGACCAGCACCCTCTTTTTGAACGCGCCGATCAGCCTGCTGACAAACTCCATATCCAGCTTTCTCTGGTACAGCAGCAGAGCCCCGGCGTTCTGCTTAATCTCGTAAATGCCCAGGGAGGCCGCCGTATTCCGGATCAGGGCCACGTCGATCAGGCCCTTGACTGAGGCGGGAGGCTCCCCAAACCGGTCGATCAGCTCATCCAGCACGTCCATAGCGTCGTCCTGGCTGCGGATGTCGGAGATCCTGCGGTAAATTTCCAGCCGCTGGCTCAGGCTTTCGATATAGCCCTCCGGAATGTGCGCCTGAACCTGGACGTCCACCAGACATTCCAGCTCGTAGGAGGAGGCTTCCTCGCCCTTTTCCTCGCTGACCGCCTCGCCCAGCAGGCGGAGATACATATCGTAGCCCACGGTTTCCATATGTCCGTGCTGTTCGCCGCCCAGGATATTGCCGGCGCCCCGCAGTTCCAGGTCCCGCATGGCGATTTTAAACCCGGAGCCAAATTCGGTAAACTCCCGGATAGCGGCAAGCCGCTTTTGGCTGATCTCGGAAAGGACCTTATTCCGGGTAAAGGTCAGATAAGCGTAGGCCCGCCGGCTGCTGCGGCCCACCCGGCCCCGGATCTGGTGAAGCTGGGAAAGACCCATGTGATCCGCGTCCTCGATGATGATGGTGTTCACGTTGGGAACATCCACTCCGGTTTCGATGATGGTGGTGCACACCAGCACGTTGATCTCCTGCTCCATGACCCTGCGCCAAACCTCGGAAAGCTCTCCCTCCGGCATTTTGCCGTGGCCGAAGCCTACCTTGGCCTCGGGAATCTGGGCCTGGAGCCGGGCGGCCACCCGCTCGATGGATTCCACCTTATTATGCAGATAGTACACCTGGCCGCCCCGGCGCAGCTCCCGGCGGACAGCGTCGTTGATGACGGCCTGGTCGTATTCCAGAACATAGGTCTGTACCGGATGCCTGTCCTGGGGCGCCTCCTCCAGAGAGGACATATCACGGATGCCGGACAGGGCCATATTCAGGGTACGGGGAATCGGGGTGGCGGAAAGAGTGAGCACATCCACGTTTTTGGTGACGGATTTAAACCGCTCCTTCTGGGCCACGCCGAACCGCTGCTCCTCGTCAATGATCACCAGCCCCAGATCCCGGAACTGGACGTCCTTCTGAACCAGCCGGTGGGTGCCGATGATCATGTCGATTTCTCCCCGCTTCAGCTGTTTGAGGATCTCCGCCTGCTGCTTGGGCGTGCGGAACCGGGAAAGGATCTCCACCTTGATGGGGAAGCCCTCGAACCGCTGGGTAACGGTCTGGTAATGCTGCCAAGCCAGTATCGTGGTGGGCACCAGCAAGGCGCACTGCTTGGAATCCGTGACGCATTTGAAGGCCGCCCGCAGAGCCACCTCGGTTTTGCCGAAGCCCACGTCGCCGCACAGCAGCCGGTCCATAGGCTGCTCCTTCTCCATATCCTCTTTGATCTCCTGGATGCACCGGAGCTGGTCCTCCGTTTCCTCGTACTCGAACCGGGACTCAAAATCCCGCTGCCAGCCGGTATCCGGCGGAAACGCGTGGCCCTTCAGCTTCATCCGCTCGGCGTAAAGCTTGATCAGCTCCTTGGCGATGTCCTTCACCGCGCTGCGAACCCGGGCCTTGGCCTTTTGCCAGTCCTGGCCCCCCAGGCGGTTCAGGCGCACCTTGACCTCCTCCTTGGGGCCGATATATTTGGAAACCATGTCAAGCTGGGTGACGGGCACATATAAAATGTCCCCCTTGGCATAGCGTACCTTTAAATAGTCCTTGGTGACCCCTTGCATTTCCAGCTTGTGAATCCCCTCGAACACGCCGACGCCATGGGCCGAATGGACGATATAGTCCCCGGGGGCCAGCTCGGAAAGGCTGTAAATCTCCTTGGCGTTTTTCTGCCGTTTTCTGGTCCTTTTGGGCGCCGCCGCGAAGTGGCCGTGGGTGATCAGCGCAAAATTGGCCGTTGGGTACTCGAACCCGGCGGAAAGGCTGCCGGGCAGCACCGTCACCCGGCCCAGGGAAAGGGTTTTGGCGTCATCCCGGTACTCACAGGGGACGCCTGAATTTTGCAGGTCCTCGGCGGCCGCCCGGGCGGAGCGCTCGGTGCCGCCCAGCACCACAATCCGCATTTTCGGGGAAAGAATAGCGTTTAAGTCCTCCTGCAAAAGCTGCATCCCGCCGCCCCATACGGAAAGCTGGCGGGCGTTCAGGCTGATCAGGGAGGAAAGAGGCGTATCGTAGCTGCCCCGGACAAAGGTGTCCAGGTACACGCAATCCCGGCGCTCCAGCTGCTTTTGGACATAGATATAGTCTCCGGAAAAGGCGTCCAGGCCCTTGCACAGGATTCCCTCCTCCAGATAGTCCTTCAGATCCTCGCCCCACTGCCAGGCCGTTGACCGGAGCCGCTCCTTGATTTTAATCGGCTCCGATTGGAACACCAGGGCCTCCGGCTCCAAATAATCCAGCAGGGTGGCCGGCGAGGGGTACAGCAGCGGCAGAAATTTGTCCGCGCTTCCCGGGCGTTTTCCCGCCAGAAGCTGATCCGCTTCCTGGGCCAGCCTCTCTTTGGCCCTGACCGCCGTTTTCCCTCGCAGCCCCGCGGAAAGCCTCTCTATTTTTTTCGCCAGGCTTCCCGGGCTGGAAACCAGCACCTCCGTGGACGGAGCCAGAGTGATTTCCTCCAAAGGGTCGTCGGTCCTCCGCTGGGTTTCCGGATCGAAATAGCACAGGGTATCGATCTCGTCCCCCCAGAACTCCACCCGGATAGGCGCGGAGGCGTCGGGAGTGAAAAAGTCCAGGATGCCGCCCCGTACCGCGAACTGACCCGGGCCCTCCACCTGCTGGTACCGCTCATACCCGGAGGCGCTGAGCAAAGCCTCAATTTTTTCCAGGGGCGCCTCTTGTCCTGCCCGCAGGGTGAGCCTTTTGCTCCTCAGCTCGTCCGGCGGGATAGTATATTGCAGGGCGGCGTCAATACAGGAGATTACCACCTGGTAATCCCCATCCAGCATTCTGGCCATTCCCTGAAGCCGCTGATGCTCATATTCCCTGGACTGGCCCTCGGCGGCCCGGAAATTGAAATCCCGGGCGGGATACACCAGGGCCGCAGTGCCCATGGACGACAAATCGTTGCAGAGCCGCTGGCCCTCGCCCTCGTCGGAGGCGAGCACCAGGGCTTTCCTCCCGGTTCTGGCGCAGAGGGAGTGGATCAAATGGGCCTTATGGATCCCGGAAACGCCGGTCACCGCCGCGGGAGTATTGTGGCGCTCCACCGCCGACACAAGGGTTTCATATTCAGTTACCCCATCTAAAAGGGTGCTTAAAAATTTCATAGGTTATTTTCTCCTGTCTGCCGCCTGTAATCTCAGCTGCGAAAGCGGGGGCTCTAGCGCGCTGCCGCCGCTGGGGTGCCTTTCCGCCTGCTGTTGCGGCTGTAACGCGGGGCGTTATGACGTTCCGCCGCAGGCAGAGCTTTCTCTGCCGTTATCCCTGTCTATGGGTCCGCTAAAAAATTCGCGGGCGGCTTATCCGCCTGTGCCCGGCGGATAAGGGTCAATGGGGAAAAGCGGGAATTGCTTAGCGCCGGGCCGCCCAAGGCGGAGTGGCGGATCCCGGCGGCCTGCCAGGCCCGGCGTTAAGAGTTAAACTGGTTCATGGCCTGGTCGATTTTCCCCTGGACCATCAGCTCCGCGGCCTGGGCGGCCCGCTTTGCCGCTTCTTCCATGGCCTGCTGTTCCTGCTGGGTGAACCGTGACAGCACCCAGTCCGCCAGATTATAGTCGGGCCGGGGCTTTTTGCCCACTCCCATTTTAATCCGGGGAAAGGTGTCCTTTCCCGACAGATATATGATGTTTTTGATCCCGTTATGCCCGCCGTCGCTGCCCTTGCGGCGGATCCGCAGCTTGCCCGGCTCCAGGGAAATGTCGTCGAAAATCACGATGACCTTCTCTGCCGGCAGCTTGTAGAACCGCATGGCCTCCGTCACCGCCTGGCCGCTCAGGTTCATAAAGGTCTGGGGCTTCATCAGCAGCACCCGCCTGCCTCCCAGCACGGCGTCGGCGCACAGGGATTTATATTTCAGCCGGTCGAGCCTCACGCCGCAGCTTCCGGCGATTTGGTCCAGCACCAGAAAGCCGGCGTTGTGCCGGGTATTTTCATATTCTCTGCCCGGGTTGCCTAAGCCCGCCACGATGGCCTCCACCGGCCCTGTGGGAGCGGCGGGCCGCAGGCCCTCTAATTTTTTAAAGATATCAAACATTTTGCGTATCCTCCTGGTTTTTTCCGTTGTGCTGAAGCGAAAAAAATGATATCATAAAAGCAAGAAAAAGGAAAGGGGTTTTACACTGTGGCTTGTGAACGTCAATTGGATTTTTACCTTCCCGTACCGGTAATGGATGTTTTTAATTATGTGGCGTCTCAAAAGGAAATTTATAAAATGAAGCTGGCGGCGGTAGACCGCGCTAACTTTAAAGTCTTCTTCAAGCACCGGGCCAACATGCTGACCTGGGGCGAGCATATTACAATTTCCTTTTACGACCCGCAGGACGGCGGCTGCCGGATTATCGTGGAATCCAAGCCGGCTATGGCGACCACACTGATCGATTACGGCAAAAACGCCGAAAACTGCAACAGCGTCCGCCAGTTTATTTTGTCCTCCTTCCACCAGCCCTTAAACGGACAGGTCCGGTAAAGCAGGACGCCGCCTTGGCTTTGAGAGGCGTTTGCGGCGGGGCTTGCGGAAGAGGCCCACGGCGTCACAGAGAAGCTTTGGGGCCAAAAAAGAAAACGGAAAAACAGCACATTATGGCGGGATGGAGCTTCCATCCCGCCTGTTTTTACCGCTTGAAAATTCTGAAAGCACCGGCCCCGGCTTGTCCCAGCCCGCCGCATAAGTAATAGGAGCGTGAGGTCTGCCGGCTGCCGCGGCACACCAAAACCAAAGCCGAAAAAGAAAAATCGCCCGCCAGGCCGCGCCCTTCCTCCGGGCCCCGCTCCCTCCTTAGCGGCCTGCTTTTCAAGCACGGAAACGGCTTCCACGGCCATGGAAAGCGTCCCTGGCGCGGGTATCCTCTGCCCGGCGGAACCGGCCGCAGGAGCATATATTTAGAGGAACATGGGGGAAACCGGCTTGTCCTCATAAATGCGCTCGATGGCCTCGGCAAACAGAGGCGCTACGGAGAGGATGGTCATCTTGTCCAGCTTCCGTTCTCCGGTCACCGGCACCGTATCCAGCAGAATCAGCTCCTTGATGGGGCTGTCCGCGATCCGCTCAATGGCGGGGCCGGAAAGAACCCCGTGGGTCGCCGCGGCGGTGACCTCCAGAGCGCCGCCCTTTTCGATGATGGCGGCCGCGCCGTTGCACAGGGTGCCGGCGGTGTCGATCATGTCGTCTACCAAAATGACCTTTTTCCCCTTCACGTCGCCGATAATGTTCATGACCTCGCACACATTGGCCCTTTGCCGCCGCTTATCGATGATTGCCAGAGGACAGCCAAGCCGGGAAGCGAAATTCCTGGCACGGGTCACCGAGCCTAAATCGGGAGAGACCACCACATATTCCTCGTTATCCCTGCCGATACGTCCTCTCAGAAAGGACGCTAGGGTAGGCGCGCCCACCAGATGGTCTACCGGGATATTGAAGAACCCCTGGATCTGAGGCGCGTGGAGATCCATAGTCAGCACCCGGTCCGCGCCGGCGGTGGTAATCAGATCCGCCACCAGCTTGGCGGAGATCGGGTCTCTGGCCTTTGCCTTCCGGTCCTGCCTGGCATAGCCGAAATAAGGGATCACCGCCGTGATCCTGGCGGCGGAAGCCCGCTTCATGGCGTCGATCATGATCAGAAGCTCCATGATATTGTTGTTCACCGGCGAGCAGGTGGACTGGACGATAAAGCAGTCCGAGCCCCGGACCGACTCGAACAGGGAAACCGCGATTTCCCCGTCGCTGAAGGTGCCCACCTCTGATTTCCCCAAGGGAAGGCCCAGGCACTCGGCGATCCGCTTGGCTACCATTGGGTTGGAATTGGCAGTGAAGATTTTGATGTCTTTCCCATGAAAATTCATGATAAATTCCCCCTCGTTTTCCACGTTCGTATCCATACCCGTCTGTGACGGTATCAGCCTTATTGATACCCCTTTTGCCTGGCGATTTGGTTCAGGGCCTCCAGCTGGGCGGCGTCGTTGGCCCCCAGCACCGCGTCGGCGCTTTCCGCAGGGCAGGCGTCCGCCGCTTCCCCTCTTTCCAGCAGCAGCTTCACCGCGTCCGGCAGATAATATTCCCCCTGGGCGTTGTGGTTCCCGATGGAGGAAAGCACCCCCAGAAGCTTTTCCACTTGGAACCAGTAAGCGCCGGAGCTGACCTCCCTGATTCTCTTCTGGGCCGCGTCCGCGTCCTTTTCCTCCACCACGGCGGCCATTCGGCCCGTGCCTTCATCCCGCAGCACCCGTCCGTAGCCGAAGGGGTCGTCCAGATACGCGGAGATCAGCGTCACCGCGTGATTGCCCTCCCGATGGCGCCGGTACGCTTTCCGGATCGTCTCCTCATCCAAAAACGGGGCGTCCCCGTTTAAAATCAGCACATCCCCATCCCGGTGGCGCTCCAGAAAGCCCCGGGCCTGCATCACCGCGTGGGCGGTGCCCTTCCGCTCCGCCTGAAAAGCGGTTTCATAGGCTTCCGGAAGGGTGGCGAGATAGCGCTCCACTTCCTCCCGCTTAAAGCCGTCCACCACGCAGAGCGCCTCGATTCCCGCTCCCCTGGCGGCGTCAATAACCCATTTCAGCATGGGCTTATCCAGCACCCGGCTCAGCACCTTAGGCAGATTGGATTTCATTCTCTTGCCCTCGCCCGCGGCCAGGATAATTCCACAAACCTCCGACATATAAGCCTCCTCTGTCAGGCGCGGCTGCGGCCCAACAAAATCTTAATCAAAAGCTAATCCTATTATCTCATAACCTTCGGATTTTTCAAGCTTTTTCCGTCGTGATTTGACGAAATTTCCCAGCCGCCATTTCTCTTTTCGGAAATTTGAAAAAAATCCCTATTTGTTGGCAAAAAGATGTGGAAAATCCGCGGACGTTTTGTTATAATGGCTTTGAGAGCTTTGAAGAAGTTAGGATCTCTGAGAAAAGCTCAATCTGCTCAAGCGCCCTGCGCTTAATATTATAGGAGGTAGATACCAATGAGCCACAAGTATGTATACCTTTTCTCTGAGGGCAACGGTTCCATGAGAGAACTGCTCGGAGGCAAAGGTGCCAACCTGGCCGAGATGACCGTTTTGGGTATGCCTGTACCCCAGGGCTTCACTGTTTCCACGGAGGCCTGCACCCGTTACTATGAGGACGGAAAGAAAATCGCTCCCGAGATCGAGGAGGAAATCTATGCGAACCTTGCCAAGATGGAAGAGATCAACGGCAAGAAGTTCGGCGATAAGGAAAACCCGCTGCTGGTTTCCGTGCGTTCCGGCGCGAGAGCTTCCATGCCCGGCATGATGGACACCATCTTGAACCTGGGCTTGAACGACGACGTTGTCGCCGGCATGATCGCCAAGAATTCCGACATCAAGTTCGTCCGCTTCGTGTACGACTCCTACCGCCGCTTTATCCAGATGTTCTCTGATGTTGTAATGGGCTTAGCCAAGTCCACCTTCGAGGTCATCATCGACGAGGTCAAGGAGAAGAAGGGCGTTAAGAACGACATTGATCTGGACGCCGACGACATGAAAGAGCTGGTCAAGCTCTTCAAGGCCCACTATAAGAAGGAAATGGGCGAGGATTTCCCGTCCGATCCTAAGACTCAGCTGATGGAATCCGTCAAGGCTGTATTCCGTTCCTGGGACAACCCCCGCGCCAACGTATACCGCCGCATGAACGAAATCCCCTACAGCTGGGGCACCGCTGTTAACGTACAGCCCATGGTGTTCGGCAACCTGAACGAGAACTCCGGTACCGGCGTTGCCTTTACCCGCGACCCCGCCACCGGTGAAAAGGCTCTGTTCGGCGAGTACCTGATCAACGCCCAGGGCGAGGACGTGGTTGCCGGTATCCGTACTCCCAGCCACATCTCCAAGCTGGCCGAGGATATGCCCGAGGTGTACAAGCAGTTTGCCGACATCGCGAACCGCTTGGAAGAGCACTATGCCGACATGCAGGATATGGAATTCACCATTGAGAACGGCAAGCTGTATATGCTCCAGACCAGAAACGGCAAGAGAACCGCTGCCGCCGCTCTGAAGATCGCCGTAGACCTGGTGGACGAGGGCAAGATCTCTGAGGACACCGCTGTTCTCCGCGTGGAGCCCAAGCAGCTGGACGCTCTGCTCCATCCCCAGTTTGACGCCAAGGCTCTGAAGGCCGCCAAGGCCATCGGCAAGGGCCTGGCCGCTTCTCCCGGCGCCGCCTGCGGCAAGGTGGTATTCACCGCCGAGGATGCCAAGGCCTGGCATGAGAACGGCGAAAAGGTCGTTCTGGTCCGTCTGGAGACCTCTCCTGAGGACATCGAGGGCATGGCTGCCGCCGAGGGTATTCTGACCGTTCGCGGCGGTATGACCTCTCACGCCGCCGTTGTTGCCCGTGGTATGGGCACCTGCTGCGTATCCGGCTGCGGCGACATCAAGATGAACGAGGAAGCCAAGGAATTTGAGCTGGCCGGCCACGTTATTAAGGAAGGCGACTACATTTCCATCGACGGCTCTACCGGCAACATCTATGGCGAGGCCATTCCCACCGTTGCCGCTTCTATCTCCGGCGACTTCGACCGCTTCATGAAGTGGGCCGACGCCAGAAGAACCCTGAAGGTCCGCACCAACGCTGATACTCCCCGTGACGCCGCCCAGGCTGTGGCCTTTGGCGCCGAGGGCATCGGTCTGTGCCGCACCGAGCACATGTTCTTCGAGGGCGACCGCATTAAGGCCATCCGCGAGATGATCGTAGCCAAGACTCCCGAGGCCAGAAAGGCTGCTCTGGACAAGATCCTGCCTTATCAGCAGGGCGACTTCGAGGCTATGTACCGCGTGCTGGAAGGCCGTCCCATGACCGTTCGTTTCCTGGATCCGCCTCTGCATGAGTTCGTTCCCCAGAAGGAAGAGGACATCGTAGAGCTGGCCGGCGAACTGAAGATCTCCGTAGACGAGCTGAAGGCTGTAATCGCCGGTCTCCACGAGTTCAACCCGATGATGGGCCACCGCGGCTGCCGTCTGGCCGTAACCTATCCGGAGATCGCCGAAATGCAGACCACCGCTGTGATCAACGCGGCCCTGGCTGTGAACAAGGAGCATCCGGAATACAATATCGTTCCTGAGATCATGATCCCGCTGGTAGGCGAGGTTAAGGAATTGAAGTTCGTGAAGGACATCGTGACCTCCACCGCCGACAAGCTGATCGCCGCCGCCGGCAGCGACATGAAGTATCATGTGGGCACCATGATCGAGATCCCGAGAGCCGCTCTGCTGGCCGACGAGATCGCCAAGGAAGCCGAGTTCTTCAGCTTCGGCACCAACGACCTGACCCAGATGACCTTCGGCTTCAGCCGTGACGACGCCGGCAAGTTCCTGGATGCCTACTATGAGAACAAGATCTATGAGAACGATCCCTTCGCCAGACTGGATCAGAACGGCGTTGGCAAGCTGATCAAGATGGCTGCCGAAGGCGGCCGCAAGACCCGCCCCGACATCAAGCTGGGCATCTGCGGCGAGCATGGCGGCGACCCGACCTCCGTCGAGTTCTGCCACAATATCGGCCTCAATTATGTATCCTGCTCTCCGTTCCGCGTGCCGATCGCCCGGCTGGCCGCTGCGCAGGCTGCTATTAAGGAAAAGAACGCAAAATAAAATTGCCGATTTTGGGCAGCGCCTGATGGCAAAGCCTGAATAGAAAAGGGCCCTGCGGAATTTCTTCCGCAGGGCCCTTTTAGCGCCGAAAGCCACAACAAAGCAGGCGGGGAAGGGGAAATCTTATCACGATCGAGCGAAGTGTCAGCGGATTGCAGAGCTCAAGCTTCTTTGCCTCCAAAAATCAAAACAGGCCTGCCAGCTGCCGGCTTCGGGCAGCACCCATTAGCCAAATCCAAAAAAACGCCCTTGCCCCGGAACACCATCACAATTTTAGTCCGGGCCTGAAAAATCAAATGGATGGCAGAGCTAAATAAAAAGCAGCGCCAAGGAAGAAAATTCCCTGGCGCTGCTTTTATTTCTTTTCATTCCAAAAGCGCTAGGTTCTGTTAAAAAAGCGCGCAATTCTGCTGGAAGCCATTAAAAATATTTGGCGCAATAAAATCCGCCGGCTCCCTAGGAAGCCGGCGGACTCTTTCATTTTCGGATTTTAAATCTACAGCCTGTCCCACGGTCTTCCGCGTGTCATGCGCGGAATCCGCTTCAAAGGTGTTTAAGAGGCTTTTCTCTTGGATCTGCTGAGGGCTACGCCGGCAAAGCTGCCGCCGGCCAGCACCAGAAGGGCCACCCAGAGGGTGAACTGAGAGGTCTCTCCGGTCTGAGGACGATTGCTGTTTTCGGAATTGCTGGAAGTAGGATCGCCAGGCTTGCTAGTGTCCTCCGGCTTAGAGGAGGTTGTCCCGGTAGCCGGAATAATGGTGTCTTCCTTGCTGATTTCCTTGGTCAGAGCCTCGTCGCTGAAATACTTGCCGCACACCGGGCAATACCAATATTCCTTATTTCCGGCTTCCGTCGCGGTAGCCGCCTTGGCTTCTGTCTTCTCCGCTTCGTGGCCCTTGGCGGCGATCACAAGCTTATCCCAGGTGGTTTCGTTCTGGCAGGCCGCATCAGTGAAATATTTGCCGCATCCGGCGCAGTACCAGTATTCCTGATTGCCGGTCTCAGTGCAGGTGGCTTCCTTGGCCTCTTTTTTCTCAGCCTTGTGAGTATGGGTGACTACACCCTCATCACCGGCAGGCACATCCTGGTCGTTTACGGTAACATCGCCGTCGCCGGAGTTCTTAACGGTAACATCGTCCGCAGTGATATCCAGCTTGACGTCACCCTTTAAAACCTCAATGGTGCTGCCGCTTTCCGCATTCGCGGCCGCCTGATTGATGGATTCTTCGCCGATATAATAGGCAGCCGCTCCGCCGGCAGCCTGGTACTTGGCAACCGCGCTGGCGCCGCCGATATATTCGTCGGCCGGCTTCTGAGCAAACGCTCCTCCGGTAATGGAGGTGCTGCCGTCGCCGCTGTTGGAAACTTCACCGGCCACGCTGCCGCCGGAAATGGTCACGTTATCCTTTTTGGTATTAGTGACGCTTCCGTTCACCACAGCGCTTCCGGAAATGGCAAGCGTCCCCGCCGCGCTATTGCTGGCCGCTCCCAGAACGATATCGCCGTTCAAGGTGCCGCCGGAAATCTGAATGTTTCCGCTGTTGCTGGAGCCGCCCATGGTGTTCAGAGCGTCGGTGCTGTCTCCGCCGGTAAAGGTGCCGCCGGTGATGGTGAGCTTACCGGCATCCATGGTATCGTCGAGATAGCCGTTCAGGATTACGCAGGAAGATCCTTCATCCGCCTGGAAATCGCCGCCGGAAATCTCAGCCTCGTTCCAGTTCAGAAGCGCGGCCTGGGCTACGTTGGTGAAGGTGCCGCCTTCTACGATCAGCTCGCCGTAGTCGTCGTTCTTGATGGTGTTCAGGCCGCCGGAGAAGGTGCCGCCCTTAATCGTCAATACGGAGGGCTGGCCGCTCTTGTTTTCCGCGCCGTTATACCAGCCGTTTTCCAGCAGACTGGAGAATTTTCCGTTTTGGGTAATGGTTACGCCGTCGTTAATGGTCATGTTACCATGGTTCACCACGGTATAATAGGAATTGCTTCCAGATGCCTCCGCAGAGGAACCCGCTTCCTTGCTGCGGTCAAAGGTGCCGCCGTTTAAAACTGCGGTTCCCTCATTCCACAGAGCGGCCTTTCCGTGGTTTTCATTATCTACCTTGCCGCTTCCCTGAATGGTCAGGGTGCCCTTGTTGGTAATGGTGTGGCTCGCTCCGTTATTCGCCAGCGTGAAGGTACCCAGATCCAGGGTAACCGTGGCTCCTTCCGGAATCACAACATTTTCCTTCGCGTCATCCAGCAAAGTGACGGTTTTCCCGTTGCCTTTGTTAATGGCTTCCTGCACGGTGGCGTATTCCTGTCCGTCAACCGAAGCGACATTGCCTGTCCCGTCCAGGGCCATGGAGGGCATCGCCGCGGCGCACAGCACTGTCAGAGACAATACGCCGGTCAACAATTTTTTCAAATGCCGATACAATTTAAAATTCCTCCTTTTTTAATTCAGCGGACAACAGTATTTTCCACTTAAACAGCCTCGGACAAGGCCTCTTGAAAAGTCCAGACGCCATGTAAAAAAGTGTACTTTAACGGAATAAATTCCAACTATTTGGTTCAGACCGGCTGTTAGACTAACCATACTTTTAAAGATTTCTATTTTTTACTTGATTTTGAGCAACTTTTTTAATTTATACCAGATAATTAATAATTATATTGCAATTTTAATTAGTCCACAAAAGTATACAATAGAGGCTTGAATATTTGTGACTATTATGATATAATCGCATTATAAGCGGATTGTAACAGCATCTTATAAAGTACACTTTTAAAGAGCAAAAAATTATACAAATATATTCATTTATGAGAATTAAATCTAAAAATTCTATGTTTTTTGTTTTTATTTAATTTATAACAGATAAATTTATTGTATATTTCGTTATCCAATAAAATCAAAAAACACTTGTTCAGTTTCTTTTGGAATTTGTGACGCAGTATTGTTTCCTATTAAGAATCATAGCCAATAAAAAAGAAACAAGGCTGGGCACTGTCTGCTAAAGAATCGGACAAGGATACTGGAGGCGAGGCGTATCGCAAAATGGGACGGATTTCTTTTGTAAACGAAAAACCAAAAATAAAGGAGGAAAACATTTAATATGAAAAAGGTAAAAAAACTATCTGCCTTACTTCTCTCCCTTTGTCTGGCCTTTGTGTTTGTGGCTTCCACAGCCTTTGCGGCAGAACAAGTTGCCGACGCCGATGGGATTACCATTACTGCAGATACCACGGATGAAGCGATTGCCGCAGCTTGGGGAGAAGGGGCGGCGTCGATTTCGCAAAACGACGACGGTTCCTATACCTTTAAGCTGTTAAAGAACATCTCCCTGGCAAAATACCAAGATATTTCAATCGGTAATTTTCAGGCCGGCGCGGAGCAGCCGCGTATTATTTTAGATTTAAACGGCTGTACGCTTTCCGGCACCAGTATTGTAATTGCCAATTTAGGCAATTTAACGATTATGGACGGTTCCGCGGAGCAGACAGGCCGCATTGAATACAATGGCGGTCAGTATTTAGTCGCGGTGAATAACGTTGGTTATAGCATGACCATTGAGGGCGGCACCTTTGTTTGCAACGGCGCTGATTCAGCCGCATATAACTCGGCAATCAGCACTGCCGGCGGCGTTACCACGGTCATTAACGGCGGTACCTTCGAAGGGAACGGAGCCGGCGCGGTGATTTCCTATGGTGAAACTGTAATCAACGGAGGCACCTTCGACGGCGCTTATGGCGTTGTATCCAAGAAAACAAGCTCAGGGGAAACCGGAAGCATTGTGTTTCCGGCCGACTCGACAGCTGTAATCAACGCTTCGAAAATAGCGTTTGTCGCGCAGGGCGACGCGGCATCCGCAGGAAAGGTTTCCGCCGCCGGCGGAACCTTTAACGCGCCGGCTGTACTCGGGACAATCGGCACAGGTGTGGATAAGACGTCGGCGGCCAATGTTACCGGCGGCATTTACGCCGCTGACCCGTCAGCTTATGTCCCGGATAACAATGCTTCGATCAGCTATACCCACGAAAATAGCACCGTTTACGCGGTAGGCAAATCATCCATTGATGAAGTGGCGCAGCAGGCCCAGGCTGGGGATACCATTACTGTGCTGTCCGGAGATGTTGCTCTGGACACCGCAGATAAGGTTGTCGTAAAAAATGAGAGCACTGGAAATGTTGTAGTCAATGGTACAACAGTAGAAACGAACACAGAAGTGACCGCCCACGTTTATGATCCAAACTGGAAGCATGACAATAAAAACCACTGGCACGAATGTACGGACTGCGGTGCGAGAGCAGACGAGTCAGCCCATACGTATGGAGAGTGGAAGGAAACAAAGGCCGCCACTGAAACCGAAAAGGGAGAAAAGCAGCGCACCTGCTCTGTTTGCGGATATGTTGACATTGAGGAAATTCCAGTTTTGCCCCATACCCACAGCTTTGGGACAGAGTGGAAATCTGACGGCACGAGCCATTGGCATGATTGCGCCGCCTGCGGAGCGAAAACGGATGAGGCGGCTCACAGCTTCAAATGGGTGACGGATAAAGCGGCTACTGCCACAGAGAAGGGTATCAAGCATGAGGAATGCACCGTCTGCGGATATCAGAAGGAGGCCGTGGAAATTCCCGCGGCGGGAACCGGAACCAGCAGTCAGCCGGGCAGCAGCCAAAACGGAAGCGGCGGCAGTGCCAGCGGGAATGTCCAAACAGGCGAATACAGCAGCCTAACCTTCTGGATCGCTCTGCTGACCATTGCCTTCGGCGGGATAATAGCAGCCGTATCTTCCAAAAAATTTGTCCGCCGCTCTTAACTCAGACTTCTTTTTCTGATTTTACATCTGAAAAGGCGTCTCCGAAGCTTTCGGAGGCGCCTTTTCTTTTGTCGATTATTCCGCGTTCTGACTTTTTACAACAGCGCCCAGCGCTTTTCTGAAAACGAAAGCCCAGGCGCTTGAGAAATGATTTCCCGCAAGCCGCGGCGCACGCTGGGCGCGGCTGCTTCCCGCAGGCTATTTTTCTTTTGTCTTTGGCTCCGCCTGTTCCGGCAAACCGGTTTTGCCCTGCTCCTGCTTTGGAGCCTTCACCCGGTTTACTGCAAAAATTCCAAAACACACCAGCGCCAAAGCAACCAAATACCGCCAATCCCACAGGTTTTCTCCCAGGCAGGCGGCAGATAGAATCACGCCGAACACCGGCGTCATAAAGTTGTATACTGTAATTTTCCCCACCGGATTATAGTACAGCAGAGCAGTCCAAATGACGAACGCCACCGCTGACAGAAGAATCATATACCCCAGCAGTAAGAATGCCTCAGGGCCCGCTGGATTCAGCCGGCCTCTCGGTAAGCCGATCAGGCACAGCACGGCGCCGCCGATAAACAGCTGCCATCCGGTAATGGTCATGGAATCCCCGTTAGAAGCGGCATTTTTACTCAGCAAGGCGCCCGCCGCGGAAGACAGTGCCGCCAGTATAATAAAGCCTTCCCCCTGAAAGGTAAAGCTGGCCTCCAGGCCGCCGACTCCCAGGTTCACCACGACCACGCCGGCGAACCCGGCGATGCATCCGACCACCTTAAACCGGTTCAGCCTGTCATCCCGGTAAATAAAGTGGGCCAGCGCTACCGCGAAAAAGGTGCTCACCGCGCCAAAAATAGAAGCCTTCACGCCTGTAGTGTTGGCCAGGCCTAAATAAAAGAAAACATATTGCAGAGTAGTCTGCACCAGTCCCAGCACCAGGATGCCTGCAATATTGCGCCGGTCTGGCAGGCAGGCCCGCTTTCTTTTCAGGCTGGCGAACAGAATCGTGACCAGGCCCGCCATGCCGAAGCGGATCCCGGCAAACAGCAGCTTGCTGGCGTTGTCCTCCGGAGCAATCTGAAAGAGCTCATACCCGGTTTTCACACTGGGAAACGCGCTGCCCCATAGGATCCCGCACACCGCCGCTAATAAAATCACCACGCCGGTTTTTGTCAGAATGGTTTTTGTTTTTAGCTGATCCATTTTCTCACCCGCCCGCTATGCTTGTGTTATAATCCCATCATAGCACACCTTGAGAAAATATGGAACGAATCCCAAAGGATTTTTTATAACGCCCCGGGATTTTCCCCAAAGCGGAAAGCACAGAGCCGCGCTCAAAAAATAATTCCCTGCGGGCTTTATTCCAAAAAGCAGGCTCTAAAAACACAAGGCTGCTTTTTCATTTCTCTCACTTTGGCCTGCACGGATGTGCAGAATCCCTTTAACAAACCAGAGCCGGCCCGGACAGAAACCGGTCTGCCGTTTCTGCTTTACCGGCCAAACAGCTTCCCGATGATCCAGTCCATAGATCCGATTCTGCGGTCCGGATTTACAGACTCCAAAACGCTCTTCTGATATTGATGGTAAGCCAGCTTCGCCTCTCCCAGATAGCCGGTGGCCTCCCGCACCTTGGCCTTATAGCCCGCGCTGTAGCCCGCGATTTCCTTTTCATACTTTTCGTCTGTTCCCGGCTGGACCGCCGCCTTATAAATATCGATGATCTCATCAGAATCCCGATCCGGGAAGTATTCATGGGGCGCGGTGCTGTCAAACACACAGAGTCCCAGCTCCCGGACGGCAATCATATCCAGGCTGTTGGGGTCAAAGGCGCAGTGGTAAGCCTCTGTCCGATATCCCCGGTCCTGAGCCGCCCTTGCCAGCATCTTCAGGAAGGTGGACTTTCCCGTTCCCGGGCGGCCCTTGAGGAAATACCGCTTGGGAATTTCCTGGGTAATATTGGGAATATAATCATAAGAGCCGTTGACGGTGGCCGCGCCGAAGAACCGGTCTGCACAGCTGCCGGCGCGGTCTGTCTTTTGCCCGCCGAAAAGCTTCTCGGCGGTTTCTTCCGCAAGTTCGTCCATCGCCTCGAAATCCATGCTGGAGATAAAAATTCTTTCCCAGTCGTCGTGGATCTTCAACGCCTGGCCGAAGCAGCCGTAGGCCCTCTGAACCCGCTCCCGAGCCTTGGATAGGTTCTCATCCTCCGCCAGCCGGAGGGAATAGGATTCATCCCCGTAGGCGGGAAGGTTCAGCAGCCCCGTCTTTTGTCCCGGCAGAATGATTCCCTGCAGGCTGTTGTCCAGACAGTTGTGAATCAGCTCCACCTCCTGCTCGCAGCCCAAAGCCTGAGCGCAGGCCTGGCTCACCAGCTGGGTTACCAGCAGGTCAGGATACCCATCCAGCTTGACAACCTTCTCCAGTTTTCCGAAATTAGATTCCCAAAAGCTCACAAATCCCCGGGAGCTGTTGGTATCTACAAAATAATGCAGTACGTTCTTTTCCAAAATCCATTCCCCTTTCTATCTGTAACGATCCTGACTGAAGAGGAGCGGTCCGCCGCCGGGCCTGTAGGGCCCCTGTCATGGAAGTAACATTTTATGGGCTTTGCCTCACAGGGCAGTTATGTAGACCATTTTCCCCCATGCGGCAAAATTTGGGCGCTGCTTCTCTTCAAAACGATCCTTACAGTATATGAGAAAGGAAGCTGTCTATTTCCAATTATTTTACGCGGATGCCGCCATCCGGTTCAGCATGGGCCGTAGACGGTACGCCAGCACTGACGCCAGTACAATTTTGATGGCGTCCCCAACCAGAAAGGGCACCACACAAAGGGCCAGCGCCGCCCATAGGTCAATTTGGGCGTAAATCATATACCAGGCGGTGCCCAGGGCGTAGCACCCCGCAAGCCCTGTTACCATTGCCGCGGGGTAGGCCCAAAACCGCCGGCCTGCCTTGGAAATGATCAGGCCGATAAAAAGCGCCGCCACAACATAGCCCCAAATATATCCGCCTGTGGGTCCGAGCACACGGGCGAAGCCGCCGGAAAAATTTGCGAACACCGGCAGCCCCGCCAGTCCCATAACGACGTAAATTCCTTGGGCAGCGGCGCCCCGCGCCGGGCCCAAAACCGCGCCGGAAAGGAATACCGCCAGAGTTGCCAGGCTCAGGGGAACATCGGTAAAGGGCAGGGGGATGGCGATTTGAGATAAGACGATGGTCAGGGCCACAAACATGGCGGTGACGGTGATATTTCTGATGGAATCCTTTTTCAATGCGCTCTCCTCCAATTGTAAACCAATTATCAAATTAATAGTTTACAATTATTATAGCGGCAGCCGCCCGGCTTGTCAAGACAATCACAAAAGCTTCAAGGCTATCAGCAGCATTTTTTCAATTTCTCCCTTTGGATAAGCGGCGGCTTTCCTTACGGAATCGAAAACGAACAAGGCAAACCCGAGAAGGAATGCTCCCAGGAAAAGAATTGCCAGCGCAAGACAGATCTGCCTTTTATATTTTACTTTTTGTACTGTGGATCTGCAGCGGGGGCATTTTGAGAAAAGATAGCTCAAAAATTCCTCTCTGCTTCCGCCGCATATCGCCGCCTTTTCCACAGGAATATAGAGCCTGTAAGGAAGAAATAGAAGAAAAAAGCGCTCGCTCTCGGCAATGGAAACGATAGATTTATAATCATAGGACACCGGCGTATGGGTATCGGTAGCGCTCACGAGATAGCCGCAAAAGTTTAAAAAATAAATTGTGCCGGGCTTCCCCTCAGAAATCATATGGCGCCGGTAAGCGAGGCGGCTGCCGCGCTCCGCCTGGATGTCATACGAACCGCAGAGCAAAGCGGACACGCCTGATACGCAGGCACAGCACAAATAATTTTGTTCCGTTATTGCCTGCATGAGAAAGCTGAGGAGGATCACCGCCAAACAGATTAGATGAAATTTTATCAGCCACACATAGGGAGCCTGACCGAATTCCGCATATTCCTGCTTTCCCACTGGAAACTGGGCGTGGAAAACAGGCTGAGAGCTTAACGCCCGGCCGCCCTGTGCCTGGTTTCCAGCGTTTCCTGTTTTGTCAGGCATTTTGATTCCCCCTCTGAAAAGGGCGTCTCCCATCGAAAAACAGGGCCGGCAAATCTCCTGCCGGCAGTCTCTAGGAGCCGTCCTTCTATCAGCCCTTATTCGCGGTTTCTCAATCGTGACCGCTCCCGCCCAGCCCTTCGCGCATTTTCCAGCGGAACCGTCCGCCGGCATCAGCGTTTTTTCTTACAGGAGCCGCCGGAAGCTGTTTCCCGGCCGGAAGCCTCCGGCTTCCGGCCGCCGCCCTTTTTTTTCGGGTGTTTTTGTTCAGCCGCTCCACCGGAGCGGCATCCGGCGGCAGACTGTCCGGCGCTTCTCCCGCTGTCAGCGTCCTCCTCGTGCTCCAAGCGGCCGAGGCCCTCTTCGCATCCGGAGCGGCTGGGGCAGCCCTCGCATCCGCCGCATCCGGAGCAGCCGCAGCACCGCCCTTTCTTTGCCTGGCGGATGATATGCCGCAGGGCCAGAACGAACAAAACCGCAAGGCCCCCTATTAATAACCAGTCAAACCAACTCATAGCTTCCTCTGTTTTCCATCTTTTGTCTTTTAGCGGAGGCCGCAGGGTTCCTTCCATCATCACCGCTTGGAACCCTATGCCGTCAGGAACGATGCCCGCATCCGAAACGGGGAAGGCAGCTCCTGCCGCTCAGCCCGCTGGAGCAGGCGGCGGTTTCTGCGCTTTGTTTTCACCCGCGTTCTCCTTCGGCCGCGGCCGCGCCCACGGCAGCTCTGCTTTTTATCCTAAAATCAGGGAGCCGGCCTGATAAATCAAGGTTCCCATAATCCAAGCAACGCCGGTCTGGAATAAAACAACCCAAAGGGAATACTTCGCGCCGCCAAGCTCCTTGCGTACAGTGTTCACCGCGGCGACGCAGGGAGTATACAATACGGTAAACGCCAAAAACGAGCATGCGGCCAGCGGGGAAAAGATCCCGCCCAGAGCAGCGGGCAGCCCGGCCATGTTGGTGCCGGTCAGCACCGCCAAAGTGCTGACTACCGCTTCCTTAGCGGTAAACCCGGTGATCAGGGCGGTAGAGGCCCTCCAATCTCCAAAGCCCAGGGGCGCGAAAACCGGAGAAATAAACCGGCCGATCTGGGCCAGCATACTGTCGGCGCTGTCCGCCACCACGTTGATCCGGGTATCAAAGGTCTGCAAAAACCAAATGACGATGGTGGCAACGAAAATCACGGTAAAGGCCCGCTCCAAAAAATCCTTAGCCTTATCCCAAAGCAGCAGGCCCACGCTTTTCGCGCTGGGCAGCCGGTAATTGGGAAGCTCCATAACGAAGGGAACCGGCTTCCCTTTAAACGCCGTCTTTTTCAGCACAAGGCCGCTTACAATTCCCATGATGATGCCGAACACATACAGGCAGATCATAACCAACGCCTGGTATTGCTCGAAGAAGGTGACGGTGAAAACGGCGTAAATGGGCAGCTTGGCGCTGCAGCTCATAAACGGGGTCAGCAGCACGGTCATTTTCCGGTCCCGTTCACTGCTGAGGGTGCGGGCGGACATAATCGCCGGCACCGTACAGCCGAAGCCGATGAGCATAGGCACAAAGCTTCGGCCGGATAGGCCGATCTTACGCAGAGCCTTATCCATAACAAAGGCCACCCTGGCCATGTAGCCGCTGTCCTCCAAAATAGAGAGGAAGAAAAACAGCACCACAATGATCGGTAAAAAGGAAAGCACGCTTCCCACTCCGGCGAACACCCCGTCGATTATCAGGGAGTGAACCACCGGATTGATGCCGTAGGCGGTCAGGCCGCCGTCCACGGCCTGGGTCAGGGAATCGATGCCAAGAGACAGCAGGTCGCTGAGCCAGGCGCCGACCAGCCCAAAGGTGAGCCAGAAAATCAGCAGCATAATCGCCAGGAAGATCGGAATCGCGAAAATTTTGTGGGTCAGAAGCTTATCGATCTGAACGCTGCGGCGGTGCTCCCTGGATTCCCCGTTTTTCACTACGGTGCCGGAGCACAGCTTATCAATGAACTGGTAACGCATATCCGCCAGGGCCGCCTCCCGGTCGGTGCCCAGCTCCTGCTCCATTTCCTTTACGATATGGCCCACCATGTCGATCTCGTTTTCCGAAAGCTTCAGCTTCTCCATCATGGGCCCGTCGCCCTCCACCAGCTTGGTGGCCGCGAAGCGCGGGGGAACCCCCAGCCGCTCGGCATGATCCTCCACCATGTGGGACAGCGCGTGAATCGCCCTATGTACGGCGCCGGAGCAGAAGTCCATCCGTTTGGGCCGCTGCTTTTTCTCCGCTGTCTCCAGCATGACCCGGATCAGCTCGTCCACGCCCTCGTTTTTACTGGCGGAGATAGGTACCACCGGCACCCCGATCTCCTCGGAAAGCTTCTGCACGTCGATGGACGACCCGTTATTCCGGATTTCGTCCATCATATTCAGCGCGATGACCATGGGAAGATTCAGCTCGATCAGCTGTAGGGTAAGATACAGGTTCCGTTCAATATTGGTCGCGTCTACAATGTTGATGATTCCATCGGGATGCTGTTCCACCAGAAAATCCCGGGTGACGATCTCCTCGTTGGTATAAGGGGAGAGGGAATAGATTCCCGGCAGGTCTACCAGCGCCGCGTCCGGGTGATTCCGGATGGTTCCCTTTTTTCCCTCCACGGTGACGCCGGGAAAGTTCCCCACATGCTGGTTGGAACCGGTCAACTGATTAAACAGGGTAGTTTTCCCGCTGTTTTGATTGCCTCCTAATGCAAAAATCATTTGAGCCGCTCCTTCTCCACTTGAATTTTTTTGGCATCCTCAATCCGGAGGGTCAGCTCATAGCCTCGTAAATGAATCTCAATGGGATCGCCCATCGGCGCCCTTTTCCGGATCATCACCTCAGTGCCCGGCGTGATCCCCATATCCAAAAGCCTTCTCCGCAAAGCTCCCTGGCCGCCTACCTCAGACACTCTGGCAGGCTCTTCCAGATTTAATTCGTCCAGTGTCAAAAAAGCTCCCTCCAAACGCCGTTAATTCTGTCTTAATTGTAAGCTTAGGGAAACTTTTTGTCAATGGTTAGGTTTTACTAATCGCCAGCTCCCGCACCGCCTCTTTTATGCGGTTTTCTGAAGCATTTTGGAAGCATTTTGCCTGCCGGAAAAACGGCGGATCGGATAGGGAAGCCGTATTTCGGCTGCTGTCCTCTGTTTGTTAAGCCGTTTCAGGAGTATTCCGGGTTCCCCATGCGGCATGTTACCAGCCCTTCAGCTCCCGGCGCAGCGCCCGGTAATTTGGCAGAAAGGACTCTACCAGCGCCCAGAAGCCCTTAGAGTGGTCGTGGTGCTCCGTGTGGCATAGCTCATGGATGATCACATAGTCGATGACCTCCCGCGGCCTTTCCATCAGCCGCCAGGAAAGGCATATCCTGTTTTTCCCGGAGCAGGAGCCCCACCGGGTCTTCGCGCCGGTTACCTTAACTCCGGCGGGCGTTAAGCCGGTCTGTTCCGCAAGCTCCCAGGTCCGCTGGGGCAGGTATTCCTGAGCCCGCAGGCGCAAATTTTCTTCTTCCTGCGGAGTAAGCTGCCGCCGGGCGGCTGCGCGCTTGGCTGTCTCAGCTGTTTTTTGCTGGATCCAGCCCTCCTTTTGTTCCACAAAGCCGTCAATCCATTTTTTAGAAAGCCGCATGGGCGCCCTAACCTCCAGGGTCCCGTCCTCCTTTATGGCCAGCGCCACTGTTTTCCTCTTGGAGCGGATCAGCAGATATTCCCGCATGAAGCATTCTCACCTTATATCATAACGTAGTAGTGATTAGAGTCCCTCTCCAGGGACTTGCGCCGCACGGTAAGGGATGCTGTGGATGGGTATCCTCAGCCTTCCCGTATAGCCGATAAGGCCGCAAATTTTTTCCGCCGCGCGCTCCCGCTGGGCCGCGTGGAGCCGGGGCGGCACGCAGGCCCGGTATGCAGAAAAAGCCGCCTTTCGGGCCGGCCTCCGCAGCTTAGGCTGCGAAAGCCGTTTCCCCTTCAGGCGGCTCTCAATGTTTATTTCAGGCGCAAAAGCTTAAGCCTTGCCGCCGCATCCCAGAACAGTCTCGATCTTGTGCATAACCAGAGACTTAATGGCGTCGCGGGCGGGGCTCAGATACTGGCGGGGATCGAAGTGGGAGGGATTTTCCGCCAGATACTTGCGGACAGCGGCAGTCATAGCCAAACGCAGGTCAGAGTCCACGTTGATCTTGCAGACGGCCATCTTAGCGGCCTCTCTCAGCATATCCTCAGGGATACCGATAGCGTCGGGCATTTCACCGCCGAATTGATTGATCATCTCCACATACTCCGGAATAACAGAGGAAGCGCCGTGGAGCACGATGGGGAAGCCAGGCAGGCGGTCGGAGACCTCCTTCAGGATATCGAACCGGAGCTGGGGCTTTTGGCCGGGCTTGAATTTATAAGCGCCGTGGCTGGTGCCGATCGCGATGGCCAGGGAATCCACGCCGGTGCGCTCTACAAAATCCTGCACCTGAGCGGGGTCAGTGTAAGAAGCGTCGGCGGCGCTGACATTGACGGCGTCCTCGATGCCGGCCAGACGGCCAAGCTCCGCTTCCACGGTTACGTTCCGGGGATGGGCGTAGTCAGCGACCTTTTTTGCCAGCTCCACGTTCTCCTCATAGGGCAGATGAGAGCCGTCGATCATCACGGAGGTGAAGCCGCCGTCGATGCAGTCCTTGCACAGCTCGAAGGAAGAGCCATGATCCAAATGGAGCGCGATGGGCAGGCCGGTTTCAATTTCGGCGGCCTCTACCAGCTTGGTCAGATAGGTGTGGTTGGCGTACTTACGGGCGCCGGCGGACACCTGAAGAATCACGGGAGCGTTCAGCTCCTTGCAGGCTTCGGTAATTCCCTGCACGATTTCCATATTGTTCACATTGAATGCGCCGATGGCATAGCCTTCCTCGTAAGCCCTTTTGAACATTTCTCTTGTGTTTACCAGAGGCATTTTGAAATCACTCCTGTTTAAAATTAACCTCCGCGGGCGATTCGGGCCTTTCCCACGCCCCGCACCGTTTGTAAAAATACGGAAAAGCAGAGGTTTCCAAAATTTATTATACATCATCAGAGAAAAAATATAAAGACATATTGTTAAAAAATCAACACAATTTCTCGTTTCTCTCAAAGTAAATTGACATTCGGCCGCTAGTTCTCTTCCGGAACAATCCTTCTTTGCTAAATTTACATGAAAAAAGCTGATATTTTGCTAAAACAGCAAAATATCAGCTCAAATTCTAACATCTTTCAATGCATGTTGGAAAATGTTATCAAAACGCTCGCCAGCAGCCTGCTTCCGCCGTCATTGTGGTCCGGGAGAAAACTCAATTGTAATTACGGATCAGGGAAACCACCCGGCCTAAAATTACCACCTGTTCGGAGATGATGGGCTGGAAGGCAGGGTTTTCCGGCTGAAGGCGAATATGTCCGTCTTCCCGGAAGAAACGCTTAACCGTCGCCTCATCCTCTAAAAGCGCCACTACAATATCGCCGTTTTCCGCCACTGGAGTTTTGTGGGCTACTACATAATCCCCGTCTAGAATACCGGCGTTGATCATACTTTCACCAACTACCCGCAGGGCAAACAGCTCCCGGCCGCGGCACTGGCTCTCATTGATGGGAAGATAGCCTTCCACATCCTCTACCGCCAAAATCGGCAGGCCCGCGGTTACCCGGCCGAGCACCGGCACCTGGACGCTTCTCTCCACGCCGGAAATGTGAATCGCACGGTTCAGTCCCGCGTCCCGGGAAATGAAACCGTTCTCTTCCAGGGCCTTTAAGTGAGCGTGGACCGTAGAAGTGGACTTCAGCCCGGTTGCCGCGCAGATTTCACGCACAGACGGCGGAACCCCGTCCTGTGAGCGCTCCCTGAGGTAATCTAATATTTTCTGCTGGCTTTTATTCAGCTTTTTCAATGAGAAAACGCCTCCTTTCCTGGTTATCCTCAGTATACCATATTATTTTTAAAAAATCAAACAAATGTTTTTGTTTTTTATTATGAGGATTTTTTAAATTTTATTTACAAGAAATTCACAACTATTTTGGCCATATGGACTATAATAAAACCGTACTCAAAAGATGGAGCCGCACCATCTTGAGTATATGTTCTACCCTCCTCAATGTACCCCTCAAGCTAAAAGGAAGAAGCCGAATCCGTTTAGGGTTCGGCTTCTTCTTTTGTGTTTTTACCATTATATTTCAGTGCCGCTGTCCGCACAATGCCGCTGTCCGCCGGCACCGCCGCAAAACCGCTGGCCTTCCTGTGCTTTCTTCCGGACGCTGTTTTCCGCCGGGCGGTGCTTCTTGTTGTTTCCATGGCCCTTTTCCCGGACGGGTAATTTACTTGTTCTGCTTCAGCCCGCGGCAGCTCCGGCAGGCCTTTGGAGCCTTCTGCTTCAGCCTTTTCTTTCTCCGGCGTTTTTGCCCTGTTGCAAAATCGGGCATACGGAAGCACGGCAAAAGCGCTGGATTTTCCAAAGGAAAATCCAGCTTATTTTTTTGTTTTTATTTTATTGATCCTCTTTCGAATATTACCTAAAAAACCCGGCAAGAATAACCCAAGAGGTGAAATGAAATGAGCAATATGCGTTATGCATCCCCGAAAAAATCCGGAAAGGGAGGAAAAGGCTTCTTTGTAGCGCTGGGCGTCTGCCTCATCGCCGTAGGAGCCGCCGCGTTCCTTACCTACCAAAATGTCTCACAATATTTTTCCCCCGAGCAGTCGGCTTCCTCACAGCAGCCGGAGTCCAAAGCGGAATCCACCCAGCAGGCCGGCAATACGGTCAGCGGCGTTAAGGAGACCGTCAGCAGCGCCTCCTCCAGCGAGGCGGCGTCCTCTGCGGCGGAATCAGAGCCTGAGCAGTCCGAGCCCGAGGTAAGCGATATTCCCCAGGAAGACTCCCAAGAGGATGGCGCCGCCCAGACGGCCGCCCAGACCAGCGGCATGGATTCCGTGGTTTACCCGGTAGGCGGCAACGTGCTGAAGGAATTCAGCGGCGAGGCGCCGGTGTACTCCGTCACCCTTGACGACTGGCGCGTCCACGAGGGCGTAGACTTCGCCGCGGAAAAAGGCGCGGTGGTGAAAGCCTTTACCGGCGGCCAGGTCAAGGAAATCTACGACGACCCCATGCTGGGAAAAACCATGGTGATTTCCCACAGCGGCGGCTATGAAGCCTATTATTGCGGTCTGGGTGATACCACCCTGGTCAGCGCCGGAGATTCCGTCTATCCGGGCCAGGACATTGGTTCTGTCAAGGAAATTCCCAGTGAGGTCTTAGACGCCTCTCATCTGCACTTTGGCGTGAAAAAGGATGGCGTCTGGATCAACCCCATGGACGCGCTCGCCGGCGCGGAGCAGTAAGCCTGCCCCCGTTTCGTTTTAGGGGCACAAAACAAAATTAAATAAAAAGAAGAAAAGGCACGCAGTCTCTCGCTGCCTTTTCTTCTTTTTTGCCGTTTTACCGTTATTCCATGTGAAAAATTTTAGGCTTCACCCGGCGCCGGCAGCGCGCCTAATCTCTTTGCTATCGGCTCCGGCTGGTAATCTCCTTCAAAATTTTATCCGGAATCGGCTGCGAGGTGAGGCTCGGCACGCCAACGTAATAGCCTTGAAGGTAATCCACGCCCAAGCTTATTACGGTGTCCATTTCTTCCCGAGACTGAACCCCTTCGGCAATCACAAGGCTGTTGTTTTTTCTGGCAAAGGAAATAATATTGGAGATCATTTCCTGCCGGTTCTTATCCTGATGGCAGTTCCTCACAATGGACAAATCCACCTTAATGAAGTCCGGCCGCACAGCGAGCAGAGAGACCTCGCCGTTATATCCAGCCCCAAAGTCATCCAGAGCCACCTGGCCTCCGTGACGCTTCAAAAACGAAATTTTCTTGCGGGTATAGCTTTCCACTCGTTCCTCCTCCTCGGTCAGCTCTACTACCAGACTGCCGAGGTAAGGTCCGTACTGAGCCTCCAGCGCCTTTTCATCGGACTCGGAAAGCCCCTGGTTGGCGATAGAGTTGATAAACAGGCGGCAGTCCGGCGGTATATTTTTAAATCCGGTGAAGCTTTTGAGAGCCAAAAACCAAGTCAGCCGCTCGATCTGATAAAGCTTACCCTGGCTTTTCGCGAGGGAAAGCACCTCTAAGGGCGTTTCCAGAGAGGTGAGCCGGGGGCGCATCAGCGCTTCATAACCGAAAACCTGGCCGGTGCGGGCGTTCACGATAGGCTGGAAATAGTAATCCAGAAGCTCCTCCTCAATCAGCCGGTTCAGTTCCTCGCTGTTATGAAGCAGGTAAGCGGATTTTTCATAGTCGGTGATATTAAATTCCGCGAATCGGCCCTTAGTCATATTTTTTACTGAATACATAGCGAAATCCGCGTATCGGATCAGCTGCTCATAGCTTTCAGAGTCCTTAGGATACCAGGCCACGCCGGCGGACGCCCGGATCCGGAACGACGGCCGGTTAGGCAGCTCCAGGGTGGAGGTTTGAATGCTCTTTTGCAGCCGGTCGATCCGCTCCCTGGCCTGGTCTTCCGAATCATAGCCATATAGGAATAGATAAAATTCGTCCCCCGACATCCGGGAGATTACCGCATTTTCCGGCGAACCGATCCGCAGGGCGTTGGCGGCGGCGCGGATATACTGGTCGCCGTAATCATGGCCGAAGGTATCGTTGATATATTTTAGATTATCCAGATCCATCATAATCAGAGCCGCAACCTTCATCCGGCCGCGGTTCTGAAACAGCTGCCTCATCCGGCTGTGAAATGCCCGGCGGTTCAGCAGATTGGTCAGCAGGTCGTAATCCCGTTCATACTCGATTTTCTGCTTTTCCACCATCTCCTGGGTCACATCCTCCGCGATGCCCAGCATATGCTGCTCGCTGTCGATCAGCTTCAGCCGCACCCAGACGATACTTCCCTGGGAATCCGTTAAACGGAAGGTTTTGACCTTATCGGTGGAAAGGGCCGGATCAATATATTCCGCGATCGGGAGCATCAGCTCCTTAAACCGGTCCAGAGGAAGATACTGCAAGCCCTTCTCCTGGCCGATCAGGAAGATTTTGAAAAAATTGGTGGTGAAGTATACCTCCCGGCCGCCGATGGTATACTCAAAGGCGCCCAGGGGAAAGCTGGCCATTTCCACAATCTGAGAAAGCTTAGAGGCGGAATCCGCCACCTCTTCGCCTAAGGTTTCAATCGCGTTGGTCAGCTCGTCGAATTCCCGGATGTGGATCCGCTGGAACCGCACCGGCTGCCTGGGATTCAGCCCCCGGACCTGATTCACCAGAGACTGAATCGGATGGGTGGTCGATCGGATGGTAAGGAAGATGCTGGCGGCGCCGATGAGCAGGGTCAAGGCGACGGCCAGGAAAAAGGTGGTGCGGGCCGAGTCCGCGGCGCCGAAAAGATACCGGTTTTCAATCACGCCCATCAGCACCCACTGGTCGTTTTCGAAGGGGGCGTTGTTGTTATAAAGCTTCATCTGCTGAACACAGGCATAGGTGGTATCGGTAAAATTGCCGTTATCCACCAGGGAGAAGCAGTTCTCCCTGACCGGCTCGCCGGCGGTGAGAACGCCGTCGCCGCCGGAATACAGATAGGTATACAGCGGGCCGGTAGACATAACAGGAACATATTGGTTAGAATCCGGCTGGCGGACCGCCAGCACGTAGGACACGTTGGTCTCTTCTGAGAGCTCCGTATAGGGCAGCAGCTTGCTTAGATAATCCAGGGTAATTTCCACCCCCAGTACGCCGTAAACCGTTCCATCCTGCGCCCTTAGGGGCATCGAATAGGTGATGACCGGCACGCTCCGCTCATCCAGATAAAAGGGCTTGCTCCAGTAGCCCAGCTCTTTTGGTTCCGCCTCCGGATAGCTTTGGGCCGCCCGGATGGGATTCTGGTAAAACAGGTTCCTCTGGTCGTTTTCTCCGCTGAAAAGAAAGACCGGATGCCATTCAGAATCCATCGGGATCCCCAGCTCCTTGGTAATGGCGGTCGGAGCCCGCTCGATCAGGATATCCGAGTTGTCCTGGGAGGTGGAGGAGGGGTCCATATCCCGAAAGTACAGCCCGTTTTTTACTGTGCCGCCGTTGTCATCCACAGCCGGGGAGCCTTCCAGCACCAGGAAAGCTCCCGTCACGCTGTTGCGGCGCAAAAGCTCGATCACATCCTCGGCGCTGTTCCTCAGCAGCTCCACCGCCAGATCGGAATTGGTTTCAATTTCATCAAAGCCGGCGTTGTTTTTTTCCAGCACCCGGGAAAAATGCGCCTCAATCTTCTGCTCGGCTTCCGTCAGGTTGGACCACCGGGAAATCATTTCATACTCTAAATAGTTTTTTCGGGTAATGATCTTCTGGTTGAAAATATCATAAGAATTCTCACTCAGCCTTTCAATGGCGCCGCTGCCAATGATAGAACCGGTGATCAGCCCTGTTTGCAGCAGCAAAACAACGCCCATCACCAGAAGCATTCTGGCGCCTATGGAGCTTTGGCGGAATTTTCCTTTCATGCTTTCTTCCAGCTTTCCGGTTTATTGAATGGATTCCTCCAGCTTTCCGCGGAACTCCTCGAGCCAGCTCTGAAAGCTTTCCTCCGTGGTAAACTGAGCGGCGGCCTCCTTACGGGTCATTCCTCCGTCCACCAGAGCCTGAATTTGCTCCAGGTCGGCCTGAGCCCGGTCGGTCATGCAATATTCCAGCACGTTCCTGGCGTTGGTTCCGTTTTCAAATGCTTTATTGGTATAAAGGGTATAGCCGTTCACCACGTCGATGGCCACGGTTAAGGTCTTTTCCAGCGCTTCCCCAGCGCCGCTTAGCTCGGCGGCTTCCAGAGCCTTCAGGCTGTTGGCCTCCTTTTTCACCGGCAGATAACCGGATTCTGTAGAAAATTGCAGGTTTCTCTGGGCGTCGGTAAACCACTTCAAAAACTCCACCGACGCGTATTCCCGCTTTTCGTCCGACTTCACCACCACCATGCCGGCGCCCTGCTGAACCGCGTAAGGCGACCCGTCCTTAAAAACAGGCGGCGGCAGCACCAGGGTTTCAATCTGATAGCTTTCTGTATCGTTTATGGTCACCTGGGTGGGAAAATAGGCCGCGCCTGAGGTCGAGCCTACCAGGGCGATCAAATCTCCGGTCTTCACATCGTCGGAGCGAAATTTCCCATAGGCGCCAAAATGCCCTTGTACCATAGGCACATAATAATTTTCCCACAGCTTTCTCAGGGTATCCTCATCCGTGTCAAAGATTACCCTTCCGTCCTTCACCGCGAAGATCTCGTGGCCGAGCTGCTTGCAGCCGGTGATAAAATAATTAGCCACCGCGTCCCTTCCGAAAAACGCTTTGCCTCCGGACCATTCGTAATACTGGGCCGCGGTTTGGGTCACGCCCTCCACAGTGGATAGGGAATCCAGGCTGGCGCCGGTATCAGCGGCGAATTTATCCCAATCGGTTTTGTTCAGCATGAACACCTCTGTGGATTTCGCCACCGGGAAAATTTTTAGGTTTTCCTCTTGGTCGAACCGGCCCTCGTCGATATATGCGTCCACGTACTGGTCCAGCTCCTCCTGGGTCATATAAGAATCCAGCGGCGCCACCAGGCCCCTCTGGTCCATGGCATAAGCGGTATCCACATAGGCGGAGAAAATATCCGGAATTTCACTGGCGCCCACCTTTTTATCGGCGGCGTCCGTCACCTTCTGGATCAGGTCGTTCACATTGCCCTGGCTGAAAGCCTCCACCACGATGCCCTTTTCGCGGCCCACCGTCTCGTTAAACTCCGTTACCAGGGAGTCAAAGGCTTCCTTCTGCGCGCCGTTATAATAGTGCCAGATTTCGATGGCGGTCGGTGAGCTGGGATCCAGCTGAACCTGAGGCGGCGCGCTCTGGCAGGCGCACAAAGGCAGCATTGCGGCCGCGGTCAGGGCCGCGGCGGTTCTTTTTAATTTCATGATAATTCTCCCTGTTGCGGCGGTACGCTCTTATTTGCTCCTGTCCGAAAAAGGCCTATTCGGCCCGCCGGCTTCTAAGGGCGTCCGCTGGTGTTCGTTTGCGGCTTCCATGGTTTCAGGCCGTTTGCGGCTTTGGCTCCGCTGATGGTATGAAGCCATTATACCATAGGCCCATCCCGTTCGCAATGAATCTTAATTTTTTCTTTCCCGTCCGCCGCGTCCCAGCCTGTGAAAGGTTTTCCTCCGGAATAATAATATTCCCTCTTATCCCTGCATAAACATTAGCAAACGTATTCATAAAGGGAGGGTACAGGGTGAAAGGCATTGTTGAGGAAAGAGCCATCGAACTAGGGGAATATATTATTGAAAGCAAAGCCACCGTGCGCAAGGCCGCGAAAAAATTCGGCGTCAGCAAAAGCACCGTACATAAGGACGTTGCGGAGCGTTTAAAATATGTGGATCCCCAATTATATAAACGGGTGAAAACGGTTTTAGAGATCAACAAGGCCCAGCGGCATATCCGCGGCGGCTTGGCCACCAAGCAGAAATATTCGGCGGAACGCCTGACCGCCAGGAAATAGCCGCGGGGAGGCTCTCCACAGAAAAAGGCTTTCCGGGACTCCAAAGGAGTCTTTGGGGCCTTTTTAGCTTTTTATTAGGCTCCTATAAGCATAACCCGCCATTTCCGGCTCAGCCGCCTTCGATTTGCGGCCGCCGCTTTTCTGCGCCCGGAGCCGCGGTTTGTTATGCGCCGGCGCCTTTTTGGGGGCGGCGGAAGCAGAACGGCAGCATCGCCAGGAAAACCAGAAACGTCAGCGCCTCCGCGCAGGGCACGGCCAGCCACACGCCGGTAATGCCGAACAGCCGCGACAGCAGAAGCACCGCAGGGATCACCGCCGCGGCGCCTCTTAAAACAGAGAGGACAAAGGCCGGGCCGCCCTTGGAGAGGGACGCCAGATAGGAGGAGGCCAGGATATTAACGCCCATCATGGGAAACGCGAGGAAATAAAGGGGCAGGCCCTGGCTGGCCAGGCGCTCCATTTCCAGGTTGTTTTCCTGATTGAAGATACCCACGATAGGCTGGGAGAAAAACCAGCCTATCCCTAAGAAGAGCAGGCCGAAAGCTGCCGCCGTGATGACGCCGTAATGAAAGATCTGCTTCACATGCCGCATCTGTCCGCTGCCGAAGCTGCGGCTGACGATAGGCTGGATTCCCTGGGCCACGCCGGTGAAGATGGAGACCACGATCAGCGCCAGATTCGCGATGATTCCATAGGCCGCCACCCCCACATTGCCCGACAGGGACAGGAGAATCTGATTAAAGAGAAGCATGACGATCCCGGAGGAAACCTCTGTAATCAGGGAGGAAACCCCCAGGGAAAGGATTCCCCGGGTCTGTTTTCCGCTGAAGGCGCACCGGACAGGCCGGAAGCTGTTCTTCCGCCGGAGAAAGTGGGTGGAGGAGATGAGGATTCCGATGCAGGGAGCCACGCAGGTAGCCAAGGCCGCGCCGAACATCCCCATGCCCAGAGGGAAAATAAAGACGTAATCCAGCACCACGTTGCTCAGGCAGCCCACCAGCATGGCGGCCATGGAAAGGTTAGGCTGTCCGTCGTTGCGGATAAAGCAGACCAGCAGGTTGTTAAATAAAAACAGCAGGGAAAAGGTGAGGAGAGTCCTCAGGTAAATGCTGGCAAGCTCCTGCACCTGTCCGGAGGCTCCCAGGGCCCCGGCGATTTCCCAAGAGAACAGAAGCCCCGCCGCAGTGAAAAGGATTCCTAAAAGCGCCGCCATTCCCGCAGCGTGAGTGAACACCTGGTTGGCCTCGTCCTCCCGGCCCTCGCCCCGCAGAATGGAATACCGGGTGGCGCCGCCCATGCCTACCATCAGCCCTATGCCGTTGAGCAGGCTGTAGGCTGGCAGCGCCAAATTCAGCGCCGCGATGCCGTTGCTGCCCACACCGGCGGAAATAAAATAGGTATCCGCCAAAATATAGCAGGACAGCCCCGCCATGCTCAGCACGTTCAGGGATACGTACCTGGCAAACTGGCTGAAAATTGTTCCTTCCTTATTCACGCGCGGAGTCTCCTTTCCCATGATAAATCTGCCGTAAATCCGCCGCGCGGCCGCGGGCCCCGCCGGCAAGGCCGCCTGCCCTTCTGACCGCCTTAGCCCCTGATACGGCAGAACCGCGGGACTTCTTTCGGCTTTCCTAAAAAACCAGGCGCCCCGGCCTTCCTTTGGAAAGGCCGTTCAGCGCCCATATCATCTTTATATTTTCTTAATCCTACAGTCCTTTTATCCTATCACGGCAAATTTTTGTTGTCAAGGCGCCGGCGGCCGCGAAGGACCTCCATATCCATATTGATTTCACCGGCTCTTCCGGATAGACGCGGATAGGCCGTTACCGCCTTGTCCGGCTGTGCCGTGATAATACAAACAGGATATTTTTAGATAATTATTACCTTCTGTTTCTGCAAACAAGGGGCGGAAAATCATAAGATGATTTTCCGCCCCTTGTGATCTTACGGCGGCAGCTTCGGCCTCAGCCGCTTTATTACAGATGGAACCGGTATTCGGTGGTATAATGGTACATTTCGCCGGGGGAGGTAAATCCGCCGGGAAATTCAGGATGGTTGGGGGTATCCGGGAAGAACTGGGTTTCCAGGCACACGGCGGCGTGGGCCGGATAGCTTTTTCCGCCCTTGCCCGGCACGGGGCCGGCGCTGTTGGCGGTAAAAAGCTGTACGCCGGGCTTATCAGTGTAAACATCCATCTGAATCCCGGTTTTCGGGGAGGACAAGGACGCCACCCGCCTCATGGTTCCGTCCCAGCTGTTGACGACGTAATTCAGGTCGTAGCCGTTGTTGGCCTTCAGCGCCGGGTCATCCGCGCCGATCTCCTGGCCGATGGCCTTGGGAGAGGTAAAATCAAAGGGAGTTCCCTTGACCGGCACCAGCTCCCCGGTGGGAAGCAGAGCCTCGTTGGCCGCGGTATAGCAGCCGGCATCCAGCCAAAGCACGTGGTCCAGGGCGGTTTCGCCCTCGCCGGAAAGGTTGAAGAAGGAATGGTTGGTCATATTCACCGGGGTTTTCTGATCCGTGGTGCCCCGGTATTCTATTCTCACTCCATTGTCGGCGGTCAGGGTATAGGTCATTTCCATGGTCAAATTTCCCGGGAAACCGTCCTCCCCGTCGGGACTTTCCACACGCAGCGTCACTGACGGCTCGCCGCCGTCCTCCTCCTTTACCGCCTGCCAGACCCGGAAGGTCAGGCCGTTTCCCCCGTGAAGGGTGTTGCCGTTTTCATTGGCGGTCAGGTGATATTCCCTGCCGTCCATAGTGAATTTGGCCCCGCCGATCCGGTTGGCGTAGCGGCCGATTGGCGCCCCGTAGTAGCAGGCGGCCTTTACGTATTCATCCAGGGTATCGAAGCCAAGCTCCACATCCCGGGCGATTCCCTGGCGGTCCTTCACCAGCAGGGACTGGATAATGCCGCCGTAGGTATAAAAGGTCATCGCCAAGCCGTTTTCGTTTTCCAGAGTATATTGGGCGACGGCTTTTCCGTTTACCGTGCCCGCTTCCTTTTTTGTAATCATTCCTTTGTTTCCTCCTGTAGATTAATGGAGATGCCAAGCTCATCCAGCTGCTTTTGATCCACTGGCGCCGGAGACGCGGTCATCAGCTCGCCGGAATTGGCTACCTTGGGATAAGCGATCACATCCCGGATGCTGTCGCATCCCAGCATCAGCATCACCAGCCGGTCCAGGCCGAAGGCCATGCCGCCGTGAGGCGGCGCGCCGTAGCGGAACGCGTCGATCAAAAAGCCGAACCGTTCCTGGGCCTCCTCCTGGGTAAAGCCCAGCGCCTTAAACATCCGCTGCTGCAGCGCCGGGTCGTTGATCCGGATAGATCCGCCGCCGACCTCGTTGCCGTTGAGCACCATATCGTAGGCCCTGGCCCGCACCGCGCCGGGATTGGTTTCCAGCTGCTCCAGATCTTCGTCGTTGGGGTGGGTGAAGGGATGATGCTTAGCGACAAACCGACCCTCCTCCTCGTCGTATTCAAACAGAGGAAAGTCGGTGATCCACAGAAGATTGGGCCTGCTTTCGTCAATGATTCCCATCTGCCTGGCGCACTCGCACCGCAGGGCGCCCAGAGTGTCAAATACTACCTGGGGCTTGTCGCTGGCCACAAGGAACAGCAGGTCGCCGTTTTCCGCCTCCAGCGCCGACCTCACCCCTGCGGCTTCCTCCTCCTTCAGGAATTTTTCGTAGGAGGAGCTGGAGGAACCGTCCTGGTTCAGCTTAGTCCAGGCCAGGCCCTTGGCGCCGTAGGCCTTGACCCATTCGGCCAGCTTATCGATCTCTTTTCTGGTGTAGCAGGCTCCGCCCTTTACATTGATGCCGCGCACGCTTCCGCCGGCGGAAACAGCCCCGGCAAATACCCGGAACTCGGTGCCCTTCAGGACTTCCGTCAGGTTTTTCAGCTCATAGCCGAACCGCAGGTCCGGCTTATCGGAGCCAAACCGCTCCATGCCCTCGGCGTAGGTCATCCGGGGGAAGGGGGTCTGGATTTCCACATCCAGCACCTCCTTGTAGACGGTTTTCACGAAGCCCTCGGCCATGGACATAATATCCTCCTCGTCGATGAAGGACATTTCCAGGTCGATCTGGGTAAATTCCGGCTGCCGGTCGGCCCGCAGGTCCTCGTCCCGGAAGCACCGGGCGATCTGCATATACCGGTCGAAGCCCGCCAGCATGGTCAGCTGCTTATACAGCTGAGGGGACTGGGGCAGGGCAAAAAAGCTGCCGGGGAATACCCGGCTGGGCACCAGATAGTCTCTGGCCCCCTCGGGGGTGGACTTGATCAAAATAGGGGTTTCCACCTCCACAAAGCCGTTTTGGTCGAAATAGTCCCGGGCGATTTTCACGATCTTATGCCGGGCGATAATCTTATCCTGCACGTCGGGGCGGCGCAGATCCAAATAGCGGTATTTCAGCCGCAGCTCCTCCTTGACCTTGCTGTCCTCGGTGATCTCAAAGGGAGGGGTTTCGCTTTTGGAAAGCACCCGCAGGTCGGTGACCTCGATCTCCACCTCGCCGGTGGGGATCTCCTTGTTTTTGCTGGAGCGTTCCCGCACTACGCCCTTGGCCGCCAGCACAAATTCTGCCCGGACGCCGAAGGCCTTGCCGAAAATTTCCTTGTCCGTGTGGTCGTCAAAGGCCAGCTGTATAATGCCGGTGCGGTCGCGCAGGTCGATGAAAATCAGCTGTCCCAGGTCGCGCTGCCGCTGGGCCCATCCGCATACCACAACCTCCTTGCCCACGTCGGAAAGCCTTGGCTCTCCGCAGTAGTGGGTTCTTTTCAGTCCTGTCATCACTTCTGCCATATGATTTCTTCCTTCCGTTTTCCTGTGATTTTCCCGTGGTTTTTTGTCGGTATCGATTTTTCACAGGCCGTCAGAGGGCCTGCCTGTTCCGAGCCTTCTTTGCGGCGCATTTGTTTTTTCCAGGCTGTCTGCCAAAACGCGGCCCGACGCCGTGTGCCGGTCCGCGCCGGAAGCCCGTTTCATCCGCTTATAAGCTCAGACTGCTTTGCGCGTCGAAATAGATCTGGGTAAACTCGTCCACAAAGCTTTCCCCCAGAGAGATCTCTTTCTGTTCGCCGGTGGCCATATTTTTCACCTTGGCCTTTTGCTCCTCCAGCTCGCTGTCTCCCAGCACCAGGCTGAACTTAGCTCCCAGCTTATCGGCGTATTTCATCTGGGCTTTCAGGCTCCTGCCCACCAGGTCGCACTCGGCGTTCAGGGAGGTGGTCCGCACCAGCTCCGCCAGCCGGAACGCCTGGGCCTTGGCCTTATCACCCAGAGAGGCCACGTACAGGTCGCAGGTTGGGGGCGTTACCGCCGCCAAAGCGCTGTCAGGCTGAGCGAGCACCAGCATCAGCCGTTCCAGGCCTAAGCCGAAGCCCAGCGACGGCATGGACGGCCCGCCTATTTCCTCCACCAGGCCGTCATAGCGGCCGCCGCCGCACACAGTGCCCTGAGCGCCGATGCCGGTAGAGACAAATTCAAACACGGTCTTGGTATAATAATCCAGGCCCCGGACAATCGTGGGGTTCACCGTATAGGCAATTCCCATGGTATCCAGGCAGGTCTTGACGCCTTCAAAATGCTCCCTGCACTCGCCGCACAGGTAATCCAGCATGACCGGCGCGCCCTCGGCGATCTTAGAGCAGACCGGGCTTTTGCAGTCCAGAATCCGCATAGGATTCCTATCCAGCCTGCCCAGGCAGGTTTCGCACAGCTGGTCTTGATAGCCCTGAAAATACTCCTTCAGCGCCTTGTGGTACTCGGCCCGGCATTTCGGGCATCCGATGGAGTTGATCTCCAGCGACAGGTTTTTAACTCCCAGCACGTCGAACACAGATTTCGCCAGGCAGATCACCTCGGCGTCCGCCGACGGCGCTCCGGCGCCGAATACCTCCACGCCGAATTGGTGAAATTCTCTCAGCCGTCCGGCCTGGGGCTTTTCATACCGGTAGCAGGAGGTAAAATAGTACGCCTTGATGGGCAGGGCGTCGTTATACAAGCCGTGCTCCACCATAGCCCGCACCGCGCCGGCGGTGCCCTCCGGCCTCAGAGTGATAGAGCGTCCGCCTTTATCCTGGAAGGTATACATCTCCTTTTGCACCACATCCGTGGTTTCTCCCACCGACCGCTGGAACAGCTCCGTATGCTCAAACACTGGTGTGCGGATCTCCTTAAAGCCATACGCGCTGCAAATCCGGCGCATAGCGTCCTCCACCACCTGCCACTGATAGCTCTCCTTCGGCAGAACATCCTGGGTCCCTCTCGGCCCCTTTGTCAACAATCCCATAACTTCCTCCTTTTTTATTTCGCGCATGGCGCGCCCGCTCAGGGCGGGCGCGTCGTCCTCCGCTGTAATTTTTTATCCTTCCGCACGCGTTTTTCACCCTGTGGAAAACACGGGCCTGATAAGTCAGCATTTTGCTTGGGGTTCTTTGCCGTTCGGTTTCAGCTTTTCCTTTCCCGCATGGCGCGCCTGCTCAGGGCGGGCGCGTCGTCCTCCGCTGTGATTTTTTATCCCTCCGCACGCGTTTTTCACCCTGTGGAAAACACGGGCCTGCTTGCTGGATTAGCTGCCCCTTGGCGCTTTCTCCAGAATTTTTATAAATTTTTTATCCTGTCATTTGATACCTCTGTTTTTATTTCACTGAAATAGGGTTCAGCGGTTCTCTGGTTTTTAAGCCGTTTAAAGCCGGGCGGTAAAATCATCTCATGACCCCCGCCGCGAAGGTCTCGTTTTCCGCTCCATAAAAAGGCCTTCGTTCCTATCCGCGCCAATATAATTGACGGGGATAGGGACGAAGGCCTTTGCCTCGTGGTGCCACCCTAATTCCGGGCGCACTGCGCCCGCTTTAGCGTTCTGATAACGGAGAACCTTCCGGATTCCCTTCGCCTTCAGGCGCGGGATCAGCTAACGGGCGTCTTTCTTTTCCACGTACCGTCGCAAGCGCGCTTCCAGCCCGGCGGAACCGCCGTTCGCGCTCTCTCTGGGCGAGCGAAGAAAATACTCCTCCCGGTCAAAGCTTTGTTTTCGTTTTTAATTTTCCGGAGCCAAGCTTGCCCCCGGTTCCAAAAGCTAAGGGGGGCTGCGGGGTTGGGCGCCTTTCAGAGAGCATTACAAATTAATATCTTGGGTTTAAAATATTGCGCCAATCCAGGTCTCCTCTTTCCAGGCCGTGGATCAGAACCTCGGCGGTAGCAATGTTGGTAGCCACCGGGATATTATGCATATCGCAGAGGCGGAGCAGGTTGATGTCGTTAGGCTCATGGGGTTTGGGATCCAAGGGATCCCGGAAAAACAGGAGCAGGTCCACCTCATTGCAGGCGATGCGCGCCGCGATCTGCTGGTCGCCGCCCTGAGAGCCGGAGAGGAATTTTTGGATGGTCAGCCCTGTGGCCTCGCTGACCATTTTGCCGGTTGTGCCCGTCGCGCAAAGGTTGTGCCGGCTTAGGATGCCGCAGTAAGCGATACAAAATTGCACCATAAGTTCTTTTTTCGCGTCATGGGAAATCAAAGCTATATTCATTTCAACAGTTCCCTCCTAAAAATAGAATGATCGGTAGAGTTTATCCAAGTGCAAGAGAATGACTAATTATGAAAATGGAGCAAAGGAACATTTTCCCCTTCGAAACGGGCGGCCACCCGGCCGAACGCCTGCGCGGCAGGAGCGTTTTTCGCGTTTACAATGGGCTTGCCGTGAACCACAGCTTCCACCACAGACAAATCCTCGGGAATAATTCCCAGAAGCTGCAGTCCAGTTTCATCAATCACTTGGTCTAAATCCTCAAAGCAGTTGAGCCGGCGGAAGCTTTTTTCCGAAAACCGGCTGATCACCAGGCGGGTTTCCTGGATGCCGGCTTCCCGCAGCAGCCTGCCCGCCTTTTGAGAATTTCGGATACAAACCGGATCCGTATTCGCCACCACAATTCCTCTGCCGGCCGGAGCGCAGGCGGCCCGAAAGCCTCTGCCAAACCCGGCGGGGCAGTCGATCACAATGTGGTCGTAATAGGGTGCGAACGCATGGATCAGCGGCTTCATCAGCCTGGGGCTGACCACATCCTCTGTTTCCAGCGGAGCCGGCAGCAGATAAAGCCCTTTCACCGGGCTTTCGTAAACCGCGTCGGCGGGGCGGCAGCTGCCCTTTACCAGGTCGGCCAGGTCGAACACCAGCTTTTCCCCGATGCCAAGCATATAGTCCAGGCTTCGCAGCCCGGCGTCGCAGTCCACAAGCAAAACCCGCCTTCCTCTGCCGGCTAAAGCGTACCCCAGCCCGGCCGTAAACACGGATTTTCCCACGCCGCCTTTTCCTGATGTGATTACTGTGATTGTTCCCATACTGATATTACCCTCATATTTAACATGTTAACACAAAAAAAGCAATACGTCAAAGCGTTTTTTTGAATTTTCTGTGAAAAAACGACGAAATTTTTTCCACTAATCTATGACATTATTCAACTTCCGGCATGGTTTCCGGATGGAAATATCCATCCATGATCGCTTTTGCCACGTTGGCGGCGTAAACGCTTTTTCCGCCGTGCTCCATAATGATGCCGATGGCGATCTGGGGATCGTCGTAAGGGGCGTAGGCGATCAGCGTAATATTATCCACGTCATATTCGTTGCTGTTAGGCAGATAGGTCTGGGCCGTTCCCGTTTTCGCCGCGATCGGGATTTCATAGGAGCCGTAGCTGTAATAACCGGTACCGGAGGGGCTGGTCACCACGTTGCGCATGGCGCCCTTTACGGTTTCCAGCACTTCCTGGTCAAAAATGTTTTCTTCCACTACCTCTGGCTTAGTTTCCTCCAGCACGGTCTGCCGGCTGTAATCGGTGATTTTATCCACCACATGGGTGCGCAGCCGGGTGCCGTTATTGGCGATGGTTGCCGCGTAGGTGGCGAGCTGCACCGGAGTGATCAGGTTATCCGACTGGCCGATGGCCGCCATGATGGTATCTCCGCCGTACCAGTCCTCTTTTTCGTCCGGACCCGCCAGGGTTCCGTCGCTTTCATAAATCTCAACGCCGGTCAGTTCTCCCAGGCCCAGCTTTCTCTGGTAAAGGTTCATATTGTCAATGCCCAGGTTATAGCCGGTATCGTAAAAGAAAATATTGCAGGATACCGTCAGTGCCTCGATTACGTTCAGATAGCCGTGGGTTCCCATGCACAAAGGATGGAAGTCCGGCATATCGGCGTTATAATAAGTATACCCGCACCGGAACTGGGTGGAGGTGTCGATCACGCCCTCCTGAAGCGCCGCCAGCGCCACCGCCGGCTTCATAGCCGAGCCGATCGGGTAGCCCTGCCAAAAGCACCGGTTCCACATGGCGTTCTGACCGTCCTTGTTCAGCAGCAGGTCCTCACGGTACTGGGGATCGTTCATATATTTGTCCAAATCGTAATTGGGATAGCTTTGGGCGCACAAAACGCTGAAATCATTTACATCCAGCACCACCACGGAGCCGGTACACTGGGAGCCGTAGCTTTCCTCCTTCTGGGCGGCCTCCACGTTTTCCTTTAAAGCGTCCAACGCGATCTTCTGCAGCCGGGCGTCAATGGTCAGATACACCGTGTTGCCGGAGGTCGCCGGCGTCTTTTCCGTCTCGCTGACAATGGTGCCGTTAGGTGTCACCTCCACCAGCTGCTCGCCCCGGTGTCCCACCAGCTTATCCTCCAGGGCCGCCTCGATGCCCTCAATGCCGATTTTAGAGTCCAGCTGATAATCGCCGGTATCCTTTTTCTCCTCATAGGTGTCTGGATCAATCGCGCCGATATATCCCACAATATTGGTGGCCAGGCTGCCGTTTGCGTATTTCCGCTCAGAGTAGGTTTCCACCGAAACGCCGGGCATTTTCTGGCTGTTTTCCGAGACAATCGCCACCATTTCGTTGGAAATTCCCTCGGCGAAGGTATACTTATTTTCGTTATTGTAGCCGGTTTTCGCCATATTGTAGCGCACCGCCAAAATCGAGCGCTTATCGCTGTTGCTGTAGCCCTCGCAGTCGTACCACTGGTCGCTGGCCATCAGGTTGATGCACTCCTCGGCGGTGGCGTACTGCTGCAAACGGTAGTCGCTTTTCAGCAGGCTGATCGCCGAATCCACCGTACCAGCCCCGTCGTCCTGCTTGAAGGCGAAATTGCCGTTTTCATCCACCACAATAGGGAAGTTGTCGATCCACTCCTCATTCCGGGACTCAAACAGGGCCACCAGCTGGAGAATTGTGGCGTTCAGGGAACCCTTGGGGACATACAGGTTATTGAACACCACCTTGTAGCCGGTTTCATTCACCGCCAGGCTGACGCCGTTGGCATCCAGGATTTCCCCCCGGGAGGCGTCCTTTTTTACTGTATAAATATTGGTGCTGTCCGCCTGGGCGCGGTATTGGGCGCCGTGGACCAGCTGCCAGTTGACCAGCTGCGCGCCGAACACTACAAAAACAGCCAAAATTCCCAGCACCAAGGCTAAAACTCGAACGGACTGGCCTTTTTTTTCCTTGTTGTTCTCTTCCATGGATACTCCTTTCTGCAGCCGGTTGGCAGGATGTGAGCTTTCTAATGTACTGTCCGGATTCTTATCAGCGGCCGCTTATCGGATGGTCATGCGGTCATACTGTGCGGCGGAGCTTTTCCCGTTCCGCTTCTTCCTGACGGATAGGATCAGATCGTTTCCCGTTCCCGGACGCCCACTACAAAGGCTTTGTTGAAATAATATAGGATAGGCGTGGGCAAAAAGCTGTACAGCATCATTGGCAGGTAATATTTCTGATAGGCGTAAGAGGCCATGTCGTAGCCCCGCAGCAAATAGAAAAACACGAAATGGAGGGAAATGACGGCGAACACGGCGGCCGCGGTGCAGAGCAGGGAGGTAAGCACGTTGGTTTTCACCAGGTTTACCGCCAGCAGGCCGATGAAAAAGCCCAGCACGCCCAAAACAATCGCGTGAAAGCCGATGACCGATCCATAGCCCATATCCATCAGCAGGCCGGCGAACACGCCGAAGCCCAGGCCTATTTTTTCATTTTCCAAAATAGCGATGGTCATAGGGGCGGCGATGAGCAAAAGGGGCCGCACTCCCAGCAGGCTGGGCATCAGGTAGGGAAGCTCCTGAAGGATAAACAGTAAAATAATCTCAATGGTATAGGCCACGCAGCGGATCACTTTATATTTCAGCGCCATGGTTATTCCTCCGCCTGGCTGGAGCTGTCGTCAGGAGACGCCACCTCCGGCATTGTGGAGCCCTGGCCCAGGAACTCGGTGATCACGCACACGTTGGTCAGCGTTTTGATGTCCTCATAGGGCTGGATCACCGCCGTAATGGAATCGGCGTTTTCCTCCTGCCTTTTTTCCACAACCTCGCCCACCGGCAGCTCTCCGGGGTAAACGCCTCCCACGCCGGAGGTCACGATAATATCCCCGGCCTTCAGCTTATTTTCAGCGGTCAGAAAACGCATCTCTACCTGGCCGGCTTCGGCGTATTCCAGACTTCCCGCCACTACGCCGGTATCCTGCGTCACCTGATCCAGCACGCTGACATTGGTTTCCGGAGACAAAATAGTGGTCACATGGCTGTAGGTGGGGTAAACCGCCGAAACCCATCCCACCAGGCCCCGGTCGGTGATCACCGGGTCGTTTTTCTCAATCCCGGACAAGGAGCCCTGATCGATGGTAAAGCCGTAGAACAGATCCGCCGGGTCTCTGCCGATCACAGAGGCCAGCGCGAACTGGTAATCCTTTTTCTGCTCCTTCAGCTCCAGGTATTTGACATTCTGCTCGTTTTCCCGTTTGATATCGTAATAATCCACGGTCAGGGCGATCATCTGGTTAAGCTTCTCCTTCAGCTCGGCGTTTTCCGCCTCCAGCTCCTCGATGGTCTTTCCACTGGGCCCCACTGCTCCCGCCGCGCCCGCGGCCTGGCTGGAGATCTGCTGGACCGGCGTGGTGACAAAGCCCATCAGGGATGACAAAAACGAACGGCCTGTAGCGGCGGTAAACAGCACCACGCCCAGCAGCACCAATACCACGCCCGCCAGAACCTTGAAGCTCCGGCTCTTAAAAAAATCTCTCACCTGTGAAACCTCCTTTACCGGGGAACCTGAAGCCCCCTTTTTCCTTTCAGCTCCAGGCATGTATAAGCCCTCTCAGGGCTGCGGCCGCACGGCGCGCCAAGCGTGCCAAAAGTCATTCCTTTCTCCTGTTTGCTCCGCCGCTTTTTCCTGCCGCCGAAGCCAACGGCTCTTCGGAACCCACTCAGGCCGCCGGGGAATAAAAAGCGGCGGAAGGAAAAGATCGATAGGATATTTTCCTCCTGCCGCCGCGCTTTGTATGGTTTTTCGTTAACGCCTTCTGGTTTTATAATACTCCTTGGGCATGGTGACCTCCAGCCGCTTTCCAGTGCCGTCTACTACGCAGTCCAGGGGGCTTTCCGCCACGTGCACGGGCATACCGGTCTCCTGGGCCACCAGAAGATCCAGGCCTCTGAGCAGCGCGCCGCCGCCGGTCAGCATAATGCCGTGGTCGATGATATCCGCGGAAAGCTCCGGGGGAGTTTTTTCCAGGGTGCTCTTGATCGCGTCCACAATGGTCACCAGCGGATCGGCCAGCGCCTCCCGAACCTCGGAGGCGGAAATCGTCACATTTTTCGGCAGGCCGTCCACCAGGTTGCGGCCCTTGATCTGCACGCTGCCCTCATCCTCATAGGGATAAGCGGAACCAATGCTGATCTTGATTTCCTCAGCGGTGCGTTCGCCAATGAGCAGGTTATATTTTTTCTTTACATAAGAGATGATTGCCTCGTCGAATTTGTCTCCGGCCACTCTCACGGAACAGGCGGTGACGATATCCCCCAGGGAGATCACGGCCACCTCGGAGGTGCCTCCGCCGATGTCTACCACCATGCTGCCGGTAGGCTCCGCCACAGGCAGGCCCGCGCCTATCGCCGCGGCCATAGGCTCCTCGATCAAATCCACTTCCGCGGCGCCGGCCTGTCTGGCGGCGTCCTCAACGGCCCGGCGCTCAACCTCGGTGACGCCGGAGGGAATACACACCACCACTCTGGGCTTGCTGAACAGAGACGCCTTTACCGCCTTGCGGATAAAGTGCTTCAGCATGGTGGCGGTAATGTCGAAATCAGCGATTACGCCGTCCTTCAGGGGGCGGACAGCCACGATAGAGCCGGGGGTGCGGCCGATCATTTCCTTTGCCTGGGAGCCTACGGCCAAAACGGTATCAGAGCGGACATCCACCGCGACAACGGACGGCTCCCGCATAACGATTCCTTTGCCCTTCATGAAAACCAGGGTGTTGGCGGTACCCAGGTCGATTCCGATGTCTTTTGAAAACATAATTTATTTTCCCCTTCATCTCTTATTGATAGATTCCATGTCTTTTTTGTTCTGCATATGGATACATTATACCCCGAAACCGATAAATTCTCAACAAATAATTCCCGCCGTTACAAATTTTTTAAAAAATTTCCATAATTTACATAATTCTGGTTTTCTTTTCCTGCCAGGACTATCTGAAAGGCACAAAACCGAGGCCGCGGCCTTGGTTTTCAGCGCGCCGGAAAGCTTCAAAGCGGCTTCCGCTGAGCCTCCGCCGATTTCATTCATGCCGGCGGAGGAGATACGCTTATCCGCCCCGCCGCCAGCATCGATACGGCGCGCTTGCTTTCGGCGGCTCTCATAAAACCGGGGTTTCCCGCCGGGCAAGGCAAGCCTGTCCTCTGCTATTTTCCTCAACTCAAAACGCCCCTCGGCCAAGACAGATTTCAGTCTTTTCTCTGAGGCACACAGGCTTCGCGGTCTCTGAGCGGAGCTCGGCTTTGTCCTTCCCCATTTCGGCAGTCTCGCTTCCGGCGGGGCAGGCCTTTTTCCTGCTCCCCGTGGAGCCGAAGCCGCCCGTCCCTGGCGGAGCGGGCCTATCCTCAGCTTCTTCCCGTGGAGCCGAAGCCGCCCGCGCCCCGCTGGGTCTGATCCAGCTCCGCCGCCTCCTGCACAGGCAGGGGGCACACAGGCATAACCACGAGCTGGGCTATCCGTTCTCCAGGCTGGATCTCATAGGGCTGGGTTCCCAGGTTGCACAGGCCCACACAGATTTCTCCCCGGTAGTCGCTGTCGATAACCCCGACCCCATTGGACAGAGAAATCCCATGCTTTACCCCCAGTCCGCTGCGTGCGAATACGAAAGCGGCATAGCCGCTGCCCGGCAGGCTGACGGCGATCCCGGATGGGATCATAGCCAGGCCGCCGGGCGCCAGGGTGACGGGGGCATCGATACATGCCCGCAGATCCAGGCCGGCGGCGCCTTCCGTGGCTCTTTGAGGCACCTCCGCCCCGGGCCTCATTTTTTTTATTTTTAAAATCTGCTCCATAAGCAATCGCTCCCTGTCTGTGCAGTAATCTGATAGGAAAGATGTTTTTAGGCTATAAGAAGACGGTAAGATTCCTTTTGGGCATCCTCTGAAAAGAGGCTGCCTGCTAGGGCCGGGAATCAGAGGAGGCCTTTCTGTATCACGCGCGCCGCGGGCCCTTTGCTTCGTTTTTCTCCGGCCCTTTTTCCATCTGAGGCCTTATAGATAGCCGGCGCTTAAAAAATTTATCATGATTCCGCGCGGGGTTTTTCAGGCCTCTTTGCGCAGGCCCCTCCGGCCGGGCGCTCTTCAAAATGAATCAAAGCCTTTTCGAAGGCTTATCCAGCCGTTATGATTCCTTTTTCACAAATTAACCATCCGGTAACAGAGTTTTCCCCAGCTTCTAACGGTTTCTTAAAAATTCGACAGTTTAATCCACACCTCGATAATATAATCCACGCGTGAAGCCATCTTTAGGGGCTTGTCCGCTGTGGAAAGCGTGAAATTTTTCCTCACTTTCCACAGAGTTTTCCACAGTAAATCTTAAAACGGTGAAATCCATCCCGGAAAAGTCGGATTTCCGGTCTTCCATCTCCAACGGTACGGAATTGAGAATTTGTGTGCAAATATGATCGCAAATCATCGGAAAGGAAACCCCTTTCCGATCCTTTAAGGAGGAGGCCTCCCCGCAGCCGGAGCAGCCCTCCCCGTTCCTGTTGGGACAGTTCCGGGTGAGCATCAGCGGCAGGCGGCCGTAGGCGATCAGGCCCCGGGGAAGCCTTCCTCCGATTCGCCTGGCCTGCTCCGCCGTCAACTCAAAGGAAAGTTCTACGTCGCTGAGGCCGTTGTCCTCACACCATTCTACGGAGGCTGTGTTGAAAATATTCAGGCTGAACCCGCCGTGGATAAACATATCCGTTTCCTGGGCAAGGGCCAGCGCCCCTAAATTGCCCACCCACACGTGGCTCACGCCGATCTCCTCCGCTTGGGCAAGCTGGCGGCGGACCGCATCCTCCCGGCCGAACATGCCCCGGGGCATGTGGACCGCCAGATTTACCTCCTGGTTCAAAAGCTCCTCCAGCCGCTGGGGCGGGGTGGACAGCGGCACGTAAACCAGGTCGCAGCCCTTCATGCAGTCCGGCACCCGGTCGTGTTCAAACCAAACCCGCAGCTTCTGCTTTTTCGACGCCTGGTGGTTTTCCCCCTTGGGCGGCGCCACGGTGGAAAACGGCGCCGGCCTTCTCTGCCCTCTCTGCTTTTCCAGGCTTTCCACCACGGCCCGGCGCATCTGGTTCAGCTCGGATACCGGCAGTGAAAGCCCCGGATCAATGTGGGCGTCCAGCCTGCGGCAGAAAAAAGGGGTGCCTCCTGTTTTTTGCAGCTGCTCCAGGCACCGCGCCTCGGTGACCGCCAGGGTTTCCGCCCTTTGGGGCGCCGGTCCCTGGGCCATGGCGCTGTGGCCTTCCGAGTCCTTACCGTGAAGGGCCGCGGGCCTTCCTTTATGAATCTCCACCCGGAAATCCAGGGGGATCGTCTGTTTTTCATCCTTATATAACTGCCGCAGCTCCTTCAGCACATCGCTGGTGGCGGCCTCTACGTCTTCCTTCTGCCGGATGCCGAACATTCCTCTGCCCAGCTCTCCGGTAAGATAGCCGTCGGTGAACCCGGACCGGGAAAACACCGCCTCCAGCTTTTGGGCCAGCTCCTCCGGAATTTCCTTTCCGTCGGCGGCGTACCGGCACACGGCGGTGGCGGCGGCCACATATTCGGGGCGCTTCATCCTGCCCTCGATCTTTGCCGAGGCCACCCCGGCCGCCTCCAGCTCCTTAAGGCGGGAAACGATGGAGTAATCCTTCAGGCTCAGGTCATAGCCGGTGCCGCCCTCCACAGAGAAGGGCAGGCGGCAGGGCTGGGCGCATTGGCCCCGGTTTCCGCTGCGGGAGCCAAGCATGGCGCTGAAATAGCACTGTCCCGAGACCGACATGCACAAAGCGCCGTGTACGAATACCTCCAGCTCGATGGGGGAGGCGTTATGGATTTCCTTGATTTCCTCCAGGGACAGCTCCCGGGAAAGCACCACCCGGGAAAAGCCGGCGTCATAAAGCGCGGCGGCGCCGGCTGGTGTGTGAACCGACATCTGGGTGGAGGCGTGCAGCCGGATTTTCGGCGCCGCCTCCCGCAGTAAGGAGGCAAACCCCACATCCTGAACGATAAAGCCGTCCACCGGCAGGGAGGCGGCGTACTCCGCCAGGCTCAGGGCTGTTTTCAGCTCCGGGTCCCTCAGCAGGGTATTGACGGCGAGGTACACCCTCACGTTCCGGATATGGCAGTATTCTACCGCCTCCTTCAGCTCCTGGCGGCTGAAATTCTGGGCACCCGCCCTGGCGCTGAACTGCTCCGCTCCCAGGTAAACGGCGTCCGCGCCCATGCGGACCGCCGGATATATGCTTTCCATCCCCCCGGCGGGGGCTAAAATTTCGATCGGCTGGCTCAAGCTACGCTACAACTCCTTTTTCGTAAACACACAAATCCTTTGTCCCGGCGGCGCCGGCGGAACAGCCGGAAAAGCCCGGCGGCGTTTTTCTATGGCGGCCGGGGACGCGCGGGAGTCCTCGCAGGCCGCCGGGAACAGCGGGGAATAAAGAAGCGGGAAGGAGCCCGGCCCTCATCCGGCTTCCCTCAAGGAACTATTCCTCCGCCTCGCCTGACTGGAAAAACTCCATGATTTCCTGATCCAGCGTGCTTTTCTCCTTCTGCTCCGGCGCCGGCTGGCTGTAAGCGCGGTTCTGCCCGGCAGGCCGGGAGATGGGCGCCGGGGCGGCTACGGTTCTGCCCGGCACCTGAGCGCTTTTTTTCGGCTCCGCGGCCTGGTGCTCCAGCCTGGAACGCAGGGTCTGAACCTCCTTTTTCAGCTTTTCATTTTCCCTTCTGGCTTCATCCGCTTCCATTCTGGCCTGAGAGGAATCCTCCAGGTAGTCCTTGATCTGGGAGCGCAGATTATCGGCGCTCTCGGTGGCCTTGACCGCCTCGTCGCAGTAATCAAGGGCCGCCAGCACCGCCGCCATGGTCACGGACAGCCGGGGGTTGTCCCTGGTAATGCCCGCGATCCGCTTTTCTGTCTCCGCCGCGATCTGGCGGACGTAATTTTCTTCCTCTTCCGAGGCAATAATATAATCAGATCCAAGGATACTAATCTTAATTCTGTTTTTCGCCATAACAGCAGCCCCTTCCTGTTCATCAGCCTTTTCGGCAGCTTTTCCCATTCTATCAGTTTTTTATGGATACTTAATTTTATTATAAAGGATTTTTATTGAATATCAAGTTTTGGGCCTTAATTTAAGCCTTAAGTTTTTTCCGCCGCCGGCCTGCCGCCCTTTCCCAGGGGGACGGCTGTGTGAAAGGAAAATTTTTAACAGGTTCTTCCTGGGTTAAGCCCTGCCTGTCCCACTGTAAAAAAGACCTTGAATGTGATACAAATTTTCCGGCCGGTTTGCGGGAAGAATGGTTTTAATCTGCTGAAAATTCCCAAACGGCAAGTCCCAGAGCGCCGGTTCCCTTGAATTGCGGGGAACGATCAGGTATAATTTTTCTAGAATCCCGATAAGAGAAACGGGAAAACCTAAATTTTTGGAGGTGCGCTATGAACTACAAACTATCCGCCAGTGAAATCCGGGAGCTGATCGTGGCAAAGCTTTCCCACAATTTCGGGGTGACGCCCGCCGAGGCCACTGACGAGCATTACTATAAAGCCGTGGTTTTAATTCTGCGGGATCTGATGACCGAGGGCCGCAAGGAATTCATTGATCAGGCGGAAAAGGAAAACCGCAAGCAGGTCTATTATCTCTGCATGGAATTTCTCATGGGCCGTTCCTTGCGGAACAACCTTTACAATCTGGGTCTGGAGGACGCGGTTTCCTCGGCTTTGAGCAGCATGGGCCTGAAGCTGGAGAATATTTATAACCAGGAGCCTGACGCCGGCCTGGGCAACGGCGGACTGGGAAGGCTTGCCGCCTGCTTTTTAGACGGCCTGGCCACCCAGAAATATCCGGCTATGGGCTACTCCCTGCGGTATGAATATGGTATTTTCCGTCAAAAGCTGGTGGACGGCTGGCAGACTGAGCTTCCGGATTTCTGGCTGCCCGGCGGCGCCGTATGGCTGCAGGCCCATCCGGAAAAGGCGGTGACCGTCAATTTCAACGGCCACCTGGAGGAGCGCTGGGATGGGAGCTTTCACTCCATCGAGGTAAAGGACGCCACCAAGATTCTGGCGGTGCCCTATGATATGATGGTTTCCGGCAAGGACGGCAAGGGGATCAGCCGGCTGCGGCTGTGGGCTGCCAAGTCCGAGGAATTTGACATGAAGCTGTTCAACGGCGGCGACTATCTGCGGGCCATGGAGCGGAACGCCATGGCAGAGGTCATTACCAAGGTGCTTTACCCAGAGGATAACCATCCGGAGGGTAAAAGCCTGCGGCTTTCCCAGCAGTATTTCTTAGTTTCCGCCACCATTCAGGATATTATCCACCGCCATCTGCGGACCTACAGCAGTCTGGAGAACCTGCCGGATCTGGTGGCGATCCACTTAAACGATACCCATCCGGTGCTGACCATCTCCGAAATGATGCGGATCATTCTGGATGAATGCGGCTACGGCTGGGATGAAGCCTGGGACATCGTGACCCGGACGGTGGCTTACACCAACCATACGGTGATGGCCGAGGCGTTAGAGTGCTGGGACCAGGAGCTGTTCAAGCGGCGCCTGCCCAGAAACTATCAGATCATCGAGGAGATTAACCGCCGCTTCTGCGCCCAGATGCACGACCTGGGCCTGGACGGCTGTCAGGTGGGCCGTATGGCGGTGCTCAACGACGGCATCGTCCGCATGGCCAACCTTGCGGTAATCGGCTCTCACTCCATCAATGGGGTTTCCAAGCTCCACAGCGAGATTTTAAAGGAAACCGTCTTTAAGGATTTCTACCAGGTCATGCCGGATAAGTTTAAAAACGTGACCAACGGCATCGCTCACCGCCGCTGGCTGAACCAGGCTAATCCGGGCCTGGCCTCCCTGGTCACCGAGCTGATCGGAGACGGCTATGTCTATGACGCCGCGGAGCTGAAAAAGCTGATGGCCTATAAAAACGACCCCGCTGTGCTGGAAAAGCTCAAAAAAATCAAGCTGGAGAACAAAAAGCGCCTGGCCGCTTATGTGAAGCAGCAAAACGGAGTGGTGATCGATCCCAATTCCATCTTTGACTGCCAGGTCAAGCGGATGCACGAATACAAGCGCCAGCTGCTGAACGGCCTGCACATTCTCTCCACCTACCAGTGGCTGCGGGAGAACCCTAATGCCGACTTCACCCCTAAAACCTATTTCTTTGGCGCCAAGGCGGCGCCCGGCTACTATTTCGCCAAGGAGATTATCCGTTTTATCGCGGAGCTTGGCGAGGCCATCAACAAGGACCCGGCCATGAAGGATAAATTAAAGGTTATTTACCTGGAGGATTACCGGGTTACCGTTTCCGAGATTCTCAATCCGGCGGCGGAGATCAGCCAGCAGATCTCTCTGGCGGGCACCGAGGCCTCTGGCACCAGCAATATGAAGCTGATGATCAACGGCGCCATCACTTTGGGCACTCTGGATGGAGCCAATGTGGAAATTCACGAGGCCGTCGGCAGCGAGAACATGTTCCTGTTCGGCATGACCACTCCCGAGGTGAACCTCCTGCGGCAGAACGGCTATAATCCCTATCTGTGCTATAACAACAATCCCGCCTTGAAAAAGGCTATCGACGAAATGTCGGTTTCCGGGTTCAACGGCATGAAATTTGAGAAAATCACCCAAAACCTGCTGAGCACCGACCGTTATATGGTGCTGGCGGATTACAGCGATTACGCGGCCGTCCAGGAGAAGGCAAGTCAGGTTTATAAGGACCAGACTGCCTGGAACCGGATGTCCCTGGTAAACATCGCCCAGGCGGGCCGGTTCGCCGCGGACCGGGCGATCCGGGAATACGCCCGGGATATCTGGGGCGCCTCCCCGGTCAAGGGCGAAATAACGCGATAGCGGGCTCGCAGGCCCACGGATACTATTTCCCTTTTCCGTAATTCACAAAGCTTCTTTTGTTTTTATCCTTTTCACCGCTTTTCCCTCCGTGTGAGGCGGACGACACGATTTCATCGAATCACCAAACGGGCCTGTGTGAAGCCGCCTGTCCGGCTGTTTCCGCTTTAGGCCCGTTTTCCCAATCATCGGGCCTGCCGGCCTTTATTTTCCGCCTGCAAGCGAAGGGTCAAGCGGGGCCGCCGGGAGCTCTCGGTCTGGAGCCGCAGCTCCGGTTTCCAGCGCCGCCTGCCGGACAGCACTCCGGCGCGGAGTTCCGGAGAACCCTATGCCGCGGCCGTTTTCCGCCGGTTTCCTGGTACGAGAGGGGCTCTAAAACGCGTTCCGGAAAAAAGGCGGGGAAATGGAGGTCTTTTCCGCCCCTCACAGGCCCTCCGGCGGCTCCGCCTTGCCCTAATGCTTCTTTTCCTTAAATATTTCCCCAGGAAGGAGACGACCAGCATGAACCAGCTGTTTGATTCCCGGGACCCCTTCCACCGCCGGCCTGTCGGAGCGGTGGAGGAGGAAACCCGGATTCATTTTAAAATACGGCTTCCCAGAGATTTAAGATGCTCCGCGTCCTACCTGCTGGTGCAGGATGATAAGAGCAAAAACGATATGGTCAGCAGCATGTTCTGGTGCGGCATGGACGGGGACGGCCATGAATTTTGGGAATGTGATTTTGCCCCGCCGGAGGCCGGGCTTTACTGGTACCGGTTTGAGCTGGAGACCTGCCGGGGCCGAATGCCTCTTCTGAAAGGGGAAGGGGGAAAGGGAGCCCTTTCCTCGGGAACATTTTGGCAGCTTACGGTGTATGAAAAGGGCTTTCAGACCCCGGGCTGGCTTTGCGGCGGTATTTTCTATCAAATTTTTCCCGATCGATTTTACCGCCCGGAGGGTCCGGTGAATAATCCCTTTCCAGACCGGACCATCCGAGAGGACTGGGGCGGCCAGCCCTATTGGCGGCCCAACGAACGGGGTGAGGTGACCAATTCCGACTACTTCGGGGGCACCTTAAGGGGGATTGAGGAAAAGCTGCCCTATTTAAAATCCCTCCATGTCACCTGCCTCTATTTGAACCCCATTTTTGAGGCCCATTCCAACCACCGGTACAACACGGCGGACTACACCAAAATCGATCCGGTCCTGGGCACGGAGGAGGACTTTCAGAGCCTCTGCGCCGCCGCCGGAAGGCTGGGCATCCGGGTGATGCTGGACGGCGTATTCAGCCATACCGGCAGCGACAGCGTGTATTTCAACCGCCAGGGCCGGTATCCCCAGCCGGGAGCCTACCAGTCTCAGCAATCTCCCTATTTCAGCTGGTATCATTTTATTTCCTGGCCGGAAAAATATCATTCCTGGTGGGGGTTTGAAACATTACCAGAAGTTGAAGAAACCGATAATAATTACAATAAGTATATTAATGGACGGCAGGGCGTGGTCAAAAAATGGCTGAAAAAGGGCGCTTCCGGCTGGCGGCTGGACGTAGCCGATGAACTGCCGGATTCCTTTCTCGACCAGCTCACGGAGGCCGCCAAGGAGGAGAAACCGGACGCGGTGGTTCTGGGAGAGGTCTGGGAGGACGCTACCACCAAGGAAAGCTATGGAAGCCGCAGGCGGTATCTTTTGGGCCGGCAGCTTGACAGTGTGATGAACTATCCCTTCCGGAACGCGGTTTTGGGATTTTTCACCGGGGCTGACGCGGCTCAAATTGCCGAGGGGATTTTATCCGTTCTGGAAAATTATCCGCCCCAGGTGGTCCGGATGCTGATGAATCACATTGGCACCCACGATACGGAGCGCGCCGTTACCGTGCTGGCGGGAGAGCCCTCTCAGGGACGGGGACGGGAATGGCAGTCGGCTCAAACTCTTTCCTCCGGGCAGAGAGAACGGGGCATTCGGCTGATGATGGCGGCCTCCGCCATGCAGTACACCCTGCCTGGCGTGCCCTGCGTTTACTATGGCGACGAAGCCGGCATGGAGGGTTATAAGGATCCCTTCAACCGGGGCTGTTACCCCTGGGGCAGGGAAAATCAGGAGCTGCTTGCCTGGTACCGGCGGCTGGGGGAAATCCGGGAGGAACATCCCGTTTTCAAAGAGGGAAGCTTCCGCCTGCTGAAAGCCAAAGGCAGCCTGCTGGCCTACGTCCGGGAGGACCCGGAAGGAAAAAGCCCGTCGGTTCTCTGCGCCTTCTGCTCCGGAAAAAATCCGGAGACTCTGGACCTGCCTCTGGAATTTCAAAACGGGACCGTTTTGCTGGGCGGCTCCTTAAAAGACCGTATCCTGACCTTACAAGGGGAAAGCTGCTGTCTGATCCGGGCGGCAAGGGATCTCTCCGCTTTTGCGGCGGGCGAAGAGCGGGACATGAAAATCTATGTCCCAAAAGCCCAAAATCAGGGGTAACTATCTTTAATGCTGACAATTTTTTCAACTAATGAAAGCTATAAATAAATTTTGTATCTAAAAATTTCCTAGCGGAAAAATAAAATAAGCGCGGGCAGTTTGCCCGCGCTTATTTATTTTCTTGAATCACTCTGTGAAAAACATCGAACCGCAGTATTTTTCCGAACCCGCGGCAGGCTTCCTTCGTCTGCGCCGCGCCATCCGTCAAGGGCGCTTTTTATCCTTGGCAAGCTCCGGGTTTCTCCGCGCCCGGAACAGCGCCGCTGCCTTTCGGCCGCCGGCGAGGCGTTGCGTCACTCCTCCGGGGTCTGAGCTTCTTCATCCCCAGCGCTGTCCGGGATCTCCTCTTCCCCGCCTTCGGTATTCTCCAGGCCTTCTAATTCCTCGCCGTCGTCTTCCTCCTCGTGGGGAGCCCTGGCTAGGGTGACCACCTTGTTATCCTCGCCGATCCGCATGACCCGGACGCCCTTGCTGGGTCTGGCACATTCCCGGATGGAATCCGCCTGAATCCGGATGATCACACCGTCGGCGGAGATCAGGATTACGTCGTCGTCCAGGTCTACCACCTTGATAGCGGCCACATCGCCGTACTTATCCACGTGATAGTTCAGCAGGCCCTTGCCGCCCCGGTACTGAATCCGGTAATCGGAGATGGGGGAGAGCCTGCCGTAGCCGGTCTCAGAGACCGTCAGCACCTTGCCGCCCTCACGGAGACGGGCCATGCCCACCACGCAGTCGTCTTCGCCCAGGGTGATAGCCTTCACGCCTCTGGCGGTGCGTCCCACAAGGCGGACGTCCCTTTCATGGAACCGGATGGCCATTCCCTTCTTGGTGGCCACGATCAGCTCGTTGCTGCCGTCGGTGACCCGCACCCAGGCCAACTCGTCGCCTTCATCCAGCTCGATGGCAATGAGGCCGCCCTTTCTGGCGGAATTGTAAGCGCTCAAAAGGGTCCTCTTGATGATGCCGTTGCGGGTGACCATCACCAGATATTTCTCCTCGTCAAATTCCGGCACCCGGATCATAGACGTGACCTTTTCCTCAGCGGTGATGGGCAGCAGATTGGCGATATTCATTCCCTTGGAGGTTCTGGAGCCCTCGGGAATCTCATAGCATTTCAGCCGGTACACCCGGCCGGTGCTGGTAAAGAACATGACGTAGTCGTGGGAATTGATGACGAACATCTCTGTGGCCACGTCCTCCTCCCGGCGGCTCATGCCGGAAATTCCACGGCCTCCCCGGCGCTGGGTCCGGTAGGTATCCATTTTCTGGCGTTTCACGTAGCCGAAATTGGTCAGGGTCAGCACGCATTCCTCCTGGGGAATCAGATCCTCGATATCCACCTCGCCGCTGACTGCCATGATCTCCGTTTTTCTCTCGTCAGCGTACTTATTCCGGATTCCCATCAGCTCATCCTTAACGATGGCCTTCACCCGTTCCTCATGGGCCAGGATATCCTCATAATCCTTGATCTTCAATTCCAGCGCCGCCAATTCGTCTTCGATTTTCTGCCGTTCCAGGCCGGTGAGCTGTCCCAGGCGCATCTGCACAATGGCCTCGGTCTGCACGTCGTCCAGGCCGAACCGTTCCGTCATTCTGGACTTGGCGGTGGGACGGTCCTTGGAATTGCGGATAATGGAAATAATCTCGTCGATATTGTCCAGCGCGATCTTCAAGCCCTCTAAAATATGGGCGCGCTCCCGGGCCTTCCTCAGGTCGTAGATGGTCCGGCGGGTGATGACCTCCTCCTGAAACTTGATGTATTCCTGAAGCATTTCTTTCAGGGTCAGGGTCTTCGGCTCGCCGTTTACAATGGCCAGCATAATCACGCCGAAGGTGGTCTGCATCTGGGTATAGGAATAAAGCTGGTTTAAAACGATCTGAGGCGAGGCGTCCCGTTTCAAATCGATCTCGATATGCATGCCGTTCCGGTCGGAGTGGTCGTCAATATTGGAAATGCCCTCGATTCTCTTATCCTTCACCATGTCGGCAATGGATTCGATGAGCCGGGCCTTGTTCACCTGGTAGGGAAGCTCGGTGACAATGATCTTAAACCGGCCGTTTTTCTCCTCCACAATTTCCGCCACGGCCCGCACGGTGATCTTGCCCCGGCCGGTGGCGTAAGCGGCCCGGATGCCCGCCCTGCCCATAATCATAGCCCCGGTAGGAAAGTCCGGCCCCTTGATGTATTCCATCAGATCCTCCAGGCCGGCGTCCGGATTGTCGATCAGGTAGCAAACCGCGTCGATGGTTTCCCCCAGATTATGGGGAGGAATGTTGGTGGCCATGCCCACGGCGATGCCAGTGGAGCCATTGACCAGCAGGTTTGGAAACCGGGATGGCAGAACCTCCGGCTCCTTGCGGCTGTCGTCGTAGTTGGAAATAAAGTTGACCGTATCCTTATCGATATCCGTCAGCATTTCCGTGGAGATTTTGCTCATTCTGGCTTCCGTATAACGGTAGGCGGCCGGCGGGTCGCCGTCCACGGAACCGAAATTTCCATGGCCGTCCACCAGGGGATAGTGCATGGAGAAATCCTGGGCCAGACGGACCAGGGCGTCGTAAACGGACGCGTCGCCGTGAGGATGGTAACGGCCCAGCACGTTGCCGACGGTGGTGGCGCACTTTTTATAGGCCTTATCCGGAGTCAGGCCATCCTCATACTGGGAATAGAGAATCCGGCGGTGCACCGGCTTTAACCCGTCCCTTACATCCGGCAAAGCCCGGGATACAATGACCGACATGGAGTAATCCAAAAAGGATTTCTGCATCTCCTTTTGAATATCCACCTCGATTACATTGGATCTTGGCTCCATATTTTTTTCGTCCATGTTTTTAATCTCCTTTTTCGCTGCCTTTTCCTCTGCTTTCACCCTTCGGCGGAAGCTTTCCGCCTTGCTTTATGGAACGTCAGCTTTCTTCTTAACTCTGCTTTTTCTCCGCCGTCCGGAAGCTGTTCAAGCACGCGGCTTTTTGCCCCGCGGCGCTCCCGCCTTTCCCGCAGCGGCTTTCAGCCTCCCGCGTCCCGCGGCTCTATACTGTCAAATAAATCCTGGTAAAGCTTTGGAAAGCGTTTCTTTAAATTCATAGCCCGGAAGGTCCCGCTGTCCACAAAGCCGTGGGATGTGGTTCCCTCGCTGACAGGCCTCTTTTCACCGGGCAGGAACACCTGATACCCAAAGGTCATCCGGCTGGGAGAGACGGACAGCACCCTTGCCGTCACCGTCAGCTCATCCTCGTATCGGGTTCCCTTATAATATTTGCAGGTGACCTCTGTCAAAGGGAGCATAACCCCCATTTTCTCGATCTCGGAATAGGTGATCCCCAGCTTTTTGATAAAATCTGTTCTTGCCACCTCGAACCATACCGGATAAACCGAATGGTGGGCGATGCCCATTTGGTCGGTCTCCTGATACCGTACGATAATTTTACTTTCTGAAATCATAAGCGCCTCCGGTTTTCCAGCCGCCGCTTACCGCTTTTCGGGAATACATCCCGCGATGAGCATTCCCTGGATATCCGCGATAACAGCAGGCTCCATGGCCCGCATGGGCATGGCTAAAATAGCGTTTTTCGGGGTAAACAATACCATCAGGTCATCAAATTCCTCAAAGCTGCTGGTGCCGTCCAGGGGAATTTCCCACTGGCCCTCGCCGGAGCCGACCACCACCTCGTCGGGATAAATCTCCACCTCGATTTTCCTGCCGCCGGCGATCTCACCGGCCCGTTTCCGCATATCAAGGTACGGAACCAGCCAAACCGCCGCCGCGACCGCCAGGCTGAGGATTCCCAATGCCAGGTTATAGCCTCCCTGATACAAGCCGAAGGAGACGAAAAACAACGCCGCGGCCACAATTAAAATTCCGGTTTCCAGCCACGCCCGGCGGCCCACTGTTTTATAGATGTGAGCCCGTTTCAGGCAGGCCATGGCCTCCTCCCGGTTCAGGGTATAGGAAAGCTTGATGCCCGCGTACTGCTCCTCATATTCCGCCGCGTCCTCATCCTCTACAAACTCCGCGTCGGTGCCGTCCCAGTCGGGAGTATACTCCTCCTCCTGGGCCTGCTCCAGCTGCTCCGCCACATCGGCGGCTTGCAGCACCTCCGTCAGCTCCTGGGGATAATTTTCCTCGGCAGCCTCATCCCAATCGTCCTCCCGTATAGGGTTCGGACTGTCGTTGTTGGTTTCCATAAGCGCTGTCGCTTCCTCCTTCAGTATCAGTTAATCTTATAATGGGATTCCACAGGAATCCCGGATTCTCTCCGCTTTTTCGCGGGCCTGCCCGCGGCGTTTTACCGCTGGGAGAGGCAGCTTCGTTCTCGCAATTTCCAGAGAAGCCGCCGGAAGCCCCGGCGGAACGCCCCGGCGCCTTTTTCTGCTCCGAGGGCGCCGGGGCGGGGATCAGAGCCCATTTCCCGGCGCTAAGCTGCCCAAGCCTTTCTCCCTTTAGACGTCCAGATTCTGAACATACTTGGCGTTTTTCTCGATAAATTCCCGCCTGGGCTCTACCTTGTCGCCCATCAGGATGGTAAAGGTTTCGTCCGCGGCGGCCGCGTCCTCCAGCTCTACCTTCAGCATGATCCGGGTTTCCGGATTCATGGTGGTTTCCCAAAGCTGCTCGGAATCCATCTCGCCCAGGCCCTTATACCGCTGGATCGGCGCCGTGACGGTCATTTCCTTCAGCATTTGATCCCGTTCCTTATCGGAATAGGCGTAGTAATGGTTTTTGCCCTTGGTCAGCCGGTAGAGGGGGGGCTGGGCGATATAGATATGTCCCTCCTCGATCAGCGGCTTCATGAACCGGAAGAAAAACGTCAGCAGCAGGGTCCGGATATGGGACCCGTCCACGTCGGCATCCGCCATGATGATGACCTTGCCGTAACGCAGCTTCGCCAGATCAAATTCATCTCCAATGCCGCATCCCAAAGCGGTGATAACCGGCATCAGCTTGTCATTGCCGTAGACCTTATCCAGCCTGGCCTTTTCCACGTTGAGCATTTTGCCCCACAGAGGAAGGATCGCCTGGAATTTCCGGTCCCGCCCGCCCTTGGCGGAGCCGCCGGCGGAATCTCCCTCTACGATATAGATTTCCGTTTCCTCCGGATTTCTGGACTGGCAGTCCGCCAGCTTGCCCGGCAGGGCGGCGCTTTCCAGCGCGGATTTTCTTCTTACCAGCTCCCTGGCCTTCCGGGCGGCCTCTCTGGCCCGGCTGGCGGCCATAGCTTTTTCAAAAATGGCCCTGGCGGTAGCCGGGTTCTCCTCCAAATAAGCGGAAAGCTTTTCACTGATCAGATTATCCACCAGGGTGCGGATCTCCGTATTGCCCAGCTTCGCCTTGGTCTGGCCCTCAAACTGGGCTTCCTTCAGCTTGACGCTGATGATGGCGGTCAGGCCCTCCCGCACATCCTCGCCGGACAGATTCTTATCCCCGTCCTTTAAGATATTATATTTTCTGGCGTAATCGTTCATGATTCTGGTGAGGGCCCGTTTAAAGCCCTCCTCATGGGTGCCGCCGTCGGTGGTATGGATATTGTTGGCAAAGGAGATCAACAGCTCGTTGTAGCTTTCGTTATACTGCATGGCCACCTCGGCCTCGGCGGAGCCGTCGGTGAGGGCGCCCTTTACATGGATAATATCCGGATGAATGACCTCCAGGGATTTCCTTTTATGCAGGAACTCCACAAAGCTGGAGATGCCGCCCTCGTAAAGGAAGTTCTTCTGCACCCTGTTTTCCGGATCCCGCTCGTCCACCAGCTCGATATGGATGCCAGCGTTCAGAAACGCCTGCTCCCGCAGACGGGTTTCCAGGGTTTCATATTCGTAGACCGTGCTTTCGCTGAAAATCTCCGGATCCGCCTGGAAGGTAACCTTCGTCCCTGTTTTTGTGGTGTCGCCTATCATCTCCAGGTCGGTGATGGTTTTTCCCCGTTCAAACCGCTGGCGGTAAATATGAGCGCCGTCGCTGACCTCTACCTCCAGCCAGGTGGAGAGGGCGTTGACCACCGAGGCTCCCACGCCGTGAAGGCCGCCGGAAACCTTGTAGCCGCCGCCGCCGAACTTTCCGCCGGCGTGAAGCACGGTAAACACCACCGTCACCGCGGGGATTCCCATTTTTGGCTGGATTCCCACTGGGATGCCGCGGCCGTTGTCCTCTACCACGATGATATCGCCGGGGAGAATCCGCACGTCGATTTTATCGCAGTAGCCGGCCAGGGCCTCGTCGATGGCGTTGTCCACGATCTCGTAGACCAGGTGATGCAGGCCCCTGGGCCCGGTGGAGCCGATATACATGCCCGGACGCTTCCGGACGGCCTCCAGTCCCTCCAGCACCTGTATGTCGCTTGCGCCGTATTCTTCGTTGGTTTGCGTAATCTCATTGTTTTCCAAGGTGAAACCTCCATTTATTCATCGATGAAATCCTGTAAAATCTGATCTATTTCTTCTTCCGTCCCCCCGGGCTTTTTCGGCGGGTCCACCCGCCGTTTGGCCGGCCTTTGGGCCTGCCGCCTTTTGGAAACGGAAGGATTATTTTTTACCTTATCGATCCGCCTGGTTTCCTCAAATAAGGAAAAATCATATTTTGAGGAATAATAGCCGCTGTGGGAAGCGCTGCTGATTTCCAGGGAATCCCCGGCGTTTTTCCCGGGCGGGTCCGGATCATAGAATTTTTCCCGGTATGGATCCGTTTTCTCTTCCGAAACCGGCCGTTCCTCCGAAAACGCGCCGGCGGCGCGGCGGCCGGAAAGCTCTCTGTGGAAGGAGCCGGCGGGCTTTGCGCCTCTGACATGCTTTTTTCTATGCCCCTTCATGGGCGAAAGCACAATAGTGAAGGGAGCCAGGAGAAAAAAGAACAGAAAGGGAACGATGATCAGGAGAACATGGCCGAACTGAATCCCCTGCCGGAAGATTACCAGCAAAACGGCGATGAGAAAGCCCAAAGCTGAGGCTGCGGCGGCGAAGGTTCTCAGCCTTTTGGTATACCGGATATTAGACGCTTTCCCGCACCGCGGGCACCGGTATTCCCCGTCCTTATGGATGCCCCAGGCCTGCAAATAGGACATTCTGCTTTTGCAGTAGGGACAAAACGGCAATTGATTTTTCATATTCCATCCTACCTTTCCGGAGCCGGCGCTTCCTTTGGAATCGAAATCAGATTGGTTTCTGTGGTTTTCAGAAAATCCATCCGCTTCAGCAGGGTGGAGGAAGAAATCTGACTGATATACACGGTGGTTCTTTTCTTTTCCGCGCACACCACAAAGGATTTTGGCAGTTCCATAGATACGTTAACCACTTTGCCGCTTTTTTCCGCCTGAGTCAGATAATCCCGGGTAAATTTGGAGATGGTGGAGGTATCCAGATCAAAGATTCCCACAATGCTGTCCATCTTTACCACGGTTTCCTGGCCCAAATGAAGATACATAAGCTCTTCTCCTCTAACGATAAATGAAATCGAATAAATATATTATAAAAATAAAACAAATAAAATGGAATAAACAAAATAAAAGAGATTAAAAAATTCCCAGTGCGTTTCCGGACCTCTTACCGGCCTTCAAGCCTTTGACCGAAGGCCCCGACTGTCTTTTTGCTTTTCCAAGGCCCTGTTACCCCCGGATCTCTCCGTTTTCTACGTAAAAGGTTCTGCCCTGGGACAAGCCCGAAATGGAGTTGGGATCGCAGCAGGTGATAAACACCTGCCAGCCCTGAATTTTGTTCAGCAGGTAGTCCTGGCGGGAGGCGTCCAGCTCGCTCATCACGTCGTCCAGCAGAATCACCGGCTTTTCCCCCAGAGCTTCCGCCAGCAGGGCGGCCTCCGCCAGCTTCAGCGCCAGCACGCAGGAACGCTGCTGCCCCTGGGAGCCGTATTCCCTGGCGGATTTTTCCTGAACGGTTACCAGCAGGTCGTCCCGGTGGGGCCCCTTCGTGGTGAACCCGGCGTTCAGATCCTCTTTTCTCCCGTTTTGCAGCAGAGAGAAAAGCCTCTCCCGATACCCGGCTTCCTCCCCGCCGTCCCTGAGCAGGCCGCTGTCATAGCGGACGGCGAACCTTTCCCTTCCCTGGGAAATGCCGTCGTAAATCTCTCCGGCGGCCTCGGAAAGCCTTTCAAGATAGCGCTTCCGTTCTATGGTAATAGCCGCCCCCAGTCCCGATAGCTTTTCGTCCCAGATCTCCAGGGTTTCCAAAAGCTCCGAATGATAGGAAATATCCTTGAGCAGGGTATTCCTTTGGGCCAGGGTCCGGCTGTATTGGCTCAGCAGCCTGGCATAGGCGGGTTTTCTCTGGCAAAGGGCGGCGTCCAAAAATTTCCGCCGCATAGACGGCCCCTCCTTAACAAGGGAAAGGTGGTCCGGAGAAAATACCACGGCGCAGAATTTGCCAATCAGCGACGAGGCAGCCGGCTGGTCCACCCCGTTAAGCTGGGCGGTCCGTTTTTTCGCCCCCCGGCCGATGGTGATTTTCGCCGTCTGCTCCCGTTCCTCCGCCTCGAAATCCAGCGCCAGCACGGCGCCGGCCTGGGAGGAAAAGGCGATCAGCTCCTGATCCCTGGCGCCCCGGAAGGACCTCCCCCCGGTAAACAGCCAAACCGCCTCCAGCAGATTGGTTTTGCCCTGGGCGTTATCCCCGCAGATCACGTTGACCTGAGGCCCGGGGATCAGCTCATTCTCTTTTAAATTGCGGTAATCCCGAAAACCAAGCCGGTTGACCTTCACTTACGCCAGCACCTCAATCAACAGCTCCCCGATCTGAGCGGTATCGCCGGGGCGCATTTTTTTCCCCCGCATGGTGCAGACCTCCCCGTTGACCAAAACCTGGCCGCTCTGAATGGCTACCTTGGCCTGGCCGCCGGTGACCGCGCCGCCGGAAAGCTTTAATAGGGAATCTAAACGGATAAATTCCGTATCAATCTGGATTTGTTCCTTTTTCATGAATGCTCCTTACTGATCTTATTCCTGCTTCAGCCGGACGGGCAGCACCAGGAACAGGAAAGAATCCCCCTGGGTGGGAACGATCTTCATGGGGCTGACCGGGCCGGTCAGCTGAACCTTGACCTCGTCCGTGTCCGCATTCCGCAGGGCATCCAGCAGATAACGGTTGTTAAAGCCGATCTCCACCTCCGGCCCGGTAATCTGGGCGGAAAGCTCGTCGTTGGCCTTGCCGATCGAGGTGACGCAGGAAATCTTGATTTCCCCGTCCTCGGAGAAAATGCAGCGCACCGGGCTTTTCAGCCGGTCGGTGATCAGCAGGGAGACACGCTCCACACTGTTGATCAGGTTTCTGGTGTTTACCGTCACCTCGGTGGTGAACTGGGCGGGAATCGCCGCCTTATAGTCCAGGAATTCTCCCTCTAAAAGCCGGGAGATCACGGAATATTTCTCGATCTTGAAAATAATGTGCCGCCTGCCCACTAGGATCTCCACGTTTTCATCCTGGTCCGGCAGCAGCTTGATCACCTCGGAGAGGGTCTTGCCCGGCACCACAAACCGGATCTCGTCCTCCTCCTCAAATTTCAGGTTGATCATTTCCGTCCGCATGGCCAGCCGGTAGCCGTCCACAGACACCAGGCGGATGATCCCGTTCTCAATATTGAACAGGGTGCCGGTATGGACGGGCTTAGCGTCGGTATCCGCCACCGCGAACAGGGTCTGGCGGATCATGCTTTTCAGAATCGGGCTGGTCAGGTCGATGCTGGAGGCCCCCTCCACGGAGGGAAGCTCCGGATATTCGGAGCTGGGGATGCCTACAATGGAAAATTCCGAAGGGCCGCAGGTGATCTGGGTGATCATTTTTTCGTCCACCAGAATGGTCACCGTTTCATCAGGCAGCCTTCTCACGATATCGCCAAACAGCCTGGCGCTGAGAACCACCTCTCCCGGCTCGTCCACCTGGGCCTCGATCACCGTTGTGATGCCCAGCTCCAGGTCATAGCCGCAAAGCTTTAAATCGCCGTTCGTGGTGGTTTTCAAGAGAATCCCCTCCAAGGCGGCCAGTGTGGATTTTGAGGAAACGGCTCTCTGTACGTTGGAAACCGCCTCCACCAGCTGAGATTTTTGACATTGAATTTTCATAAAAACCTCCTGCTTTCTTTCATAAAAAGTAGATTTAAGGGCTTTCCCGCTTATGCGAAAACAATAAAGCAGAACTCCCGTTTGGTATTCTTTTCCAGGTTCAATTCCGGGCCTGGCGGATTTCAGCGGTCCGGCTTTGCCTGCCGCTTGTATTTCGCCGGGCTTTTTTTGAGTCCGGTCCGAAAGGATAAGATTTTCCACAGGGGAAACGCTCCGGGGAGGGGGCGGCCCTCTGTTTGGCCGGAATCCGGCTGGCAAAGGAAAATCTCTCTTTGGGAAAGGACAGAATAGTAATTATTAATAGCAATAGTAGTAGGGGCCGTGAAAATGTGGAAAAGCCTTTTTTTCTTAGGAAATCCGGGAAGAAAACGGGAAAAGCCCCTGTGGAATGGATGTGGCGGACGGGTGGAAAGAAAAGCGGCGCCCTGTAGTTTTACACATCCCCGTGGAAATCCGGCGGTGGAATGTGGAAAAAAAGTGGAAAAGAGAAGCAGACGGAAGCTTTGGTTTTCCACCGGTTTTGTGGAATGTGGAAAGCTTATCCACCGGGATGTGTAAAATCAGCGGTCCCGGATATTTTTGATGATATCCTCCACCATGGCCTTGGTTTTGGAATCCTTTTTCATGTTTTTCTCCACCTGCTGCACCGCGTACACCACGGTGGAGTGATCCCTGCCGCCGAACTCCTCGCCGATCGTGGTCATGGAGAGCTGGGTGATCTCCCGCACCACGTAAACGGCGATCTGCCGGGCGTTGGAAATGTTGGCGCTCCGCTTGGAGGACCGGATATCGTCGGGGGAAACCCCGAAGGTGCGGCCCACCTCCTCGATGATCTTCTCTACCGTCAGCGGAGGCGGCTGGTCGTTGTTCAGAATGTCTGAGATGGCGGTCTGGGCGTTCGCCATGGTGGGGGCGTCCCCGTTTAAAAGCCAGTTGGCTTTCATTTTCTTTACCGCGCCCTCCAGCTGCCGGATATTGGTTTTCAGACGGGTGGCAATGTATTCGCACACATCGCCTGGCAGCTCCAGATCTAGGGCCTCCGCTTTCCTTTTTATAATAGCGATCCTGGTCTCAAAATCCGGGGGCTGAATGTCGGCGATCAGGCCCCATTCAAACCGGGTGCGAAGCCTGTCCTCCAGAGTCTGGATCTCCTTGGGAGGACGGTCGGATGTAAGGACGATCTGCTTTTTTGCTTCATACAGGGAATTAAAGGTATGGAAAAATTCCTCCTGGGTGGAATCCTTGCCGGCGATAAACTGGATGTCGTCTACCAGAAGCACGTCGGTTTTCCGGTATTTCTGATGAAAGGTGGAGGTTGTCCCATGCTGGATCGCGTCGATCAGCTCGTTGGTGAAATCGTCTCCCTTTATGTATAGGGTGGTCATCTCCGGGTGGCTGCGCTTCAGGTCGTTGCAGATGGCGTAAAGCAGATGGGTTTTTCCCAGGCCGGAGTTTCCGTAAATGAACAAGGGGTTGTAGGCGCCGGCCGGATTAGCCGCCACCGCCAGCGAGGCGGCGTGGGCGAATTTATTGGAGGAGCCTACGATATAGGTGTCAAAGGTGAACTCATATTCCGAGTCGATAGCCAGGTTGTCGTTTGGGGCCGCCTTCTTTTCTCCGGCCTCGTTGGGAATGGTAAAGATAATGTTGATGCCCGAGCCGAAAATCTCGTGGACTGCGGAATTTAACAGGGGCATATAGCACCGGTTCAGGGTCTGCCGGTGAAACTCGTTGGGCACCATCAGGATGGCGTCCCCCGCATCGAAGTCCAGCTTGACGGGCTCGATCCGGCTGATCCAGGTTTTATAAGCAACGTCCGTAATATGGGCCTTGCAGTAATCGCAGATCAGATCCCATGCTTCGTGAAAGGATTCCATTCTATCTTCCTCCGAATGTAATTTTCAGATATCAGCCGCCTGCCGGGAGAGGCAGGCGCTATATAGAATTATTTTATCACAAATTCCCGGAATACACAAATAGTTTTCCACATGTTTCATTTGGAAGAAAAAACCCTAAAATTTTTTATTTTTGTGAGATTTCATCATGTTGTGGGGCGGCTTCTTTTTTTTCACAAGGTTTTGGGCCTAAAGGGCCTGAAAAAAGGAAAAGATTCGGGATGATCTGGGCTGAAAAGGTTGACAGCCGCCCTATTTTTCATATATAATGCTAAATTGCAAGGTTTTACGCTGGAAAGGGGGGTTACTCATGCTGAGAACTTACCAGCCGAAGAAGCTCCACAGAAAAAAGGAGCATGGCTTTAGAAAGAGAATGGCTGACAGAAACGGCCGCAAGGTATTGTCTCGCCGCAGGGCGAAGGGAAGAAAGCATCTTTCTTATTAATGGAGTCTTTTTCATTAATATTGGCTGAATTTTAGGTTTTTAACGGAAAAGACCGGCAGAGGGTGAGAGTTCCCTGCCGAAATAAAAGTGAAAAACAAAATTTCGCTGGAAAGATCGATGAAATCGGACAAGGCCGCGGGAACTGAAGCCGCGGGACGAAAACAGGGGAGCACATGAAACCGAACGCCATGTTCACAACGCTGAAGGAAAATAAGGATTTTCGCCGCCTTTACCACAGGGGAAAATCTTATGTATCTCCTGTTTTGGTTACTTATGTGATGAAAAATCGGAAAGCCGGCCTGCGGATTGGATTTACCACCAGCAAGAAGATCGGAATCGCGGTGCAGCGAAACCGGTCCCGCAGGATCATGCGGGAAGCGTTCCGGCTGATCGCGCCGGAATTGAAAACAGGATATGATTTTGTTTTTGTAGCCCGGGGAAAAACGCCCTTTGTAAAATGTGAGGCCGTGAAAAGGGCGATGACAAAGCAGCTGAAAGAGGCGGGAGTTTTCAAATGAAGCGCCCGCTTATTTGGCTTATCCGGTTTTATCAAAGGGCGATTTCCCCTTTAAGCCGGCCCTGCTGCAAGTATTATCCCACCTGCTCCAATTACGGCTTGCAGGCCATCGAGAGATTCGGCGCCCTGAAGGGCGGGCTGCTGACCCTTTGGCGCATTTTAAGGTGCAATCCCTTCTCCAAGGGAGGCTACGACCCGGTGCCCGAAAAGAAGGAAAAACGAAAAAAGAAAAATAAAAAGTAACGGCCGGCCGCCTAGTCCGGCGGCGTTGGGAGGAAAATCGCAGGTATGCAGATTTTTAGTTGGATCGGTAACGTTTTCGGTTACCTGCTTTGGTTTTTTTACGAGTTTACCAAGAATTACGGCGTCTCGATTATTCTGTTTACCATAGTATTGAAAATAATCATGTTTCCGTTTTCCATTAAGCAGCAGAAGTCTATGGCCAAAAATACCAGGCTGCAGGGAAAACAGAAAGAGATTCAGAAAAAATATGGTGATAACAAGCAAAAAATGTCGGAGGAAATGCAGAAGCTTTACCAGCAGGAGGGCGTCAACCCTATGGGGGGCTGCCTGACCTCTATTATTCCTCTGATCATCATGATGGGCATTTACTATTCCGTGGTGAATCCGCTGCAGAATACCCTGCACATCGCCGGAAGCAAGGTCACGGAGGCGATGCAGCTGCTCCAGCAGGTGCCCGGCGTGGGAAATTTGTTCAGCGGCTTTTACGGAGAAATCGATCTGGTAAAGCATTTCGACTTCTTTAAGGATTTTCTGCCCATGTTTTCCGCTGACGAGGCGGCAAATATCGCCTCCTTCGGGCAGGGTTTTAATTTTCTTGGCTTGAACCTGCTGGATACGCCTCAGTCAAGCTCCTTCAGCTCTATGCTGTGGCTGATTCCCGTGCTGTGCCTGGTCAGCTCTCTGGTGACCCAGTGGCTGATGCCCAAAATTACCGGCAACCAGATGGCCATGCAGGGCTGCATGAAATGGATGATGTTCATTCTGCCTCTGTTCTCCGCCTGGATCGCTTATACCGTGCCGGCGGCCGTAGGCTTTTACTGGATTATCAACACCGTGCTCCAGTTCCTGCAGACCTGGGTGCTGAATATCTTCTATAACGCAGATACCATGATCGCCAAGGAAGAGGCGGCGCGGATCGCTTTGAGGGAAATCGAGGAGAAAAAGGTAAAGATGATCGCTTTGCCGGAGGGTCCCAGAAATATGGGAGGCCTTCCCGCGTCGCAGAAAAAAGCGGAGCCGCAGAAAAGCGCGAAAAAATCCTCCGGCAGGAAAAAGGGAAGCACTAAATCGACCAGTGATTATTTAGGAAGCAAGAAGGGTTAAAAAGAGGGGTGAGCTTTTTGGAAAGAGAAGCAATTGGCATTGGCGCGACCATAGAGGAGGCGCAGCAGGCTGCCTGCCGGCAGCTTGGCATGGAAACCCATGAAGTAGAGTTTGAAGTTCTTCAAATGCCTGAAAAGAAGAAATTCGGATTGTTCGGCGGAGCTCCCGCCAAGGTGAGAGCCTATATTTCCATTACCCCGGCGTCCGCGGCGGCGGATTATCTTCGCGAGATTTTAGAGAAAATGGGGGCCCAGGGGGTCCAGATCAATATTGAAGAGGTGGAAGGCGGCGCGGTATTGAACCTTTCCGGCGATAATATCGGCTTTATCATCGGCCACAGGGGAGAGACCCTGGACGCTTTACAGTATCTGACCGGCTTGGTTGCCAATCATGTGGACAACTCCTATTACCGGATTACCATTAATACGGGCAATTATCGGGAAAAAAGGGAAAAAACCCTGGAAAGCCTGGCTAGAAAAATGGCCATAAAAGCGGTGAAAACCGGCCGGAACAGTTCTTTAGAGCCGATGAACCCCTATGAGAGAAGAATCATCCATACCACGGTGCAAAAGGTTAACGGCGCTATTTCCTGGTCTGAGGGCGAGGATATGGGGCGGCACGTGGTCATCGGTCCGGATCCCAAGGTAAAGCAGAGCTTCCGTCCCCGGAGAGAGGGCGGCCGGCCTAGAAACAACAATTTCCGTTCCCGGAGCCAGTCTCAGGATGGAACCAAGGGAGAGGCCGCTGCCGGCGCGGGAACCCAGCCCAGGCCGGAAATTAAAAAGAACGCCGCGGCTTATGAGAAGATTGTGCCCGGAATTCCGGCTCAGCCGAAACCGGTTCAGGAAAAGAAGCCTGTAAAGGATGAATCGCCGGTTTCTCCCTTGTACGGCAAGATCGAGCCGAAAAAGGGCGAATAAATTAAAATATTGCGGAATGAAAACGGCGATTCAAAAACGAATCGCCGTTTTTTGCAGGTGCCGGCGGGATCATTATAAAGTGTGATATTTAAAGTGTGGTGAGCTGGATTGGAAAAAAATGATAGCGGCCGGAGCAGCTGGGAAAATACGATTGCCGCCATTTCCACCGCCCAGGGGGTGGGAGGCATCGGGGTGATCCGAGTTTCCGGCAGGGACGCCCTTGCCATTGGCGACCGGGTGTTTCAAAGCGCCGGAGGGAAAAAGCTGTCCCAGATGAAAGGGTATACCGCCGCTTACGGCAGAATCCGGTCAAACGGCGAGGATATCGACGAGGCTGTAGCCCTGGTGTTCCGGGCGCCTCACAGCTATACCGGCGAGGACGTGGTGGAATTTTCCTGTCACGGGGGGCTGTATCTGACCCGCCGGGTGCTGCGGGCTGTGCTGGACGGGGGAGCCTCTCCCGCTGGGCCGGGAGAATTTACCCGGCGGGCCTTTCTCAACGGGAAAATGGGTTTGACAGAAGCGGAAGCGGTTATGGATATGATCGGCGCCAAGGGCCGGCAGGCCGCCAGAACAGCCTTGGCCGGCAGGGATGGGGCCATCCATAAGGCAATTGCTTCCGTAAAGGACAGCCTGGTTTTTACGGCTGCCCATCTTTCCGCCTGGGCGGATTATCCGGAGGAGGATATTCCCCAGGTGGAGGAAATGGAGCTTACCGCCAGGCTGAAAAAGGCGGAGGCCGCCCTGGAAAGGCTGCTGAGCCAGTACGACGCCGGCAAAGCGATCCGGGAGGGCCTGAATACGGTGATCGCCGGCAGGCCCAATGTGGGAAAATCCACTTTAATGAACCTGCTTTCCGGGTGCGAACGGTCTATCGTCACCGAGCTTCCCGGCACTACCCGGGACGTAGTGGAGGAAACCGTTTTAGTGGGAGACGTGACCCTGCGGCTTTCGGATACGGCGGGCATCCGTTCCACCGAGGATCTGGTGGAGCAGATCGGCGTAAACCGGGCCAAGGACCGGGTCCAGACCGCAGACCTGGTGCTGGCAGTGTTCGACGCCTCCCAGGAGCTGAACGAGGATGACCGGAACTTGCTGGATTCTCTACAGGGTGTGCCATCCATCGCGGTAATCAATAAAACAGATTTAGATACTAAAATAGACGTTAAGTATATTAAAAATAAAGTTAAACAAATAGTATTTTTAGTAGCCTCCGAGGGTAAGGGCCTGGAGGACTTGCAGCAGGCATTGGCGGAGCTTGCCGGAACCAGTGAACTGGAGCCTTCTGAGGGGCTTTTGGCTACAGAGCGCCAGCAGCAGGCGGCGAAGGAGGCCCTGGCCTGTGTAAACGAGGGATTAGAGGCGCTGGAGCTTGGCATGACCTTAGACGCGGTGACTGTTTCTATTGAAGGGGCGGTGCAGGCGCTTTTGGAATTGACGGGAGAACGGGCAAGCGAGGCGGTGGTGGATCAGGTGTTCCACCGGTTCTGCGTGGGAAAGTGAATCGGGAAAGCAGGAATAGGGAGTAAAGTTCCATAGAATCCTTTCTGGGAAGCCCGAAAAGAACCAGTTTAAAATGGAGTTGATGCCAGAATGGAATATTTAGCAGGACAATACGACGTGGTGGTAATCGGCGCCGGCCACGCGGGAATCGAGGCGGCGCTGGCCGCCGCCCGTCTGGGCTGTAAAACCGCCGTGTTTACTATTAATATGGATGCGGTGGGGAATTGCCCCTGCAATCCGTCTATTGGAGGCACCGCTAAGGGACACCTGGTGCGGGAAATCGACGCCTTGGGCGGAGAAATGGGAAAAACCGCGGATCAGTGCCTGCTGCAAATGCGGATGCTCAACCGGGGAAAGGGCCCGGCGGTCCACTCTCTGCGGGCGCAGATCGACCGGAGAAAATACAGCGAGGTTATGAAGCACAAGCTGGAGCTTCAGGAAAATTTAGACCTCCGTCAGGGCGAGATTACGGAAATCCGCAGGCTGGGGGATGACCGCTGGCAGGCGGTGACCCGGATGAACGCCGTATTTGAGGCGAAGGCGGTGATCGTGGCTACCGGCACCTATTTAGGAGGCCGAATCTATGTGGGAGAGGTTTCCTATGAAAGCGGCCCAGACGGCACCTTTCCGGCGGCGTTTTTGGGAAAAAGCCTGAAGGAGCTTGGACTTCGCCTGCGCCGGTTTAAGACCGGCACCCCAGCCCGGGTGCTGAAGAGCTCCATTGATTTTTCCGGACTTCAGGAGCAGCCGGGGGAGGATCCGGTGATTCCTTTTTCTTACGATACCGCAGAGCCTCTGGAAAACAAGGCGGTCTGCCATATCAGCTGGACCAATGAAAAAACGAAGCAGATCATTTTGGAGAATATACACCGTTCGCCCTTATACGGGGGAAAGATCGAGGGGGTAGGCCCCCGGTACTGTCCCAGCCTGGAGGATAAGATTGTCCGGTTTGCCGATAAGGAACGGCATCAGCTGTTTATTGAGCCATGCGGTGAAAACACGGAGGAGATGTATTTACAGGGAATGTCATCCTCTCTGCCGGAGGAGGTGCAGCTTCAGTTTTATCATTCCATTAAGGGACTGGAGCACTGCCTGGTGATGCGCTGCGCTTACGCCATTGAATACGACTGTGTGGATCCGCTGCAGATGGCGGCCACCCTGGAATTTATGGACTACCCTGGCTTATACGGAGCAGGGCAGTTTAACGGCAGCTCCGGCTATGAGGAGGCCGCCGCCCAGGGCCTGGTGGCCGGAATGAACGCGGCGCTGAAAATCAAGGGCCGGGAGCAGGTTGTTTTGGACCGGGCCAGCTCGTATATCGGCACCTTGATCGACGATTTGGTGACCAAGGGAGTGGAGGATCCTTACCGGATGATGACCTCCCGTTCGGAATACCGGCTGGTGCTGCGCCAGGATAACGCCGACGAGAGGCTGACGCCTTTAGGCAGGGAAATCGGTTTAATCAGCGACAGCCGCTGGAACCGTTTTGTGGAAAAGCAGGAGCTGAAAAGAAAAGAGCTGAACAGGCTGAAAAAGACTTCTCTCCCTCCTACCAAGGAACTGAATGAGATTTTGGTTTCACGTGAAACATCCCCGGTGGAAACGGGGATCCGCCTGCTGGAGCTTCTCAAGCGGCCCCAGGTGGATTACGCCTGCCTGGCCCCGGTGGATACCACCCGGCCGGATCTAGACCCGAACATTTTTGAACAGGTGGAAGTGGAAATTAAATATGAGGGCTATATCCGGCGGCAGAAATCCCAGATTGATGAAATGCGCCGTTTGGAAGGAAAGCGTCTGCCAAAGGAGCTCGATTATCAGGAAATCCACGGAATTTCCTCCGAGGCCCAGGAAAAGCTGAACCGGGTTCGTCCGGGAAATATCGGCCAGGCCTCCCGGATTTCCGGCGTCAGCCCGGCGGATATTTCAGTACTGCTGATTTGGCTCAGCCAGAACGGAAAGGCGGTAAAATGACTGGCAATCCCTGCGGCTGAGTTGTTTTAGCAGCAAGGGCTTCAAGGATGAATTTACAAAGCGGAAAAAATGGGAATTTTGTCCTGTTTTCGCGGATTCGTTTTCTCTAAAGGGGAGTGCGGCTGTGAAAGCAGGCTTTTCCCTTATCAATTGTTCCGGTTAGCAAAATGGCTGCGGGCTTCAAAATGACTGCGGCGCCATGCATAATCGGGAGACAATATCATTTTAAATTCCTGTGTTAGATTAAGACGGAGTTTTTTTGTTTATCGATAGAAAAGGGGGCAAAGGATGATTGACCGGGAAAAGCTGAAAGCGTACTGCGAGGGCTTTGGAGTGCTGTTAAGCCCGGAACAGCTGGATCAGTTTGACGGTTACTGCCGTCTGCTGCTGGAGTGGAATAAAAAAATGAATCTGACCGCGATCCGGGAACCGGAGGAGGTTTTGATTAAGCATTTTGTAGACAGTTTGGCGCTGCTGGGATTCGCGGAGCTTCCCCAGGGGGCGAAGCTGATCGACGTGGGGACGGGAGCCGGATTTCCAGGCCTGCCCTTAAAAATTGCCCGGCCGGATTTGAGGCTGGCTCTTTTGGACAGCTTAAAGAAGCGATTAACGTTTTTGCAGGCGGTCTGCGGAACACTGGGGCTGGATGCGGACATTATCCACAGCCGGGCCGAGGATGGTGGAAAACTTTCCGGCCTGCGCCAGAACTTTGACGCCGCGGTTTCCAGGGCGGTCGCTCCTCTGAATCTGCTGGCGGAGTATTGTCTTCCATTTGTAAGGGTCGGCGGTATTTTCTTAGCGGCGAAGGGGCCGCAGGTAAAAGAGGAGCTTTCCCAGGCAGAAAAGGCATTTCAGCTGCTGGGAGGGCGGGCCGAAAAGACGGCGGAGTATTTTCTGCCTGACGGAAGCGGCCGCACGCTGGTGACAGTGAAAAAAGAAAGGGCTACTCCGGCGCTGTATCCCCGCCACGGCTCAAAAATTGCGAAAAAGCCCTTATAAACGACAAAACAACCTAAATTCTTTGCTCACAATACGACAGAATCCGCGCCCCATCCGTGATAGGATGATCCTAAGGAAATGGACAAGCATTGGAGGTGGCGCAGATGCGTTTACGGTCAAAGGAAGAAAATAGGGTGAGACAGATCCCGCTGGTGCAGATCTGTCCGGGGAAGGCGCAGCCGAGAAAAAATTTCTCCAACGAGGAATTGCTGGAGCTGGCTAGAAGCATTCAGGAAAACGGGGTATTACAGCCTTTAACAGTCCGCAAAGCGGGACTGGCCGGGTTTGAGCTGATCGCCGGAGAACGGCGCCTGCGGGCGGCGGCTCTGGCTGGAAGTGAAAAGGTGCCTTGTCTGGTAATTGATTGTGACGACCAGCAGGCGGCGATTTATTCTCTGCTGGAAAATTTACAGCGTGTGGATTTAGACCCCTTTGAAGAAGCGGAAGGCATCGAAAAGCTGATTCAGGAGTGGCACATTACCCAAGAGGAAGCCGCCAAGCGGCTGGGAAAAAAGCAATCGACCATTGCCAATAAGCTGCGGCTGCTCCGGCTGGCCCCGGAGGAAAGAGAAGCCATTCAAAGGGCGGGGCTGACGGAACGCCACGCCAGGGCTGTTTTGAAGCTGAAGGACGGAGGACTCCGGTCTATCGCTCTGCGGCATATGATAGAGCGGGGGTTAAATGTTAAGCAAACCGAGGATTTCGTGGAAAGGCTGCTGGAGAAAAACCGGGAACAGGAACGGAAAAGCCATCGGCGGATTATTATCAAAGACGTAAGAATTTTTATGAATACCATTAATAAGGCTGTGGATACCATGCGGCTGTCTGGAATCGACGCCTTTACCGATCAAAAGGAAACGGAAGAATACATAGAGTGCGTGGTGAGAATCCCCAAGGCAGCCGCTTTGGACAGGCACTCGGCATAGAAACAGCGTGCGACGAAAGTTCTTATAGATCCATGCCCTATTTCCAATTTATTCCCCAAAGGGGAAAGGCCGGCGGAATCATTCCGCCGGCCTTTCCTTTTGCTGCTTTCAAGTCTTTTTATGGGGCTTTAGGGCACGCCGGAAAAAACCGGGATTGTTTTATTAAAAAGCGCAGCTTTTTAAGCGTTCCTAAAAAATGGAAAGCCGCCTGAAGCCGTTAGAGATAGAAAAGATACTTCCCTCCGCGAAATTTTAAAAATTAGAAAGCTTATGTTTCACGTGAAACATGAATTTTCTAATTTTTAAACGGAAGCCTTTTAAAAGAAAGCAAAAAGTGATATAATAAATCCGCTGCCGATAAAAACCGGCGGCCAGAACATGGCAAAACATGCTTGATCATGCGGACGCGCCTCTGCGTCCGTCCGTTTAAGAGTCAAATGAGCGTTACAGGCAAACGACCATGGATAGAGGATAACGCGGCGGCTTTGAATGTCCGCCGGCAGCATGAACGGCTATATAAGGGCTTGAAGCTGTGAAAAAATAAAAATTTCAGCCGACGGAAACTAAGGGAGGAAACAGGTATGGGGAAGATCATCGCTGTCGCCAATCAAAAGGGCGGCGTTGGAAAAACCACAACAGCGGTCAACCTTTCCGCCGCTATGGGCGAGAGGGGGCATAAAACTCTGCTGGTGGATATCGATCCCCAGGGAAACGCCTCCAGCGGAGTAGGAATCGACCGGAGAAGCGTGCCAAAATCCACCTATGAGCTTCTCATTGGGGAAGCGGGCGCCAAAGAGGCGCTGGTTCAAACCCAGTTTCCCAATTTAACCATTCTTCCCAGCAGCCTGAACCTGGCGGGCGCCGAGCTGGAGCTGGTGGACTTTGACCATCGGGAAGCCCGGCTGAAAACGGCTCTGGCCCCCCTTAGGGAGGAATATGAATATCTGTTCATCGACTGCCCGCCCTCTCTTGGAATGATCACCACGAACGCTCTCTGCGCGGCGGATACTCTTTTAGTACCGATTCAATGCGAATACTACGCCCTGGAGGGCTTAAGCCAGCTGATGAACAGTGTGCGGCGGGTCAAACGCCAGTATAACGAGCGCCTGGAGATTGAAGGGGTTCTGCTGACTATGTACGACGGCAGATTAAACCTGACCCAGCAGGTGGTGGAGGAAGTAAAAAAATACTTTCCCCGCAAGGTGTTCAGAAGCGTGATCCCCAGAAGCGTGCGCTTGTCGGAGGCCCCAAGCTACGGGGTGCCCATTATGTACTTTGATAAAAGCAACCGGGGAACAGAAGCCTACCGGAGCCTGGCGGAAGAGCTGGAAAAAAATAACCGGTAAAGGCATAAAAACGTTTCCGGAAAGTCAATGGAGAGCATTTTAAGGGAAAGCGGAATTTATTCCGATAGGACAAGCCGCTGATTTGAGAAAAAGCCGCGGCTTTTCGTAAGAATATAATTACGGCGGGCGCGGCCTATTGGTGAAAAAAAACAGCAGTTTGGAAAGGTCCGGCGGATAAAGAAGGAAAAGCTATGAAAAAGGCGTCCGTCCGGAACGAAGCAATTTCTATGTGATAGGAGGAATGTTATTTTGGCAGCGAAAAAAGGCGGGCTTGGCAAAGGCTTGGACGCGATTTTCATGGAAAACGCCACCGAGAACAGCAACAGCACCGTAACCTTAAAAATATCAGAGCTGGAGCCTAACCAGGATCAGCCTAGGCGGGAGTTTGACGACGAGGCCCTGGCGGAGCTGGCGGATTCTATCGCCCAGCACGGAGTGCTCCAGCCCCTGTTGGTAAGGCCAATCGCCGGAGGCGGCTACCAGATCGTGGCCGGTGAACGGCGGTTCCGCGCCTGCCGCATGGCGGGGGTCCAGGAGGTTCCGGTGGTGATTAGGGAGCTGAGCGACGGCCAGGTGATGGAGCTGGCGCTGATCGAAAACCTCCAGCGGGAGGATCTATCCCCCATCGAGGAAGCCCAGGGCTATCAGACCCTGATGGAGCACTATCACTTTACCCAGGAGGAGGTCAGCCGGTCCGTGGGAAAATCCCGTCCGGCCATCACCAACGCCATGCGGCTGCTCCGGCTGCCTGAGGAGATTATCCATATGGTGTCCGGCGGAAAGCTGAGCGCGGGCCATGCGAGAACCCTGCTGGCCTTTGAAAGCGAGGACGACCAGCTTCAGGCGGCCCAGCTGGCGGTGAAGCAAGGCCTTTCCGTGAGGGAGCTGGAAAAGCTGGCGAAAAAGGCCAACGCCGTCCTCCACGGCGGGGACGAAAGGGCCAAAAGGGTAAAGAAGCGTCCTGTTTTCATTGAGGAAGTGGAGCTTTCCCTCAACGAGCATTTGGGAAGGAAGGTCAAAATTCAAGAAAAAGGCAAGGAAAAGGGAGTTTTGACCATTGAGTTTTACAGCCAGGAGGATTTGCAGAATCTAGCACGCCTGTTAGGCGGAGAAGAATAAAAAGGGGTAAAAAGCTATGTTAGACATTAAAATGATTCGTACCGATGGAGAAAAGGTAAAGGAGAGAATCCGCAAACGGGAAATGAATCTGGATTCCATCGTGGATGAAATTCTGGACATTGACAAAAAGCGCCGTGAGCTGACCGGCGAGGTGGAAAGCAAAAAAGCGGAGCAGAACGCGGACAGCAAAAAGATCCCCCAGCTGAAAAAGGCGGGAGAAGACACGGCCCCCCTGATGGAGCGTATGAAGGCGCTTTCCGCGGAAATCAAGGAGGGCGACGCGAAACTGGCGGAGCTGGAGGAAAAGCAGAAGGATCTGCTGCTTTCCCTGCCCAACCTGCCGGACGAGGACGTTTGTGCCGGCGGCAAGGAGCAGAACCAGCCTATCCGCTATTTTAAGGAGCAGCCTAAGTTTGACTATGAGCCGAAAAACCACGTGGAGCTTTGCGAAGGCCTGGGGATGATCGACTACCAGCGGGGCGCAAAAATCGCCGGAGCCGGCTCCTGGCTGTACCGGGGCTGGGGCTCCCGTTTGGAATGGGCGCTCCTTAATTTCTTTGTCAACGAGCATATCAAGGACGGTTATGAGTTTATTCTGCCTCCCCACATGCTGGGATATGAGTGCGGCTATGTGGCGGGCCAGTTCCCGAAATTTGGTGACGAGGTCTATTGGATCGAGAATCCTACCAGCTCCGACCGGAAATTTATGCTGCCCACCGCCGAGACCGCGCTGGTCAACATCCATCGCGACGAAATCCTAAGCGAGGAAGACCTGCCGAGAAAATATATCGCTTACACCCCCTGCTACCGGAGAGAGGCCGGCAGCTACCGTGCGGAAGAAAGGGGCATGATCCGGGGCCACCAGTTCAATAAGGTGGAAATGGTTCAGTATACCACCGAGGATCAGTCGGACGCCGCCTTTGAGGAGCTGGTCGGCAAGGCAGAGCGGCTGGTCCAGGAGCTTGGCCTCCACTACCGCCTGAGTAAGCTGGCGGCAGGCGACTGCTCCTTCTCTATGGCGCGAACCTACGATATCGAGGTTTGGATTCCCAGCATGGGCATCTATAAGGAGGTAAGCTCCGCGTCCAACGCCAGGGATTACCAGGCCCGCCGCGGCAATGTCAAATACCGGGGCGCCGATAAAAAGCTGCACCTGGCCCATACTCTGAACGCCTCCGGTTTGGCCACCAGCCGGGTAATCCCAGCGATCGTGGAGCAGTATCAGAACGACGACGGTTCCGTCACCGTTCCCGAGGTGCTGCGCCCCTATCTGGGAATCGACAGAATCGAGAAGCAGCGGTAAAAGCGCCGATGAGGGAGGTCCGGCGGAGGCCGGACCCCCAAAGCCTGCGGGCAAGCCCTTCATGGCTGCGGGGGAGTCAAACCCTCCGGCTTTGCCGGAGGGTTGAGCAGGCCCGATAAGGGCCCGCTGCCGGCCGGCGTCTCAAGACGCGCCGAAACTTTTTTCTCCTGCATCACTTGCTCCGCCGCTATTGATATAGCATCCCTCCCGCTATTGGCAACTTGCACAATTTGTACGGTTGCTATTTGTCAACTCGCTTCGCTCGCGACTTGCAGCTAAAGCTTTTTTACCCTCACCAGCAGTGCTGGTGGTTCTGTTCGCTGAAGCTGCACCAACAAAAGGATTTTATCAGTTTAATTCTTTTATTGAATTAAACTGATAAAGCAATAAATTAGGGAATGAGGCCAAAAAGCAGAAAAAATGGGGAAAGTTCCTCGTGATATTTTCTATGCGGAACTACTTGAAAAACAGGGTTGTTTTTGCTAAAATTAAGGTTATATAAATTAAGGCTGGAGGGGAAAATCCAGCCTTGTTTTGAACGCTGAGGCAAGGGGAAAGATCAATAACTGAACAAGGAGGACCGTATAGGATGTTAAACACTAATTTTCAAGAGAAGTTTGTCAAAGAAGGCCTGACCTTTGACGATGTCCTGTTAATTCCAGGAGAATCCAACGTACAGCCCAAGGAGGTAGACGTAAGCACCTGGCTGACCAAGAAGATCCGTTTAAATACGCCGCTGATCACCGCCGCCATGGATACGGTGACAGAAGCCCGCATGGCCATCGCCATTTCCAGAGAGGGCGGCGTTGGCATCATCCACAAGAATATGACGATTGAGCAGCAGGCAGACCAGGTAGACCGGGTAAAGCGGTCCGAAAACGGGGTAATTGTCAACCCGTTTTTCCTTTCCCCAAACCATTATGTCAGCGACGCCAACAATCTGATGGCAAAATACAAGATCTCCGGCGTGCCGATTTGTGAAAACGACAAGCTGGTGGGCATCATCACCAACCGGGACCTGCGGTTTATGACCGAGCAGGATTACAGCCAGCGGATCGCCGAGGTAATGACCAGGGAAAACCTGGTGACCGCTCCGGTGGGCACCACCCTAGAGGAGGCCCAGGAGATCCTGCGAAAGCATAAAATTGAAAAGCTGCCCATTGTGGACGGCGAGGGACGCCTCAAGGGCCTGATCACCATTAAGGATATCGAGAAGGCGGTTCAATATCCCAACTCCTCCAGGGATCAGAATGGACGGCTTTTGTGCGGCGCTGCCATCGGCGCTACCCCGGATGTACTGGAAAGGGTGGCCGAGCTGGTAAAGGCCCAGGTGGACGTTCTCGCTCTGGATTCTGCCCACGGACACAACAGCAACGTGGTGGAGACCGTCCGCAAGGTAAAGAAAGCTTATCCCGATGTTCAGCTGATCGCGGGCAATATCGCCACCGCCGAGGCCGCCAAGGCTCTGATCGACGCGGGTGCGGACTGCATCAAGGTCGGCATCGGCCCAGGCTCCATCTGTACCACCCGTGTGGTGGCGGGTATCGGCGTGCCCCAGATCACAGCGGTTTATGACGCCGCCTGCGAGGCTTCTAAATATGGCATCCCGGTGATCGCCGACGGCGGCATCAAGTACAGCGGCGATATCGTCAAGGCCCTGGCCGCCGGCGCCAACGTGGTTATGATCGGTTCTATGATTGCCGGCTGCGAGGAATCCCCCAGCGACAGCGAGATTTACCAGGGCCGCCAGTTTAAGGTCTACCGCGGCATGGGCAGCCTGGCCGCTATGGGACACGGCAGCAAGGACCGCTATTTCCAAAGCGACAACAAAAAACTGGTTCCCGAGGGCGTAGAGGGCCGGGTGCCTTATAAGGGCGCTTTGTCCGATACCGTGTTCCAGATGATCGGCGGCCTGAGGGCCGGCATGGGCTATACCGGCTGCGGCACCATTGAGGAGCTTCACGCGAAGGCTAAGTTCGTGAAGATCACTGGCGCGGGCCTGAAGGAAAGCCATCCTCACGATATTCAAATCACCAAGGAATCCCCGAACTATTCCTTATCGATTTAACCGCAGGAAATCCTGCCGGCGCCGCCGCCATTTCTCTGAAGGCGTTTGACCGCCTAAAAGAGGGCTGGCCTGCGGCCGAAGGAGCGGATTTGGCGCAGACTGCCAGACTCGCTTTATGAAAACGGCTGAAAAGGCCCGCCTCCTGTGTTGTGCAGGAGGCGGGCCTTTTGTCTGTTCTAAGAAGACAAGGGCTTTAGGGCCGGGGTGATTATAAAAAAACAGTAAGGACACGAGGAAGAACACAGGTAACGCAGCTTTTTATAGAAAATTTTATCCAGCCGCAGCTCTTTTTGCCAGAGAGCTTTGCGGTACAGCCATCATAGATACATTTCATCCCGGCCCTCTTTTAGGCTTTTTCCAAGGTATAGGCCAAGAATGGCGGCCACCCCATAGATGAGCAGAAAGCCGAAAAAAGAGAAGCCATAAATGAACAAAAGGCAGAGAAAGAATAAAATTACTACCAAAAGTACAAAATACCAGTGGAATCCGTTGCGTACGCCAAATGCCATTGCGGCAATAAAAGAAATTCCCGGATTTAGAATCATTAGATCCGCTGTCAGCATACGCTCAATAACTTCTTCCTCCTGCTGCACCAGGATAAAGATCGGCGGAACAAAATAGACTAGAATCAAAATAATAGTGAAAGGGAATAGCTTTTTTAAGATTTTAACAAACTTTTCCATTCCGGATACTCCTTTAGTTACGGATAAAACCACAAAATATTGTGTGTAGAAAAAGCTGTAACATCAAGCGGCCGGTAATAACAAAATCCAATATTACAGAACGTTATGAGTTTTCAACTCTTTCAACAATTTGCGGTGGAAAACTTTTTTAGGTTAAGAAACCGTTGATTACTTTTTTAAAAAGACTCGGCTTTTTGCCGCAGGGCAAAGCCGGTTTGAGAGTCCAGGCTTAAAAGGGGAGAAGACGCTTAAAAACCGAGATAGCCGGCCCATTCTTCCTTTAAAATAGCTAAGTGGTCCACATCGTAAAAGACGCCGTCCTTCAGCAGCTCACGCCTGCCGGTGCCCTCGTAAAGAAAGCCCAGCTTTTCCATAACCTTCCGGGAAGCGCCGTTTTTCGCCATACACCTGCCTGAGACCCGGCAAAGGCCCAGCTCGTTGAAAGCAAAGGCCAGCATGGCGGAACAGGCCTCTGTGGCGTAGCCCAGGTTCCAGCAGTCCGGATTGACAAAGTAAGAAATAGCGCCGGAGCGCAAGGCGGGCTGAACATTGATCACGCCGCAGTTGCCAAGATAAGCCCCGGTGTGCTTGTCAAACATGCCGAATTCGTAGCTGGTACGGTTTTTTCTCGCGCTTTCCACAAACTGGATCCACCAATCCACCCGTTCCCGGGGATAATTCCGGGGAATAGCGTAGGTAGTATCATAGATTTCCTTCCTTCTCAGGACCTGCCATACGCTGTCAGCGTCGGAAGGGCGATAGGGCCGAATCAGAATTCTAGCGGTTTCTATTTGGTTCATGGCGGTCCCTCCTTAAAGTAAAACAAATTCCATTTTCTTACTGATTATACTGTATCACATCGTGGTTTTTTCCACAAGAACGCAAAATTCCCAAAACAACTATTTTTCTTGTGGTTAAATTGAGAGATTGTGAAAAAAGCCTTGACAAACCTGTCCTATATATATTATAATAAATCTCGCTCACTGAATAGTGGCGAAATATGGCGGCATAGCTCAGCTGGCTAGAGCATTCGGTTCATACCCGAAGTGTCGATGGTTCAAGTCCATTTGCCGCTACCAATGGCCCGATGGTCAAGAGGTCAAGACACCGCCCTTTCACGGCGGAATCACGAGTTCGATTCTCGTTCGGGTCACCATGGAGAATAAGGTTATCCCCCGGCTTTTCGGGGGAAGCTTTTTATTTCTTGGACGCATAGCTCAGCTGGTTAGAGCGTTCGCCTCACACGCGAGAGGTCGAGGGTTCGAGTCCCCCTGCGTCCACCAAAATGTGATAAATAGGGGAAGGTTTCTTCCCCTGCTTATCTCAAAAGCCTATTATCTAAGAAAGAAAGCACGCTTTTGAAATAAGCAAAATCACGAACGCTTGTCTATCGAAACCCGTTCCTCCGGCACATCGGCAGAACCAATGTGTTGCTCCAGGTTGAAGCTTATCGCAAGAGGTTGCTGCTTCCGAAGGAAGGTCACGGCATACTGATGTTACGATAGTATCAGTTTCGCAAGCATATAAAGTTAGAAACAGTCGCTTTTAAAGTGTGTGGCTGTTTTCATAACTTGTTTGTCAAGGTACGGTTCATTGAAAAAATAAACCTGCACTCTTGTCCCAAAACATAAGAGCGCAGGCTTGACAAATGAGTATTTATCAGGTTAGAATCTAACCTGTAAATGGCATTTCACAAACCGTAGGAGTAGTGCGTATACTCTTATGGTGGGGGACGGTTAATTGTTGGTAGCAATTAACCGTCCAGGAAGTGCTTTTTATTTTTTCTGTGCTTATTATAACACCTTTTTCTGGAAATTCAAACATAAATTTTTAGAAGCGTGATAAATTTACAATATCTGAGAGGACGGGGCAAGTTTTTGCCTCGTTTTTTTATTACCAAAATTGGCAATAAGTCCAGCAGTGACGCCGAAAATTCAACTTTTTGTCAGCGAGGCAACAAAAAATTGTTAATGCAAAAAATGAATTTAATCTAAATGAGGTGTTTTTCTGTCCTGAACCGGAAGTTCCTTTACTTCGATACAACACAGAAAACTGTCTGCTCATGGGTTGTGGGGCAAGGCAGGCTGTCAGAATAAACTCCGGAGTCTCTTAATTGGTGAACCGTGGGGAAAACTAGCCGGTAACATGTTTCTATTGGGTTTACTTATGTTACCGGTTTTGGTAGCGGTCATGACTATCTCAAAATTGCTTTATGGCGCAATAGATCACACGTTGGGAAAAAATATGTTTTAAGCCAAAACATCGTGCCGCTAACAGATCAACTATCAAGAGAAAGAAGACTAACAGTGTTTAAAAATACCGTTAGGCCTCTTCATATTTCTGGAGTGAAGCGTATATATAGCAAAACTCGTTTTTATATATTTTTTTTCAACTTCATAAATAAAAATTTATATAAAATTTTAGATTGCTTTAAAATAATTCTTTACAGTATGACAGATGCTCGATCATGGCATCAGCGGCTTTCTGAGAATCTTTTTCCTTGATGGCCTCAACAATTTTGATATGACCCTGAAAAGAATTTATATTCTTTTTCATACTGATAGAAGATTTTTCAATGGTATAAGATACTAGATCACTTAAAACTCTTAGTATCTCATCTAAAATTCGGTTTTGACTCATTGCGGCAACTTTGCTGTGAAAGAGAGCATCTTGCTTATTATAAGTCTGTAAATCGTTATTGCTGAGTGCGTCAGACATTAAGCTAAGAGATTCCTCCAGGCTACAAATGTCCTTCGGTTCTGCGTATTTCGAAGCAAGACTAGCAGTTTTCTGCTCTATTGCAATTCTTGCTTCAAAAATCTCTACTATATCCTTATCACTTAATATCAGTTTTTCTAATAGAGGCTTAAAATAAGATGAAGAACCTGTGTCGTTTACAAAAGTTCCCCGACCGCGTTTGACGTTTAATATCCCGATAGCCACAAGCTTTTTTACTGCTTCACGTATCGTATAACGGCAGACGCCATATGATTCAGCCAACTCAAACTCATTAGGAAGCTTCATTCCGGGAGTGTATTTACCCGAAAGAACCTTTTCTCTAATGTCTTCAACAATAAAGTCATTTAAATTTTGACTAGGAGATCGAGCAATCATATTCATACCTTGCCTTCAAAAATTAAATAAAGGACCCATAAGACAAAATCTAATAAAGCGACCGTTGGTCAAATGTGATTTGAACCAATTCTATAGCATTTTACAAATTTTGTCAACAGAAAAAGAAAATATAATAAATTATGCTTGACAATGGTGTAAAAATATGTTAAAAGTAAATCACGATATGTTATGTAATATTATTTACGGGTTTAGACTATATTGTTTGACGTAAGACGTCATACGTCTTACGATAAAATATACGAAAGGAGGTTTATGAAAAAATCGTACTTCACTATATAAGTGTATAGCACCAAAGATGAAAATTTGTTCAAATTTAGTAAGGAGGTTTATCCAATGAAAAAAGCGAAGTCGTTAATAGTATTTTTAGTTGCTGTTATGATGCTGTTTTCCGCATGTCAGAGCGCATCTTCCCCCTCAGGTTCTTCAGAAACTTCCGTAGGGGATACCTCTTCAGTAGGGAATTCCGAAGGCAACGCCTCTTATGATGGAGTCACAATTCGTTTTCTTAACATGAAATCTGCCGATACCGATGAAGGTAAGGGGTTCATTAAATTGCTTGACAAATTCCAAGAAGAAACAGGCATTACCGTCCAGTATGAGACAGCGCAGGATGCGGATATGAAAGCTAAGGTGCGCACAGAGGCTGCGGCAGACACCTTGCCTGATGTGTTTGAATATTGGTCAGATTATGCGAATGCACAGTTCCTCTATGAAGCAGATTTACTTATGGAAATGGATGCCCTTATTGACGCTCTTCCAGATGATAATCTTGCTCCTGAATTGTTTATTCAATCTTATACGGACAGTTATAAGTATAATGATAAGGTTTATGGGCTTCCTTTTTACGCTTCTCTTTACGCGTTCTTCTACAATATAGATATCTATGAGGACTGCGGCCTTGCTCTGCCGGATACCTATGATGTATATACCTACGACCAGTGGCGAGAAGATGGCGCCGTAATGCGCGAAAAAGGATATATCCCTTTTTCCACAGGCTTCCTTGGCGGCAATCCAGGCCATCAATGGCTCTGGGCCATTTGCTCACAATTTGAGGTTTGGGATGAAGCGAGGCAGGCAGAGGTTCTGGCAGGTGCTAATCCCATTGATGATGGCTTCGGAAAAGCTATGGAAGTTATCCAGACAGACATTAATATGGGCATGTATCCCGATGATTACATGAACGGAGATTGGAATACTATGCTCGCACTTTTTGGAGCCGGTCAGGCTGCGTGCATGTATAACCTTGCTCATAATGTGACAGAGCTTCCTGACGGAATGAATATTGGCGTTTCCTACATCCCTCAGCTTGACGGGGCAGTAAAAGATACCAGCAAAACGAAATATGCGAATCCTGAACACAGCCTTATGACGCCTAAGACGTCTTATAATGAAAGTCCGGAGAGACAAGCGGCCATCCTAAAATTTTATGATTTCTTCTACAGCGACGAAACATTGCATCATTTTAGTATTTACAATGAGTTAGATGGACTTAATTATAAAGTTGATCCAGAGATTAAACACGAATATGTTCAGAAAGTTTATGCCACCCAGGAAGGATGGACCAGCCATCCCACTTTTATGGTTTTCGTTCTTAATTCAGACGTGATGGTTGAGTGGCGACATGCTGTTGAGGAGGGCGCTTCCTTCATGACAACGCCGGAAGAATTCCAGCAGAATGTATTTGAACTATTTAAATACGATAACTAAAAAAAGTTTACGCAAAGAAAATTATACGGAAAGCGCGGAAATTTCCGCGCTTTCCGTATAGACCTGGTGAGGTGAGCGACAAAATGAATAAACAGAGAAACGTTATGGGGGATAAAAAGAAAAGAGAGTTCAATGAACTCGTCTTTAAAATTTGGTTTTCGGCGCCTGCAGTGCTTTTATATACTGTTTTTATGGTGATACCCATTTGCTTTTCCGTATATTACAGCTTGAATAAATGGAGTGGAATAGGACCGCTGAAATTTGTGGGGTTCGATAATTATACAAAATTGTTCACAAGCAGCGATTTCGTCACTATAACAGGAAATACTCTGATCCTCACTGCGGTATCAATCTGTGTTACCATGGTAATAGCAGTAATCATTGCTTATCTGATATACAGAACAGGCTTTGGTTTTAAAGTATTCAGAGCCGGGGTTTTCATGCCGGCGATTCTTTCGCCAATCATAGTTGGCCTGATTTTCTCAATCCTATTTAACGCAGACTATGGTCTGTTTAATCAAATTTTGAGAACTATAGGCTTGGGGGCTTTGGCACATCCGTGGCTTTCGGATCCGAATACCGTTCTTGCAGCAGTAATTATTCCTCAGGTTTGGGCTAATATAGGCTATTACACGATAATTTTCTTAGCAGGTATGCAGTCTATATCTCCGGAGGTGATCGAGAGCGCCAGAATAGACGGTGCAAACTCTTTTCAGATATTTACAAAAATTGTTCTCCCTATGACCTTGAGTATTATCCAGATTGTTATTATCCTGGTTGTCACCGGGGCACTTAAATCCTATGGATATTCATGGGCGATGACTATGGGCGGCCCTGGTGTAAAAAGCGCGTATTTCACAATTTATATGTATACCAAAGCCTTTGTCGCTTCAGAATTCGGTTCTTCCAGTGCGGTATCGGTCGTAATTTTAATTTACGCGATGGGGTTTACGGTGCTCTTCAAATTCCTTGGCAGAAAAATCGCGGGTGTAACAGGTGAGTAGGAGGATGAAAATGGAGAAGCACAAAAAAAATATAGTGATTTCCAAAATAGGGAATATCGTGAGGTACGTCATCCTTTCAATCATGTTTGTGACATCGGTAGCTCCTATATTGTGGGTTGCGTTAAGCGCGTTTAAAACGAACGAAGAGATCTATTTAAATTCCCTTGCCTTACCCACCACTTGGCGGGTTGAGAATTTTATAAAAGTATTTAATTCTGATAATTTGCTAATGGGATATGCAAATACGATTATAAATGCAATTGTCGTTCTGTTCTTTACACTGATATTAGGCTCTATGGCAGCTTATATATCTTCGCGGGCGGCAAAGCGAGAAGTAATGCATACCTACTTTGCTATCGGCATCATGATACCTCTTCAGGCTATCCTAGTTCCCACATTTTTGATTTTGAAACAGCTCGGAATGATCTACACCCATATAGGACTGCTACTAGTTTATATCGCATCCACTATGCCGATAACTGTTTTTGTGCTCCATGGATTCATGAAAGGGATTCCAAAGGAAATGGAGGAAGCGGCAATCATTGACGGTGCTTCGAGAGCCCGTTGCTTTTTCCAGATAATATTCCCGATGTCAAAGCCTGGTCTTGCTACTGTCCTCACATTGAATATGATCACCATTTGGAATGATTATCTTTTTTCTCTCATTATCGGTGGAAAGCAGGAACTATATAATATTACAGTAGTTGCGTATCAGTTTAAGGGAGAGTTTTATACCGATTATGGACTAATTTGCGCAGCGCTGCTTTTCAGCATTTTGCCTCTCATAGTTCTCTATATCGCATTGCAGGAAAATGTAATTAAAGGAATGGCAGAGGGTGCCATCAAGGCGTAAAACAAAGGAGGAACTTTGATTTATGAATTACACAGCAAAAAAAAATATTCCTGTAGATATCATAGTAAAAGGGAATTGCCTTACCTCGAATAAATTCGGAGCGGGCCTCGAAGGTAAATTTGAAAGCGAAAGCGGAGAGATACTTGTTATTCCTGGGTTTTATTCAGGAGATTCCACATGGACTGTTCGTTTTTCCTCCGAGAAGGAAGAAATGTGGCGGTATGAGATAAATTCCGATACCGTTATTTTAAACGGCGAAACTAAAGGAACAATTACCATAAATGGCGATGTGAATGCGCCTCTATCTCTTAAAACCAAAGGCACACATTTTATCACTTCTGACGGAAAGCCCTTTTTCTATATCGGCTTCGAATGTAACTTCTTGCCAGTGCTGGTTGCCTCCGAAAACGGGGATAAAAAGCTTAAAACGTTGGTTGAAAATTTGAAGCAAGGTGCTTTTAACGTTATAGAAATTAATGCGTATGGCTATGATTCTTCGTTCTATAAGGGAAAGACCTGCGACAACGATTATGGCCCTGCTGAAAGCCGGGCGTGGCTGGAGACAGACGGCGGGCGTGAACTCAATCTTGATTATTTCAGGCATTACGATGAGATGATGAGCTACCTTTTAGAAAATGGTATCTATGCTCATATTTATTTGAAAGTCTATAATAAATTGGAAAAGCTCCCAGAGCGGTATTCGGAAGAAGAAAGCATTTATCTGCGTTATATGCTGGCGAGATATCAGGCCTATCCCAATCTGATATGGAACTACAGCAAAGAGGGATATTTTGAGGCGGATAAAGATTATTTTTATCATAATGCCAAGAAAATACGTTGTATGGATGCCTATCGCCATCTTTGCACTATACATGATGATCTGGTATATGCTCTTGATCCGGAATATGGAAAGACGGTTGATTTCCTGGTTTTACAACAGTTTGGCGAATATGCCAGCTCATGCATGTATTATAGGGAGAGATCGAAAAAGCCTGTTGTTTTAGGAGAATTCGCTCAAGACTATAGTTGGCACGTGGGAACAAATAAATTGTCCGAAACACAGACTCATATATTTGAAACCAAGCATAATTTTGCTTCTCATGACGAATCGCAGGAGGATATGACAACTCCGGAGGAGATAGTCACCTGGTCATATGAAGCGGTGATGGCTGGAGCTGGTTTTCAGTATTACAATATATTCCTCTGCTGGGATGTTATTCAATGGGATTATCTGCCGTTTACTTATCATTATTATAAGCAAATGAAGGAGTTTTTCAGCCAATTCAATATGTTGGATTTTGAGCCCTCTCCAGAGAGCTCTATGTGGCAAATTCCTTGTCTTGATGATCATAAGGGGACGTTGCTGATTCTGATTGAGCCGGAAAAGAGTTTCAATAGCGAGCCGGCGATGAAAGGAATACGCCGAGCTAGTGGATACAACCGAGGGGAAGCGTGGGTGACAAGGAATAAATCCAAAGAGTTTCTGTCGTATAAAGCATTCGGTATCTTTTCTGGAAAAATCTATGACTTTAAGCCAATAGATATGTTAAAGGGAAGAACGGATATTTCAAGTGAAGACGCTCTTTATCATTATAAGGATATAGATTTACTGAGAGCGCCAGATGAGGAGCCGATTATTGTAATATTAAAATATCAAAACAAATAAACTAGAAAGAAGGTCCTACAATGAAAAAGGTATACATCATACACACAAGCTTTATTTCAGTAGACACGCTTAGCAGGTTATTTGCTGAGATAGCTCCTGACGTCATCGTGAGAAACATAGTGGACGACAGCCTGCTTCCAGAAATAATGGAAAACGGAGGAGTCACAAAAGGTGTCATTCAGCGTGTCTGCGCTTATGCCCTTCAGGCAGAGAAAGCCGGAGCGGATCTGATATTTAACCAGTGTTCCTCTGCGGGTCCTGCTGCGGATATTGCCGCTAAAACATTGAATATTCCACTTCTCAAGGTGGATCAGGCGATGGTTGAGAAAGCTTTAGAAATAGGTGAGAAAATCGCAGTAATAGCGACGATTGGAACGACCTTAAATCCCAGTGTGGCCATGATAAGGGATACTGCGGAAAAAGTGGGTAAGAAAGTGCAGGTGGATTCTGTGCTACTTGAAGACGCGTATCAAGAATTGTTCCTGAATAAAAATGCCTCGGCGCATAACAGGATCATTATAGAGAAGATCCGTGAAATTGAAAATTTCTATGATGTTATCGTATTGGCACAGGGCAGCATGGTTACATTGCTTGATGACCTGTCGGACGTGCATACCCCTATTTTGACAAGTCCACGCATGGGAGTCGAACGTGCGAAGGCAATACTTGATGCAATGCCCGAATAAGAGATAAAATTATATTTTATGGAGGGAAAAGCCATATGGCAGGCGATTATTTTAAAAGAGTGAGTGCACAGACGCCGACAGCGTTTTGGATTAATAATGTTACTCAAGAGCAGGCGAATCTGGCAATAGAGGCAGGTGCCGAAGGATGCACACAAAATCCTGCGTATGTATGGAAGATGATTGAAAACGCTGAAGAAAGAGAGCGCATAATTGAGTTCATCGATAATCTTACAGACCAGTACGATGATGACACAGACGTCCTCATAGCCCTTCAGAGAAAGCTTGTAGGTGAAATATCCGGGATTTTTATGGATATGTATAAAAAAAGCCATGGAAAACACGGATATGTAAGCGTTCAGGGGGATCCCTTTCATGAAGACACCGAGACGATATTGAAAACGGCTCGTTTCAATCGAGAGGCAGGCCCTAACATAATGGCGAAGGTACCGGTAACTCCCGATGGACTTAAAGCCATTGGTATCCTGGTGAAGGAACAAGTGCCGATCAACGCAACAGAGGTGCTTTCTGTAGCTCAGGTTATTGATGTGTGCAACGTATATAAAGAGGCGTCAATGGGAATCGATAATCCAGCACCGCTCTATTTTTCTCATATTGCGGGAATATTTGACGAGTATCTAATAAATAAATATGAGGAAGCTGAAAGTGGCGTACCATTCGACTATATTTGGCAGGCTAGCATAACGGTAGCGAAAAAAATAGATCAAGTAGTTCGTGGAACCGGCCTGCCTATAGGCTTTATTAGCGGCGGCGCCCGCGGCTTACAGCATTTTACTGAAATGGTAGGTTGCCATTGTGCGGTGACTATCAATTGGAAAGGAACCGCAGATGAGTTATTGAAACAAGATCCTCCTGTTATTCAGAGGTTTTTGGCTCCGACTCCATATGAAGTAATAGATGCTCTCTGTGAAGAGTTTGACGATTTTAAAAAGGCATATATGTTGAATGGGCTGACTTCATCAGAATACGAGGATTTTGGCCCGGTAGCTTTATTCCGCAGCGGATTTGAGAAGGCTTGGAGTAATGCTTTAAATCTAATTGCAGAAAGAAGAAAGAGATAAAGCAGCCCTTTCAAAAATGTGTTATACAAATTTTACGTGACTTTCGGTTGAGCAAGTTTTACACGAGAGTTTGGCGGTTTGCTATCATTGAGTGGATCACCGACTGTGCCGGTGGAGGAAAAGCTTTCGCAACAAGCATCGAGGAATCGAACTGCAGACAGTAGGTTATCAGGGATGAAAGACTATCGTTAGAACAATGGTTACTCGTTTATGGGCTGCGGGACAAGGGAGTCTGGCGGAATAAATAAACGCCGAAAAAGTAAGCATACTATGGAAAATGAAGCGCTGACAGAGATGATCGAAGATGTCTTTCATAAGTATAAGTGTCGTTACGGCTCCAAACGAATCCAAAAGGTATTAGAACAACAAGGTGTTCATGTAAATGAAAACGTGTATGCAGGCTCATGAGAGAACACGGCTTTATTACTGCACAAGTAGATGGATGGAACAGGCTGAAAGAAATGCGGAGTGAATTCTTTTCCTATGCAGAAGAACGGGATTGGGTTGTAATAGGTGATCCTTTCGACAATTTGGAACCGTTTTTGAAAGCAAACAAATTTCGGCAGATGCGTGAAGTTGTACGGCAGGGGAGGATAGATAGCATTCTTGTTTATACTTCTTAATGGATTCTGCCAAAAATCAAAGAATTATAAACGGCTTAAACGACAGATTCAAAAGTGCCGCATCTGTATGTATAACAGGAATGGCAACTTTCTGATTGGCGCATAGTTACAAGAATCCGGTGGCATATTCCGAAATAGAGATATGCCACCGGATTTTTTTACCCTGATATAAAGCAATAAAAACTTGGTGCCGCCTCACGACCTTGAGAAGAAAGAAAAATAAGAGATTCTGCGTATTGGTTTAATAGCGCGAAGACATATGAGGAAATTTTTTAAAAGAAAATGAGTTCTCAATTTTTTCGATATATTCTACGATATTCTGCGATTGTAATACCATCAATCTCCTGAAATAATTTATAGAGAATTCTTGGTGATTTAAAGCCTACAAGCTCAGAAATTTTTTCTGCAGAATATTTTGTAGTACATAAATATTTTTTTGCATAGCTGAAGCGTAAAAGTGTTAACGCCTTTGAAAATGTAGTGCCAAACATTTCATAAAAAACCCTATTTACATGTCTGGGACTAATGTTCAAATAATCCGCCACGCTTTGCAAAGTGATCTCTCGAAAATAGTTATTATGAATCTATTTTGAAGCTTCAAGACCCAGGTTGAGATTTTCTTGAGGTTCTTCAAATTTTGACCGCGAAGGATCCATTGTTCTTAAAGCGTAAATAAAAAAATGATGGTACAAAGTATTTACTATCTGGCTATATCCAATGTTTTTATCTTTCATTTCTTTTTTTATACGTTCAAGAATATCAAAAGCATCAAATTGGTTACGAGTGATTATGTAAGTATTACGACTAATAAAATTCAACTTATCTTGTATTTCATTTCGCAATATTTCAAATTCAATTGGAATAGATTTATTGTTTATTTCCGAAATTTGAAAAATAATTGCAAAATACTCTTTTGCAATAGTTGGTTCGTAAATTGTGTTGTGCTTTATGTTTGGAGCTATGAACAACAAATCTCCCGGATAAAGTGTATGAATCTTAGAACCAACCGAACTTTTTAGTTGTCCTTCCATTATATAATAAATTTCAAAATAAGGATGACTATGATTAAACTCTACGGTTTCTCCATTTAAGTGTTCAGCATAGATAATTTCAAACTTGTATGATGGAGTTACAACGCAATTAAAATATTTTTGACTAATCGTATCGGGATTGTTCTCTTTCATTATTGTTAAGCCTCCGCAAAATGCCAATTTAGTTCAAAAATGAAGGTCAATGGTCAATAAATACAATTTCAGACAAAGAACTGCACAAGTGCGATTTTACGTGATTGTGTGGCTCTTTTTTTTAAAAATTTATCAAAATTAGACAGCTAGAACCGTCTTGAAAATATATTCAATTAAAATTAGTATATCATGATTTCTATGATTCTAAAAGAGTACAAAATTATCCAATTTAATGCAATGGACATTTTTTCTATAAATTTTTTTGATTAAACAAAAATATGTACAAAATAGACATTTTTGTGTAGAACTTGGCTTCTTTATACATTGAGTTAATACCTGCTGGCTTTTATAATAAAAGCAAACTTAGTAAGTACTTCTCATATGAACTGCTCAATGAATTTACAAAATTTAAAACTCAAATGAACTTAAAAGAGGCGGGAGCATTATGAAACAAGTTTGGTATGAGAGCAACAATAACATTGCGGTTCGCAATGTGCCAATTCCACCTTTGAAGCCCAATCAAGTAAAAGTTAAAATCGCTTATGCCGCCCTTTGCGCTACTGACATCCATATGGTGACAATGGGAGTTTTAGGAGCGAAGCCACCGATGCCGTTAGGGCACGAAGCTTCTGGTGTTGTGGAAGAGGTGGGGCATCAGGCGAAAAACAGCGGGATTAAGAAAGGGGATAAGGTAAGTTTATTCCCCGTTACCTATTGCGGGGTTTGTCCCGCATGTAAAGAAGGAAAACCACAATATTGTAATTATTCCCAGTCTACCGGCGCTTTTGCGGAATATGTGGTCACCGATGTTAGTGCAGTGTACAAGCTTCCTGACGATGCTGATTTAAAATATTACAGTTTAGCCGAGCCAACAACCTGTGCAATTAGAGCGATGGATTTAGCTAGGATTTCTTACGGCAGTAAAGTTGCTGTTTCAGGCGTAGGCGGAATCGGTTCTATTTTGCTGAATATGCTGGTCTTATCAGGAGGTACATATATTACGGCGATTGATCCTTTGGCTGGCAAATTGGAATCAGCGTTGAAAATGGGAGCTCAATATGTTATAAATCCCAGCCAGGAGGATTTAGTTGTCCGAAGTATGGAGATCACCAATGGAAAGGGCTTCGATTATATATTTGAAGCTTCCGGATCTCCTAAGGCCGCTGAACCGACTTTAAAAATAATGGGGAAATGCGGAACGGTAATTTATTTTGCGGTTTATCCTCCGCAATATGAAATGCCGCTTAACTTATATGATCTGTACTGTAAGGAAGGAACAATTCGTACTGTATTTACGCATCCCGCAATTTTGCCCAGAGCCATTAATTTGATTCCTCGGCTGCAAATGGATAAGATTATTGGAAAAGTCCTTCCATTATCTCAGGCGGTGGAGGGTTTCCGGTTATTTGAGAAATCCTCCTATCCCAAGATTTTATTGGATTGTTCGAAATAGGGAGAAAGATTATGGAAAAAATAGAAGTTGTGAATTCATTGCGGAAAACGGCTTTAGAATTGAGAATTCATTTACTGAATATGTGCTGCCAGGTGGATGGAGCGTTACATATCGGGGGAGATTTATCAGTTGCGGATATTCTCACAGCACTGTTCTTTTATCAGTTAAAAATGGATCCTCGGGATGCCAGAAAATCAAATCGTGACCGGTTTATCCTGAGTAAGGGGCATTGTGCTTCTGCTTTGTATATTGCTATGGCTATGAGAGGGTTTTTCTCTATGGATGAGGTGGTCGATTCTTATGGACAGATCGACAGCAGATTTGGAATGCACCCTTGCAGGACACATTTATCCTGCCTAGAGACATCATCGGGTTCGTTAGGGCATGGACTGCCTATCGCCGCTGGAATGGCTTTGGCCGCTAGGCTGAATCATCAGACTCATCGAATTTATACCATTTTAGGCGACGGCGAGTGCGATGAAGGCAGTATATGGGAGGCCGCTATGGCTGCGAGCCATTTTAAGCTTGGAAATATGGTTGCCTTGATAGACAGAAATCGCCTGCAATTGGATGGCAAAACAGAAGAGATTATGGAGAACGAGCCATTTGCGGCAAAATGGAGGTCGTTTGGCTGGAATGTCATAGAGATTGCGGACGGGAATGATATGAAGCAACTGGTAGAAGGCCTGGATCGTCTGCCGCAGGTTGGTGATGGTAAGCCCACCGCTTTAATTTGCAATACAATAAAGGGAAAGGGCGTTTCCTTCATGGAGAATGATCCCAAATGGCATGCAGGCTCTATTGATCAAGAAACGCTGGACCAATGCATATCAGAATTGAAGATCCGCTATCAAGCCGATTTGGAAATGGAGGAGGGAGAAAATGCCTAAAACCACATTTCATATAGATGATTTGTTTTCTTCAGCCCGCAGCGTTGTCAGCAGTACCCTACTAGAAATCGGGAAGATATGCCCTGAGGCCGTGGTAATGACCGCGGACTTGGCTAGAACCAATCAGGTGGTCAATTTTCAGAGGACATATCCCGATCGCTTTTTTAACATAGGCATTGCGGAACAGAATATGTTTGGTATAGCGGCGGGGATGGCGTTGGAAGGGAAAATTCCCTTTGTATGCACTATGGCAACCTTTGCTTCTATGCGGGCCTGTGAACAATTGAGAACAGACATCTGCTACCAAAATTTAAATGTTCGTATCATTGCAAATAATGCGGGCCTATCCAGCATGGGAGGGGCTACACATAACGCACAGGAAGATTTAGCAATAGTCAGATCATTTGCGAATCTTACAGTAGTTACTCCAGGCGATCCGGGAATGTTCCGAAACGTACTTTTGGCAACCCTGAATCATAAAGGCCCGGTTTATATCCGTATGGCGAGAGGAAAAGATGAACCCTCTGTTTACCAAACGGAGGCGCCGGAGTTTGAATTAGGAAAAGCCATTGTTACTGTCGATGGAGCTGACGCAACGATCATAGCCTGCGGGGTGATAGTAAGCGAAGCGGTAAAAGCAGCCCGGCGTCTCTCTCAAGATGGCATCGGTGTTCGGGTATTGGACATGCATACCATTAAGCCTTTAGATGAACAGGCGATCATCAATGCCGCTAGAGAAACAGGCAGAATTGTTACGGTAGAAGATCACTATACCATTGGCGGCTTGGGAGGAGCTGTAGCTGAAGTTTTGGCGGAATCAGGGATTCCATGCAAATTCAAAAGGCTCGGAATTCCCCAAAAATACGCCGGATTCGGCAGCCCGGAAAGTTTATACCGAAAATACGGCTATGATGTTGAAGGCATCGTAAATGCAGTGCGGTCAATGAACTGAATTCAAAGTGTTTTTTGAGTGAGTGAACAAGGAAAGGAGTGGCCATTAATTTCCGTATTCCTCATTCTAAAAATAAAAAAATATGGAAGGGGTCAAGTTATGAAATTAAAAAGATTGAAGTGCGCTATCCTGTGCTTTTGTATGGCGGTATCGATTTTGGGTGTTGCTGGATGTTCAAATTCAGACGGAACTCCATCGTCAGACGGCGGCTCCAGTACCCCCGAAAGTGAACAATCATCTTCAGGAGCTTCCGGCGATGTAGATAGAAGCCAGCTCCCAGAGTTGCACATGACCTTTGTTTTAGGCGTTCCAACCAATGATTCTCGGTATATTATTACGGATACCATTTGTCAGGGATATCAACAGTTGAATCCTAATTTTACTTATGAGATTCAAGGCTTTGATAATCAGCCAGATCAGATCCAGCATATTCAAATTCTTGCTAGCAGTAATGAACTTCCCAGTTGGTGGGAAGGTGATAAAACTCCGTTCCACGAATCCTTAGCAGAAGCAGGTAAGCTAGTAAATGTCGGAGACTTTATGACGGAAACCGGGCTTGCAGACCGCTATCTGAGCAATTTGTGGAAAACGGTTAATGAGTTTGACGACGGCGAGCTATACTTCTTCTGTACCCAAATGGCATATGAATATTGGTATTATCATCCCTCTCACTTTGAAGCAGCAGGAATTGAGGAGGTTCCCACTACCTATGATGAGTTCTTTGAGGCCTGTGAGAAGCTGAAGTCCGCCGGATATGCGCCGATTTCATTTGGTTCCTTAAACAGCACCTGGTATGTACATCGGTACGCGGGTATGATCCCATTCGATCTAGCCGGAAACGATTTCGTAATGAATTTACGCACTGGAGAACAAAAAATGAACAGTCCGGTGGGAATCGAGTCTGCAGAATGGATGCAGAAAATGGCGCAGTATTTCTGTGAAGGCTGGGCCGGTATGGACTATCAGCAGTCGATTGATTTATTCTTAGGCGGCGGTGCATCTATGTGGGAATCCCACTCAGCTTGCTACACTCAATATTCTGATCCTGAGACAGGAGAACTCAACGATGATATCGCTGTATTCAGAAATCCGGTTTATTCCGATAGAGATGTAGTATCTCCCAATGATTTCTATGCGGCCGCCGGCACAGGCAATGTATGGAATGTGGAAGATTTTAATGAAACCTTCCAGGACTTTGTCAAATATTATTTTGACGAATTCCCCGATCTGGCGGCAAAAGAGGGAATATTGCCCCTTATGTCCAGACCTGACGGTACGTCTCCTGAGATGCCCAGCTTTTTTGAGCAGATGAGAGAGGATTTGGAAAATCTTGACGAGTTCTGCCGTTGCTGGGATGTTACCTTGGATCCGGCTACTGTTGAAGTAGTAGGAATCGAGGGCGTCAGCCTGATGATGGGTGATATTACTCCTGAGGAATATTGCCAGAGAATCGATGATTCTATTGCTCAGAACGCTTCTACATATTTTGATTAATTTCATTCGAGAATGTTCTGAATAAAGAGGCTCTTGCTTTGCACTCCCGCGCTTATCGTAAAGACGGTATTCGCGGGGGTGCCGTTAAGAAAGAATTAAGAGCCGGGATAAGATATCGGTGAAATGGAGATGTTTCTATGGCTAAGCTTTATCCCAAGAGGACCCCGTGGCTGTTTTTACTGGCACCTTTGCTGGTGTATACTTGTTCAGTCTTTGTGCCAATTTTTATGTCCCTATTTTATAGTTTTTATTCCTGGAACTTTGTTAATCCAATGCAATTTGTTGGATTAGATAATTTTAAAACCTTGCTTGGCGACGCGAATTTTTGGACGGCCTTTACGAACAACCTAAAATTCGTTTTGATAAACGTTGTGCTTCAAGTCGTTATGGGGCTGTTCCTTTCTATTTTGATCATGCAGGTTACCAGAAGAATAACCAATATTGTAAAAATTCTTTATTTTATTCCTTGTATTATTGCGTCTGTAGCAATTAGTGAAACCGTAAAGCGTATGGTAACAGTTACCCCTCAGGGTGTCATCAACGCGCTTTTAGAGTGGATAGGATTAGGCCAATATCAGGCAGCTTTTGCCGGTGACTCGAGATATTCTCTCATCGTTGTAGCGCTTACAGAGGTATATCGTTGGAGCGGCTTATACATGATTGTTTATTATTCGGCCTTTATTTCTGTGCCAAATGAGCAAGTAGAAGCGGCGATTATCGATGGCGCAAATACTTTTCAGATTTATCGATATGTCAGGCTGCCGATGATTAAAAATATCATTGGTACCACAGCAATTCTAATTGCTAACGGCAACTTCAAGGTGTTTGACACAGTGTTTCTCATTACAGGTGGAGGCCCTGGCTTTTCCAGCCATGTTCTTTCCACATATCTGTATAACCAAGCGTTCTCCCAAGTGAAAGCAGGATATGGCAGCGCTATTGCCTTGTTTCAATTTTTAATCTGTATTTTAGTGGTGGTGCTGATGCAGCTGCTATTCCGAAATTCTGCGAAAGATTCTGATGTGTAGGGAAAGGAGAGAATATCATGAAGGCTAAAAAAGCCGTTAATCGGGTGCTGAAAACTATTTTTATGATAGTCCTCCTGATGATTCTTATTATTCAGGTATATCCCTTATTCTGGATTTTTACATCAAGCTTTAAGACCACGGGAGAATGGACAGCCAATCCACCATATACGCTTCCAGAGGGGTTTTATCTTGGAAATTATGTAAAAGTCATACAACAGTCAAATCTGCCGCGATATCTTCTGAACAGCTTTATCGTTGCTTTTTTCACCCTGCTTTTTATTGTCGTTCTGAGCTCGCTCTGCGCCTTTGTTATGGAGAAGATGCAGTTCCGGGGTAAAAAAATTGCTTTTTATTACATTTTAATGGGCATGATGGTGCCAATTTTTATTGCGCTGATCCCAATGTTTCAAATATACAATATGGCTGGGCTGCGGAACACCTATTTAGCCCTGATCTTTCCTCAGGTAGGATTTAATTTAGCGATAGCCATGTACCTGTATATGGGCTTTATGCGGTACATTCCCTTTTCTTTGCTGGAATCCGCTTATCTGGATGGAGCCTCGTCCTTTACTGTTTACAGAAAAATAGTGATGCCCATGTCTCTGAACGCTACTATTACCATTTTAACCTTTACTTTTATTGGTATTTGGAATGAATTTACTTTTTCCAAAACTTTCATTTCCAACGCCATGATGAAAACAGTACCAGTAGGCTTATCCGACTTTGTGGCGGCTTACGGAACCAGGGATTGGGGTGCGACGTTTGCTTCCATCAGCATTTCCATATTACCTACGTTGATTATTTATTTCGTTCTTAATGATAGAGTTATCGAAGGAATGGCGGCCGGTGCGGTGAAGGCTTAATTTGGCAGGTGGCCAGGTCTGCTGGCGAAACCCACGGCGTGTTAAGAAATACATGGCTTCGAGAAACTGTGTGGATAACCTTACCATAGGAGATTTGTTATGTATGATTTTGGAAAATGTGTAATTGGTATAGCGCCAACAAGAAGAGATCAGTTTAAGCAAAGCTGCAAGGAAGAAATTTTAAGGAAAATAAAGGAATTATCACAAAAATATCAAATCGATCTGGTCACCATAGACGGTATCACCCGGGAAGGCGTGTTGGTTTATAATGACGAAATCGACAAGATCGTAAAACATTTTAACGATCATCACGTAGATGCGGTATTTGTTCCTCATGCCAATTTTGGCCAGGAAGAAGCGGTAGCTAAATTATGCGCGAAAATGGCAAAGCCGGTGTTGCTTTGGGGGCCGAGAGATGCGGCTCCGACGGGAAACACCGAGGAGTTTTTCGACAGGCCTACCTATGACATCCAGTGCGGCTTATTTGCCACGGGGAGGGCACTGCTTTCTTATGGCGTGCCATTCACTTATATCGAAAACTGCGCTCTTGACTCACCTGTTCTTGAGAAAGGCTTCGAGTCTTTTGCCAGAACAGTGTGTGCGGCCCGCGCAATGAAAGGGGCTAGGGTAGCGCAGATCAGCGTGCGCCCGTGGCAGTTCCTCAGTGTGAAGTATAATGAGTCTGAGCTGCTGGAAAAGTTCGGTATTGAAGTGGTTCCAATCGAAACAACGGAGCTTCAAAACGAAATTGAGAGAATTCAAGAGTTTCATAGGGGGGATATCCAAAACGAGATAGCATTATGGAATAAAAATGTGGATCTCTCTTTCACGCCTGCCGATGTTCAGGAAAAATTAGCCGCAGTGGCTTTGGGCGTTAAAAATCTAGCCCGCATCAACGGCTGCAGGGTTGCTGCGGGAGAATGCTGGAAGATGCTTCAAAATCTCTATGGGGTCAATGCGTGCTTTGTTTGGGGGGCCCTTACTGCAGAGGGGCTGCCGGTCACTTGTGAAACAGATGTGCTGGGAGCGATTGGCACAGGCATGATGCTGGGTGCCACTAGGGGGCAGGTTACGCCCTTCTTTGCGGATATTACAGTGCGCCATCCTACTAATGATAACGGGGAACTGTTATGGCACTGCGGTCCGTTCCCTTACACTCTGGCGAAAAAAGGAAGTGCGCTTCCTCCGGTTTTAGAATGCAGGGGGCAATGGGAGATTGCGGGAGGAGACGTAACGCTTCTGCGCATTGGAGCACAGAATGGCAGATACACTTTATTTGCGGATCAGGCTGTTGGTACGGATGGGCCGAGCACTAACGGAACCTATCTTTGGATTGAAACCGATAACTGGCCAAGGTGGGAACGAAAATTTGTAAAAGGGCCGTATATCCACCATGTGACTGGCGCTCATGGAAAGTATCAGGCAGTGCTTCATGAAGCCTTGCAATACATTGGGGACATTCAGCCTGATTGGGTGGACTAAACTTAAAAAATCATGGACCCGTCTATGCGGATACCTGGAGGCAGTTATGAAAACGAATATAAATAAAGTGGATGTTGTTTGCATTGGTATGTCCTGTGCGGATATCATGATTCCGGGAGTGGACTTATCCTGCCCTCTCGAGGAAGAGATGACGCCGGTAAAGCAAATCAGCATTTACGTCGGAGGCGACGCGACAAATCAGTCTATGGTCATGTCTCAATTAGGTCTAAGAACAAAATTGTTAACGGGCGTTGGAAAGGATTCCGTCGGCGAACTCCTGGAAAATACAGTACGATCATGCGGAGTGGATACGTCCGGCTTTTTTTGGAGCGAAAACCGCCCCACCTCAGTAACGGCGATCGCTATATCACCAGAAGGGAAACGGAAATTCATTCACATAGGGTTTGAATCTACCGCCTGCGTTTTTGAGCCAGATGTGTCTGAACTCCAGAAAGCGAGAGTAGTCTCTTTGGGAAGCCTGCTGACGCCCCCTTTGCTTGACCCGAAAGTGGCGGAAAAAGTGATTGCCGCAGCGAAAAAGGCGGGAGCGCTGGTTTGTGCCGACGTAGTGTACGACGATCATGGTTCCGCAAGTTTTTCCGATTATGGCGAATGCCTGAAAGAGATCGATTACTTTTTCCCAAATGATGATGAGGCACAAAAAATCACAGGGGAAAGAGACCTAGAGAAAATGGCAGACTACTTTTTAAGCTGCGGAATCAAAAATGTAGTTATCAAGGCGGGAAAGCAAGGTTGCTTTTTTAAAAACCAGCTGGAAAGCTTTACTGTGCCCGCTTTTTCTGTTAAGGCGGTGGATACCACCGGAGCAGGGGATAATTTTGCTTCAGGATTTATTACAGCTCTTCTTGAAGGTAAAAACCATCGGGAATGTTGCCGCTTTGCCCATGCTGTCGCCGCTATCGCGGTAGAATCCGTAGGCGCCAATGTGGGAGTAAAAAGCCGCGGTCAGGTAGAGGAGTTTCTTAATAGCCATTGCTGAAAAAAGTAAGTCAAAAGAGAAGCCGGTGGCGTGATTCGATATACACAATCAGGAATTATACGACTTGTTCGAATTATACCGCCGAAAATCTTGAAAAATTTTAGGAGGATTTATTATGCCGCTTGTATCGATGAAAAAAATGTTAACGGATGCGCGAGAGAAAAAAATCGCCATTGGCGCTTTTCTGCCATGGAATTATCTTTCTGCGAAAGCTATCGCGAATGCCAGCAAAAGATTGGGCCAACCCGTAATTTATATCTGCCCGTGGCAGCCCCCTACACATATTGGCGGTTTTCGCTATGTTACGGAGATGGCCAAGCAAATTTCCAATGAGTTGGATATCGATATTGCAGTCCACGCCGATCATTTTCACGGGTTTGAAATCGCGGCCCAGGCGATCCAGGGCGGGTACACATCTGTAATGGTAGACGCTTCCCGCTATCCGGTTGAACAGAATATCATTGCCACTAAGGAAGTGGTGAAAATGGCTCATGCCTGCGGCGTAAGCGTAGAGGCAGAAATCGGACGGCTGCCAGGCAACGAAGGCGACGAGGACGTAACGGACGCCGAAGCATTTCAGACAGATCCGGATGAGGCGGCGTATTTTGTGGAGCAAACAGGCGTAGACTGTTTGGCGGTATCCATTGGAACCATGCATGGCGCCTATCCTCCGGGGTACCAGGCAGAGCTTAATATTCCCAGATTAAAAGAAATTTCAGAAAAGGTGAAAATTCCGCTGGTTATGCATGGCGGCTCCGGTACCCCGGATGATAAGGTTGCCCAGGCGATTCAGCATGGGATTGCTAAAATCAATGTAGCCACAGAATTGGTAACCGTATATGCGAAAAAAATTCAGGAGCTGCAAAATGAAAATCCCAATATCCGGTATACCGATATGATTTTTTCTGAGGCGGCGTTAGCGTTAGAAAATCTGGTGGAGCAAAAAATCAAGCTGTTTGCCGGAATTCAGTAATTATTATATATTTATAAAAATTCCGATGACAGGTGGCTAACGATATGAAGACGTTTACAGATTTTACCTTTCATATGCAGACGGAAATCATTTTTGGCAAAGGAACAGAAATGAGTGCTGGAGCCTTAGTGAAAAAATACGGCGGAACAAAAGTGATGTTGGTATTTGGCAGCGGCTCCATTTACCGGACCAAGCTTTACGACAAAGTGGTGGAAAGTCTGTGCAGAGAGGCGATACCGTTTGTAGGATTGGGCGGTGTAAAAGCGAATCCGCTGCGCTCCCTCGTAGAGGAAGGATTGGAATTAGCGCAGAAGGAAAAGGTGGATTTTTTATTGGCGGTTGGAGGCGGCAGCGTCATTGATACGGCCAAGGCCATCGCCCTGGGGCTGGCGAATAACGGAGAATACTGGAAGTTTTACTGTGGCGAGCCGGCAGAAAAAATTGCGCCAGTAGGAACAATTAATACGATTTCCGCCGCGGGAAGCGAAACCAGCGGTTCCAGTGTTCTGGTAGACGACGTCGATACTAAGGAAAAACGGGGATTTATGTGGAGTGTCTGCAAACCGGTATTCGCCATTATGAATCCAGAACTTACTTATACAGTTTCTTCTTATCAGACGGGAGCGGGTGCGGCAGACATTTTCGCGCATACGGTAAACCGATATTTTTGCGCGGCCGCTTCTAAATTAGGCGACGAATTCAGTGAAGGCTTGCTCAGAACAGTGGTGAAATACGGGCCAGTGGCGGTTATGGAGCCGGAATGTTACGAGGCTCGGGCAGAGCTGATGCTGGCGGCATCTTTCAGCCATAATGACGTAACAGGAATCGGACGAAGCGGGCCGGGCGGTAGCGAGCATTGGCTGGAGCAGCAGATCAGCGCTATTTATAATACCGCCCATGGAGCGGGCCTTGCGGTTATTATGCCAGCCTGGCTTCAATATATTGTAGACCATGGCGCGATTGAGCAGATACGGCGGATTGCCGGATTCGGCGTGAAGGTGTTCGGAGTTGATGAGGATTTCGCGGACGAAAAAGCAACGGCAAACGACGGCCTTGACCGTTTCCGGCAGTGGCTTCGCTCTATCGGAATGCCCTTGACGCTTAAAGAACTGGGGGTTCCAAAAACGGATTTACAATCCATTATTGAACGCTGCGTCTCCAGTTTTCCGGATCAGATAGTGCCCGGCTATATGCCTTTGAACCGAGAGGCTGTAACAGCTATTTTTACTTCTGTTGCAGAATAACGGGTGTTGTAATAGAGGCTGTATCTATGAATTTTTGATACAGCCTCTTTCTTCAAAGTGATCTGTTATTGCGTAAGATCCTATATTGCTGTTTTTAGAAACCAAAAAGATTAGCAGAAGAGAGGAGCGCTGAAGATGAGTGTGCCAAGAACTTATTGCTCAGACCAGGGGGACGGTACTTATTTGAATCCACTGATGCATGGAGAATTTCCGGATCCCGCAATCCTGAAAGACGGAGCGGATTATTACATGGTGAATTGCAGTCAGCCGCTTTTATGGCATTCTTTGGATTTGATCCATTGGGAGCCCTTGTATGAGATCAACTATGGTATCATAGGCGGCGCAGCTGATTTATGTAAAGTTCAGGACACCTACTACTTGTATAACGTGCATCCCTTTGGACGGGACAAATCCGATTATAAACCCAGCAATATGTGGGTGCTCACTACCACGGATATCCGGAGTGGGAAATGGGATGGGCCCTTTTGTGTTGGTCCGGCCTTCAACACGGAGGATCGAAGAGAATTGATTGACCCTGGCCATGTTACAGACTTTGATGGAAAACGCTATCTCTATACTTCCGATAATTATTGCTTTCCGCTTACCGATGACGGGCTGCGCTTTTCCGGGCCGGGAAAACGGGTGCTGGATGACGAAAAATTTCCAGATGATTGGGATATTCAGGGCGTGTTCACAGAGGGCCCCCGCTTTACTGTAAAAGACGGCTGGATCTATCTCTCTCTGTCCGTGGGGGGAACACAGGGCCCGGCTCAGGCTCACGGCATTTTAGTATACCGATCCCGGCACGCGCAAGGCCCTTGGGAACCTTCGCCGTACAATCCGGTGATGCGCACCTACTCCAGACACGAAAAGTGGATCAATAAGGGCCATGGAGCGTTAGTAGAAGGCCCGGATGGGAAATGGTATATTATTTATCACGGGTTTCTTAGAAACCGCTATAATCAAGCCCGTATGCCGCTGATGGAGCCTATCGAATGGACAGAGGATGGCTGGTACCGAATCCCAGATTGGAGCAGTCCGGCTAAGCCGCTACCTATTCCTCAGGGCGGCGTTGCCGTAACGCACGGTTACCCTACCGCAATTCAATTTCCGGAAAAAAATCCTTTGCCAGGGGAATGGATTTACCATGGAACCACCAGGCAGAGAAGCGAAAACATCGCACAGGGATTAAAAGTGAAAGGAACAGGCACCTCTTTTCATGACTGTGATGGTGCAATTGCTTATAGGGGATTATACAAGGACTTTCAAGTTACGATTCATGCTACGGTAGGAAACGGCACGGGCGCCGGAATAGGGATGTTTTTCACACAAAAGCATTCGGTGGGATTTGCGTTAAAGGACGGATTCGTATGGCCCTATAACTGTGGTCATCACAATTTAACACGTTATTATAACGCAAAATCCTATCTCTGGGATGAAATATGGATGCGGATGACAGTATGCCATCAAGTGGTCTCTGGCTGGATTAGCAGCGATGGAGTTCATTGGGAAAAAATGATTAATAGCTTCAATATTTTCCATGTGGATTGTCAAGGAGGCTTTTTCCCTGGGGATCGTATGGTAATGCATCCCGCCCTCTTTACATTTGGCACCGGTGAAGCCGTATATCATAGTTTCCAAATCGAAGAGCTGCATCCGGATGATTAACTCAAAGGAGATATGATGATGGATAACATGAAAAGAACCTATTGCTCGGATTTAGGGGACGGAACCTACTTGAATCCGTTGCTGTACGGGGAATATCCAGATCCGTCGATTTTAAAAGACGGAAAAGATTATTATATGGTGAATTGCGGCCAGCCTATGCTGTGGCATTCACAGGATTTACTGCACTGGGAACCGCTTTGCAAAATTCCGTTTCCAATGGGCGGCGCTGCGGATTTATGCAAAATAGGGGATATCTACTTAATTTATAATATTGATCCGTTTGTAAGGGATGAAAAGAACTATAAGGCATCTGGGATTTTTGCGATAGCTACGAAGAATATTAAGTGTGGCGAATGGGAGGGCCCTTTTTTGGTGGGCCCGGCCCTTAATCTGCCCAATGGTGCGGAACTGATTGATCCGGGGATGCTGGAAGATTTTCAGGGGAAGCATTGGCTCTTTATGTCAGACAATTATTGCTTTCCTCTTTCTGGCGACGGACTTCATATTACAGGACCCGGGATCAGGGTTCTTGAAGATGAAAAATTTCCGGACGATTGGGAAATTCAGGGAATTTATACGGAGGGGCCACGCTTTACCAAAAAGGATGGATGGATTTATCTGACGTTAGCGGCTGGTGGAACGGAAGGTCCGCCAACTAGTCATGGCATCTTTTCTTATCGTTCCAAATCAGCCTTAGGACCTTGGGAACGGTCACCTTATAACCCGATTGTACGCACCTGCTCACGCGAAGAACAATGGTTAAGCAAGGGGCATGGTACTCTGGTGGAAGCCCCTGATGGCAATTGGTACCTAGCTTATCATGGCTTTTTGCGCGACCGCTATAACCACTCTCGTATGCTGCTAATGGAGCCTGTAGAGTGGACAGAGGATGGATGGTTTCGTGTGCCAGAGTGGAGTGACCCCGCCGAGCCGCTTCCGGCTCCCAAAGGCGGTAAAGCAGTGCAACACGGATATCCAACAATAATAAAGTTTCCTGAAGAAAGGTCCCTTCCCGGACAGTGGCTTCCTACTGGAAATGTAAGAGAGCGAATGAGAAATGTGGAGAGTGGACTTCTAATTCAAGGGCAAGGCAGTAGTATCCACGACTGCGGCGGGGCATTATGCTATCAAGGACTTTTCCGCAATTTTGAGGTTGTGATACATGCCACAGTAGGAGCAGGAGCAGGTATGGCTTTGGGAATGTATTACACGGATGAATTTTCTGCTGGATTTGGATTAAAAGATGGTTGGATTTGGACATTTTGGCCGGCTTGTAATGTTAACCGCTGTCACGGGAAGCCATACAACTGGGATGAAATCTATATGAAGATGATCGTCCACGATCAGGTGGTTTCTATGTATTTTGGATCTGATGGCATTCATTGGGAAAAAACTATCAATAATACAAATATTGATCATATTTCCTGCTTAGCGTCAATAGAACGTGAGGATCTTCGCTCTGTAATGCTTCCAGCTTTGTTTACTTATGGTAACGGAGATGTAATTTATTATAGTTTTGAAATTAGGCCTATCCCTGATGAAGATCTAAATTAATAAAATAGAGTGGAGGTCAGAATTACAATGGAAAAACTTTTATGAGAATTGAGATGAATTTTATTCTTAAGGTGTACAGTGAAAAAGTATCTTTATAATGCATTTTGAGCGCTTGCTCGCGATTATATTTGTTGAGATAATTTTTCCTTCCCACGGCACATGCATGTGCATAAGTTTTTTTCATGAGCGATCATTTTTTTATTTTCTTCATTATGAATTTTCCTTGTTATATAAAAAAATTCAGTATTCATCAGAAAAGGCCAACTTGTTGCCTCGCTAACAACAAGTTGGCCTTTTCTTCTTTATGCCTTTAACACTTCTAAGCCAAAATCGGTACCGCTGATTTTGAGTAAATAGTATCTCTAATTTATTTCAAATTATCGCGACGGTTGATTTTTAAATATTTGTAATTTTGCTCAATTAGCTTTAGACGTATTTCCAGCTGAAATTTTTAATTATCTTCATCAGAATTATCTAATAAAAAATCTGTAGATACATGGTAAATAGCAGAGAGAATTTTTAAAACGCCAAGCGACGGTTCGGCCCGTCCTGTTTCGTAATAAGCATAGGTAGAGCGGTCAATATCTAAAATTTTGCAATTTCGCTTTGGGTATAATTGTCATATACCCGAAGCATTTTTAATTTTGGTTTAGGTTTTCAATCTTGTTATGTCTTTTTCTCATGTAAAAACCCTCCTAATTATATACAACTTAAAAGAAACTAAAATATAAGGGTTTCAGGTTACAAGGAAGTATATTTTTCGATTTGGCGGTATAGCCCCGTTCAAGGGCTATGCCGTCTTTTCCTGTTTATTGGCTTCTTTCTGTTCCGTCTGCGGGTCAGTCGGCAAATGAATTTCTCCCACAAAGTTAAAGACAATATCTACTTTCTGAAAACGCTTGCCGTCTATCTTCTCCGGCGCATGGACAACGATTTTTTTGATAAATTCATTAACGATAGTGGGTGTTAATTCGGTTATTCCCACATATTTGCGGATAATGGCGGCAAAGCTGTCAAAGTCACTTTTATTCTGTTCGTAGGTATCGACTTCCTGTTGCTCTGCCTTTACCTTTTCTGTAAGTTCTTTCTGCTCTGCTTCTACTCTACGGACAGCTTTAAAAACCGCTCATGGCTGATTGTACCGTTGATGTCGTCCTCATAAATCTGCTTGAAAATTCGGTCAAGTTCTGCAATTCGTTTTATTGCTTGTCCGACCTCACGCCGCTTACGCTTCATGTCCTTTTCTGCTTCATCAAACCGCTGTTTCTGTATCAGTTTCATAAAAGCAGTGATGTCCTCATAGAACATGGCAGTTACGGCAAATATCCGGTTAAGAACGATTTTCCGCAGGACTTCTTCTCTGATGAAGTGTGCCGTACAATCTCCTGTATTGCTTTTATATCTTGCACAGCGGTAGTTGTCTTGTGAACCGTCAAAGCTCTTACAGGTGGCAAAGTGCAGTTTACTTCCACAATCCGCACAGAATACCAAGCCGGAAAACATTCCCTGCCGCACTGCCTTTGTGGGGCGGCGTTTATTTGCCCTTAATTCCTGTACCCGTTCAAAGACAGCTTCCTCAACGATTGCTTCATGGGTGTTGCGGAAAATTGCCTGCTGTTCCTTTGTGGTGGGAATACGTGGGATTTGGAATAACTTTTGAAGTTTCCCGTATGTCCGCAGTAGTCCATGCGTTCCAAAACTGCTACAATCGTGCTTTCATTCCAACTGTATGGATTATCGGGAAGTGGTTTCCCTTTCTGTTTTGCATAATGGGCGCGTGTTGTCAGCACTTTATCCGATTTCAGAGTTTTCGCTATCCGCATAGGTCCGTTTTCGGCAACGCATAAATCAAAAATCCTCTTTACCACAGCGGCGGCTTCTTTATCTACAATCCATTTCTTTCTGTCGTTTGGGTCTACCTTATAGCCATAAGGCGGCTTAGCCAGATGTTCTCCTGACATGCCCTGCGCCCACTTGATTGCCCTTACCTTTTTACTGGTATCTTTAGCGTAGAAATCGTTAAACAGATTTCGGAAAGGGGTAAAATCATTGTCGCCCTTTGCACTGTTTACACCGTCATTGATTGCGATATAGCGCACACCTCTTTCAACGAAAAAGATTTCTGTATAGTAAGTAGCCGACTTTCAGATAGTCACGCCCCAAGCGGGACATATCCTTGACAATGACTGTCGCCACATTTCCGGCTTCAATCTCTGCAATCATGCGGTTAAAATTCGGGCGGTCAAAGGTCACACCGGAAACGCCGTCATCAATGAAAAATACCGGATTGGTAAAGCCATTATCCGAAGCGTATTTTGACAGAACTGCTTTCTGAGACTTTGGACTATTACTCTATGCAGCACCTTAATCTTCTTGCTTGCCTTATTGCCCAAGGCGTTCTTGACATAAGAATTGCCTATACCGAAGGAAAAAACGGCATCGGAATGTACCACAAGAAAATGGGGCTTATCGAAGACGCATACGGAAATGCTGTAGCCTTTTCTGGTTCTATGAACGAATCTGCCACCGCCATGTCGATAAACTATGAAACCATAGATGTGTTTAGAAGTTGGGGGGACGAAAACGAAAAAGAGCGAGTTCTTCTAAAACAAAACGCATTTCAATCAATATGGACGGACAGCGAGCCAAACATTAAGGTTGTAGAGTTCCCAAGAATATCGCAGGTTCTTATAGACAAATACAAGCGCTCTGCTCCCAATTTTGCAGTTGATGACGAGCAGTTTGGTTTAAAGATACCACGCTCCAGAAGATTTACAGACGGGCAAACCGTTCTCACAACGGCTGCCGTAGGAGCAAGAATACCCAATACGGTTACTTTGCACGAATACCAGCAGGAGGCTATCGCCTCTTGGGTTGGGGATAATTACCACGGTATCTTTGACATGGCTACTGGTACCGGTAAGACCTATAGGACTAGGAGCGATTGCAAAGCTGTCTGAAGACCTCGATGACAAACTTGCGGTAATCATTGTGTGTCCGTATCAGCATCTTGTCGAACAATGGGTAGAAGATATAGTGCGGTTTAATATCAAGCCTATTATCGGGTATAGTAGCTCGCCGCAGAAAGATTGGAAAAACCGTCTTTCAAAAGCCGTTCGTGACCAAAAGCTCAGAGCTGATAAGAGTTTCTTCTGTTTTGTATGAACGAACGCAACCTTTGCAAATGACCATGTGCAGGAGCAAATCAGCAAAATACACTCTCCTGTCTTACTTGTGGTTGATGAAGCTCATAACTTCGGAGCTGCCTCGTATGCACGGCTTCTTGATGACCGCTTCACTTATCGTCTTGCTTTGTCTGCAACGCTTGAAAGACATCGTGATGAAGAAGGAACGGCTATACTCTATAACTTCTTCGGAAAGAAGTGTATAGAATATTCCCTTGAACGGGCAATTAACGAAGATAAACTCACTCCATATAAGTATTACCCTGTCGTGGTACATCTTAACGAAGATGAACTCGGCAATTACGAACAGCTTTCCTATGAGATGTCTAAATGCATCATCAAAGATAAAAGAGGAAAGTATAAACTGAACAAACACGGTGAAATACTCGCCTTGAAACGAGCCAGAATTGTTGCGGGGGCTACCGAGAAGCTGGACGCTCTTAGAGAACAGATACAGCCATATATACACGACAACAATATTCTCGTGTATTGTGGTGCTACGAATGTCTTGGACGAGCACTCTGATTTCTCATCGTTTGATGCCGGTGATGTTCGACAAATTGAAGCTGTCACCAACATTTTAGGCAACGAGTTCGGTATGGATGTTGCTCAATTTACATTAAAAGAAAACATGGAAACAAGAGCCTCTATAAAGGAACAGTTTCAGTGTGGAGACAGATTACAAGCTATCGTAGCTATCAAATGTTTGGATGAAGGCGTAAATATCCCAGGAATAAGAACAGCCTTTATCCTCGCAAGCACCACAAATCCTAAAGAGTATATTCAGCGTAGAGGTCGTGTACTGCGAAAAGCACCTCGCAAGCCCTATGCGGTTATCTATGATTTTGTTACTCTACCGAGACCTCTCGATTCAGTTGCTTTGCTCACAACTGAACAAGCACAGAGAGACCTTGCACTTGTTAAGAACGAACTGGCGAGGTTGAAAGAATTTGGGCGGTTGTCACAGAACTCAATGGATGCCAACAATCTTATATGGGACATCCAAGAAGCATATCACATTACTGACGAATCAGAGGAGGGTGAATCTGAATATGGAGGAAATTAAGATGAACGAAAAAGCGGTTGAACGCTTGAAAAGAAAGATAATTTTGCAAGAGAATCAGAACCTTAAAACAAGAACAATGACCGATCAGCAGATGGTGGCTTGGATTAAGAAGCAGATTGAGGAGGAAGCCCAATGTTACTCGAATCAATAAAACTTGAAAACTTCCGTCAGTTCCGAAACGAGTATATTGAGTTTGCCCAAGGAGCTGATGGTCATAGGCGATAACGGCACAGGCTTTCTTTTGGTGTATGTACGGAGAAACCGAATTTTCCGACAAGAATATGCTCAACAAGCTCGTTGCTGCCGAAATGAAGCCTAGTCAAGAGAGCAAAGTGCAAGTTATATTAAAGCTCACACACGGAAATGTCTCTTATACGCTTATGAGAGAGCAAACATATCGTAAGGACTATTCCAATCGCATCAAGGGTGATAATACTGTCTTTGATATTGCTATCAAGGATGCAAGCGGAAATACATCTTATGTAAAAAAGACCTTGTGTGAGGGCGAAGTTAAAAGCATACTGCCAAAAGAATTGTCAAGGTATTTCTTCTTCGACGGTGAGCGTATTGAGAAGATGAGTAAGGACATATCCACAGGTAAAAAGGCTACGGACTTTGCTGAAGCTGTAAAGGGACTTCTCGGTCTGAACGCTATGTTTAGTGCTATTCAGCATTTTAATCCAAGGATTAAAAACAGCGTTATTAGCAGTTACGAGAGTAGCTATAGCGTGGATAGTAACACGAAGATTCAAGAGTACACACAAACTATTGAGCGTTGCAAGGAAGAAATCGCAAGGATTGATGCTCGACTTGAAGAATTAGAGAATCAAATTGAGCAGGCAGCTTCACGAAAGGCGGAAAAAGTCGAAGAAATCAAGCAATACGCCGAGGGCGAAGAACTCCAAAAGCAGAAGGAGAAATTGCTCCAACGAATTGAAACGGTTAAAGCCTCTCGTTCCACTGTTATCAAGGAAATCAGCAGAGGCTTCAACGCTAATATGAGTTCTTTTTTCTCTGCGTCCTTGATTTTGCGGTCACTTGAATTTCTTTCCGACAAGGACTTTGCAGGCAAAGACATTCCGTTCATGCACGCTAAAACCATTGAATATCTCTTAAAGCAAAAAGTGTGTATCTGCGGAACTCATCTTGATGAAGGCTCCGTTCCGTACAACAAGGTAAAGGAACTGATTGATTTCTTACCGCCGCAATCCATCAGCACGACAATAGGCTACTTTAAGAAAGAATCTAAACGCCGTGCAAATTCTAGGCAAGACCTTTACGGTGATGTCCGTGAGAAGCTGGCTGTTATCAGCCAGCAAGATGAAGAACTTGTTGGTTTGAATGATGACCTTCACGCAATCGAGGGCAAACTCAGCAGCGGTGATGTGCGTGGAACGGTTCGTGCGATTAACACTGAGATTCAGCTCTGCGATCAAACAATCAAAAAGAGCCAGACAGAACGCGACCAACTCCTCATCAAAAAGGGCGGCTATGAAAAAGAGGCTGGTCGAGCTGATACCGAACGCCGTAATCTCACGCTTCTTGATGACAAAAACAAAAAGATTGAGATTTACAAGGCTTATGCAGAGCAAATTTACAAAGAGCTGCAGTCTGTTTATGCTTCAAGCGAAGCAGAAATCCGAAGCAAACTTGAAACAACTATTAACGAAATCTTCAAGACAATATATGAGGGTGGACTTTCTCTTACCATTGACGAGAAATACCATATTTCTGTTTATGCAGATGATTACGATGGCGATGTCGAAACCTCTACCGCACAAAGCATTTCTGTAATCTTTGCGTTTATTACTGGCATTATCAAAATGGCGAGGGATAACCGAAACGCCACATATGAAAATGCAAAGCTTCTCTCCTCCGAGCCTTATCCGCTTGTAATGGATGCACCGCTTTCTACTTTCGATAAGAGACGAATCAAGACCGTATGTGAATCGCTACCGAATACTGCCGATCAGGTTATTATTTTTATTAAAGATACTGATGGTGAACTTGCCGAGGAATACATGGGCGATAAAATCGGCTCTCGTCATTACTTCGATAAGAAAAATGAGTTTGAAACAATTTTGGTGTAAGGAGGAAGAAGAATGTTTGATAAGCAATATCGTTTTAGGGGAATACATGCAGTTCGTGTCGATGCTTTGACAAGCGTTTTCGACGAGGCAAGCAAGGCGAAATTGTTTGAGCGTAATGTTGATGTCTATACAAACGCTCCGCTTGTCGGCTTCCTTTATGGTCGCCGTGCAGAAGTGGACGACACAAAGAATCCAGAAACAAATCAAGTGTATAATCAAAATGTCATGGGCGACAGAGTTATCTATTCACAAGAAGAACTCATGTTTAACTTTAGGTTGATTATGCTGCTAGATAAGGAGTATGAACCCGATGAGGGCAGACGAATCAACAAAGCCTTTAGACACATGGGTGAAGACTTTGCCGATGAGGAACGCTTTGACAGCTATGTGCGAGGTGGAATTGATGTCCTTTATGAAAAATTGATTGAAGAAACAAGTACTCCAGAAGATTATGCAAACAATCTTTATGACTTCCTGGAGGAATTTCAAGAGAAGTTTAACGAAGATGTGTCAAGCGAAGATATTTTGAAGCTATGTTCTAAATGAAAAGAGGTGAACTTGAATGGGAACGGACAATCGCCAGGAGGCATACGAATATCTAATTGGCCTTGCAAACAAGCAAGAGTATGTCACCTTTGACGAGATTATGGATTGTGCAGATGACCATGACCTTCCCATTCAAGACTTCGATTGGCTCAGTAATTCCATTACATTGAAGGGTATCCTTGTATATAGTGAAGCTCCTTCGTCTGCCTCTGCTACTGACGAAGATGAGTATGATGATTTTGCTCAAAGCGACTATGAAGCGGTTTATAACAGGATAATTGAATTAAGTCCATCATTAGAACCATTCGTAAACGGAGTAAGAGACATCATTCCACCGCAGCGACACGAAATAAAGCAGTTAAAATATCAGATAGTTGATGGCAATGAGTACGCTCGGTCTCGTATGATTGAGATGCACTTACGCATTGCCCTACGAGTTGCCTTGCAAAGATCCGAAGTCTTCGACATGGATATTGAAGACGCAATAGGCTATGCTTGTATAGGATTGATTATCGCAGTTGATAAATACGACCCCGACACATTTGGAGCGTTTGCCTCATACGCAACTCTCTGGATTTTACAGAATATTTCACGAGAGCAGAGCACACGCCGCCCGCTTGTTTACTATCCTGTGCATCAAAAAGAAAATTACTTCTCCATGTACCCCATTCTAAAAAGCCACGGGTGTATTGAATGTGATGACTTGTGGCAATGTAAAAAGGCTCGTCAAATGGTAAAGGATACATTGGAATGTTCCGATAAAGATACCGAGAGAACCATCTCCCAGATGATTCCAGATTTAAGGATTGAAGATTTGCTTTATATGTATTCTGACGAGTATGGCGAGGACGAAAACAACGATATAATAGTCGGTTCAATACTGGGTAGTATATCATCAGACACAATCATTTCAGATGAAAATGCTCTACAGACGATTTACAATAAAATGCTTAGCGAGATTGTTGCAGACGCATTGAAGTCGCTTACCTCTCGTGAAGAAGCAATCCTTAAACTTCGTTATGGCTTTGATGGCCCAGAACAGACATTGGAGCAAGTCGGTAATAAATACAATATCACACGAGAGAGAATCCGACAGATAGAAGCAAAAGCGTTAAGAAAGCTACGCCATCTTAACTTGATTGAAAGTTACATAATTGGGATGTAGTAAAAACAATGAGCGAGAGTGCAATTCTTATCGAACTGTACTCTCGCTATTTTTATCTTTCCCAATCCTTGCGCTTGGGTTTTCTTTGCCGTTGTGTCTGTGCCTGCTGTTTCTGCCGCAGGCGTTCCCGGACGGAGCGTGTTTCCGCTTCCTCGTGGAGCAGATTTGCGACATCCCGCTTGCTGTCAAACATCATCAGCGAATCGTATTTCTCGCCATAGGTGTCCTGCACACGAGTAACCGCAGAGCGTTCTTTTTCCTCACGGATGGAAAGCCGTGCCTCCATCAGCTCACCGGCGTCAAATTCTGAAGCCTGTTCCTTCAATTCGCTGTATTCCTTCAGTGCGGCATCCAGTTCAGCAGAATACTTTGCCTCCTGCGCTTCCAGTTTTTTCAGCGCACTTTCCATTGCGGCAATATCTTTCTTTACAGAAGAAATACCGGTATCATCGGTGCAGTCCAGAGAACGGAGCAGCATTTCCTTTTCCGTTTTCAGTTCTTCCAATTCTTCCGTCAGCTCCGCAATGCGCCGGGTAAGGTCACGCAGCTTTGGTATCTGATAAAATGGCGTTTCCTTTTTCTCGGCAAGCAGATTTTTCCGTTCTTTCGTTTTTTCTTTAATCTGCCGTACCAATCCCATATACCGTTCCAGCTTTGGTATAGCCGCCTGAATATGCTCGTTCATACGGTGTTTTCCCATACCGATATGGCGAAGCTGGTAGCGAAAGATTATCATATTGCCACGCAGCCGTTCCATCGCTTCCGCAAGGGCGGGAATCGTGTTTTTGACTGTCTGTGCCAGCTTTCTGACGGCGGATTTCAATTCACGAAGCAAAGCATTGTCTGCTTTGATCTGACGGTTTATCTCGCAGCGGTCAGAGATGATTCCCTGCCGTTCCAGCGCACGGGCGGCAACTCCCTCGTGAATGGTGGGCTGTTCGGTCAAGCCCCGATCTGCATGGCTGCGGTGGTCAATGCGTTCTTCATAGCCGTACCGTTCCAGATAACAATTCGCTGCATCTGCCCACGCCTTGCGCCACTGGACAAGCTGTTCTTCGCTGTTCCAACGCTCGGAGATAGGATTTTGCCTTCCGTATGGGTATTTGCTGACTCGTTTATATCCATGCTTTTCCGCTTCGGAGGGCGGCAGATATATCTTCTTGCGGCCGACCTTGTAAGGATACTGCTTCTCCCATCCATCAGCCTGCGCCGCTTTGAATTCGGCGGCGGTAAAGCCCTGTTCTTCGCCGTTTCGGACACAGAGATATTCTTTCTCGGTCTTGTATTGCCAGTTTCCTTTTTCGTCCAAAGGGCGAACCGTGACCATGATATGGGCATGGGGATTGTGCCTAGGCGGATATGGATCATGGACAGCAACATCGGCGCACATCCCATCAGCAACAAAATTGTTCTGGATAAAATCCGTCAGAAGTTCCTGCCATTGTGCCGGTGTCAGCTCAATGGGGAGAGCAGGAACAATCTCACGGGCAAGGCGGCTGTCCTTCGTCTTTTCATTTTTCTCCACCGCATTCCATAAAACGCTGCGGTCTTTCCATTCCGGCGGAGCAAACTCTGGCAGGAACACATCCTGCCATACAAGCCCTTTCTTTCGTGTGAAGTTATGCTGTACTCCATCATAGTCATTCAACATCTTGGAACAGCTTAAATAGGCGGAAGCGGCAACAGCAGAACGCCCATTGCCTCGGCTGACCACTTTTGCTTCCAGATGGTAGATTGCCATTCATTCTCACCTCTCCTTTGTTTTTGTTTCTTTTTCGCAAAAAGAAAATGGGTGTCGCCGGAGCAGCGATACCCATATCTGCGACAAAGCTGCCGGTGGCAGGTTTTCGCAGGCAGTTGGCGCAAGGCAGGGGTACAAACTGTACCCCTGCTCACAGACGCAAAAGCGGGTGTGCTTGCGATAACTGCGTGGACGATGACAGCAGAACCAACCGGGCTGTGGCATCGTCCGGCGGCTCCCGCAGGAGACGCAATCCCCCTCGGAGAGCGCACGAGCCTGACCAACGAGAGGGCTGCCACCACCTGCTTTCGCAGGTGGTGAGTAAGTGCGCCCTTCGGGAAAAAGAGAAGCGCCCCGGTTGCCCGGAGCGCCTACATAACACTTTATCGTAATGCCCAATACAGAAAATCCTCCAGCTTCGTCAAGTCCATCTCAGCCGCAGCCGGATAGACCTTTTCTAAAATCGCACCCTCCTGAATCAGCCGCCGTGTCCGTGCATTGCGTTCTTTCTGCATTTTCTGGTTTGCCTGCGTCCTGCATTCATCGCAGCAGTATTTTGCATTGTTTCTCGTTGTGGTAAAGGTCTTGCCGCAGTTTTCGCAGACGCATTCCCGCTTTCGGTTTTCCGCCGCTTCCTGCCGGTAAAATTTCGCCCGGCAGTTGGGGCCGCAGAACAGTGTGTTTGACCGTTTGGATTCAAACTCTTTCCCGCAGCATTTACAGGTCAGCCTGAACGGCTGTCCCACAATGTGTTCACCGGCTTTGATTTTCTGATACCGTTCCCGGCTTTTTATGCGGTGCCGTTTCAGCTGCTCCTGCCGCTTGATCTCCTCCGGCGTCAGTTCCGGGACGGGCAGTTCAAACCGCCCGATGAATTTCAGGTAAATCTCCACCTCCTGCACCCGATCCCCGTCGACCTTCTCCGGCGCATGGACAATGATCTTGTCAATAAACTCGTTGATCATCGGAGTGGTCAGCTCGGAAAAGTCGGTGTATTTCTTTGCCAGCGCAGGGAACTGCGCTGCACGGCCGGTATCTTCCTCAAAAGCGGATACCTGCTGTTTAGCCTCCGCAGCCGATATTTGAAGCGATTTCTGTTCCGCTTCATACTCTGCCAGCAGGCCTGTCAAAGCGATCTTCCGAAATGCGCCCGACGGCAAAGGATTCATAGAGCTTTTTGATGATGGTATCCAGCTCGGCAATGCGCTTTTTGCTCTTGCTGAGCTTCCGTTTGGTTTCCTTTGCGGCTTCCGCCTGCCGTATCCGGGAAGCGGAGCGTACCTTTTTCATAAATTCATCCTGATTTGTGACAGCAAAGGCGCTGGCTGCACAGATGGTTTCCAGAATCAGCTCCCTGACCGCTTTTGTCCGGATATAGTGGCCGCTGCAAGCGTGGGTGCGCTTTTGATGTGCCAGCGTATAGGAGGAACAGTCAAAGAAGTCTGACGGGTACGGATTTTTCACTGTACCGCCTCTGGAACGGTGGTTATACATCTTCTCGCCGCAGTCGGCGCAGTAGAGAAGCCCGGTCAGAGGATTCGCCTCTCCGATGGTGTCAATGCGCTTGGGCGTTTTCCGCAGCTTCTGCGCCAGCTCCCATGTCTCCTTATCCACAATAGCTTCGTGGGTGTTTTCAAAAATCAGCCATTCTTCCTTTGGGTTGGGGACACTGCTCTTATCCTTATAGGATGCCTTGTGGGAACGGAAGTTGACCGTATGCCCCATATACTCCGGCTTGGATAAAATCTGCCCGACTATATAGCCGCTCCAGTTATACGGGTTGGGGAATTCCTTCCTGCTTTTCCAGACGCCCATACCTTTTTTGCCAAAGTAAACGGCGGGCGTTTCCACCTGCTCGTCAAAGAGGATGCGGGCAATCTCATACGGGCCGTTTCCTTCAATGGTCAGGCGGAATATCCTGCGGACAACTGCGGCGGCTTCCTCGTCGATCAGCCAGTGGTATTTGTCCTGCGGGTCTTTTTTGTATCCGTAAATGGCGATATTGGTGGTTGGCTTGCCGGATTCTCCCTTCACACGGACAGCGGCTTTCTGCTTGCGGCTCAGATCCCGTAAATACCACTCGTTCATGATATTCAGGAAAGGCGCAAACTCATTGCTGTTCTGGTCGTTGCTGTCTACGCTGTTCGCAATGGCAACAAAGTGTACGCCGTGCTGCCGGAAAAACACCTCGGTGTAAAAGCCGGTTTGCAGATAATCACGCCCTGCCCGGCTCATATCCTTTACGATGACGTGCGCTACTTTCCCGGCCTCAATATCCGCAATCAAATCCTTCCATGCCGGGCGGTCAAAATTAGCGCCCGAATACCCGTCATCGGTGTAATGGACAAGATTTTCGTAGCCCTGCTGGCGGGCGTAGGCTTCGAGGTATTTTTTCTGATTGATGATTGAATTGCTGTCCCCGGTCAGGTCGTCGTCACGGGACAGCCTTTCATATAAAGCTGTGATCTTTCCTTCCGTCTGTTTCACGCTCATGATGCGCTCCTTTCAGACTTCCGGCTCATTTGTGGTGATTTCATTATATCACAAGTTCCGGCATGGTGTAACCATTTATGCGTCTGAAAGCGAACATAAGGGATAAACACCCTGCCTGTGCAGAAATGCCCCCGGAAAAGCCTTGTGCCGTAAGGCTTTCCGAGGGCAAAAGCGTTACATCTGCTGTTGTTTTTTCTCCTGGTATTTCCGCACCCGTGCGGCGGTCTGCCTGCGCCGGGCTTCTTCGGCACAGCGCTGCGAACAGTACATCCGTTTCCCGTCAGCCGGGAACGGTTTGCCGCACTGCCTGCAAGCCGTTAATGGCGTCGGCTCACTACTAAACACAGCTTGCAGCTTTGCGTCGGTCGGCAGCACTGCGCTGCGGAAATACCGGCACAGGGCGCTGTTTGTGTAGCAGATACCGAACATGGGACAGTCACAGGCCAGCGGCAGACATCCGTATTCCCTGTCGTAGTTGGCGCACAGAGAAGTAATCAGCTTTTTCATCCGCTGCTTTTCCCGGCCTGTCAGTTCACGGTTTTGGCTTGGCATCGGTCATTCCTCCTTTCTTACTGCTGGAAGTAATCTAAAATAAGAAAAATAGATTACTTCCTCACTAATAGGAGAAATACAGGGTGGTTAGCGGAACTGTTTTTTCGCAAAATCAAAGAAATTTTGAAAAATATTTCTGAAGGGAGGTTTCTGCGGTGTTTGAAGATGATTATGAAAACGAAAGCGATGTCGAGCAAGCCGGTTTATCCGAGCAGGCCCAGAGGCAGCTTGCAAAAGAGCAGCGTCTTATTGAAGATCTGGAAACAGATGCCGCAGAACATCCCTTTGAGGAAGATACCGAAGAAAAAGAGCCGGAACGGAAGAAACTCAGAAGGGAATTGCAGGCGGAAGCCCTTGCCCGTCTGGAGGACGCTGCCAGAACGCAAAAGGATTTTGAAAATGTCATCGCATGGTGGGACAGGTTGGACGCCAACCGGGAGCGCAGGGAACGCTATCATGAACTCAGCCGTAGCGGGGACGATCTTCCGCTGGAATACGGAGCGTCAGTGAATGAGCTCTTTTTCCCGGACACATTAAACGGTGTGCTGGAAAAGCAGCTCCGCAAAGGTGATTTTCTTGATGTGATTTTCTGCTGTCCCTATGACATACACGAGCTTGTGGCGGAGGAAGAACTGTCACAGATCCTTTTGGATTTGAATGAGGAACACAAGGAATTGCTGTTCCTCTGCGCCGTCCGGCTGTTCAGTTCCACACGGATTGCTGGAATACGGGGACAAAGCGACCGGAATATCCGCAAGGTGCGTGGTACGATGTTCAAAAAGATACGAAAAAAGCTGCTTGCCGCCCTGACGGACAAGGCGGAAAAGCAGCAGCCGATGACCTTGCTGGAAAAAGAATTTTTAAGAGAGTGCGGACTGACGGTTGATAACGGAACGAAGAAGCAGTATAATAGATAATATGAATTCGAGTTATTGGGGTTACAATACATAGCGGAGGGTTTAGTGTATGACGAACCTTTTTGAACGCACCAGTTCCCAATGGGTGCGGTACAGCGAATATGAATGGAAAGCGGCAGCGGATGGGACTTTGTATCTTACACCCACAAAAGCAGCGCAGCCGGGCATCTACGATCCTCTGGCGGAATACCGCCAGATCGTGCTGGACGCCATCGACATCGGGCGTATGGGAATGGCAAAGAAACCGGATACGGAAATCCAGACCGCTATCCGCCGGTTTGCCGTGAAGTACGGGCTGTTCGGCCTGATGACCGCACTGCCCACCACGCCGGATTTTATGGAATATGAAGCGGTGTACCTGCCGAAAAACCATTTTATAAAAGAGGAAACGATGTCCACCGAAAAATATCTGGAACTTTTTTTCCCCTTTGACAAGCTGGACGTGATTAAGCACGGAATCGAATCTATGTGGAATATCGAAAATGACCGTGTGATGATGGCGCTGGCGATGACCATGACGGACAAGCCGATGGCGGTCAATATGAGCTTTCAGCGGGAGTATGCGGAACGGTACGACTGGATGAAGCAGCAGTTCATCGACTGGGCGTTTACCTATGTCAACAGTATGCTTTATTATGAAGATTACGACACGTTAAGCAAGGATACCCGCCGTCTGATGCAGCAGAGCATGGCAGCTTTTGGCGGCAATGCGCCCTCCTATCATATCGCTCTGCTGGATAAGCCGACCATTATCTGGGATTTCCACTCTCTTCTTTTGGGCATACAAATGATGTTCAGCTTTATGCTGACCGACAGCAAAAATCCGATCCGTCTTTGCAGGCACTGCACGAAAGCCTTTGTCGCAAGCAGGCCGAGCGCCGTGTTTTGCAGCCCGCAGTGCAAGAATAAGCACAATGTTTACAAGAGCAGGGCAAAAAAACGAAATCGGACGATGATTGATGGGATGGTGATATACAATGGCTGAAAAGAAAAACAACAAACTGCAAATCCGAAACAGCACGGTGGACTTCCTTGTATTTACAAAGGACGCTCACGAGGACGGCATTGAAGTCCGTGTGCAGGATCACGATGTATGGCTGACACAGAAGGCAATCGGCCAGCTTTTTGATGTGGACAGAAGCGTTGTTACAAAGCACCTTAAAAATATTTATGAAAGCGGCGAATTGTCCGAAGATGCAACTTGTGCAAATTTTGCACAAGTTGCGGATAACGGGAAAACCTATCAATACAAATTCTATTCGCTGTCCGCTATTATCGCCGTCGGCTACCGTGTTAACTCCGGCAGGGCAACACAATTCCGGCAATGGGCAACAAAGGTGCTGGACACCTTTGCAAAGCAGGGATATGTCTTAGATAAAAGCAGGCTGATCAACGGCCAGATCTTCGACGAGGATTATTTTGACCATCTGATTTCCGAAATACAGGAAATCAGAGCCAGCGAGCGCCGTTTCTACCAGAAAATCACGGATATTTATGCCACTGCCGTTGATTACTCCGTCGACAGTCAGATTACAAAAGATTTTTTTGCGTCGGTACAGAACAAGATGCATTATGCCGTTCACGGAAATACCGCAGCGGAGGTTATTGTGGCAAGGGCTGACCACACAAAGGAACATATGGGATTGACTTCATGGCGCAACGCTCCCAATGGAAAGATTGTAAAAGCCGATGTTTCTATTGCAAAAAACTACTTGTCCGTTGATGAGATGCAGGAGCTAAATGAGATTGTCACGATGTATCTGGACTATGCCACAAGGCAGGCCAGATGGCATATTCCCATGACAATGGCAGATTGGGCTTCCAAGCTGGATGCGTTTCTGCAATTCAATGATGCTGAAATTTTGCAGGACAAGGGAAAGGTTACTGTTGCAATCGCCAAAGCCTTTGCAGAAAGTGAATTTGAGCAGTACCGGATTATCCAAGACCGTTTGTATCAGAGCGATTTTGACCGTCTTGTAGCCAGCGCAGAGAAAGAAGATTGATGAAGTGAAAAAATGCCCGTTATCAGCCATACAGCCGATAACGGGCATTCAATTAAGCGTATACAAGTTCCGTCAGTACAATTTCCTCTGCACGGTTGCGAATACTATTCATACGGCGCACCCACTCCATCTGGTCGGCCGCTTTCAGCGCTTCGGTTACGCCTTCCTGCTTTGCCATAGCAGATACGATGTTTTCCATACGCTCATTGCAGGCTTGGTCGATTTCCGCCAAATGACAGCGCAAATTTCCTGATGTCAGCAGGTTTGTGTAAAGTATACTTCGGTGTTCTTTCAGATAACGGCGGCGCATACGCCCGTATTTGCCGATCTGATTGTCGCCGGTGTCCGGCAGGGCGAGATTCGGGATGAGGTAATCTCCCTCCCGACGGTAAGTGCCGCCCATCTGTTCAAACAGGGACTTCATAAAGCAACAGCTCCTTTCTGTGTTGGATTTCAGCGGTTATACGAATTTTGCTCCTTTCCTATAACTGCTTTTCAATTCACCACAAATGAGCCGCAGTCATATGTATTAGGTGGCAGAAACCACCCTTTACATATTAACTCTTGATTAACAATGCTGTTGCTATCCCCGTCCAATGCGTCCTCTTGACTTAAACGGGCATATAATGCGGTTATCTGTTCGGGCTTATATGTATTTGCTGTCATGTTCATTCCTCCTGTAATGAACGCCCGACAGACAGGTTGCTATCTTCATTATAACGGACTTTTTTTCCTTTGTCAGTAGGCGTTTTAAGGTTTTCTGATTTTATGAGCCGCTTCATCTTTTCAAAAAGTGGTTCAGAGCCGCCGCAAGAGGTAGACACTTCATAGAATGTGCCGCCGATTTTATAAATCACTGTTTCATCTGCCGGATTTCCCTGTTTCTGCTTATAATCTGATATTTTCTGTTCCTGTTTCCGTTCCATTCCTTTCCCGTCCTTTCTTTGATTTGTAATGTGATAAGTTTCGTAGCAAGCATAGGAAAAGAGTACCTTTTTCCGAAAATGCCCTGCATTTTGCTCGTTGGGGCGTTGGTCGCCAGTGGCGACCGCCTAACGCCGACCGAGCCGGTAGGCGAGATGTTTCCCAAACCCTCTGATTTTCCTATCACTACCTACAACACCATACAACGCGATTTTGCCGAAGTTTTGAAAGAAATTTTTCAAAAAGTTTTTCTTATCTCTTAATACGGAAAAGTTTCTGAAATGCCAAATAAATAACCGCTTAGGGAAAAATAATTTCAAGTATCACAACTTAAAATCCTCCTAAAACTTGACACTGTAAAGTTTAGGCTTTATAATATAGACGGTGTAAAGATTGGAGGACTTAGCATGGCACGGAAACGACAGACTTATCATCATAAAGACTTGCGAAACGCTTTAATTGAAACAGGTATTCAGCTTGTAAGTACAGAGGGAGTAAATGCTTTTTCTTTGAGAAAGGTAGCTGCGGCGTGTGGTGTCAGCCATGCTGCCCCATATAGCCATTTTCAAAATAAAGAAGAACTGCTTGAAGCAATGCAATTATTTATCACAGATAGATTTTCTAAACAATTAGAAAGTACCGTTCAAAAAAATAATAATGTCCCAGAAATATTGAAAGATATGGGGATAGCCTATGTATCTTTCTTTGTAGAGAACCCTGCTTATTTTCAATTTTTATATTCTCAATCCAATATAAAAATTGACTTATCATTATCAATACCAGACGACCAAAACTATAAACCTTATATTATCTATAAAAATATTGTAAGTAAATTATTAGAGCAGACACGCTATTCGGAAGAAAAACAACATGATATTATCATAACCATTTGGGCTTTTATACATGGTGTTACTTCATTAGCCACCATGAATAATGTAAATTATGATAATGACTGGAGAGAGAAAGTCATTGATTTTATGGACGTTTTTCAACTTTCCTTTTTAGATAATGCAGAAGAAAAAATATGATTGGGATTTATTTTAGCGGAACGGGAAATACAAAATATTGTTTAGAAAAGTTTGTTGCTCTATATGATAGGAACATTGAAATAACTCCTTTAGAAGATGAGGTTACAATAGAAAAAGCTACATACCATAAAGACATCATTTTTGCTTATCCAATCTATTACAGTAACCTGCCTAAAATTGTACGGGATTTTATCTGCGAAAATTCTGATATATGGAAAGGAAAACGTGTTTTCATTATTGCAACAATGGGACTGTTTAGCGGCGACGGTGCGGGTGTATCTGCAAGATTGTTCAAACGATACGGGGCACAGGTATGGGGTGGACTTCATTTGAAAATGCCGGATTGCATTTGTGATGTAAAAGCCTTAAAGTGTACTCCGGTTCAAAATAAGCAAATTGTCATACAAACAGAAGAACGCATAAAATCAGTGGTGTGCAATTTGAAAAATGGTACTCCAACTAAAGACGGTTTGGGATTTTTATGTCATATTGCAGGGTTTTGGGGACAGAGACTTTGGTTTTACCGTAAAACACAAGAATATTCAGACAAAATACAAATAGATACCGACGCTTGTATAAAGTGCGGGAAATGTGCATTGGTGTGTCCTATGAATAATTTGTCATTATCAGAAGATAAGATGATAGCAGACGGACGGTGTACGTTATGCTATCGGTGTGTAAATCAATGTAGCAAGAAAGCAATTACCATTTTGGGGAAACAAGTGATTTTTCAGCACTCTGTTTCTGATTTTCATTAAAGGTAGTTTGATTAGAAATGAGGTGGTGTATTGCAACAAGAAAAATGGATTTTATGTCCTGTATGCAATAATAAAACCCGATTAAGGATACGGGAAGATACAGAAATAAAAAATTTTCCACTATACTGTCCGAAGTGTAAGCAGAAAAATCTTATCAATGTAAAAAATCTGAATATTTCAGTTATCACAGAGCCAGACGCATTGACGCAGAGCCCATAATCACAAGAAATAAATCTTATGATTATTGGCTCTTTCTGTTTTGTGATAGGAAAACAAACCGCCATTTCCTGTATATAAAATGGAATAGCGGTAAATACACAATTATTTTTATAGGCATGGCGGTGTCGGGAGATATTGCCATGTTTCTTTTTCACATTTTTAATTCTATTCCATTGTTAAAAAAAGCCTATTCCATGCAACGGTCTTTTGCAACCATAGAGATGAACATACAAATCATCACAATTACTTAAATAACTCATATTACCAAACGCCTATGTGGTTTTACGCCTGCATGGGCGTTTGTTGTAATAGCCCCCTACTGGGAAGAAAGGGGGTGAGTTATGATGAAGTATTCTGAACAATTCATGGAGCATATCGAATATGCCTTTGCCGCGTTCTGTAAAATCGTTCTCCGCAATGCGGCAATCAGCGCGTACCGCGATTTTGGACGGAAACAGAAGCATGAAGTGTCACTTGACTATCTGATGTCGGAAACGTCTTTTGAATCGTTTGCAACCGACAACTATTTTGAGCAGTATGTTTATGAGAAGCCGACTGTTTTTGTCGTGCAAGGGAAAGAAGTCGTCGTTACAAGTAAACGATTAGCCGACGCATTAGCTAATCTGTCAGAACAAAGGCGTACTGTTCTGCTGATGAATTTCTTCCTCGGTTATAGTGAAAGAAAAATCGGGAATGAGTACAAAAGAAGCAGAAGTACAGTCAACTACTGGAAGTTGGCGGCATTGAAGCAGTTAAGAAAAGAACTGGAGGAAACAAAACATGAGGAATAAGAAACTGATACCCTTTGAAACCATTGAGAAAGCTGTTGCCGGCGAGCCGGAAGCCATGGACGCGGTACTGCGGCATTATACCGCGCGGATTAAATATCTGTCTACCTATCGTGGACATATTAACGACGATATTCAAGACCGTCTGAAAGCACAGCTTATCAAAGCTATCCTGCAATTCCGTTTTGACAGGTAAGAAGTAGCAAAGCCAGAAAAAGCCGTCAAGGATAAATTGCACGCTTGCGCGTCCTTGACGGCTTTCCCTGTCTTTGCTGTTGGGCAACTAAGAGAGCGCAATCGGATAAACCGCTTACGCTCTCTATCAATTATGGAATGTTACGTGGTATAGGTTGATTTTTTCTTGATTTATGCGGCTTTTAGTGCGTGTTCAAGGTAAATAAAGGGTATTTATACTAACACATTTGAAAATGGTGTTTTACTGCGTAACATTTTTATTATAATTTAGTTGTCCTTTAAACTCAGAAATAGTATAATAAAATATTTGAACGAAAGGAGTTTAATCATGGAAAAAGATTTATCTAATCAAAAACAGGATAGCTATTCGGTTAATATTCAAGGTGATATAAATGGTGCTCAAATACAACAAGGAACTATAAATTCGTTACAATTTCAAAATGTCAATCAAGTATTTGATTATGATAAGGTCGCAGAAATTTTAAACGAAATTGACAAATATGTACCAATGTTTGCTAATACGTACGATTGTAAAATAGCTGAAAATGCTTTAAATGAAGCCAAAGAAGCGGTTTTGGCTAGAGAAAATCCTTCAAAAATTTTATTTTCTGAATTTTCATATACATTTAATAGGTTTGCCAATGAGTCAGACGCTAGATGGGTTGTTATATCTTCATTGTCATTCTGTAGAATAACAGGTATCCAACCATGATATGGATTTCTTTGTATTACTGTTTTCGTTCCGTTCTTTTCCATTCCGGCGGCTCTGCCGCTTTGCCTTGTCCCAAAGGAGAGGGATTAGGGAAAGGATAGGAAGGGAATGGATATTTAATTAAATCCGTATTTGGTATTTCTTTAGTTATTTATATCTTTATTTAATTGCGTTGGATTTTCCAATGTCGGATAAACCGATGTCAGAAAATCCAATATCGGATAATCCAACACCGGAAATTATGCGGTATTCAAAAACTGTCTAATCTACCTGCTTTATAAAACTGCTGATTTTGGGATAGGTATGTTACGCAGTAGAGGGTAAAAAACGCTTGATTTATGCGGTTTGCAGAACGCGTAAATCGCTTAGATAATATTTTATACTTCTACCCTCAAAAATGACGTTCTATTGCGTAACAAAGTGAAGATAGAAAAACAGAGAGCCGACCACTATTGAAAGTGATTAACTCTCTGTTTCTGTTTGCACCCTGTCTGTCAGCGTTAGTGATAAGTTGTTGTGAATACTTCCTTATCAGCGTAAAACTAACTGATTCTGGCTCTATTATACAACTGAAATGGGAAATATAATAGTAGCAAGATAGGTGATATTAAATGGACGTTACCAAAAAGCTCATGCTGATTTTAGAAGATAGAGGCTGGTCGGAATATCGTTTGGCCAAAGAATCGAATTTACCCTATTCCACTGTTTTAAATATTTTTCAGAGGAACAATCAGCCGTCTATTTCTACATTAGAAGCCATGTGCAATGGTTTAGGAATAACATTAGCTCAATTTTTTACTGAAGATGAATCGTTGGTAATGCTTACGGAAGAACAGAAAGAAATACTAGAAAAATATGAAGTTCTATCGAAAGGCCAAAAAGAAATGATAGTTGATTTATTAAATGTCATGTTCCGGCATTTTGAAAAATGCTGAAAATAAAAGTAAAAGCGAGGCGAATTTCGCCTCGCTTTTACTTTTATTGCTACCTTAAGTCTTAAGAAATCTCTTGGTTCTACCAGGGGTAGGTAAAAAAGCCTTGGCCAATAAAACCTCTATGCTACAATCGAGAAGGTTTGGAAACCACTTCACGAAAGAGCAAGGAGGTTTTACATAAGTGAAAAATGTGGTAAAACAGACGGCGCACTCCAACTATCGGTGCGAATGTCACTTGGTATTTGCACTGAAGTACCGCCGGAAAGTGATCTATAAGGCGGTGTGCAGGGATATCATTGAGATCATCAAAAAAGCTGTGCAAGGAAGGAGATGAGAGTGAAAATTATTGAGGGAGAGGCATACCCAGACCTCTGGTGAGTATAGCACAGTTTATGGGGACGCTCAAGAGCAAAGGTGCCCTGATGATTTTCGATAGGTACGCGAATCTGAAGTACAAATATGGGAGCAGGAATTTCTGGTGCCATGGATACTTTGTAGACACGGTAAGCAAGAATGCGAAGATGATCGAGGGAGTACAGACAAAACCAGCTAGACGAAGATTTGGCAAGCGGTCAGGTCACACTCAAGTGCATAGACCCGTTTACGGGTAGCAAGAGGAAGCAAGCAAAAACAGCCGCTTTTAGTGGTTTTGATTTTAGACATAGAAAAATAAGCCCCCGGTTCTACCGGGGGAAAGGGGTAGAGCAAGCCGCCGATTGAACCGATGGTCTTGACTCAAAAATTTTTTCTATATTTTCGCGCCCGGCTTTATTAAATAATTTTCATAACACTTTCTCGTTCTCGTAAGGATGTAGACAACTGAATTTTCAAAGGATAATTGTACGTCTTCTGTATTTTTGCCAGTATCAGACGTACAGCCATCTCGCCCATTTCTCTTTTAAGAATATCTATTGTGGTAAGCTGGGGAGACATTATTTCACAAAAAGGCATATTATCGAACCCAATCAATGAAACATCTTCAGGAATTTTATAGCCAAACTCTTTTAATGCTTTCATCACTCCAAAAGCAATGATATCATTAATGACGCAAAACGCCGTTGGTAGTTTGGGATGGTGCGATAAATAAATTTTCATATCCTCATAAGCACCAGACATAGTGGGATGTACCTTTAGAAAGTTTTCCGAATTACAGGGCAACTTTAATTCCTGCATAGCATTTAGAAATCCTCGTTTACGAAAACGAAAATTCTGTATTTCAAAGGAACTGTCGATCAAACCGATCTGTCTGTGCCCGTTTTGATATAAATAAACTACCATTGAATAAAATGAATCTGTATTATTCATCAGCACCGTATCAAACTGACCTTCAGGAAACCAAGCGTCTACTACTACCATTCGATTACTAATTTCTTGAAATCGCTGGATATCTTTCCACTCCATTTCGGTCGCCAACAGGATAATACCAGAGCGATATGACATCAAAAGGTCGGATAGCTTTATCTCGAAATCAGAATCTTCTTCCCTTAAATTACAGATTATGGTAGACAGCCCGTTGAGCTTAGCTTCATTTTCTATTCCTTCCAGCAGAGAGTTAATCAAAGGTGTTTCCGTTAATACTTCACCAGTTTTTTTATACATCACCAACTGAATATCATCAATTTTATTGATGTTTAAGTACCCGATTTCTTGCGCAGCCTTGAGAACTTTTTCTGCGGTAGATGGCTTCACACCTTTTTTACAATTTAAAACATTAGAAACGGTTGTCTGGGAAAAACCACTCAGAACGCTGATTGCTTTGATATTTTTCTTCATTTGTACACTACCATTCTTTAACCTTACTAAATAAAGTTTTTCGGGCAACCATTAACGCCCCAGTCTCTAAAACCAATATGTTTCCAGACAGAAGAACTTTCGAGTAACCCGAAAAAAGTTTGCTCAACAATTTTGCACTAACATTTCTCCCATACTCCAATTTTTGCAGTGTTTTTGTACACGCCGATGATCGTCAAGTTCGACGAACACCAGAAGATGCCGACGACACGGATAGAATAC